>WLWD01006179.1_pt1 | contig 134804 bp, 106 predicted proteins | sample 6712731 | NCBI WGS metagenome assembly WLWD01 (sample SAMN12718690, study PRJNA576275) | sponge metagenome | isolation source: marine sponge | host: Mycale hentscheli | place: New Zealand: South Island, Marlborough, Capsize Point | collected 2014-11-01
CAAAATTATTGCACACTGGCAAGTGTGATGAATGGCCTGAGCCATCCTTCAATCAGGAGGCTGAATAAGGCCTTCTCTAAAGTACACAACTCAGCATTGAGGCATCTCAAAGAGATGCAGAAGATAGTATGCCCAAAGGATGATTTCAAGTTACTCAGGGCAAATATGAGGAAAGCAACAGGCCCTTCCATTCCTCACTTGTAAGTTGAACAGCATTTCAAATAGCATTTTCTTGACACCTTTTCAAGATGTTGAATGTTGCAATTTATGTATTGATAACTGTTCTTTGTATTTGTTCAATTAGTGGTATGTTATTATCTGTTCTGGCACGCATTGATAATGACTACCCAGTATATCACACTTCTGGTCTTGTAAACTTTGCCAAGTGTAGACGTCTGTATGGTGTTATAAATGACATTACGCTCTTACAAGTAAGTTCTATTAAGTAGGAAACCCAAACTCTGTAAAAATGGGCAGGACTCTATCAATGCATTCTTTTTTCTCTTTGTAGGGCAAACCTTACAACTTTGAGGAAGTTCATGATATCCAGGAATGTATTACTGAGCTCCCATTCTTGGAAGATAAAATCTTACTTGACAATGAGACAGCAGGTACAGTCTGAAAGTTTGTTTTCGTAAAGAAAACTTAAGTGTTTATTCTAGTAGATTTATTTAAAGGTGTATGACTTATAGTGCCAAATTCTCTATTGAACCAGCACAATTGATCATAGAAATGCAGTTTAGTAATGATGCTAGAGAAAGGGGCGTGGCTCAATTGGATAGTTAAAACCGAATACATTACTAATTTTAACTTTTGGCCATAAAGAATAAAGTAACTTACCAATACTCAGAACATGTATCAGGTTACTATTATTAGTAACCTGAATATTATTAGTAATATAATTAGTAATATTATTAGTAATATAATTAGTAATTATTCTTGTTTTTATCATCATTTCTGTAGGGAGTGACTGAAGGGAAAGGAAGAGTGAAGTTCAATTGAAAGAATCTATCAACTCTGAAAATGACTTCTATTCATATTGTAGTTATTGTAATTGACATTTGTGATGTTTTCACAAACTATTGCTATATTATGTTAAGCCTAACATTTAAATTATAAAATTCAATATTCTTTGAAATAACTATGTACGACATATTCTAGTTTATGCGTAAAATCAAAGTAGAGTTCCTTTGTTTAGAATCACGCACACTTGCAATGCTGTAATGAAGCATCCCGCTAGCTATTCAAAATTATCATGACACTGAAGTCATCAAAAAATAATTTTTTCAAAATATTTGTAGAAATCTACGTTGCTCAAATGTGCCATCAGGCTGCAGAGAAGTGTGGGGGTGGAGCTAGTCCTCAGACATTTACAAACAAAGTTGGTTGTTGAGGGTCAAATAAAGCCACACAAAAACAGTGTGTATGTAAGTATGTATAGGTTAGTTGTCATGAGAAGTGGGGAAGTAGTGCAAATCACTGATCAAACAAAGTGTGCTACAACCAACTTGTGCCGTTATTATTGTTGTTGTTTTTGTTATTATTATTACTACTACAGCTACTGTTGCTACTACTACTACTACTACTACTACTACTTTATAACCTGCTTTACACAAGAAAATGATAGCCACACACCAGTACAGCATTGTTCAAGTGTAGGAGGAAAGGTTATCTACCTGAATGAAATAAAGCAAACAATATAAGACATAAATAAATAAATAAATAATTAAATAAATAGATAAATAAATAAATAAATAATAAATTAATTAATCAATAAATAAATAAGTCATGGAGTCATCTCGGATCTGTCATAAGTGGCTATGTTAATGGACAGTCAAGGAGTCTTGCTCCTATGACGGGGCTATAATTATTGGACACAGTTCAGTCTACAGTAGGGCTAGGGATAGAATTAGGGATAGGGTTAGGGCTAGGGTTAGGGTTAGCGATAGAGCTATATAGTGGTTATTAGGGATAGGGCTAGGGATTGGTTAGGGATAGTGTTAGGGATAGGATTAGCGATAGGGTTCCAGTTTGTTAACAAAAGTCTCTTGTATCCTAAGAATCATCAGTAGTATCTGTCATATGGTGATTTGCAACTAATTCATAGAGGTATGGCCCTCAATTCCCCAGAGTTCATACACTGGAAAAAATTTACGTCCAAATATTTCAGAAACTAATGACAGGAAATAATGATTTTTGAAGGAAATAAGGAAATAAGTAATTTTTTGTTATCACTGAAGACAATCATAAAACAGGCAAGAGTTGTACTGAGTGCTTGGATGCTTCACTGAAGCCCTGGACCTGGCCAAGCAGACCCTGTAGGGAGCGAGGAGTACATGTGGATAATGCTGGCCCTTTTCAAGGTTGCCATATTGTTTATTGTAGTGAACTCTGCTTGATTAATATTCCAAATGGCCACATATACCCAATGAAGTTGACCACAGCCAGAGAGACCTCTGAAATATTGAATTATTTCATTAGATGTTTGTATCTCATGGATTACCTATTCAGACAGTGACAACACATTCACATTGCACCACATGATCCTGCCTAAAACAGATTGGCTAAGTGTTTTTGTGCAATCTGAAAAGCAAAGAGACAGTTGTGAAAAAATAATTTCCTTTATACATCATGAGAAAAATCCTCTTGTATCATATCACACTTCTTAGCTCTTATTACCTACTGAAATTGTTACACTAAATGTTCTTCTAATGCACAGACTAAATACTCTCGTCCTCAAACCTAAGTCAATAGCTGGATTTATTGCGTGATAATTTTTGAAATCACAAAGATTGGGATTTGCTGGGAGACACACCTCTTAGCTCTTATCCCCTACTGAAGTTGTTACTAAATGTTCTTGTAATACACTATATACAAATAATGCACACCCTTGCTTAACTATAAGATCAAAACCTCACAGAACCATTGACGTAAGGTTGGTCCTTTAGAACAGCTCATAGCTACCACTTCCCTGTTTGCACAGATAGTAACCATTTTTAAAGCTTTGAACAAATCTACTTCAAAGTTGTGTAGGTTAAACTCTCATTAAGGTAGGTGCTAGTATGTAAAATAACAGTTTAGTCGATGTAATCTTAGATGAAATACCTAGCCTTCAAGTTGTAATTGTTCTCTGTATAATATTATGGTCAAACAAAAGCTCTATAAATAAGGAAGCTAGTCTTTTCATTATGAAGTCTAAGTGAATGTACTGACATGCTAAGTGGCAAAAATTACTTGTATAAAAGCAGCAAATTGTTGGAAAAGGTCCATTGCATTTCTCATTGTGTGTCCAGTAGCCTTTGATTCTCTGTATTGTGCAACAAAGTGACTATGGAGACCGCCTCTTCGTTCGTAAATGATGGTATGCTGTTGATACTTCAAGGTAATCTTTCTGCCACTAACAAGCAAGACGTCCAAAACTCCCTCCTCGTTAGCCAGCTAGCAGCAGACAATAAGTTTAACCGCCATGACCAAACAGGAGATTGGTATCACACATTTTCAACAACATTAGGCAAAATTGGCTGGGTAATTGAAAACAATGACTTTGCACTCAATCAGCCCACCCCTCCAACATTCAATTTGGTTAGCCTGGCTTTGAATGAAGCTTCGCGAGTGTCAATAGCTAAAAAAGACATGCAGACATTCAGGAAAATGGCCAACGTGCTGCAGCAGTTACCCAGTGATCTTGTCAAGATTCTTTACAGAGGAAGAGAGGACACTACCATGGGAGCGAACCTCTTGATGGCAGTCGGAAGTGTAACAGAACATAACAATGTCGTAGTACAGCTATACTCGACGTCTATTGTGTCAAGTGATACAGGAAATCAGAAATATTTTCCTCATGTTTATGACTCACAATCCGTCCACTTCAACAAAAATGTCATATTGTGTAAACTTGTGCAGAGCACAGATCAATATAGCAGTGTCAGACAGGGCATTATAGAAAAACTTGGAACAACACCTTCTACAATGATTAAGGAAATTGTTTTTCAAAAAAACCTGACACCTTCACAACCAGTTGAAACAAAGGATGACTCTAAAAGTGGTAGCACTACTGATACACCTGAACAAGGTACGGCATCTGGAAAAGGCGATATTGAAGCAATTGATATAGGGTATCCTATGCTTCAATAAGCTATACATTTGAATACTAGAGACCTCACAAAAACAAAAATATAGTATTTGTTGATTTTTAGTATACATAAGTCAGTTATTTTTCTGACTAAGCATTCTTGTATTGTTATGATTAATTAACATTATATAGCTATTGTTGTAGCTAATAACTAATCATACTGTAAGAATTTAAAAATTATTCTGTAATCTTCATTATGTACTCAGTTTTTGGTGATAAATTTTCTTTGCTATAATTGGAACAGTGCACTTTAATGTAATTAAAACAAAGAAATATTAGCAAGTTACTAACCAAGAGACTTCTTGTTGTTATCTGTTTAATAACTATACAAGTACCTGGTATTAGTTATAATAATTAATTATTTGTCATACTTATGATACTATGAGAGAAATCTTGAAGTAAATACTGAAATTTAAATTTTAAATGCCCTCTCCATCCCATAAATAAAATAAAAGGGAGCATCAGTCACTATATAGCTACCAAAGCATTTCATTTGTCCTCTGATTGGTACAGCTGTCATGTCCTATCAGGAGCTGAATGATGACTTAAAAGACACTCTATCTTAAACTTTGTATTAACATAACCTCCAAACTGGTCCAACCTTATTATTATTTAAATGCTCAGTGTAATTTATGAAATTCAATGAAAATGTTCGTTGGCCAGAGTTGATAAAATAATTTCTGTTGCATAGCTATTACCATTATAAGCTAAAATCATTTATCATTTACACTGTATTCTGAAGCAGAGTCACAGGAATATGAGAACACAAGGACATATTTGGTGCTTGTGCTTGTGCATTGCATGTACATACAATTACACATTTTTACACATTTGGTATTGTAATCATATAACTATAACAGTGGTAGAGACAGCACATGAAGAGGAGGAGAGAGGATTGGTATCTACTTGAAGATACTTACCTCCCCTCTTGGCTCGCGATTGCCCCTCACACCCTCACACTCTTTGTCAGCCTTCAGCAGGCTGACACTTCGCACAGCCCTGATCATTTCTCTGGTGGGAAGTGAGGAAAGTAATATACCAAAACTGCCAACTCCATTGAGGCAAATTATTGCCGAGGTAAAAAAAAAAAATTAATGACCTGAATCTAATGAGAGGTCCACTGACCCAATCCCCTCCATAAGCTGACACTAGGGCCATGTGTCACAAAGTTCCTCAATCAAACAGTGTGTTAAAATGTCTCATACCGCAGCCAGGGTCCTCACTTGTGCCCACCACCTGGGGCTTTGCTCATGCCCACTGCCGCCACAGGCCTCACTCACACCTGCCACCATTGGCCTCGATCACACTGTCAGTCTGGGACTTCACTCAACTAGTGCTCTATTTTGAGGAATAGGATTCGCCAATAAATATACCACCTTGCTAAACTTCTTGTCATAAACAAGGCAAAGAAATGCTGGCCACCATTCATGCATGGTCCAGAGCAATGAATCCAACTACTGACTTATAGCTGTGAGGGAAACAAAATGTCTGTTTTACTAGACTCGCTATAAGATCAAGACTTCATTAATTAGACTTTTTTTTCCAATTCCTCATTTGCACTGGGTAGAATGTTTGAACAAGTTCGTTTTATAGGTATAGCTTCAACTCTTATTATGGCAGGTGCTGGCATGTAAAATTAATTGTTTGTTAAATCTATGAAGATTGCTAGTCCTTCAGTTGTAATTGTTTTCTTATAGAACTATGGTCAAACAGATCCTTTGTAGTACTATAAATAAGGCAGCCACTCTTATCATTAAGTGAATGTACTGAAACACTAAACCACTAGATTTCTTTGTATGAAAGCAGCAAAATTCTTTGAAAAGGTCCATTGTGTTTCTCATTGTGTGTCCAGTAGAGCTTTGATTCTCTGTATTGTGCAACAAAGTGACTATGGAGACCTCCTCTTCGTTCGTAAATGATGGTATGCTGTTGATACTTCAAGGTAATCTTTCTGCCACTAACAAGCAAGACATCCAAAACTCCCTCCTCATCAGCCAACTAGCAGCAGACAATAAGTTTAACCGCCATGACCAAACAGGACATTGGTATCACACATTTTCAACAACATTAGGCAATATTGGCTGGATAATTGAAAACAATGACTTCTCATTCAATCAGCCCGTCATTCCAGCATTCAACTTGGTTAACCTGGCTTTGAATGAAGCATCGCAAAGGACACTGGCTAAAGAAGACATGCAAACATTCAGGAAAATGGCCAACGTGCTGCAGCAGTTACCCAATGACAGTGATCTCGTTGAGCTTCTTTACAGAGGAAGAAAGAACACAACCATGGGAGCTAACTTTGTGATGGCTGTTGGAAATTTAACAGGACATGACAATCTCATAGTGCAGCTATACTGTATGTCTCTTGTGGCAACTGATGAAGGATGTAGGAAGTACTTCTCTCATTTTTACCACTCACAATCAGTGCTATTCAACAAACCTTTCAGATGGTTTAAACTTGTGCAGAGCACAGATCTATATAGCAATGTCAGACAGGGCATCATAGATAAGCTTGGAACAACACCTTCTACAATGATTAAAGAAATTGTTTTTGAAATTTCTCTGAAGCCTTCACAACCAGTTGCGATGAAGGATGATTCAGAAAGCAGCTGCAGTTCCGATCCACCTTTACTAGGTAAGACATCTGGAATAAACTTTATCAAATCAATTGATATAGGGCCGTTCCTCCACTGGGAAAGACAGGTTCTTAAATGAACTATTTATTGGAATACTAGAGACATAACAAAACATTCACTCGTAGCTACTAGTGTTAGTTGAGTTTATTATCATAATCATGTTTGGGGTTCCTATTAGTTCATATAAAAACACTTGCTATTAGTCATTTTAGACTCAGCACTGCTAGCTATTGTACCTTTGAGTTCAATAACATGACATATCATTATTGTTGTATTTAGTATATACTGTAAAAATAGCATAACTGATCTACTGTGATTTTTAAGTTTTAGGTCTAGTCCCAAGTAATGGGTGACTCACCTAGCTTCATGTAACCCTATATAGGTGATAATTTTATCTCAGATAAAATATATAAAAACAATACAATATTCCTGTGAGGATATTATTCACATGGTAATGAGCTTTATGGCTTCACTTTATCATCAGGTACAATAGAAGTGACAACCAAGTGCTGGTTTCAGTATTACAGCATTTATGAGCCTATTAGAACCCGCTTGAAGTAAAAAATGCATTAAAAGAAAATGAAATTTAAAGTCTTAAACGTGCCCTCTTTATCCCATAAAAAAAAAGGACATCATTATTCTGTTGACTTGGTCAAATTAAATAGTATTATGAAGTAAAAAGAAATAAAACGTAAAAAAAAAATTCTATATAATTTACAGGGTTCTATCTAGAAAATTTTGTTTGGGAGTAAGTTCAGCTAAGTTCACCACCTCTATATAATACTAAGTTAAAATATTTCTCTTTAAATCAGAGAGAGCAATTAGCATGAAATTAATTTTAGCTAAATGCTGTCACTTTGATATCAGCTTACATGTACATGCAAATATTAAGGGGGGGGGGGGGGGGCGGGGGGGTGGGGTGGGGGGGGGGAGGGAAGCTGGGTGCAGCTCAAGAAAAGATAAGAAAGCAGTACCAATCAAGTCAATTGAAGTGATTGGGCATTTCACTCACAATCACTGTTTGAGTAGTTGCCTCCATAAATCCTTGATTAAAATTATTTTATTGTTAATTGTACTCTCCAGTCATTATCAGGGTTAGGGGGGAGGGAGGGGGAGTTTATTTCCCAAACTTCAATGTTGACTAGCCACTAATACTTTATTGACATTAGTTTAACCTTTGGCAAGCCATAGCTACTGCCAAGCTCTATCTTGTGGTACTCAGTGTATCACATACAACTCAGCAAAACTAGCACTGCCAGGTAGTTGTCAAGTTTTAAGTCATACTGGAGTTGTTGAAAAGTGAGCAGACAAGTGCATATTTGGTAAATTTTAAGACTTATTGAGTTTATATTCAATTACACATAAGCCCTAGATACACAGTAATATGAGAAATTGATAAAGAGCAAGGAATAGATATTTGATCATATGCTATTGGGGACGTTTATATAATATATAGCTATATATATATATATATATTTTAGCTATATACATACATGTATACACAACCAGAAGTGGCTCCAGTAGTTCGCTACTGGATGGATGAAAGTTGCATGCATATGTACACTGAAACAAAGCACACCAAGATATTAAATGATATTGGTTATATTATATATAGTACTTATAACATGAGTCAGAATGTGATATGGCAAAAATATTTCATGAGCAGGCTAATTTATTTTCAAGAGCCATAGAGGCAGAGTGAAAATAAAGCCTGAGAGTGAAATATCTAGCCATATCACTCTGAAGAGTGTAATAAGTGGTTTATTCTACCCTATGTATCTTCACTGCTTTAGTTAGTACTAGAGGACAGGTAACTCACAGGTAAAGTTGATTGTAGGGGCTACCCACACCCCCAGCTGATATTTTAGCAGCTGTTCTAACCAGGTTGAGTAGCTGCACCATAGGAAGGTAGCTGTAAAAACCTAGAAAATGGACAAGTTTGGCAGGTTGCTATAACTACTAGGGTAACTGAGCTTGTGCAGTACAACTGTGGATATCTTGAGTTATTTCATGAGTTATGTACCTAAAGATATCATTGTGAAGATATCTAGGGTGGAATAAATATACATATATTATGGATTTATATAATATAATATATAATTATATATATACACACATACAATATTAAAAAACATATGAGTCTTTCTATGTGAAATTATATAAAATTTGCAGCAATCTTCTTTTGCTAATTTAGCCTATCTGTAATGTTCTTGTGGATTTGTAGTGACAAGTAGGCAAGTCTCTTTTCGGTCTTAGCTACTAGATTTCAGGTAACAATGTCAAGACATGTCTCAGAGCTAAGAAGGAATATTGAGTATATAGGTATGGAATAGTGAGGTGCTCATTTTGTATACATGTACTTGTTTGTAGTTGCAATATGCTCATATAAACACAACACACAGGTATGCCTACTAAATGGTTGCATAAGCATAAAATAAAGTACATGCTGTGATTGGAGGGATAATGCCCTCTTATCATTCCTATTGGGAGGGGACAATTGTCCCCCCTCCCCCCTTGTCCCATGAAGCCACCCCATATAATTTCTTTATTTATTCCACTGGCTCTTGAAAAATAAATTAGGCTCGTGAAATATTTCACCATATTACACTCTGGCTTATGTAATAAATATACAATGTACAGTAGAATATCAGTTATCTGAACACCTTGGATGAAATGTTCAGATAACTGAACACCACACAAAAATGCATTATGAAAACACTAATGAAGGGGTGTGGTCAAGTAAATCTTCATGTCTGCATGTGCTACTATTAGATTTTGGGTGTTTGGTTTCAGATAACTCATATCCTACTGTATGGCTAGTTGTCATAGCTCAGTGGCAGAGCGCTTGTGCATTAAGCCATAGACATAATAATCCCATCACACACACACACACACACACACACACACTTGTATGTTTGCTCCCTTCAGCTTGTGCAATATCTCCCCATATTGTATGCTGACTCAAGTGCAATAAGTATTACATATATAGACAGGTAATAAAGGGCATGTATGGTATAATTTTAAGATATATTGTGACAGTACATTTTGGCTTAATTACTCATAGTGTCCCAGAAAACATAATTTAATTTATTTTATTCTAAGATGAATTTCTTCAAACCCTAGCTAATCAAATTGAAGCAAGTAATCTTTTGGCTGTACTCGCACTTTAATATTACATAAAAACCCTGCTGTAGGTGGTATATAAATACATACATATTCATATGATCAAAAGAATTTTAGCATACGAAGCATAATAACACGAACATTACGACGCACACTCCTCCGCAACAACCTCCTCATTCACAGAGAACGCCTTACCATATTTTGTAAACTTTTCTCCCACGCGGCCCCGCCCCCCTCAGAACCGACGGATGGGGCGTGGCTACAGAAGCAATTAGTGGAGGCGTCCTGAATCTTGTTATAACCCCGCTGCAGTGAATATTGTATAATGCTAGTGGAGGCGGAAGGTGTGCTTCCATAAGCGGCACGAATTCCCAGCTATTGAAGTTTCTTCGGGTGTAACAAAGAAGAAACTAGCGCCAGTGAGCGTTGTCCCGTTGCAAGGATCTCGTAAAGGTGAGTTCACGGTGTACCGTTAGCTCGAAGGCGGTAACGCGAGCTGGAAAGTAGCCAAAGCATTTGAAATCTTAGCACTGGGATGGCCCCAGACTGGTATGTCCCCAGACTGGTATGTCAATGTTTGGGGAGATGAATTATTTGATATGACTTACAAAAGGTAGAGTTTTTGAACATGTTTGAGCTTCCAATTAGCCTCCAAGCGAGCCAGTTAGCTTGCTGCTGAACCAGTAGCTTTCCTACTCACTGTTATGACAGTTACACAGGGAGCTGCTCCCAGCTGTTAAAAGTTAAGAGTGCACCTTGTATAGGAATAGAGCTGTAGTAAACGCCCTTCTAAATGATTTATTGTATGCTTGTAATGAATTGAGGGAGAGTGAATGGTTCTGAAGGAGGACGAGGTTAGGGCAAAGCTTCCTCAGTGGCAGAAAACTATTTTCTGCAGAGGAACTAAACTTCCAAGGTGGTGACAATGATACACATAGGATGCAGTTAGTATTGATAATTAAATTGTGTGCATTTTAGTAGTTCCTATAAGCTGGAAAGTCAATTTACACCTGTAAGTTTAGTTAATGGGATATTTGAACAGTTCTTTAAAAATCTTGGAGAGAGGGATTGGTTGACAAAGAAGATATCAGGCATGAGATGGGCGGTGGAACACACACACACACACACACACACACTTGTCTTGTCTTGTCTCAATACTGCCCACAACGGGTCACGCGTCCCTCCAATGGAGGGTGAGTAGGGCCTCAACTCAGCTGGGGATTATGGGTGCGTCGATGAACAGCAAAACCGCCGGCACTTCGAAGCCATCGCTGGCATACTCCACATTGTACAGCGCCTTGCTGGTCCTTCACTGGTTTCTGTCGTTCTTGTAAACACTTGTGTCGTTTGAGGTCTCCAGGCCATGCGAAGTTCCTTCCACATACACTACATATCACATCAACTGCTGCTGCAATAGTGAGCTGCTCTTCACTCTCGTCATCCTCCTCTCTCCTGCAAGTATGTACAGCCAGCCCTCCTTTGCTCCTAAACCATCTCTCACAATCCTTACATTGAACTGCAACACATACACACACACACACACACACACAGTGTTTGAGCATGCCCAGCACATGACTAACCTCGGAGTGGTGGTCTGCTCCCGCCATAGTCTGGGTCTAGATTATGTGAGGGCCAGACATTCATGGAACATCTGGAGCTAGCTAGTGTTGTGGAGAGGGTAATGTGTAAGGTTAACCCAATGCAGGTGACAAACCTAAACAATGTGTTTCCTGTGAAGTGGCAAAGGCAATAATAAGAAATGCCAGGTAGGCAAATGTTAGCTGTGAATCTTGAGGCTTGAGGAGGGCTTCAGACACTGCAACATTGCCAGCTTTTTGAATAGACCTTGTTTCTGACTCTTTCCATTGTAAAGGTGTGCTGGCTGTATCAGCTATGGGATTAGCTTCACTTGTGTGTGTCATCCCAGTTTGGAAGCAGCTGCTGTTATGAATGAGCTTCATTCCCTACCCTCCCCCATCTCACTCCCCTCACCAGTACCCTTTCCACCTCTCTGTACCCTTTCTCTTCTCTGTGCCTCTTCCCTCTGATGTATTCTCCTCCAGTGAGGAAGCAGCTGCCATTATGAACTTCCATTCCTCCCTCCCACATCTCACTCCCCTCACCAATCTTTCTCCTCTCTTTGCCTCTGATGTTTTTCCCTCCCTTTCTATTGCCTACCTTTCATGATAGTCTTGGGACTACTTGTCTATCTTGTGTTTGCCTTGTAAAGAGGAGAGTTAGTTAACAAGGATGGTGCTATTCAGTCATTTCAAAGATGCATTCTTGTGTTGATTGACAGGAGCTCTCTATTATTCCATGGATTTCCCAGTGCATTGGTCTCACACTTTAACCTTCCAGGGAGGGGGCATGTTGAATTATTACATGCATGTTTGGGGTTTGTATGTTCATTATTCCTCTCTGTGTTGTGTGTGTGTGTGTGTGTGTGTGTAAATGTGATATGTTTTTGGAAAAAACCCAGTAAATCCATTAGTTGGTTTATTAGACCCATGATGTTTTTTCTGCCTTGAGATTGCTAATTGAAGTTAAGCGTAGAATATATTTTAATTTGTGCAAGTATTCTCACTTTTATTCGTGTGAGTATGTGTGTGTGTGCTCATGTTTATGTATCTATACACTTGTAATGTACACATATGTGAGTATCTGTGTGTACATGTGTGTGTGTGAGCATAAAGGATGTGGGTGGACAGCTGCCTTCCCTGCTCTCTTTTGTTTGTTTGTGACAAGTGTTGTGTGTGTGTGTTCATATTTTCTGTTTCCTAGGATACACTATGTGTCTGTCATGTGGACTTAGTTTGTTTGGCTTCTCCTCATGCACTCTGACCTTTTAACATTTTGACCATTCCCTCCCCCCCTCCCGTCAGTATGTAAATAAATAATTGGATTTCAGATTCAGTTGTAGTGCTGTGTGTGTTGGGTCTTACCCTGTGATTAAGCACTGATTATGCGCACACTTTTGAATTAAAGAAAAAGAAAGTTTCCTTTGAATTCTAACCTTAAAATATTGTCGAATGAATTAAAAAGTTTGGATGTACTATGTTTACTGAGAGTTAAAATTCCAATAACTGACACATTTTTAAATTTGATCTGTTAAAATTCATAACTGTACCCCTACAGTATTAATACAGAATTTGAACCGTTTTTTTTAAAATTTTTTAGTTGGTCGTTAGTTTTGTCGCTCAGTCTTGTAGCAACTAATTTTTCTTATACTTCTGTATAGTAAAAAGAGCCTGTGAGAAAAAAAGATGGTACATCTAATGAAGCATTGATGGGTTTTATTTGTCTGTCTATGTATTGGTAAAGTTGACATTCGAAGGTTTAAAGATTCCACCAAATACGGCGTTCCCTAATTTGGATTGTAATCCAATCCTACTGGTATAATTGCCACGGTGTTTCCGTCACCATGGTGTCTCCTATACTTGCAGTCAGATAGTTAGTTACCTCTTTGCATTTCATAGGAAGGAAGTATGTGCGGTATTGCACGAATCAGTTAGTCTGTCCGGCTTCTGTTGACAGAGGCTAATATTGTCTGGACCCATAAGCGTTTCAGTATTTCTCCGAGGTTCCCATTGTAGAATGTATATCGCGAGTAATGTGTACATGTTGTTAATGGCAGTTGTTATTATCTTAATGGATAAGGAAGCCAGGGAGTTCCCGTTGGACGTATATTGCTTTCTTGTGGGAAGTTCTAAAGCCGTGTGGTAAAGGATGACTGAAAGGTTTTTGATAGGCTGGGTTGTGGTATTTGGTTTTGCGGCATCCACACTCTTTTGTTGACATGGCACTTTCTTTGCTGCTGGATTGGGAGCCTCACTTTGAGCAGTGGTAATGTCGGCCATTATTATCTTCTCCGTACTCACAAGGCTGGTCAGCAGTGGTCGTGTGAGGGACTGACTTCTAGTTTGTATGTTTCTTTGTTTGACTCCACACTCTCAGGAATGTGTAATGTACAAAATATTGGCAGATATTTTGTTTAGTTAAGCTTTTTGTGGTGAGGTCGTTTGTTTATTGAAGTTCTTTCTGCAGAGTAAGCTGGAGCATTGGCAGTTCGTGTGTGAGCGTGTGCACTCATGTGCCTGTGTGTGTGTGCGCGCGCTAATTGTGGAAGAAATGATTTAGTGTGTATGGACTAAACTAACAAACTTACGAATAAGATGCATATATTGCACATCATCTCATCCTTCATATCTCTCTGCTACCCCTTCCTTTTCTCCTTCTTCCTACACTACATGCCTCTCTTAAATCTCTGCCATTTTCATTTTCTTTCTAAGTGAAAGAAAGCGTAGTGATCAGCGAGGGTGGATGAAGGCTGGGAAAGTGTGTTTTGGTTGTATTGTTGCTCTGTGTGGATGAATGTCTCCACAGTTGTAGGTCTATCTAAAGGAGACAAAGGTACATGCATGCTTCAGTATTCTTGCTGTGTGTCATGTGTTTACACACCATTACGCTTTGCTTCTCCTTGTGACCTGTCTGAAGTAATCTCTTCGCTCCTTCTCTCTCTCTCTCTCTCTCTCTCTCTCCCTCATTTCGTTGTCAATTAGGTTAGAGTTGCTTATGTTTTCATCTTCTGCTGTGGCCTGCCACAGTGGTTTGTTTACTTCAAGAGCTCCTTTCAGCTGAGCTGGCTTGCAGCAGTGACCGCTCCATTAGTCAGTGCTGCCATTAACAGCAGGTGTTCTGACCCACTCGTTAATGCAAGAGTTGCTCTAACTTGCTTTAGGGTTTACACCTTGCCATTATCGTGTGTGCCATTACTGGTGGCCCTGTGAGCAACAGATATGAGGTTTTGATCTATGGCTTCCTGGTTCACCTCCTTTAATGGGGTCTCAGTTATCTAATTACATTGTCAGGCTAGAGTGAGCAGTTGTTATAACAGTGCTGCTCTTGCTTTGGAGGGCTCCATTCAACAATAGCTATAGCATCAGACAAATGAGGGCAGCTGGATTTCTATGTGCACTGTATGTGTGTGTATGTTTGTGTTGAAATGGCATTGAAATTTAGGAGAGGTCTAACCATCATTCTTTAAAATTGATGCAAATTTGGTGGCTGTTACTATGAAGGTCTTAAATAAAATAAAATAAATTTTTTAGGGGGGGGGGGCATAAGTATTTCCAGGGAAGGGAGCGAATGCCTGCCTAAATAGACCTAAACATCCGTGGTTGTGTGTGACTGACTGTGTGTATTACACTTAGTAAGGGAGCAAGCACTTTTATTTATCTGTATAATGTACATGTGAAGTTGTGATGAAATGCGTCCGGTTGGTGTAGGATTTAAGTGTTATTTCTTCCCAGGATGCAGTTGTCAGTGGTAGTCCTCAGGCTAATTTCAAACCCAAAACCACACCCACCCAATACTACTGGTATGTGTCCAAAGTCATTCACATAAAGATGTCATTATGCTGCAGGATAATGAGGTCATGCTTGTTTTTAATTATGGTTGTGATGTAATGAGTTTATCTTTCTCTCTTGGAGGTTGTGACAAGGATGTAAAATGTGATGATTTGTTATTATAATTAAGGAGAGGTAGCCTAATTATGATACATTCATTGAGCCTTGTGTGGGTGCTGACCTCTTTGGACGGTCAATGGCACGTGCTAGTAGATTGCCTTGCTAGTTGCGTAGGCTTTCATTAGGTACCTTTTCTGTAGCGACTTATTGAGCTCCTGTAACTACTGTAGTGTTGTGGATCTAGCTTGTTGTTGTTGTTGTTGGTACAGTTTGTTTGTGCAGTGGGAGAATGGGGGGAGGGGTAAGCAGTGAGCATCAGTGCACAAGGTGTTATGGGATGTTTGAGTTTGGTGTGTGCTATCTCTGCTGCCATCTATATATTTCCAGAGTTTGGGTGGATCTTAGGATCTTATCTGAGAGAGATAATCCTTTTTTAATCCTAATCTATTGCACATGGCAACAGTACTAGCTTACTCTATAGGCCTTATACACCTACTAAAAGTGGAGGAGAGAAAAAGAAGCGGTGAAAAAAACCCTCCGTGTGTGTGTGTGTGTGTGTGTGTGTGGTCCCTTTTCTGTGAACATGTGTGTTGTCAATATGATTGCATAACACCGCACACACAAACATACAATACATTGTCACTGCACTCTCATGTGTGTAGTTCTCTATCTCTCTCTCGCCTGCCAGCTGTCAGCCACAACACCTTTGTGCTGACTGCTATCAGGGTTTAGTTAATTAGCAAACCTGCCACTAGATATTGTGTTAATTATTCTTAATTGACAAATCCAGACTGAGACAGACTGTCTGACAATTGTGCTGCATCAGCACTTGCGAAGCAGCGCAAGAAGACGGTGTTAATATTTATTTCAACGTAGTCTTTACATATGTGCCTACATACACTTACGTACGTAGATTGTACATATATACACACATACATACGTAGACATACATAGATAGATTGGACGTACATACATGAATAAACACACACATGTACATACATATATACATATATACATACACACACACACATACATACACATGAGCGGACAGGAACACATTTCACCTTTCAACAAGTTCATATTTACTTGCCAAATTATTGACGCATCACTAGGCAACCACCAAGCATGAGGTTGTGTGTAAGGTATGGACAGGTGAGGGAAATGAATATACTCTAAAGAGATGGTTGTGTCTGGAGTCAGAGTGTTAGAGGAAGAGGTACTTCATTTGTGTCTGAGGTATGGTTGAAATCATGTATAGAACATATACTTGAGTTGTATGAATGGATCTTATCTTTTATCACAAATACAGTGTGTGTGTGTGTGTATGTATGTTGTGCCTGATTTTGCTCTGAATAGGAGTGAGTGCAGCTGTTAGAATTCAGGTTTTCTTGTGTCATGCAGTAATTTACTTCAATTATATTCTAATTTAGTGTGGTGAACCCTGTTAATTTAGACTTTATTACTAATTGAACTTTGATAAACTTCTTTGACATGTACTCAAGTAGCTTACTGCAGTTCATGGTACGCTTCACATAGACGCATAAACAACACACATACACACACACGTACACGCAAATACATGCACACACAAACACTTGCACACACACACACGTATACGTGCACAACACCTGCCCTACTGATGTACTTCAATTATCTCTGTGATTATTTTCTTTGTGCATTGTGCACGGGCTCTTGTTTGCTTGTTCCTTCATTCAGCAGTGGCTAATGGTTGACACAGGATGAAGCTGCTATTGTTAGTGCAAGGCTCTGAAAAGTCGAGTTATGCATGTTCAGAGGGAGATGCCCGGTAGAGAGAAGACGTCCATGAGCGAGTAGGAATCTCGGCCATTGTTTATTGGGAATTTACGAGTTGTGAAAACTTCAATTCGGGGTAGATCCCCCGTCGTTTGTGTTGTTCCATACATTCTGGTTCCATCTTGGAATTGAAGGTGTTTTGTTCCAAAGTTTCCATTCTGTAATTCCTACAAGTTGTCTGTATTTACACAAGCTAACTGTAAAGCTGTGAAGCCTCTTACTGACAATTCTGCACCATTGCTGCTTATAATATACTGTGTAGCGATTTGATTTATATTTCTTTAAGAATGACAGATAATTATTTAAATTCAGATTTTATTACCGCTTAAGCTGTCTTTTGTTTGAAGCTTTGTAAAATCTGGCTTTTCTTTCTTCTCTCCTTGTCCTCCATTACCAGCCCCTTCCTTGTTGGGGGATGATGATGAAAGATTGTACGTGACCGTAGTTGTGATTGTGGCTGTGTGTCTTGCTCAGTCCATTGACCTTGTAGTGATTGTAGACTTGTATTCACGCTCTAGGAATGGCTAAGTCAAGTGTTGGATGACAGTGTTCCATTGGCTGATAGCAGTTGAAGCCCTCCTTAAAAGGGCGTGGCACTTCATGTGGCTGACAAGCTCACATGAGCGTAAAAATAAACTGAATAAACTTGGATGTATCATGGTGCTGCCTAAAGCAATTAAAAAAATGCCAAACAACCAAACAAGCATCTGCTTATACATATACTGTAATCACATTAGTATAAATTTAATACAGCTATCGAGCTGAAGATGGCTAAGACTGTTTTCTTGCTACCTGAGATTTGTGGCCTGGGGAGGGAAAGAATGCAGCATTCCACAATATCAGACAGACATACAAGCGGACAGACAGGCAGGCCGGAAGACATTTCACTCCCTGTGTTCCACAATATCAGACAGACATACAAGCGGACAGACAGGCAGGCCGGAAGACATTTAACTCCCTGTGTTCCACAATATCAGACAGACATACAAGCGGACAGACAGGCAGGCCGGAAGACATTTCACTCCCTGTGTTCCACGATATCAGACAGACATACAAGTGGACAGACAGGCAGGCCGGAAGACATTTCACTCCCTGTGTTCCACAATATCAGACAGACATACAAGCGGACAGACAGGCAGGCCGGAAGACATTTCACTCCCTGTGTTTCACAATTCTGTGTTTCAGTGTATGGTATGGAGTTTGTGGGTTAACGACATCAAGTCAGTGGATAGTAAGTGTGTGTTGTATTTCTTTTCAGAGACCATTTGAATGCTCTTGACATACACAAAGCAATTATTTGTGTGATGTGAGTTTGTGTACTTGCGTGGAAACTGGTAGAGGACTCCAGGCTAAGGAGTTGCCTTCTACAATAGGACTTAATACATTGTCATAGTCCTTACCGACTTCTTCCTGTGTGTGTGTGTGTGTGTTTGTATGTGTGTGCATTTGTGTGTGTGTGTGTTTCTTGTCTGACATTCTGTGTGAGAAAGTCAAGGCTATTATTTTTTTTATCTTATTGAAAAAGACTTCTTCCTGTGTGTGTGTGTGTGTGTGTGTGTTTACCCGGCATAAGCGCTTCTGCAGCAGGCCACAGTGATACAATGACTTAAGGTTTCTGAGACCCCCTCCCCCCAGTCATTCAAAGATGTTCACTTGTTCTGCAACACTCTGATGATTATCCAGGACAAGCCTTTGTTCTAGGATACTGCTATCATCCTACTTGGATGGGCAGCTTTAAAGGTTAAAGGTGTGTGTTTCTTGTCTGACATTCTGTGTGAGAAAGTCAAGCCAGTCATCACCTCCCTCTCTCTCTCCTCTCTTCCAAGTCTAGTCTCTAAAGTTGTGTGTCAGTTGAATAAATTTATGGGATGTCCATTGTCCTGCAAGTGTGTGTGTGTTGCTAGGAAGCCAAGTAGGTCGTTTGTAAGGTGTAGCTTCCTGCAGTATTACTCAGTGAACAAAGTAGCCAACTAGGAAGTGAGGTGTGAGGTGTGAGGACAGTAAGTGTACTACTGGGTGAAATTCAATTTGGGAGGGAAAAAAGAAAAGAAAAAGAAAAATGCATGTGCTCTGAGTAGGGTTTGCAAAGATTAATTGAATCCTACCAATTGTACTTCTGACTTCAGGAAGCTCTAAAGAAGACCAATCTAAACTTTTGATTAACCACAATGAAACCCATGAAGCTTTTATAATATTAGTATTGAATGACTGTGTGTGTGTGTGTGTGTGTGTGTGTGTGTGTGTGTTTTATCACAAGTTCCTCTCTAGATGTATTTTTCAATAAGAGAGTGAACTTTGGTCTGTCCTGTCTGGCAATTCTCCTTCTCACATAGTGTAGTGTCTGAGGTGCCTGGTTGGTTGTGATACATCTCCAGCGTTGTTGAGGGATTATGCTATCAGCACTAGGAATATATCATATTTCCATGAATTGAAGTCGTGCAACATTACTTAATTGAGTGTATGTGTTATTGCTGTTGCAATATTAGGTAATACAATGTTCCTCATCCAACATATGTATGTAATGGTTCTTCCACAGTTTGGAAAGTCTGGTCTATGCAAATATATATATGTGCAGTAGTATGTGGGTCCACTTGTTTTGCTCTAGGGGTGTTTGTGTATGCCCGTGGCTCTTGAACTGTTTATGTTAGTGTGTTTGTCTCTTGGTAGTCTGTTTATCCTTGCTGACTGAATGAAGGTCACGTAGTGTTTGTGTGTGTGTGTGTGTGTGTGTGCGTGTGTGTGTGTGTGCATTTTGCTACTGAGGTCATACAGTGCGTGTGTGTGTGCGTGTGTATTTTGTTGAGGCTGAAGTCTGGTGTATCGCTCACTGTCTGTTTCCATAGATATGAACTATTGTACCTTCTGCACTGGGATGCTACATGTCTGGTAGAAGTTGCAGAGTAATAAAAGAGAGAGAGGGAAGGAGGGGGTGCTGTGGCTCTGGCTCTGGCTGGGTGTAACAATGCAACTGTGGTTCCAGTTTTCTGAGCCTACTTGTATCTATCAGTTATATGTATGTTTATTACACTTGGTTTTGATTCCTGCACTCTCTTCTCTCTTGCACCAAGATTTGTAAAATCCGGGGAGAAAAAGACAAGTCACTGCTACCTACATAGACTGTCTTGGTGGGTTAATTTCCATATTGTGAGTAAGATATGAAACAATCCCTTCCTCTACCTGAGAGTCTACACAGAAAGGAAGTTAAATTCACTAATGAGACTGAAAGAGGAGTATTTTGTTACGCTACATATAGTTCTTGTGAAGTAGTCATTGTTGCTGGTCTGTTCCATCCACTTGAAGACTCAGAGCAGACGGTCATGGCATGGCGACTCTTTCAGTCGATATTCCACATACGGCCGGCAGATTGAGACACTTGGAAGTTTAAATTTGATATTTCTGATGATGTCATAGTTTGTACTTGCAGTAAAAGTTGCTGCAACTGGTGCTCGAAGAGAATGCCTCATTATATTATGTAACCAACATGTTTTGAATATTCCTTGGGGTGTTCATGCTAGTGTGTGTGTGTGTGTGTGCATGTGTATGGTATGTACGTACATGTGTGCATGTGTGTGTAATCCTAGGGGGCGTGGGAACCTATTAGACAGGTCTGACCTTCCAATGTCCGTACATAATTGCCATGGTAGCTACTGGCTATGGACACTGAGTAAATTATTCCTCCCATTTTTAAAGCAGCTGCTATTTGTATTGTGTGCTGCTAGCTATAATGAACGCGTGTGAACTAATTTAATAGAGTCCAAGGTTTGTACCCACAATTATCATTTAGGGGAAAGCCTTTATCTAGTGTGTGACCAAGGAGGATTGGTTTGTGTGGGCGGGGACTTTCCCTATTAATGCACGGTGTTAATTGATTCTTCCTTCTCATTTTATGGTGTAGGGCTCGACTGGTCCATGTGCCACAAGTAACTTTGTGTGTGCGTGAAGCAGTGTTGAATTGAAGACCCGTCATCCGTCACAATGTCTAGTGGTGATAGAGTTCTTGCTGCACCTCGCACGCCGTCTCATGTGCGAAACCACACCCCCACTCATGTTGGCGGCAACTCTCGGACCCCAACTCATGACGTCAGCAACTATTGCACTCTGAGTAGGAAGCCCAAGAAGAATTCCATGAAAAAGAAGAGCTTGGACAAGAGTCACTCCGGTAGTCATGAGGATTTGTTCACAGGAATGAAAGTATCGAAAGTCCCAGAATCAGAGAAACATATAATGGTGAGTGGTGATATAAACGGGCGTCGGATTTTGTTTTTTTTGTTTTTTTTGTTTTTAGGTTGGGGGAGGGGGAGGGAGAGAAGGCAGGTGTGCTGGTTGTATAAGGATTTTTTCGGATTTTGTATGTATGTGTGTGTATTTTTATATTTACACTAGTGCCCGCCACCAAGTAGTTACACACGCTTCCGTTCCGATTCTGATTGGACCGTTTGGAACTAATACCTTGTCATCTAATAATTAGACGGGTGCTCACGATACCTTGCTATACGTTTGCCGTGTTTACTTCAATATGCACATATACTCGTGTACTGGCTGACTTATGGGCTTGAGTAAGTGTTGATGCAGTTTAGTATTTAGCACGTAATGAAGTTAAAAGGTCAGAGTGTATGTATCTCTAAAGATGGTATATTTATACAGTCGTTATTTCAATTGCTTATAATAAGTAAAATCCGTTTCTTTTTTCGGCACTGGCGACCTTTTACCACCAACTGATACAAATGGAAGACATGTGTCCCGATACTTCTCCATGAGAACATCAAGAGTTGCAGGAGACACAGAATTGTACACAATATGATCTCGTCGTGACCTCTCTCCTATCCCAAGCCATACCAGTGGCAGCCGTACATATGTATATATATTGCATCGAAGCCAGTGCACGAGGGTGGGTTTGTACGGGCAGTGTTGTGGGGTGGTATTGTATGACAGATGTCCCTTGGGTGTGTGTCTTGTATGGCTGTTGTAATGGAAGTCTAGCAGACAAAAAAGAGCTGAGGATGCCTCTTGCTTGAGTAATGCTGCTGTGTAACTTCATTGGTATTATCCAATTCAGTTCCTGGGTAACAGGCTCCAATATCCCGGGTAACTGGCACTAATTTCCTAAGTAGCCAGTGTTAATCTCCCACGAGATCTCTGTAATGATTGCGTCATGTGATGGTTCCTCTATTGTGCCATCGATAATGTGCTTGAATATTTCCTGGTCATTACCCGGCAAAATACCATCAATTAGCTAACCGATGAGTTGTTAACGAGCATATGTATACATTTACGATCATTGCGTATATACATTTAGGCTGTCACAACTTTCATGACAGTATATGCATAGGAAGGCAAGATGTTTATATCAAACACGAGAAGAGTTTAGAATGTTTTTAATGTGACCGTTTTGGATTTATCACCGTTTATTGAACACTTGCGGTATTCTCAGTGACAAAAGATGTTGTTCTTTTGAGGTTTAACTAGAGATAGAAAGTGTTGACTACTCGTCCAGTACTAACCTCTACCCTCACTTATTTCTTACCGGTTTCCTTCTCGTTTTTCTCCATCTGTGCTAGCTACTTGATAAATTGGTATTCCTGGAAAACCAGCTGGCATGGGTCAGGTCCTTTTGCCATGTAATTCCTCCCTCCCTTTCTTCCGTCCTTTTCTCCAGAGCTTGTTTTTGCTCAGAGACTTCCTGGATCTTTGTTTGCGTTAGTGTGGGCGGTTGTGTTTGGAATAGCGTCGGCACAACTGTGGATGTTTCCTAGTTGAGTAAACCGTAAGTCAATTAAGCTGACGACAGGGTAAGTTTATTTTTGTTTCCTCTCCTATCTCTCTCTTGCTCTATTAATTATGGCTGACATGCCTATCTGTGATAAGGCGTGTTTGTGTGTGTGTTAGTATGTGTGTGTAGAGTTGGGCGTTAGCTATTACTGATGTGTTATTCTTCGATCCGTTCACTTCCCGATGTTTTATTTTTGGTGTGTTACTGCCAAATGTATGTAAGTGTGTCAGAATGTGTGTGTGTGTGTGTGTGTGTGTGTGTGTGTGTGTGTGTGTGTGTGTGTGTGTTGTTATTCAACTTAGTGCTATATGCTGGAGTTGTTTGTGCTCTGTAAGTGACTCCAGTCTATCTATGTTTAGATGAAATGGATAGTTAGTTAGCCGAGTGTGGATTTTAGTTGTTTCTCATGTTTATATATGCAGGACTGTAAGTAGTCTTGCAATAGCAGAGGCTAGAGCACTGAATTCATTAGCATGACCTCTCTAACCATTTCATGACCTTAAAAATATTATTACTACTCCTATTGTTATTAGTTTTAATTAACCTATATTGGCTGTTAGAACGAGAAAAATTGCTATTATTTTAATTATTTCAGCCGAGAATGACTGAATTATTATTATTATTATTATTATTATTATTATTATTTTAATTTTTTTTAAATTTTTTTATTTGACCTTTTTTAATCATAATCTGTATGTGGCTATATGGTAAGGGATATTATTATTCCTCTCGTACGCAGATGGCTCCAGCGACAGTGAATCTGACAGACATAGATCTGGGCCTTGCAGCTGCCCAGCGGAGCTACGATGAATTGCAACTTAGCATGGAGAAGCCTCAACTCAGCACGAAGGCCCAGTCCAGGGTCACCCGTCGGAACCGTAGCCCCACGGGGAGGGAGGGGCCTGAACTTCCTCCCATGTCTAGCCTGGCAACCAGCACTCTAGTTGCTGGCAGTCAGGGGTTGTCTGGTTCTCTTGGAGGGATTGGAGGGATGCAAGGTGAGTAGCATTGTGGCGTGGGAAGATGATGTTGTGTCAGTGTTGGTGTTCTGCACTACAAGTTTGTTAAGCAGTTGCAAGTTACATCATTCAATCGGTGGTATAGTGTGCAAATATAGCACCTGTGTTTTTATACTCTGCTATGTAGTATTAAAGATTGCTCTGGAGTTATTACCCGAGTTGGTTCAATGATGCTTGGTTGTTCTCTTGTTTGTTTGTTTGTTTGTTGTTATTTAGAGTTTTTTGAGTATTCAGATGGTGACATACGTGGGCTTCATGCGAGGAGAGTTTTGCGTGATAGCAAGTCCTCTAGCCCCACCCCCAGCCACAGGGTGATCAGAGCCCCACCCCTGTCGTCTCCAGCAGTGCCTGTGATCGAAGTTGTTGATGAAGAGAGAGAAAAGTGAGTGCTGTGTGTATGTATGTGTGTTAGTGTGTGTGCATGTTGTGTATGTGAGTGCATGTTGTGTATGTGAGTGCATGTTGTGTATGTGAGTGCATGTTTAGGGTGTGTATGCGTTAGTGTGAGTGTGTGTGTGTGTGCATGTGTGAGTATGTGTGTGTGTGTGCATGTTTGGGTATGTGTGTGTGCATGTGTGAGTATGTGTGTGTGTGCATGTGTGAGTATGTTGGCTAGATCAGCAAGTGCATGGTACTAGCTGTGAATTAGCTGTGGCCCTTGACTTTTTGGCTGAGAAGACTTGTTCTTGCATTGTTGCTTGTCGAGTGATTGGAATAATGATATATACCCGTACAAGGAAGGGGTCAAGTAGGGATGGGATGGTTTGTACTCAAGGACATGACACGGTACTTGGGACAGCTGCCAAAGTGGATGGCTGAATGGTTGTCATAGTGATCTGTAGGTTGGCGATTGAATAGATTGACTTGTGCTCGCGATAACTGCATATTTAAATTTATAAGCTGACAAATGAGCTTATTTCACATGTCGAAAAGGATGTGCAGTAAAAATTGTGTGTGTGTGTGTGTGTGTAAAGCAGAAAGCCAGCAGAGCTGGCATGGACCTTCATTTCATTTCTATAATCAAACAGCCATCATGTACCTATAAAACATTACTAGTGTCAGGCAATAGTCTGAATGGATCAGTTTAATGAATACCCTAATTGACATAGCACGTTCAATATTAAACCACACCCCATTCCATATACTACATACAGTGTGCGTATACGGTAGAAACAATAAAGCCTTGTATCATTCCTGTTTGTTTACAGGAACTCTGTTATTGTTTTGTGTTGTACGTAATTGTCCATTCTGGGAATGGTGTCTTAACAATGGCTTTGTAGGGTATCTCTTTGTAGTAGTTCTGAATACATCGTATGTATATTCACAAGCATTGAGCGTATGTTCCAGTACGTGTACGTAATTGTACAAGTGATGGAGAAATGTTAGATTCTACGTAAATGTCTGGGTGTTGGGTGTTGAAACAGCATTCACAGTGTCAGTCTGTCCCCTCAGTTTGTCTGTCAGGTCAATAGCTATGCAATGTATCTCAAGGTCAATAGCTATGCAATGTATCTCAAGGTCAATAGCTATGCAATGTATCTCAAGGTCAATAGCTATGCAATGTATCTCAAGGTCAATAGCTATGCAATGTATCTCAAGATATTTTAACACATGTGTATAGATTGAAACTTTCTCACTTAAAGGGGTCTAGAGAGAGCAAAGGCAAAATGATGAAAAAATCTTAGTTGTCGCCGAGGAATCGAACCCCCAGGGCCACTGGCTTTAGCCACCAGTGCTCTAACCACTGAGCTACGACAACCCTCTACTTCCAAGACCTTCACATTTTCCCTTTATACTGTTGAGTAGTACCGCTTGCTGCAGTCTCGTACTCAACAGACCACCAATTATGTGCCGTCAGAACACCTTTTCGGTGTCGACTGGAAGCACCTCCCCCTCCGGAGAGGAGCCATAATTAGTGATTCCCCGGCGACAACTAAGATTTTTTCACATTTGCCAAGTGAGAAAAAGTTTCAATCGAAGGGTCAGAACTTGATAATTCACATGTGTATAGTATATTGTATATATACATGTACCTACCGTATGTATATTCTATGCAGTCGGAGTAGCATGCCTAACCTGGCGTTGGCCAAGCAAGCCATGTCAAGTCTAGCATCGACGTCCGTTCGAGCCTCGGCGTCAGCAGGTGCCTCCGGTGGTGCCGAGGGGGGCGGAGTCGGGCTGCTGGGTGAGCTGAACGAGGAGCAGCGGACCAGGCACTCCATCAGGAGCATCGACTCCGGTCTGGGAGAGTCAGATGACCCTACACAGGTGGATAAAGACAATGGGGTGGAGGCAAGTTGCTAGGGAACAGATTGAGTGTACAATTATCAGTAAAGGAGTTTAATTATGTAATTTGGAATTTTTTTAGGTCTTATTAGGGGCGGCATTTGTCCCACTAAAGATGGTTCCCCATCCCACTCTGAATATTATTGAGACCTTTGTGATGACATTTACCCCAAGATTTCATCAATTGATTTTGGAAATGAGAGAGACCCTTTCCCCTCCCTCCCCCCTGATATTTCCTAAATTTTAATATGACCCATCTCAAGTTTGGTTCTGAAATACCCTGATTCCAATTATGTTTTATTTGAGTAAGGTACTCTAACACCAACACATGGTAAGCTATAATTAGTGAAGCTTTATTTATCTAACTTGGTATATGGGGCAGGAGTGTATTGGTTTTATTAAAACTGAACTAATAATATTTGTTTAGTTGTAATTGTATGCATTTATTAAAAAAAAAAAAATTTTTTTTAACTTTTGGTTATAATTGCAAAATGATGTTTTTTTTCTTTTGCTACATATTATTGAGCGTGTGGTGTTTAGCTTCCTCTATTGGGGAAGCTTCTGTGAGGATCCAAGGGAGTTACTATTGTTTAAAACAGGCTAATTAATTTCATTACTTTTGTTTTTGTAGTAAGTTGTATCATTTAACATCAACAGAAGCCTTATCTCACACATTATAGATTCCCTGACGTGTCAACTACTCCATTAGGCAATTACACTCACTTGCATGCATTGATCTTTTGTATTTATTTTTAAAATTGTAGCACGGTGCTTCTAGTTATAGTGCTCCTACGTCTCTCAGTCAGTCACCGGTGTATCGACACCCTCCCTCCTCATTGTCCAACAGGCTCAAGCTTCCTAAGGGAGGCTTTAGCTCACTGAGAGTAGGTAAGTGTTCAGCTAACTATGCCTAAGACATTAGATAGTATGGGAGTTGGTAAGTGGTCGCCGTAACCATTAATGTACTGTTATTGTGGGTTGGTAAGTGGTCGTCACAATCACTATGCCAGGAGTAGGTAAATTACTCACTGATAAAACGTTTCTTTCTGTGATTACTACGTCGCCACTCCCCCTATTTTGTTTGCAGCCAAGAAGCAACGCAAGTCCATGCTGCTGTCTGAGCTCTGCGTGATATCAGTGTTTGTGCCAGCCCACGTGGCACTCACGGTGAGGGGGCGTGGAGGCCAACTCAAATTCCGCTTTTCCCCTTATTCGAGAATAGAGTTTTTGAGGGTCGCCATTCTCAAGGTGAGGGAGGTGTGATAATAATTGATAAATTGTTATAGTTGAAGGTGTCACCCTTAAATTGGAATTAGATATCTTATTACAGGGAGTCTTGTGCATACAACAGTAGAAAATATTTAGATGATGATGAATTAGTGGAGTACATTTTCATAGGACTTAGATAAGTATAATAATATATCATTGTGCATAATTTTAGTATCAAATGTTGCTTTTAATAATAGCAAACTTTTCTCGTTCTAACAGCCAAATTATTTCAGCCGAGAATGACTGAATCAATATTGCTTTTATATTAAAAACGTTTTGTTTGTAGCAATTCCACGAGAAGTTCGGTGTTCGGATTCAGGATCTGGCAAAGCTACGTTTGTGTCGATATATTGAGGTAAAAGATTTAGATCAGTTCTTAGTGTAGTTTGAGTATGTTTAGAATAGCCAGCTATTGTATTGTATTGGAAATGTTTTAATAAAATTGTTCTTTATTATTTTCACTTGAGATAGTTGTCGGTGTATAAAGTTGAAACATCTAGGTATTAAATTAATTAATATAACTGACACATACAGCACTAAGTGCTTACAATGGCTCAGATACAAAGCAGTACATGCATTTTAGTATTAGTTGATGTATTCTTATGTATTGTACACATGGTTAACTGTTACATTCAATTTTATCTTTATAATTCAATACTAACATTATCTAAACGCCAAGAGTCGGGTGTGTTTCTTAAATGTTGGTCTTACCCTTACCTAACATTGAAGTGGTAAAGGGTGTCATGGTTGCTGTTCTGTTGTTTCCAGGATGAGGAAGGCTGGGAGTGGCTAGAGGAAGACCAACAGCTGCATCAGTATAACCTTCCTAATGAGGTAAGGTGTGGTGATATGGCAGGTGCAGTATAGTGTAGGTCAATTACTGGTTTATAATGTACTCTATACAATAATGTACTATTGGGACTTTTTTCCTGTAATTATCAATTTCCCCTCGAGAGATGTGGTCATTAATAACAATCAACAGTGGGATTACTTTCATCCCTGGTCTGCATAAGCTTTGCAACGTATCTCCCGCGCAAACTTTGCAAAGTAAGTTACGTTGCAACAGGATGGTAAAGTAGTGGTCATTTATTTATTCAGAGTTAGTTAATTGTTTAGGTAGCAGATAGTTTAGTTAAGTTGTTATGGTTAAGTGTATTAATTTGCACCCCAAGCTCCCTTTTATCTCCCCTTCCTCCTCCCATAGCACTGCCTTGCTGTTGGGAGGTGTATGCTTGTGTGTGTTATGGGATGCAAACTCTAGACTTGCTTGCTTGCCGAAGATTCCAAACAATTACTCCCTTTGCACAGAAGTCATCTTCATGGGAAAAATCAAGTTTAATGTTCAGTTCTTTGCAATTATAACTTCTAAGGATGCACAGAAATGGCAACAAACGAGTTTATTTTTGCCTGATTAAACCGAAAGTTGTTCTGTTTGCCCAAAGGAAGCTTTAATTAAACTCGAGGGATTTCCCGCCTGCTAATGGCCAGTTTCATAGTTGTCATTGGATGTTTGCATCGCGAAATAAGGAGAGCAGAGCAGCCATTGGCTGGGGCTGGCTCTCGTAATTCCAAGACATGCTTGGGGGCATTACAATTAACATTCCCAAATGTCTGGCCAAAAAGTTTTGGATGGGGCCTTGCATCACTCGTGAATTGTATGTGTGTATGTATGTATGTATGTATGTATGTGTGCATGTATGATCTGCTCGACTGTGAATTAGAAGAATGCTTTAATCTCAACTCAATAAACTTCAGTTTTAATAGTTTATGTTAATATTGCCTGGCCTGGTTCCAGGGACTGACAAAAGAGCACGCGTTCCGTGGATGTGAATTGAGGCTAAAGAGTCTGTTGTTTGACCAATAAAAAATCTCTCTTTTATAAATTACCACTAGAGCTTGTCGTGTGTGCACCTTTGAAGAAGGAAGAGGAAGCGGCCATCATGTGCTGTGCATGTAAGAATCAGGAAGACATGTTACATACTTACACGTGTGCATCCATAATGCAGCTTAACTCTATTTAAGATTTGTTTATGTAAAAACTAGATTTATTCAAAGAGAGAAATGGACATTAAGGCTGAAGGGACGTAAAGGAACTACCAGCACGGGATGTTCACATTGCCAGAGATGGTTTGATTTTTTTTTTTTAACTATTGTTACATCAAGTCTTGTCCATTTAAAAAATTTTTTTTAATCTACCCTAGGACGATGAACAGAGTAATGTACTGTAAGCATAAATGCACACCATTTTCTAGTCTGATAATTAAGTACATGACCCCAGTGTTGCAGAGCAAGCGGTTGGCACTCGGCCGCAGTTTCCTTCACAAACCTTTGGCATCAATAAGACAGTCTGACTCAACACTTGCGCTATTTATATCGATTGCAGCTCAAGCGTTCGTCCATTGATTTGTGACTCCCTCAGTGGACCGTTTTGTTTTCTTGGCTGGAGCTGGCGGACAGATAGTCATCGTGCGCGTAATTGTTCCGAATAAAGTAGTGCTTGTTAGTTGGCAGTCCATGGAGAAGTCTCTATTCGAAGAGAAACTTAAAAGGCACAGGATGTTGCTTCCTTATCATGGACCCTCTCTCTCTCTCTCCCTCCTCGTTGGCACAAGTGGTGTGAACTCGTGTGAGCTGCTCTCTATATGGAATGCTGCAGTTGCTTTATTATTATTGGTCCTGAGTGTTGTGGTTCAGTTAGTCAACTTGTGATTCCTTTCAGTTTCAAATCAAAAATAGCTGAATTGTGTGATGGTGTAATTTGTTGTTTTTTTCTTGCAAAGCTCAAGTTTATGTTAGAAGTACTACTACTGCTACTAATACTGCTAGCTAATACAGGATTTTCAGTTGCAGTCTGTCAGGAAGGACCAAAAGAAGAGAGAAGCGCGAATCTGTACTGTAGTTAGTGGCTTGAGAGTTAAAAGGAGTTACATAAGCAGCTTTTGAAGGAATTGAAAACTCATTGAAAAACAAGAAGATGGTTTTGAAGCTATGATTCAGTAAAAGACAAGGAAGTCTAGTATACGTATTTATATTGTCTTGTTGGTGTCGAACTGTTGGATATAAAGCTCTATATTGTAAGCTAACATACATCTGCACTCTGACCGGGTGCTCATTGAATGCCTTTAAAGCTGGACTGGAAAGGAAGACTCATGGTCCAGAGCTGCGTGGAGCTCTCCAGCTTGCATAGCAGCACTGCAACTAGTAGCATCAGCAGCAGCAGCAACCGGACTTCAGGAGACTCCGAGTGTGCGTTCGCTGGGGGTTTGAGGGGCACCCAGGTGGCGTTGGGGCACTGTGCGGAAGAAGGCGGGGAGCAGGAAAGTGTGGTCACGGAACGAGAGGCTGAGGCGAAAGGTGCGATTGATGGTTTCAGCCGTAGGTCCCTCCCCCCTGAACTCAGTATCTTGGAAGAAGGAGGCTGCCGGTACCATTACGCGAGAAAGAAACCAGACGTTGTGCACTGGAAAGCAAAGGTTTGGGAAACAAGGCGAGGAGGGGTTTGGCCGAGTGTTAATTAACGAATGACATGGCGAGAGAAAAATAAATGCTAACGTGTTTGTGGTTGACGTTAACTGCTGCTAGGTTATTTTAAGGAAGTGTTGTGAGTATTCATGTGGCGCGCGAGTGTCCGCGTAAACATGCAAGGAATTGTTTGGTTTAGATTAGGAAGGAAGTTAGCATTCAAATCTATCTCTCTGCATACGTAGTGTCTATGAAGCTAAATATAGGCTGGCTTAAATAGAGGAAAGCAATACATACTTCAAATCAGGTCAGTATAATAGATTTATGCTAATATATACATCTCACATTTTACCTTATTTCTCAATTGTAATTTATCCCTGGGTGCACAGTACATTCTGATATTTATTTAATTTTGATTGCCATAGCACAGATCCATGATACCAGTCAGTCCTTGTATATCCATAGCTGTGGTCGATGTCTAGCCCCTCACTGTTTGTCCTCTCCCCCTTCCTGGCCTGGCCAGTTTGTAGGTCGTTGACTTGGTTAGTGTGGTGGCTATCTAGTTAGCCTGTCTGTTTGGCTGTGCGGGCCTGTTGTTGCTATGGTGATAGGCATTGTTAAAATGACTGGTAAACAATTGCCCTGGATGGCTTTTTTTTTTTTTCCTTTCTTTTTTCTGGTGCTAAAGCTTGCAGCCAGGAAGGATATATGGTGGATTTATTGACTTGAAGTTACAGACGTCATTTCACTGAACAGTTTATTGTCTAAGAGCCCCTATTTCACATGCTACTGTTCGGAGGGGAAGAGCAGTGGGACTCAACCCTACCTGTGTATGTAGCTTATGTGACTATACTGTTGAAGAAGGAGGTTGTATTGAATATATCTGGTCTCGCTATTTCCGTTTTTCCCTGATTCTCTTTCTTCCTAAACTCGTAGTAGTTTTGATATCTGTTTTTGTTGCTTGCATAACTTCTCCCTCTCTCTCTCCCTCTCTCCCTCCCCCCCTACTCTTGTTGATTACCATATTCTTAGTGTCAAAACCAGTCTTAGTGTCGTAGAGACACTAGATGAAGAAAGCCACTGTTGCTTTGATTATTTTCATTAGTCAATAATTAGAGTGACTAATTAAAGGAGTAATCATTTTGGATTACTGAAGTCTAGGTATCTGACAGTCAGCTACATACACACAATCAACATCTTAAGGGAAATTTAGCAGACGTCAGCAATACATGACATTGGTTTGAGCGAAGCATTTATTTTCCTTTAAGCCATTTATTTTCCTATTACGCACGGTGCTGTAGACAAGAAACACGGGACTCGACCCTAGCTTATGATATAATAAATTTATCTTACTATAATAACTATCATTTGTGATGTGTATATTGACACTTTGGCAAGGAGTAACGAATGTACTTTCAACTTATTGTATGGTTAGTGCAAACTGGAGTTGAAGCCTCTGGAGCCTTCCTACCAGGATGTACGTGTGGTGATCCCCCAGCTAGAGACGAGCATGTCTGTCGAGTATGACCAGTTCAGCACGGTGGGGGACGTGCTTCATCAAGTCCTGAGTCTCTCTGAGCCGCCATTGGAGAACACTAACGATTACTCTCTCTACCATGTCCGACTACGCATGCAGTGAGTTGGGGGGATAAGCAAAAGGGGTGTGGTTAAGGGGTGGGTGTAGCTATTTGATAATACTAACAATTACTCACTCTACCGTGTCTGACTACGCATGCAATGAATTGGGATATGCAAAGAGGGTGTGGTTAAGAGGTGTGTGTGTCTATTTAATAGTGTGTGTTGTATATATGTGACCGGTTTTGGGGAAATTGGCCTAAACGCGGCAAACAATTTTTTTCAGTATCCCCGGGTAAAGCCTTATGGGTCGATTTTTTTTCGAAAAATTTTTTATGGCAGAAATGGATAGACATCAGTTAGCTCTAGCTTATGACGCATTGTAAGCTCTGGCCGTGCTCTAGAACTCACGCTAGGAAGAAACACTAGCCGGTTGGACTCGTGTACGGAGCATAAATTATTGGCTGGCTTTTCACTAACAGCGGGAAAAAAACTGTAGTTAACTAATTCACTTACTATTCTACATAATCCCATACTCACGCAATTTTCGCCATCATAGTTTCTCAAGGAGCCCTGCATTAAACCTCTTAGACTTCTTTCAACCTGCCTGTAACAGGTTTATTCCATAGTGTCCCGGAGACGCGCGGTAATTGTATACGGACACAAGGCACGCCCCCTGACCTTAGCAACACCTTTAAGCGGCGTTTTTTTTTCGAAATCAGCAATAATAAGTTTAGCAAAAGTACTGAAGTGTTGTAGTGCGTAGGGCGAAGACGTCTTGTACTGCAGCTTCCAAATTAGGAGGAAGGCATCCCAAGGCCCCGTGCAACCTACTGGTAGAATAAATTAGAAAACTTTAGATGCCGCGTTTAGGCCGATTTTCCCAAAACCGGTCACATGTGTATGGTTTTGAGTAGTAAAGCATATACAAGTATATTCTGTTTTTCTATTGGTCTTCCCTAGTTGATCGTTTTTAATTTATTTTTCTATGCCCACTATAGTTTGCCATTCCCAAGGGTTTGTAATTGCTAATTCACAGTTGAATGTTATGCAGTATATCTTTTGTTTGGCATGCTGGAGAGAGACTTGTGCAAAAAAATTCCCAAATTAGGAAGTTGTCTCCAGTCGGCACAAAGTACTTCCTGTGTCAGTCTAGCAATCGAATGTCTTATTTCACATTTTCAACTACAGAGAGCCTGAATTTGACAATTTAATAGTAGGTAAGGGGTAGTCGATTTAAAAAACTACTGTAACCATCTTCCATGTGGTGGCACGTGTCTGTGTAGGATTAGAGTACTAAACTACTCGCACTGTTTTGATGCAAGTAATAGGGAGGAAGTGGTGGTGGAGAGTTAATCACAAATTCCCAGAATTGAGGAAGTTGTTTGTGTTGTAATAACTGTAGTGTGAGGTTGATTTCATTTTCACAGAAGGATGCAATTGTTTGAGTGGAGAGTGGAGAAACCTATGCACTGAGTTGTTGTTTGGGAGTTTGGTTGCTTCTGTTCCTATTGTATGGCCTGAAACATGTTAATGTCATGGATGATTTCTTTAAAGTTGAGTCTGAAGAAAAGAGAAGAAAACAGTAGCCCATAGAACTGTGACCACAGATTGGAACTTTGAACTCTAAACTCTAACCCTCTAGTGAGTGATTTAGCCTCTGCCATTCCAGTTTTTTTTTTGTTTTGTTTTTTTAATTCCCAGAATTTGAAGTGGCTTCACTTGTATATTAATGACAACCTTATGGTAAGGGACATTCGTTAGATGCATCGTTTAACCAGAGAAGGGTCCTCCTGATCAGTCTTGCAGCTGCCAGTGACTGAGAGAGAGAGGGATTCCTCTGACTTGTCTTAGTCTTTCAAGTGGCTTGTGAAATAATGATTGATCAGTCTGACCCTCCACTACAAGGAATTTTGTCAGAATGAAATTATACATGTATCTCAAGAGGGTAGGAATGCTTTATCAGCAGCACACATGTAGGTGACCGCAGAGGAGTTGAGCTATAGTGGAAAAACGTGTGTGTTAGTCTGTATTCTAAGTCTATGCCAAATTTCAAATGACCCCAAGCGTGCTGGCATAGCTTTGAGACTATTGCATGCTATCTACAGCTTACCTCTGGTTGAAAGTTTACCACTACATCGAGTAGAGTAACCAAGGATTCCGACAAGACCGGTTGTGAGACGCTCTGAAAGCTAAAAAGAACTCCACGCAAAACTTCGTTAGTCGCCGTTAAAAAGCGGCTGCACGATTTAATTGCGTATGCGGAGTACGCCGTTAAGTATACGGAAATGTTAATTATACCGGAAGTGGAAATTCAATTTCTAGTTCAATTGCTTTGCTGAATACAGCCCAGTTCAACTGCCAGTTTCTCTGCGTGATTGTAGCTTTTTATTAGCATAAAAAACTTTTAAAAAATTTGGTTTGCGTGAAATGCCCCCTTTGTCAGAGCCTGTCACATTTGTTTTGTTGTTTATTTCTTGGTTGATTAGTGCTAAACTAGTTGCTAGTATTTATGAGTAAGGACATCGTGCAGTGTTTCTTATATTTTGTAATGTCATTAATTTCTAGTAGTAGTTCTCTGGTGGGCTAGGATTCTGATGATGTTATCTTTGGTGCGGCTGGGTTCACAGGTCAGGTCCTTTGATTCAGGGTTTAATTAAATTAGTTTTTCCTTCTTTTTTCACTTTCAGTAGCCTGAGGCTAAACTGAGTTGTACTCAGGTGTGAAGAGGGTGGGGCAGACAGACTGAATCTGATAGAATTGGTTAGAATTCAATTATGATAGTCATAGGTAATTCATTAGGGCAGGGGCCAGTGTATTGTTCCCATACACTTCATTAGGGCAGGGGCCAGTGTATTGTTCCCATACACTTCATTAGGGCAGGGGCCAGTGTATTGTTCCCATACACTTCATTAGGGCAGGGGCCAGTGTATTGTTCCCATACACTTCATTGAATTCCTCCATCTTTCAACTGTTGTTGTATTGCAGCTTCCACTTTCATCACAAACTAGCATTTTAAGAACTTAATAATTTAATATGTAGCGTTGTAATTTTTTTCCAGGTAAAGCCTACTTTTACTCCTTATCAATCTGCTTGTACTATTGTATGATGCAATTGGCTTCCTAACTTAAGGAGAACTAGGTGCTCTATGGCTGGTCTCCCAAGAAAACTCAATCTACATTCCACTTATCCATTCAAGTTACGAATTTGCATTCCATTCTGTTTAATCGGGCGAGCTATGCCAGAGAATTGAATTAGTCGTATTTCTTTAAGGGAACTATTGGTTTAGCAGAAGTGGGATGTACACTTAGAGGGAATGGGGTCAAGAGAAGGTACATTCTGTAGCCTTGTAAGATGACAGCCATTCTCCTTCGTTAAGGGAGGCCAACAGAAGTTAAGACTGTCCTGGAAAGTGAGTCGGTTTTAAACCCATTTTGTGTAAATCTGTATTGCTATAGATATTGTTTCAAGTTTCCACACTCCCTGGCCGATAAAAATAGCAAGTGAGGGTACATTCTGTAGCCTCGTTAAAAGTGGCTGGGGGCTGTAATATATTTGCCATGAGATTCCATGCACGATACAATTCTTGTATTACATACCTGTACATGTAACACAGTTATCTCAAGGCTCTTAGTGCTTAGTGTTGCACGACAGCAGCGAGGACGGGTCAACAACAGGCTCCATTTTTGTTTTTAATTACTAAATGACTTGCGTTTTCCTTTGAAGATGATAATTCATGAGTTAGTTTATAATGAGCGTCTATTTAGTCTGGTGCACCTGGGCAGTTTGGTTGGTGATTCCCCTATATGATACTTGTTATTGTCTGGGGCTTAAGAGCTGCCAATTTTATTGTTAAGTGTGCTGGATTCTTATATGCAGGACTTTTACTGGAGAATGAGGTAGGTCCCAGTTATTTAAAAGGAAAATATAGATAAGTATTTGACTATCTGAGCTTTGTGAGGTGATATTGTGTCAAGTCTTCAGAAATTACTGAATTCTGTCAAGTGAATTGCTCTTTCTCTTTACAGCAGAACTTATTACAATATAGTCTTGGAAATGAATTAATTTTCTGCTTATGAGGCCCTTACCCTTCTTCTTTATGTTCCTACCAATTAACAAACTTGTGGTTTGTAAATTTAATAATTTTCTTTAATTGGATTGATTCAAAAATACTCATTTATGAGGAATGCAATTCCAAGAAATTCTTTGCTGGAAATTGACAAGGCTTGCTTGAATATTCTCTCGCACACATGCACATACACCATTTGCATTCGTAGTGAATATTTCCTCCTGTCGTTACCAACTGTGGAGATCCATAATTTGTCGCTAATGGAATGAGAGTGTTTTGGTGGAATAGCTGAGGGCAGGAGATGAAAGGGCAAGAGGTCACCTCCTCTGGCTGGCTCATCAAGTCTGTCAGGGAGAGGCTGTTGTGTCTGTGCTCCGATTGAACGAGCAGGTGTGTGTGATTTGGCGTGGCAAGTGTGGGTGTGGCACAGATACAACAGAAGCGTTTCTCCCTTATATAGTGCATGTGGAACAGGAAAGTGTGTTCTTAGTTGATTCTGAGAATCTTGCGAAACAACATTGTATTCTTCCCCCCACCCCTCCCCTCTCCTCAAGATTTCTGGTTCCCTTCTTGCCTGAACCAACTGAATACCAGGTTGTAATTGTTTTGTTTAGTTCAGTGATTATACTGAGTAATCAGCAATGCCTGTGTCCAATGAACTACCCTCACTGGCAATAGCTTGTACCGGTCTATCATAGTACCTATGTGTTAGTCTTGGCTAGGGCTAAGCATTTTTATTTTTTTTATTGTGAATGAACTTCTTTCTTTCTGTAGTTAGACCTCTCCATACATGTGGTAGGTATATACGAATACCTTGCTATTGGCCGTAGGTAGAGATAACATAATACAATAGTTGTTGTGTGGGTTTGTTTTGATTGTTTGCTTGTTTTGCTCTTTTTTTTTTTTACTGTTAGTCCCAATCGCAGTTAATATTCCAAAGGGGCTTTTTATTTTTTGTGTTAAAGTAATCCTCAGTACAAACTACATTCTGATGTATCAGTGAAAATACATACTTATGTATATCAATTGCTTCTTGCTGTTTTCAAGGTCAAGGCTCACTGCCTGAAGTTTGACTGATGAAGTTCAACAGTTAACCACAAAGCAAACTTTTCCAGCACCATGCCAAACTAAATTTGTTCTATGTTAATTGAGCACTTACTGTGTTCCTCCGTTAATTATTAAGCATGCATGGACATGTGCGAGCAAGTGTCTAGCCTTTGGCAATCAGATTTCTCATGAAAGGCGCACATTGGCACACATAGTCGTACAACTAGAAGGCTACGTACTAAATTTTTGTATTAATATCGGAAGATCATTTGAAGGTGCTAGGCGTATTCTAAAGACTGCACTGCTTTTTCTTTAAATTCATGACTTGACAATGTGTCAAACTCCACATGTTGCCATGTCGACAGAATTTGACAGGATTGCTGGTCACGAGCTGGAGTTAGTGCTGAGTCCTAACATCACTCTGAGCAACCACTACCTCTAATAGTGGACATTTCACAATTCATCAGTGTGTTGCATAAATCTACCATAACCTATTCAGATACTAATTATGGCAGTAAAGACTTGTGGAGATCAAGTATGTGACGTAATGCCTGCCTACACCTTGTGAAGGAAATGCAACAACTAGTAACCAGGGGTTCATTTAGGGGGTGGGGGGTAGGGGGGTGCTCTCCCCCCCCCCCCCCCCCCCCCCCCCCCCCCCCCTGAAATATTCTTCAAATTACATAAGCAAAAAGCAAAAGTTAAAAAGTGAATAATTAAGGTGAATGCAATAGCTTAAATCATAAGTTTATTGCTACTCTAATATTATTGTCTTCATAATTGAAGTCCATCTCCTTTCTCATCTTAGTTCTGTATGAAAATTGTGACCCCCTTGAGATAGCGCAAACTCGATCTCGCCCCCTCTTAAATTGGTTCCTAAATGAACCCCTGGTAACCTATCATGGATTGGTTTTCAAGTATGGATGACTATACCCATTGGATTGTTGAAGTAAAGCATCGAGTGAAATGCATCACTGTTAATGTGATTTCTTGGTGACACACTAAATACAAACTAGACTTATTTAGCCATTATTATGTCCAGGTCTACCTTCATTGGTAATAGTTGTACCAATCAGGCATAGTGGTTTGTCTTGAGCATTTATTGTAACTGTAAATACATTATTTTTCTTGTCTGTCTGGAGTCAGACCTCTTAATGAATGTGGTAGGTATATCCTAATATCTGGCTATTAATTCTAAGCCCGTCAACTGCTGCTTGCTCAATGTACCGTAGCGTATCACTATAGCCGCGCCATTGGCTGAAATTAATCTTCCTGCCTCTCTCTGGTCACCTCTTGAATTGCTATGACCATCATTATCTCCATCCAGCCAAAACAAAATGGATGTTGAATGGATATTTCGGACTGCGTTCTCACTTGACCTCCAGCCACAGGACTGAAGTACACTTGGGAGGTGCTCAGATGACGGTAAATATTTGGTTCGGCGCTGTGTTTTGTTGGCTTCAGTGGGGTTAACTTGGAGGACCACCTGTCAGAGTGCATTACGCAGTGCAGACCATTGGTGACTTCTAGCTGCATTGGAGCTGATAGTATTGATTTAATTTACTCCTTCTCGGTTTGGTGTAGGGACCTTGCAAGAATAGAGAGAGCTGTGGAATTGTCCCCATCCATCTGCTGAAATGCGGACGACATTCAATTTGAAGTTACACTTAGCCAGTGTGACTGTATTTACAGATTATGTAATCTTAGTGGCTTTAAATAATAAATGATTATACAGCAGCGCTGAGGTTGTGTTATATGTGATTACATGTGTTGAATATTAACCACGGGTTGAGTCATTGCCGCATGTTGTATTTGTCAGCATTTTAATTTTAGGCTTTTAATTCAATTTAAATTAAGGCTTTTCTCTCTCTCTCTCTTTGTATCAGTTGGTTTAGTAAATCATCTCACACTCTCTAATAGAACACCTTACAATGAACTTATGCAATACTAATAGAAAGTGAGTTGCTTACACTCAACACTAACTCTGCTCATGACTTGTCAATCCTGCCAATGTCTAATGACGCGGCCGACAAGTAGAGTGTGACCCATTTCTGGGTCACTTCGAGAGTGCTTGTTCTCCCACCATTGAACTCTGTTCTTTGAGTCAGTCTAGACTTCTAACGTAACACGCCTCCCACTAAGTGTGGGTGTTAAAGGGTCCTTTTAATGGAGTGTAGCGGAGTATAGCTGCCTAATTGCCTGAGTAGTGTGAGGTACAAGAGTTCAGATATTGATAGCCCCTGATGTCATTAGTGTGTAGTGAGGTGCCGATGTTTATTAATGCAACATACATAGCTGAGAGGCAGTTAGTTATGAAGAATGAAGTTTTTAATAAATTATAGTATCATCAGTGCCTTTGATATAAGAGGTTATCTGACTTGATTTTCAAACTTGCTAGGAGTAAGGAGGGGGGGAGGGGTGGAAGGGAATTCGAATTTATACATACACTGTGATTATGAATGGTTTATTTTGGTTATATTGATTCGTGAAAACTCAATTTATATCACTTCTGACTTAGCTGAATGTTTTCCTCCTGTTCGAGCACCAACTTTTGTGTGGCATGCATATTGATTAGGCTAGTAGATGGAGTGTCTCACTCCATCTACGCACACTGTGGGAAGCCTTATAACAGTGTGTTATTAGAGTGCAGGCGGGCAGTATGGTGGGTGAATAGACTGGGGTATAGTGTATACTTGATTGTCTCAAATGTCTTCACTTTTGGGTGTCCTGTGGTCCCCAATTCACATTACACACAACGCGTGCACACATGCACACACACACACACACACACTAAATGATTGTATACACAGTAAGTGATTTTTAAATCATGAATAAGTTAACTAATCAAAATTTTGTAAATCTTCTATGATGCAAATGTAATAAAAAATTAATTTATATAAAATTCCATTGGTATAAAATGCCTTCTGTCCCCTCTCCCCACCAACTGCATCCAGTGCTTCTGAATAGTTATAGATCCATAAGTAATATGTAATGTAATATATATATTATATTATTCATTTGATACAGGAGAATATCACTAGTCTGTCGGCTTAGTATTTATGTGAGTGCCGCAGGCACGAGTGTAAATACGGCCAATCAGACGAGTCATATTCTGTGGTATCCAAATGAATAATACATTTATTATGTACTGCTCATGTGTGTGAATACCATAGTAATGAGCAAGAAACACTTGTATAAAGGGGGGGGGGGGTGGAGAGAGAGACGTAATAACCCAATGTGATAGCTCTGAACACAGGTGGTGTATGGGGAAATATTGCCTCAAGCCAGATATTGTTTACTTTAATGCATTTCTTATGTGGCAACAGTTATTAGGCCCTGTTCAGTACATTATAAAATGACTTCTTGTTTATTTGTGTTATAGCATGGATTCTTCAGACAGTATGGTGTATTATCAGATTCTACCAACCGATGTTTTGGAGTGCAGGGTAAGTATGGCATTCAGATTGTATACACTATACACTATATTTAGCAAAGACTTACCCAGTTTTCTAGTAAACCAACCATTGGCCCTCCATGTTAGGAGGTTTGCTATTCATGAGAGGACAATGGTGGTGTGCTGGAGGTAAAGACTTGGAGTCTCCACTGGAAAATTGTGTGGTTGTGGAGTTTGTCCTTATATAGATGGTTGGGCTCATTAGCTGGCATTTGACTGTGAAAACTAGGCTTCCTTTTATGCTCAAAGCCCATGAAATGCAGCTGGCAACTTCCTGTGGGTACTTTTGGTGTTGGTGACAGAGCAGCTGAAATCTTCCCACATCCTCTGTGGGTGTGGTTTACTGGTCTATTTGAGTCACACTTCCTGTCAGAGCTGATAAAAGTCTGTTGACAAGCCTGGTCAGCTTTTATTTGAAGGAGTGTGAGTATATGATAGTGAGGGAGTCAGTTGTGATTCAGTTGAGTATTGTACCTTGTTGAATAGCTAGCTTTATCCACTGTGAAGTAAAGTTGGAAGGACTGTAATACTTTTCCAGGTAAAGTTGAAGTGATGTGTTTGTTTCTTTCTTAGCTTAAGCTGTTGGCAAACATTAAGGCAGGCTCCATTGAATATATTATCTTTCTAATGGAACCCAATGGACCATAGTTAAGATAAGGCTACTCATTAAAGATAGCCTTATCTCTGCCTCTTCAAAGCTATACAACATGTTTTTCCTTATGGTTGTTGCTCTCCTCTTTATCCTGTATCCCTTTTCAAGCCCCAACTAGTAAATTATACACTGAAAATGTCCCTGCCATGCAGCTGTCCTGTATGGCAAAAAACACTAGATTTCCTGCTTTGTTCTCATCTTAAGGTTGAGGCATGTCCCCTCACATTCCTGAGTGCATGTATTCCCATGTTACATCTGTTGTTCTCTCTCTTTTGCAAAAAAAACCCTCGTTACCTCCAGCTTTCCGTGGGTCGTCTGCACTCTGTTATTGTCACCATCAAGATACCCAACGTCCATAGCTGTCGCAAGGTCAAGGTCTCCTTAGACGAAACGGTGGGAGAACTCATCAGGTGAGTCTTTGTGGTACCTTTTGTCGGTGTTGTTATGACAACTCGTAATACTGTAATGGTTACATTTTTTCTTTTTGTTAAGTTTCACTGTGCATTGCAAAAAATACATTAGTGGGCCCGAGGGATTCACACAGTCATAAATGAGGGAGTGTGTAGGGGACATGAAGACCAATTGATGAAGATATAATGTCCACCTCTCTGGTTATAAGACTGGATGTTGCTAACTTGCACTACACACCAACTATTTATCTCGCAGAAACCTACAAGTGTGGAATGTAAAAGGTCTCAAGTCTTCACTATATTTATATTTTAATAAGTGTACCCAGATGTGTCATAACCTAAAACTGAATATGACAGACTAACTACTGTAAACTGATAACTGGTGGGCACTCTAGAGGGGTAGAGGGGTAGGGAAGACTCACTTCACTACTGTCTTGGGCTTTGTGTGGAGTAGTGTTAGGCACAAAGCTGTAGGGGGTACAGGATGGGAGGGGGAGGGGGGGGGGGGGTTGATTGGGAGGTTAGAGTGGCTGAACAATGCACAAGGAAGAAGTAATGTTTAATTGCTTTTGCTCGAGTTTTGTGGCTTGTTTGTTTGTTTGTTTGTTTGTTTGTTTTTCACTTGAACTTTAAAGTCGGCCCTTGCTACATACCAAGGTGTGGCCTAGTTTACACCTTTCATTCAATGTGTCTCAAACGCCATCTTCTCCGTCTTGGACAGGATGAAAAACAAACACTCCAACTCCATTCAGTATCCATTATCCAGCTGCCTCTGTCTTCTCTTTGTATTGCCTCTGCCTGGTCTGGTGTGTCCTTTGTTTCAATACCATGTGACAGAACACAGAGACAGTCTTGGCCTGCCAGCAACATATCAAAAGTGCCTTTAATCTTATTTGCTCATATTAGAAGATGGATGAGTAAAGGGGTGGGAACATTGGGAAGTTAATTGGGAAGTTAATTCTTTACTCTGTCTTGACAAGTTACAGTGTGCGTACATATGAGGTGACTATTGTCATGCACTACCTTGACTCCTTCTATTTTGGACGGAAGTGCGATTTGCACGTGTGGTTTTTTTTTTTTTTTTCGCTTGTCGTGAGAGCTGAGTTTGATGTCACCCTCTTAAAGTGAAATATGGTTGTCTGTGTGGGAGAAACTCGTTAGGTGTGTACTGAGAGGTAATTTAGAGCTGGCATGAATGTAGCTGGATTGGGAGGCCCCAGTGGTTGGCTTCCATTGAGTTGTAAAGGTTGGTGATTATACCTGGAGGGTATTTGTGCTCTCTCCTAATTTGTTGATATGAAACAGTTGGAGTAATTGAGCAATACCTTTCATTTCTCCCTTTCTCCTCATTATGTAATACGTATGTATTTCTTTGCATGTAGTAAGAACCTAGCATGCACACACGCACACACACACATACACACACACACATACACACACATACACACACACACATGCTCACGTGTTACAGTCTTCTGCCTTCCTCGCTGTCTTCAAATGAGCAGGGCAGCAACCAGTGCTATGGACTATTCTATAGTACTTGCTGGATGTGTTTGTCATTATCTGTAATCTGTATTCACTAGAGGTAACTATTGGAGGCCATATGTCTGTGGGCTGTGCAACTTTATCTGTTGTTTTTACACTACTGCAATCTTGATATATATTTTTCAGTAAACAACAGGGGGGAGGGGGGGGTGCTATTGTTCTGTGATAAAGAGTTGCTTTTATTTTCAGTTACTTCATAGCAGCTTTCATGCACTTATTATGAATGTGGGAAGCATGTAGTATGTACTTGTCTGTAATGTGCATGTTGCGAGTATGTACAGTGTGTGTACTTAAGTAAGTGCTATGCTCGTATTTTTCTACTTTAAGCTGCCAATTTAACCTCCGGCCACTGATACGCACACCTAGGAAAGGAGAGGCAGGTGTCAAGGAGAAGTCCAAAAGGAGGAACAAGCCAACCTTTCCACCTTTCAATCTTCTTTCTTTAGTGCTATTAATTTCATCTTGCCATTCATTCCCTGGAGCGTGCTGCTACACTTGAAAGGCATCCACTGGCCCTATCCCAACTTACATCTTCATCCTCGTGGCTGATTCCTGTACTTGTTTCCTTTGATCAAGATCTTGTAGTTGTAGCTGTGTTTGCCTTGTGTAGAGACACATCCTTGACTATCTTACATACTTGTATGATTTCTGTGACACGGCTCCTTTGGCTTCACTGGAAGGACATGTCCTACTTCTACATTATACTGAGGGAATACATGCATGTGATTCCAGGAAACATGTGTTTCACGTGTGATAATGCTGGTTCAATGACAACTCTTTAATCCGTTGTTATTGTTTTATTTGTTGTTGTTTATTAATCATTGTTGTTTGCTATTTGTAGCACTTTGATGCGCCGTGTCCCCGACCCTGAAAACCCTCGCTGGAACCACATGGCACTGCTGCTTCACCCGGGAAGTCCCACGGCCCCAGGCATTTGGATGGAGGACTATAAATTTCTTGCTGCTTACAAACTCAAGCCATCGGTAAGCAATTAATTGTCTAGTTTGTAGTTTTGTTTGTTCCTTTAGGAAGTGGGAGGCGAAAGTAGGGGGAGGCTTAGAAGAAGCAAGGTTTCAAGTAGTTACCAGGTCTTGGTGTTAATGCTAATTGCAATAGTGCTAATTGGACTTTTTTTTGTAATCTTAAAAATTTGATACCCCAGGCTCAGGTTTATCACCTTATAGAATTTGATTTCCTGTTGCATATTATCAGCAATCCACAGTAGTGTGAATATCAGTTAGATATGTGTGAGAGTGTGATATTTGATACTGGAGAAGTCACCACTGAAGTGGTTTACTTAAAATAACTGAGAGGTCATAAAGGTCGGGTGTCCCCACTTTAGTCTTCTGGTCCAGCTTCTAAAAGCTCTGAGTGCTGGCAGCAATTTACAGCTATGTGGCAGCCGTGATTGGGGGGGGGGGGACTTTGCACATAGGGAACTTTGTCACTGTCTTGCTGTAATGGTGTTGTTATTGTTGGTGCCTGCTATTGCAGGACAGTTCTAAGCTGATGTGAAGTGGTCCCTTTAGATCTTTATGGAGTAGAATAGTAGAAATGTTGTTTTAGCCGCTTGTGATGTGGTGAAGATATTGTGTTAATGTCTGCCACACTAGATGTGTTGCCTTGCTAAGCATGTACTAGATGTGTTGCCTTGCTAAACATGTTTATGTGACATGTATTGGGGATTTATCGTGCTAATCTGGTTTATTTGTTGTCGTCTTGCAGGATGTGCTGGATTTCCGTCCCAAGTATCGGCCGATGTTGTTTGAGTTGCGGGTGTACCCTCACGATCATTACCCCAACACGGAGCAGATCTATGCCACGCCGGAGCTGCTGGTTGCCCAGGATACCACAGCGGCAGAGGTCATAAAGCTGCTCTGTACCTCAGCGTAAGTCAGTCAGTCTAAGAGCGTGACTCTGAATCATTGTGACTCACTCACCCATTCAATGTAGACCTTTTTTGTTATCAGAATGGATATTATATATCCGTGTGTGTGTGTGTGTGTGTGTGTGTGTGTGTGTGTGTGTCAGAAAAGGTTTATGTTTATATACAATAGTCTTGCTCCCTGAGAGTTGTTGTACCTCTAACTGTCTGGTACAATAAACAAACTTGACCTCAAGCTACTCCACCCACTGAAGTCCTTATCTGTATCACTGGAAGTGCAAGCGTTTCTCTGCAATGTTGGCCATCATGCTTGTCCTCCACCTCTTAATTAAATGAGGCAGGAAGGTTTACTCTATACCTAGAAGAACACATTAGGGTTAATTGAGCACACTGCAGTTTAGAGTTGAGCGTGTGAAACGGTATTGTTTGAGTCTGCATCCGGTTTAATTCACATGCAATTTATACATGTGGACGTATGGCGGGAGAAACTGGCCAGCGCGCAAGAAAAGTTGTGTCTGCATGCACTTTGTTTTTAGTGTTGTTGAAACTATTATCTTGTAATGAAAGAGGATCTGTTATTTGTTGGTTTCATTTAATGTAATTGAAACTTTACACTTTCATGAAATTACCACTCTGGGATGTAGATCAATATTGCATCATGCTTCATTACTGGGGCGTATCCTCAATTAAAACCTCATTACTGGGGCGTATCCTCAATTAATGTCTTATGTTTGTGTTCGTCTGTTTGCTTACAGTTCTCTGGAGTATGACCCTCGATTCTACGGCCTTTATTTCCATGACGACACTGCGTTGCCATTGGACGCAGCCATGTGGGACCATCTGGACGAGGTCCACGCTCAGGGATACCAGGACAGCCTCGTGCTGCACATGATGCACAAACCAATCAAAGTGTCTTTCAACAAAGATGATGACAGGTAAGTACGGGCTGAGAAATAATGGTGGTTACAACTTTTATACTGATGGTATTGAAGTTGACAAGACTGTAGTGTTAACGATTATATTTTAGAATGAATAGGAAAAAAAATTTAAATTAGGCACCTGTTGATAGATTCAGATTAAATGGTGTGGGGAGGACTCGAGTATTATTTGTTCTAGGAGTGAATTGGTGAGGGTTACAAGTAGTATCGTGTGACTCTAAAAGCACGAAATATTCTGAAATGGACCTGTGGTTGTTATTTGAACTTGTTTACCTCTCTGAACTCTTGTTTACTCTGTACGAGTCCTCCATAGCTTCGACTGGAGGCAGCCCCTGAGGAATATTTGGCTGGTAGATAATTATCTTAATTAACTCTCCACCCAATTAAGTCTCGATGTTTATATTGACACTTGGCACCAATTATCAGCTACTGAAATATATCCCTTATGCAAGATGGGTTAGTATGATCCTTGCTTGTTCTCTCTCTACCCCACTCCCCCTTCTCTCTCTCTCTCTCTCTCTTCCTCTCTCAGTTTTGGCTCACTGAGCGTTGACTTCAGTCGGCCTGCCAAGTTCCTGCACGGCATCCTCTGTAGACGCTATGGTGTCCGCTATCACAGTCAATACGTCTTGCAGTACGAAGGTACAGGTAAATGTGGAAGCACTGTGTTCCGTGTGTGAGCTTATGCATGTTATAATAATAATAATAGTAATCATCATCATCATCATCATAATGGTGATGATTTTATACAATGGTATATTCTCTTTAATTAACATATTCCAATGAGAATCTTATTAATATTATATATAACTGACTTCTTCTCTTTCCTTTATCGTGTCTTGTCAGGCATAGTGCTGGAGCTCTCCAAGAGTCTCCACAACCAAGGCATCATGGAACAGGAGCACATAGTTCTGGCTCACGACGCTAACGCCACTGACACGGACGACGAGGTCGTCCTGCAGCTCTCGGAGAACGCTCGCACGGAGGGGGCCACCACACGCAGCGAGTCTGTCGGATCTGAGGTATGTTCGCATTTGGATCCTAATTAGGACACCGGAAAATGGGGGAGCCCCTTGTCATTAGTGACATGAATTCTCTGGGGAAATTTTTTGTATGTGCTTTCCTTTCTCCAATTTCTGTCCTGAATAGAGCAGCGTGAGAATGGTTTAAAATGCAATTATTTTAAATTTAATTCTTCTATTTTCTTTGTAGGAAATAGACATGAGAAGATTGTCCATGGCACCAGGTAAGACCGAGTGTGTGTGTGTGTGTGCTCATGGCGTGTGATGTGTGTGTGTGTGTGTGTGAATGAGGTGAGGTGGTAAGATGTCGGGCATGATTCCTTAAGTTAGAGCCGTGTATCCAATGATATTCCTAGATGGTGGTAGCACAATAAGTTTAGTAGACACTGGCAAAAATTGAATTGTGGTGGTAACCAACCAGATGCAATAACAGCAAGCAGCTGCTTTCTTGCATGTACTATGTATGTGGTCATTGCTCTGTCAGCACATGTATGTGTGGAGGGACAGTCAGTCAGGTGTGTGTGGTTAGAGGCAATTTGACTGTAATCAAGTTCACTTCCTGGAGGTATAGGATAGTAATGGTTCTATTGCATACCTGGGACTAGCTGGATAAGGCAGTCTTGTGTAATAATGGCCTACTAGAGTATTTAAACAGATGACACCGTCTATTTATTGCAATAAGTACGGGTGTATATGTATGTACTATTTACGAATTTTTTTAATTATTATTTTAGATAATGAGTGTAATGTCTGGGATGTTGGTGATGACTGTGCTACGAATATCAGGACCGAACCCAAGAAGGGCGTGGTTGCCGCCACTTTTAATAAGCTGGTTGAAAAGATCACATCTGAAAGAGATCACGGTGAGTCTGGGACAGAAGAGCCGAGAGTGATGGCTAATGGTGTGGTGTGTGTCATTGTATGCACTATATCCTCTTCATTGATGACAGACTTGCTTTATTGAAGGCTCACCAATATTTCCTATGCACAATTGAGATTTAGTAAGATAGTTGAGCTGGATATATGATCACATCACCTAGTGTTACGGTTTACACTGATAATGGTGGATTATCAAAGCTTCTATTAACCTTTTCCACGCCTCCTTATCCCCCTCCTCCTCAACCAACTCTTTATTCAGATCTGGAGTTTGTGAAGACCTTCCTCTACACGTACCAATCCTTTGCCACTCCCGAGCGACTGTTGCGTAAGTTGATCGAGCGATACAACGTGGTACGGCCAGCAGGGATGAGCTTCAAGGGATTCGCAGTGATGAAGCAGACCATACAGGCGCGAGTCATCAATGCCCTCAAGCTGTGGGTGGACCTTAGTGTGGACTTCAAAGGTGAGAGGGAGATATTATAATGTGAAATATTATTTTAATATATGTTAAATTTGCAGACAATCCAAGTCTTCAAGATAGCGTTCTTAAGTTCATCAACTCGGTGCTCGTCCTGGATTATCCACGACTCTGCAAACCAATCAGAATACACATACTAGTCATCAAGGTGAGAATCAGGTTAATTAGCCCTCACTTCCTTTTGCTAACATCTATAAAGTTTTTTTTCCTTTATGCGAAAATTAGTGGTATTAGCACTTCACCCCCACTCCCCTCCCCCGCATCCTCTTGTATTTTTTGTTAGTTATTCTAATACTAAAGATAGTTAGTGCTAGCTGTCCATCAATAGTATTTCTATAGCATTCTTGAAATTATATGGGGAATCAGCTGGAGAGTGTGGATGTGGTATAATGTACATGTACATGTGGATGTATTGTGGCATAGACTGGAGCTCTATGTAACAGTACCTACACTTGTTATCGGCTACGTAGATGGGGAAATGTTTATTTATTTATTTATTGCCAAGTAACTGAATGATGAGGTTGAGCCTGTCCATCTCACCAACTGCATGCTCAGGATTCCATGAGTCTGTCTCTCTAGACTCTCTGACTGTTCTCTAGTTGCAGTCAGATTGTCTGGAGATACTAGTCACTGTGCTCACCACACTGGCTAGAAATTGCCTGTGGCCGGCATTGCTTCTGTAAACTAGGCAGTAGAAATATTTGTGTAGTAGTGGTGGGTGGCAAGATAAGCCAGGCTTTGGGTGTCTCTTTGAGCTGGCTGTGCAATATATTACCAGGACCAGGACCTTACAGTATATATGTAGTACATATCACTTAGTTTTTTTTATAGTTTTTTTTCCTTTTTATTTTTTTATTTATTTATTTATTTATTTAGTTGTTTTTTTTTAGTTTTTTTTTTTTTTTTAGTTTGTTTTGTTTATGGTGTTTCCCCCTCCTCAACTTCTCTTGGTTGAGTGAAAAGTTACTATGCAACTAATTATTAAATAGCATGACTTATTGTGTGTGCTTCCATTTCCTAGGGAGTGATTCATAAAAAGAATTTGAAGATGTTCAGGGATCCTCCTCCTCCTGTGAAGGTATGTACGATATGTCCCAACTTCTCGTCTCACTTTCTCCACTTCTTCCTCTCCCCCCTTTAGTGGTCAGCTCTGTCTCTTTCCACATCATCCATTAGTATCACATTTCTAGTGTGTAGCCACAGTGCAGAGACATGTGACTAGCTTAGTTAGAATAGGCGACTGGATGACCAGTCAGTTCACTTCACATTCCACTGGGGATGGAAAAGAATTTCAGTAATTAGTCCTACTTGGTTGGATTAAGTCGTATAAGTCTAATATTGATATAGTGATAAAACCTTACTGTCTTATTAATTAAGTAAATGTTGGTATTTAGTATGTACATGAAAGCTGTGTAGGCAAGAATTAAAATTTTTCTCTCTTTCACAGGCTTTTTTTAAACAATATAGAATTAAAAAATATTTCGTTGCCACCGGGGGTTATATTCCCAGTGGCGACCAAATATTTTTTTAAGGGAGAAAATACATAAAATAAGGCTGAGAAAGAAATTATGAAGAATTAAAAGGTTTGGTTTAGTAAAAAAAAAAAAATCACTTGCTGAAAGTATTGTAGATAAAATGTACATCTTCCAACCACCTATGCCTACCTGTTGTCTCCATAGTAACTGTCCTATTGTTGTGCTCACCGTTTAGATTCCTGCGCATGTGACACCTTTACTGACAATCTTCGATTTTGACCCTGAAGAAGTCGCCAGGCAAATGACCATCATAGACTTCTCCTTGTTTGCAAAGATAAAGCCATGTGAACTTTTGAATCAGGTACAGGTGTATGTATGTGTGTATATATGTATGTGTATGTATATGTGTGTGTATGTATGTAATGCCCAGCTTAAGTTTGACATTCCAGCCATCATGTTCAATGTTATTTTCCTGTAGGCGTGGCAGAAGCCTAAATACAAGCATCGTGCCCAGAATATCTTGACTCTGGTTGAGAGAATGAACAACCTCACTCTGTGGGTTGCTACTACCATCCTCTCTCAGAAGGTAGGAGGGTGGGTATGAATTAGAACTATGTTGGTTTAATGATAGTTGGTATATATACATTATTCTTTCCTGAAAATACATGCTTGTGTTGTTAATATAAAGTTCTTGCTGTGTGTCTACAGGACATCCAAAGTAGAGCGAAGAGAATTGCAGATTATGTATCCATTTCACAAGTAAGTAGCGGACATACACACTTTCTCTGGTTGGTATGATACTTATTTTGTTTATTCATTTTTTATTATTTTTTGTAATTTTTATTTTATTTTATTTTTTATTTATTTATTTTATTTATTTTGCAGTAGTGTTTTGTACCTGTTGTAATATTTATTAATTTTATCTGGAAAGTGTTATGTTCACTTTATGTGTGCAATAATTTAATAACATATATAATTATTGTTTCCCTGTAGCACCTGCTGGACATGCACAACTTGTGCACTCTGATGTCTCTGCTCAACGGTCTAGCCCATCCCTCCATTACCAGACTCAAGAAGAGCTTTGCCAAGCTGGACAAAGCCACTGTCAAGAGACTGGAAGCTCTGCAGACTCTAGCTAGGCCTGGAGACAACTTCAGACTTCTTAGGGATGAGTTGAAGAGAGCCAGCAACCCTTGCATCCCTTACCTGTAAGTACAACATATCAGCAGCAGTTAACCCCAACCCCATTACCTTATTTCATTCTCACTATTATTTTAGTTGATGTAATTGTTTATCATGCATCCTGTTAAGGCTTGTACTAATCTTGCACAAGTTGACTGGATATTAAGATCTGTTTACTAGTGGTTATTATTATTATTGTTGTTGTTGTTGTTGTTGACCATTTTAGTGGCTTGTACATGTCAGACTTGACATTCTTGGACAACGGGAACCCAAACTTTCACTCAGACGGCCTCATCAACTTCTCCAAATGCAGACTCATATACAATCAAATTAGAGATCTCATCCTCAGACAAGTGAGTCAGTCCGAACTGCGGACGAGTTGAGAGCTTGTTGTGACTGTCTGCTCAATTTTATCTTCGTTTCCTTTTTCTCTTGTTTCGTAGGACAAACCGTATAATTTTGAGCAAGTGCCGGCACTTCACGAAGGTATTACCAAATTCAACTTCTTGGACACCGACGTCTTGTATGATGTCTCGTTACAGAGAGAACCAAGGTATATCAGCTGGGTGTGGCATGTGGGTGTGGCTAAGAAATTATGAATGTGGAATTGTACTTACGTATGGCACTTTTAGTTACTTTATTTTCACTATTTGTTTGTTTTTGCAGAGATAAACCAAAGTAAATTATAATTCAACTTGATAGAAGTTCTATTTCTTCATGGGTAAAATTTCATATCACCTTGCATTCGCCTTGCATTCAGGAACACTTAAAAATTCCACACTTTATTTTTGCAATCGTCACATAACGTCTAACCTGTCATATTCATTTCCTCCTCCCCCTCCCCTTTTTCGTTTTTTTTTTTTGTCTCTCTGCAACTATCTTGTAAACAAGCAAGACATTTTTCTGTTGTCATTGATTGACCTCCAAAGATTTATTATTGGATAGTTTATTTATGATATGTAATATTATATTTGATATCACTGAGAAAAATTACAATTTGCTAAATGAATATGGTAACTGTAGTCAGTCAGGTCAGAAGATTAAGTTGATAGACTAAAGTTAGTTTCAACACTATGTCTCCAAGTTTCCAGTAGTACGGTTACGGAAGCAGCAGTTTGATTATTATTGGAAGAGTCATCACTTGCCTGTGGGAGGGGCTCCCAGATTAATGTTGTGACATCTCGTGCAAAATTAATCAGGAAAATTTTGGAATTTATCATACAAATTGTACCGGGTAAAGGGTGATGTTATGTGTGGTCAGTTGAACCCCAACTTTAAGCACACCCCTGTAGGTCATGCAGACAATTTGGGAAAGAATACTCCTTGTGAGGCACAGTTGCAACAAAGTACAGCTGGCATGGGCAGTGTGATGGCACCATCGTGCACTTTTATTTATTTTTGATTATTGCATTTTATTGTATTGCATTTACAGCATTGTAAGTGGTTCATTTTTTTGTACTATTAAAAAAAATGTCGCTTCTATTTTTTTTTTTTCAGCATGAGACTCACCTCTATCCTGCATAGAATTGGCTAGAGTGAGTGAGAGATGAGTGTTTGTAGAGTGAGTGAGAGATGAGTGTTTGCCTTAAATAAAACATCATGTATGGTGTCTTTAGTAAAGTAGTAGTTTCCTGAGTCACTATGGTCACCCACCCTGACCCAGCTCAGTCAAATTTAGCTAAAAAAATTGTGTTTATAACATTTAATCATTGTTCAGTGAGTAATGTTCCTTTGGTTGAACATTTACATTCTAGTTTTAGTTTGACAAAAAATGTTCAACCAAAGGAACATTACTCACTGAACAATGATTAAATGTTATAAACACAATTTTTTAAGCTAAAGGAGGTTCTAAATGCACTATGTTGTAATTGCAATTGGGGGCGCATGATTTGGTCTTTCCAGATAGTCTGGCGGAGCCGACCCTTTACCTTCTTTGTTGGTGTACCTTTCCTTAGTAAGATCTCAGCTTTCATACTGCTCCCAACTCTGGCGCCCTCGTCTCATCAAGGACATTATTTTATTAGAAAACATTCAACGTAGAACTTCAAAGTACATTTTAAAACAATTTCGTTATAGATTATAAATCTCGATTAATCTTGCTCAATGTCCTACCACTCATGTATCACCTAGAACTACTAGACTTGCTATTTGTATTGAAATGTCTCAAAGACCCTCCTGATAATTTTGACATATTTAATTACATTTCCTATTCTTCTGGACCCACACGCTCATCTACCTCCCACAAGTTAGAACTTAAGTTTTACCGCTTCTCTAGTACACGCCACCAATATTTTAATCGTGTTGTAATGCTGTGGAATGCATTCTCTCCAATTGATCTTTCCCCTTCCTTCACTACTATCAAGAAAACTCTTCAACAGAAATTCTGGAATACATTCACCAAAAGATTCAACCCCAGCAATCCCTGCACATTTTGTTGTCTATGTCCCTGTTCTCAATGTCACACATCTAACATCAACATCTCTTTTGCCTGTGTCACTCTACGGCCTTCATGCCACAGGCAAAATTATCATATTCACCTTATTTATTCTTTTCATGCTTTTTGTAGCCACTTAGCTAGATATTCACATGCCTCAGGTGTAAACAATAGAGTATTTTATAGTAGTCAAATACTGGTCAACTGGAGGGTAGCTAGTTCGTCTTGCCAATAGCCAGAATGTACAAAGATCAGACACAAGGTATAGTGCCGGATTTAGCATGCACATCCATGAATAGACAGTGTGAAAGAAAAAACAAATGCAGGAATTGGCATGCATCAGAAGAGCCAATGTAGGCATTGACACATACAGGCATAATGCATGCACTTTTGCATGCAAAACCAAATACAACACAAGTGGCACTTGCACGACTATGTTATGGTGTTAAGCACATATGACGACATGATGTCATAGTTGAATCTGCCCAGAAGTTTTGAACACAATGAGATAGAAAGGTAATTCAAGTTGCAAAATACTTCACTGGGTATGACTTTCACTTGGATACCAAACATGACCATTTTTAGTGAAATTAATGTATTATCATATAGTAATTATTGTAATTAATTAATTAATTAATGCCTAAAGGTTACCAAAGGTCAAATCAGCAATGGCTCCATATCTGAAAATGCTTTTATAATCATAATCTATAACCCCACCAAGTTTCATGCTTGTACGTAAAAACCCATAATTGTTACAAAAGTTGTTATATATATATCTGCCTAACTAAAGGGAGGGGGCTGGGCTAGATATGAATTACTTCTTTTTTTCTAACAGATTGTTCTGCCACATTTTAGACCAAGGTTTTCGGTCTTCGGTTTTTGTTAAATTTTTGCAACTAGCTACTTTGTGGAGACTCCAGTTTCACCTTCTTAAGGGAACCTGTTCTATACTGGAATTAGCTATAGCTATTTCACATGTTAGCCAAGCACTACATGAGATGGCTTAGCTAAGTGATTTAAGTCTCAAGTTAGCCAGCCTTGGTCACAGTTGGTATGATAGGCAACCTATATCTTCGCATATCCTGTTTTTCCTTAACCCATTCTTGAAGTTTTTTTTATGACTATAAAATGCAAATTTTCAGCAGAAATGTTTAACACAATCTATAGGGCAGAAGCGAGCATGTTCACTCAGTTAATGTGGAATAATTCATGAATAAATGTGACGTGATAACTAGCTAATAATAAGTTGAGTTCAGCTTAGGCTTCTTCTCTCTATGCTCACCTACACACACACACACCTGTCCTGTCCTGTCATATTGCTGCCGTTTCACGGTCACGCAAGCCCTAATGGGCAACAAGTCAAAGAATTTCCAAGTCTGATCTACCCTCCTGGAGGTTTACACGAATGAACTGCCAGTCCTCCTCTACTAAGAAACCATTTCTTGCAGGTCATACACTGCACCGCTCCCTTCTGTTCCCTCACAGGCTTCCTTCTTTCTTCACTACACTTATGCCTTATCTTGTCACTCTCTCTACTAAAACTCCTTCTACATACTTCACACATTACTTCCCTCAACTGCGCAGATTTCTTCTTCTCCTGCTTGGTATCCACCATCTCCTCTATCCCAAGTCTGCATTGTTCAGGGTATGAACACCAACATACATAATTATTATTGGCGAGCGAGCGTAGCGAGCGAGACACTTACAGGGGTAACACAATCGAAAATCGGGGATGTTTATTTATTTATTTATTTATTGGCGAGCGAGCGTAGCGAGCGAGACACTTACAGGGGTAACACAATCGAAAATCCGGGATGTTTGTTTATTTATTTATTTATTTGTATATATGTATGGACGTATGTATGTCATTTTGTACTTTGACCCTTGCGTTTTTGTGTTAGTTATGTAATCGACCCCGTCCCAAATTGCACTAAACAGAATCCTCTGGTTTATCGATCAGTACCCGTATCACCCTAGAAATTGAATTGTTTACCTTTTTGAATTCTTTTGCGGGTGCAGTTAAAACTTGACAACTTAAGGGACTTCCATTTCTATTCGAGTTAGTGGCGGTGGTAAGTCAATGCGCTCTTTGTCATGGTTATAAGCCATGCGCAACAGTATTTACTTGAAAATACATTGTCCACTAGACTACCGCGAAGGTAAGTCTGTGTAGGTGCATGTCCAGTTGTGTCAAAGCATTGTGTGTTACAACCACTACTTAGCTAAAGAATATCACAAAGAAAACGTTTAAATAACGTGTATTGTTTCGTTGTTGTTTTTTTCCTTCCAAGCAGTTGCAGAGAGTTGTTACTATGGCACTGAAATCCCTTTACCCTGTATGCTAAATAAAAAAACTGGACCTTATTTTCAGTAGCTTCAGTGTTAGAAGTCAAAATCATTCATATAAAAATAGTACAGTCTTTAGGCTCGCTCGCCATTTGTGCTCAAGCACGTCACTAGTTTATTTGTATATATGTATGGACGTATGTATGTCATTTTGTACTTTGACCCTCGCGTTTTTGTGTTAGTTATGTGGTCGACCCCGTCCCAAATTGCACTAAACAGAATCCTCTGGTTTATCGATCAGTACCCGTATCACCCTAGAAATTGAATTGTTTACCGTTTTGAATTCTTTTGCGGGTGCAGTTCAAATTTGAAAACTTAAGGGACTTCCATTTCTATTCGAGTTAGTGGCGGTGGTAAGTCAATGCGCTCTTTGTCATGGTTATAAGCCGTGCGCAACAGTCTTTACTTGAAAATACATTGTCCACTAGACTACTGCGAAGGTAAGTCTGTGTAGGTGCATGTCCAGTTGTGTCAAAGCATTGTGTGTTACAACCACTACTTAGCTAAATAATATCACAAAGAAAACTTTTAAATAACGTGTATTGTTTTGTTTTTGTTTTTTTCCTTCCAAGCAGTTGCAGAGAGTTGTTACTATGGCACTGAAATCCCTTTACCTTGTATGCTAAATTTAAAAACTGGACCTTCTTTTCAGTAGCTTCAGTGTTAGAAGTCAAAATCATCCATATAAAAATAGTATAGTCTTTAGGCTCGCTCGCCATTTGTGCTCAAGCACATCACTAGTTATCATCATTTCATGCTATATATATATTATTCATTTGATACAGGAGAATATCACGAGTCTGTTGGCTTAGTATTTACGCGAGTGCCGCAGGCACGAGCATAAATACCACCAATCAGACGAGTGATTTTCTCGGGTATCCAATGGATAATAAATTTATTAGGTACTGCTCATGCGCGAATACCTTGGTAACAAGAAATTTACCTAGGGGGACGTAATAACCCAACATAATAACTATGAACACAGGTGATATGGAAAAATATTGCCCTAAGCCACATCCTGTTTACTTTAATGCATTTTCTATGTGGCAACAGTTATCAGGCTCTGTTCAGTACCTAATAACTATGAATTACTCTTTTCGTTCCATTTAACGCACACTGATGTGCGTTCATTAGAATTTTCGTTCTTGTAATCATTGTTCACGTTGTTGAATGTTTGACCAAGTAGTAAAGTGTATCTGGTTGAATCTTGTCAGCAGTTAACTGTTAGCTAATATAGCTAGAGCGATTCCTCCTCCCTTTTGTTCCTGGTGGAGTTGAGGAAGCTACAAACAAAAAAGAACAAGTAAACTCACACACAGCCTCTACAGCTAGCTTGCTGTGTGTGTGCCTTTGCTACCAAGGTGGTCCTTTGGGAAGGAAACAAACATTCATTGCCTGTTGGGATTTACAACCCCAACATGCATAATGCTCTCCACTCTGGCCTGGACCTCCTGGCTGTTTCATACCATTCCTTTTCACTAATATTCACCTCCTTTAGATCTCTCCTTACAACATCCCTCCATCTTCTGCGTGGTCCTCCCTTTGGGCGTGGTTGACTCAGCCATCCAAATAGCATGGATTTGGGGATCCTGTGGTCAGGCATGCGTGCCACATGGCCCAGCCATTCCAGTCTTTTTCTAATCACCATGTCTCTCACCGTCTCTTGATCTCCCCATCTCTTTCTTTCTCACCTCTACTTTGCTGATCCGCTCTTCCCATTGCTGCCTGTTGCTAATTCCCAGGATGGTCCTAATACACCTGTAGTAAAAGGAGTTTAACATGTTGACATGCCTCTTCAGTGGTGTCCAACATTCTGACCCATACAGGAGTACTGACATGAACAAGCCCGGTAAATCATTCTCTTGGTGGCCAATGACAGATTCCTATCTAGGAATACAGCCTTCCTCAAAGCACCAAAGGCTCTAGAGGCTAGGCCTATTCGTCTCTCCACCTCGCCATCAATCCTGCCAGAGTCGTCTACTTGTGATCCTAGATAGGAGAATTCCTTCACACATTCGATCGTTCCACCTTCCACCTGAATAGCTGCTCTATCACTCTCCGCTGCCAATCTGCCCGTGACCATGTGCTTGGTTTTGGAGCTGTTCACAGTTAGACCAAAACTTGAGCTCACACACTGGTATGCTCTTATGGCTGATTCTGCACCACTTCTAGAGGATAGCAAGGCACCATCATCTGCAAAAAGACAATCAGTTACCACCCTAGCCTCTGCATTTCTGCAGTATCTCCGAAAGAGCTTTCCATCAAGCTTGTACAGCACCCTGACCCCAACCTCTACTTCCGTCTCACGATTCTCTAGCCACTTCTCCATAACTGCACACGTATAGAGGTTGAAAAGTACAGGTGCCATACAACAACCTTGCCTCAAGCCTTTAGCCACAGTGATTGGGTCCATCAGCTTACCATCTATGCAAAGCCTGGCCTTCATATCTTGGTGGAAGGACTTTATGATGCTGACCATCAACTCCGGGATAGCATTCCTGCAAAGCTTCTTCCCAACCTTCAGCTTCATCCACAACATCATGTGGTCAGAATTGCAGACAGCACCACGCTTCACTGCAACATCTAGACACCTCCAACGCTCACTTCTCTTTACAATAGCGTAATCTATACAATGCCATCGCTTTGATTTAGGATGATGCCAGGTCTGCTTATATCACCAAGCTTCACAAGGACCTTCCACATAGCCTCCCTTGGAACAGAATCATAGGCCTTCCTTAAGTCCACGAAGATGATAAACAGTCTCTCCCTGTGCTCCCAAGATTTCTCCAGCAGCTGCCTCACAGCAAACACCATGTCAACACAACCTCTACCCTTCCGAAAACCACACTGGGACTCTGGTAACTCATCCCCTGCCAACTTCTGCAACCGTCCCTGAATGACCCTGGCCACTACCTTCCCTACAACATCCAACAGCGCAATCCCCCTCCAGTTGTCGCACTGGGCCAGGTCTCCTTTCTTAGGGATAAGCACCAGCACCGCATCACTCCAATCAGCAGGAACTTTACCCTCAGCCCACACATCTGAGACCAGCTCCATCAACATCTCAACAAAGCTTCCACTACAACATGCTGCCAACGTCATTTTGAGGAGGTCCTGAATGTCCAGAGCATGTTTAGTGAAGCAGAAGTGACAAGTGTGAGGCAGAGGCCAGTCAGGGAGGAGATGGCAGAAGTACCCAGTGAGGAGGAAGTGCTGGAGGCAGTGATGAAGATGAAGAATGGCAAAGCGGCTGGGGAGTCAGGGATTCTCTCAGAAATGGTGAAGCCATCTTTGCTGCTGTGTGTCAGGTGTGGTGCATGGATTGCCATCTTCATCCTTCACTATAGTCACTCTCATAGGGGCCAGCCCTCTCCTGCTCCTTTGGATGTCTTTGCCTGCTCCTCTGGATGTCTTTGATGCATTTCCACACTACATTCCCACCATTCCTGCGTGCAGAAGCCTCCATTGCCTTCCTCTGAAACCATCCATTCTTAGCATCCCTCACAGCTTTCCTAGCAACACTCCCTGCCTTCACAAACTTCTTCTTATCCTTTGCCTTTCCAGAACTCAGCCTCTGTGCATAAGTACGGCTCCTCTCCTCAAAAAGGGGTCTCAATACATTTCCACTTTCTCTGAACCAGTCAGTTTTTCTCCCTCTAGCCACACCCAGTATTGACTTCGCTACACTACACATTGCATCTCTCATCACCTTCCACTTCTCCTGCACATGCCTGCCTCCTGGATTCCAGCTATTCGTCATCCTATCACTGACGCCTGACACAAACCTACCTTTAGGTAGCTCTCTGCCTTTCACATCTACACAGTGCCCTTCTAGTTCAGCCACATTAAACCTCTTCACTGTCTCCTTCTATGGCCTTCTTTTGAAACCACGTGTTGCACACAGTCGCCTCATTAACACTGCAGAAGGACAGCAGCTCTCTACCAGCTTCATTGAGGATTCCATGCCCGTGTGGACCTCTCTCATCCCACCATTCATCATTCTCACTCCTTGAGCCCACACGAGCATTGAAATCCCCCAGCAACACAAAAGTTCTCTTTGGAAGGTACAGAAGAGAGCACATCCTGTAACAGGCTGTAGAAGCTGTCCTTCTCCCTGCTTGCACCAAAAGTAGGTGCATAGCAAGACACCACGTGCAGCACTTCACCCTTACTACTGTCAACCATCAGCTCTGCAGACACCAACCTAGAGCTCCATTTCTTCCACTTACTTCCACCACACTTCCATGCTTCCACAGCTGCTCTAGACAGAACAATTGCCACCCCTTCTCCTCTACGCTTCACTACACCAGCACCAGGCACTGGCCTTCCTGCAGCTATCACCACACTGTCACTAACAATGTACACTCCGCGTCCAAACCATTTAGTCTCCTGCAGCCCAGCTACGTCCACCTTATACTTCCTCAACTCAGCCACCACTTGATCTATTTTCCTTTCATCCACAACATCTACTCGCTCATCGTCATTCTGCTGCCTTGCTGTCTCAATAGGTCCATCCACATCCAACAAGGTTCTAACATTCCAAGAGGCCAAACACCAGACTCCAGATTTTCCTTGACCTGTTCTATGTGCACCTTGAGATATGTCATCCTGAGAGGGGTGCAAAACCTCTGCAGGAGAGCTATCACGGCAAGACATGAGTGGTACCATCTGTCGACACCCTGTACTCATCCCGTTCATTCCGAGAGAGCACTAGTCAGCTTTAGCCAGCATACACTGGGTATGCTGTTGCCCGGGGTCACCACAAGGAGGCGCTGACTTATTAGTTCAAGAACCGACCCCCCCCCCCCCCCCCCCCCCCCCCCCCCCCCGCACACACACACACATCATTGAAGGTATCAACAGTAGTATCCCGTTAACTCTGTCCATCCTTCGTAGTATCCACCATTTAATTCCAGCTATGCACTATTTGTTGTCTATGCAAACTGAAGTGTTTGTTAAATACTTATCAAGGTAGCTATAAGCGAAATCTAGAATAAATTATTTTGCAACACTTTCCAAAAAATTTAGTTGGACATACATTAAAAAATATCGCTTGTTCATCTGATTAATGACTTTGAAAAAATGTTCTATACAATATTGGTTTGTGTGGCTGATGTACTATCACAGATTTAGGGAGCTAGGGAGCACAAGTTGTGTACAGAATAATATAATAAAATGAAGTTCACATGAAAAATGTGATGAACTTAAAGTACAATTCACGTCTTCGTTTATTCAGACTCTGTGTAATGTGCAGCTATGTTCTCTACTATAGCTGAGACATCTGCATTTATCCATCCAAATCTCCATTCAGAGCTGACTTCTGCTCACAGTTCTAAATGTCAGCATGAGTTCTACATAGTGGACAGGTAGTTTGATGCTGCAAAAATATACAAAAAATGGTGAAGACAGGACAAACATTGTTAAATTGTATTCCAAATTAAATTCTCACGTACTTTCAACCATTCATCTATGCAGTCTTGATGGAACTCATGCTTGCAAGATTTCAATATTCTTAAGGTATCTCCAGACTGAAAATTATTCAGGCACACTGTACATCTGTGAGAGAAAATATTGTCCAAAATTATACTATATCTATTTCAAAAGTATATGGTTAAGAAATCCACCAACTCACCTATTTGAGGTAACTGAGTGATCTTCACCTTCTTTATATATCTTAGTGGGGATATTATCAATATCTACAAAGAAAAAAAAAAATTGAACAGACATTAGCTCATAAAGAGTGAGCTAAACAAACCTTCCTGACTGAGTCCATTGAAGTTGTCTGTCTCTGAAGAATCTATTCCATCAAAATTATCCTCCCCTTCAATGGGATCTCCCAATTGAAAAAAATCCTATGAAAATAGATAATGTATATTCACCTACTAGCTATGGACTTCTCAAACAACTTTACCTCCAGCAAATCAAATTCTGCTTCCCATAAAATTTCAGGAACATCAAATGTGTACATGAAATCTTCACTGCAAAAAAAATATTAAAAAATACATAAATAAAATAAAGAGAAAACGAAAAGCCATTATAATGCATTGTATCAAGAATAATGAAATAGTATTTAATTGTAGTTAGATTTCCTACAATTAATGTTCATAATTATAATAAAACTTACAGTGTTCAAACTAATTCTAATACAATGTTACTAAACTACTTACTGATCTTGTTCATCTTGACTTAATTCCACTACTTCAGTCTCATCAGTGTTGTCTTCTTCAAGTGGTACTTCAGGTAGTGGATCAAATATTTCCTCTTCTATATCGTGATGATCGTGACCTACTCCAATAATATCATTCACATCTTCCACTTCCCCCACCACTTCTCCATCTCCACTGCCACTTGAAGAAGTTCCAGCAAGACCAGCTAGCATGCCTTCAGTTTCCACACTTGCTGTGTCTGTAACATATTCAAACTCATGGAGCTCCCTCACCATCTCTTCATCATTCTCACTGGAGAACGAATCTATATCAATGATGTCTTCATCTTCGAGGTTAGAGCTACTGGAGATAGACATGACAGCGGTGCTTCTTGACATCCAACTCCTCTCCCTCACTCTCCTCCTCCTCCTCCTCCTTTCCCCTAAATTGACATATCGTCCATTGGGATATGTAACACCAGTGATGATGACTTCATCCTACAAATACAAGTCAAAAATTAGACTTAACATCAAATACAGTTATCTTCTTCAGATCCTATATAAAATTAGTAATACTATTAATATTGCAATAGGTAAATAACTAATGAGTTTTAAATAACTGAGTCTTGGTAACATATAGTGGTACTTACATCTTCTGAGTCACTGGTAAGAGTATTGACATCCTGGAAGTCATTGCTTGCCTCAGGCAGAGAAGAAAAACTACTAGCAGCCCAGTTCAGCTCACTGCTAGCTTCTTGACCTTCCTGGATGTCTAGTCTCCTGTATTTAGAACAAGGAGACTCATCTTCATCAATCAAGGAGGGTCTCTTCCTAGTTCCCTCCATATAATCTAATAATCAGTAAGACAGATTGCTATGAAAGAATTATAATAATCAAGAAATTCAAATAGCTACTACTTTAATATATATATTTTTTTAAATAAAGCTACGAATTGAAAGGAGCACAATATCAGCTGAAGATCATAATTACACTTTATATTCTGGAACTAAATTATAATATTGACGTTTTAATCGTTTCAATCTTAGGTAGAATAACGTAGTTAACAGTGGCACTTACCGTTTGCAGTTGTTATAACCAAAGAGATAATCGCCAAAAAACTTTTCAACAAGAAACAAAGCACCAATACAACCTTCTAACAGTTGAACGCTTAGAGTGTTGCTGAAAGGTGGCCTTTTATATTTTACTACCTGCACGAACGCTAAGCTACCAGCGCCGCGCGGACGCCAAAATAGTAGCACAGTACGAATGCAAAGATTTCAGCGAAACATAAATTCGGGACAATAATTCGCACCAGTATAGTGGCTTAAAATAGGTTTGGAGTCTGGGAAGATAGCTCATTGAGCATCCTTCTCCTAAATCAAGTGCATTAACAGGTATATAGCTAACAGTTCTTTTATCGGCTCAACAATCTCTTTCTTTGGAGGCATGGCTGAAGCAGAAAGATTGTGCACACAATAATGAGGCACACAATTGAGAGAATGAACACTATTGCTTTTTGGTGTGCTCCATCAGGGGTAATACATTAGAATGTGACTTGAAACTTGCCCTAGTCATACTTCACTATACCCCTTACAACACAGTTATACAGATATGGTTATTCTATTATCAAGGCAGAATGTGGATATGTATATATTATTTGAAGAAACTTAATGGTCACGTATTTAATAATGATTTGTGTCTAAGTGGCAAGGTGACCAGATAAGAGACAAGTATTAATACTGCTACATAATATCATTGCACTCTTCTAGCTAGCTATTTCTGTTTCCTTCAGAAATCTCAAAACAAGGCATAGAGGATTGAATGAACCGTCAATAAAGTCTCTCATAAGAATGTTGCATGTAGTAGCTACAGTAGACTTTACATACATGAACTTCACATATAATATTTCTTGACATGCACTAAATTAAGAAATTAGTCTTCCCTTTGCCATACACGGCTATATGTGATCTATGTATAAACAAGCTAGGGCTACTATACACCAGCCAGCTACAACAAAATTCTCCGACCGAAAAAATAATGTATATCGCTAATCCTAATCAGATATCTGCCAAATTACTTTATTTTTTAGGTCGGGTAATTTTCTTACAGCTAGCTAGTGTATAGTAACGCTGAGGATTCACACCTTTGGTGCTCCATTTCTGTAGTTGGACACAATGTCATTCATTAGCGCAGAACTACCCGTATTGGTGAGAATTATTTGTTGAGATCATCAGTTGAAAGTGATGTGCCAGAGGAAGCTAGCTAATCTTGAAATACATAGAGATAGAGAATGAACGATAAAGCGTAGCTACACTGCAAATAATTTTAAGAAAAACTGGCCTATTAGCGAGTGAAAGCACGGATAACCTGTGCTATTAGGGATCAATAGCACTCGTAAAGCCATAGAAATAGCACGAGTCTTCGCCCGTGCTATTTCAATCCCGTTATTCACGCAATTAATTCCGATTAGCACGGTTACCTTGCTACTAGTGATGTGCTTGAGCACAAATGGCGAGCGAGCCTAAAGACTATACTATTTATATATGAATGATTTTGACTTCTAACACTGAAGCTACTGAAAATAAGGTCCTGTTTTTAAATTTAGCATACACGGTAAAGGGATTTCAGTGCCATAGTAACAACTCTCTGCAACTGCTTGAATTGAAGGTAAAAAACAACAACAAAACAGTACACGTTATTTAAAAGTTTTTTTCTTTGTGACATTGTTTAGCTAAGTAGTGGTTGTAACACACAATGCTTTGACACAACTGGACATGCACCTACACAGACTTATCTTCGCAGTAGTCTAGTGGACAATGTATTTTCAGGTAAATACTGTTACGCACGGCTTATAACCATGACAAAGAGCGCATTGACTTACCACCGCCACTAACTCGAATAGAAATGGAAGTCCCTTAAGTTGTCAAGTTTTAACTGCACCCGCAAAAGAATTCAAAACGGTACACAGACTTACCTTCGCAGTAAGTGGACAATGTATTTTCAAGTAAATACTGTTGCGCACGGCTTATAACCATGACAAAGAGCGCATTGACTTACCACCGCCACTAACTCGAATAGAAATGGAAGTCCTTTAAGGGTGCTCGCACATAGCAACGCTCCGCGCACAGCTTAATTAAGATCTAACCACCAAACCGCGGAGTTGTAAGGTAGTGGGCGGACCTTAAATAACCCGCGCATGGATAAGAGCTGCCCGTGGAGCCAGTGGTAAATTCGCGTGGCTGCTTTGTGTTACAATTTGGCGGGTGTTGATTGTAAAGATCATGGGCAGGAGGCTTCAAGCCAATAAAAAGAAGCAACAGCTTCTCAAAGCAAGAAATAAGAGACAGATGATATGCCACTCCAAAAGAGGTATTGCATTTAACTCAAAAAAATTGCTTCACTGCTACTATGGTTAAATTTTAGCTGTACTCAGTATTATTGATCAGAATACCCAAGGGGTCTGCATCAACAGTGCTTCTGATGTATTTACATTGGCTGTACCTGAACCAATACAGCACTCACTGGAACCTGAAGGTAGTATCATTGATATGAAAATGTACACTCCATACAAAAATAAATAAATAATAGAATAAATATGAATTTTTACACACACACATTTAATATAATAAACCAACACACCCACATACACACATATATACTAATGTATAGATTCCGCTGGCACGGAGGTCATTGCAGTAGATCTAGAAGAAAGCCTCAGTCCAGCCAGTGATGAAGGGACTTCTTGTTACATCAATGAGGAAGTTCTTAGCTTAACAGTTCCTCACACAGAGCCGGCAGGTATAACCGCTGGACAAATCAGCACAGAAATCATCGAAACTGAACTAAATTCTAGAACAGGTAATTTAAGAAAAATAATGATAGCAATAATAATACAGTGAAACCTCTCTTAATGGACATTCTATGTAAAGGACATCTCTCTGTAATGGACAATAGTAAAAGCACTGATGGGAGTTACCATAACTAATTAAGAACCTCTATGTAAAGGACACCTCTGTATAATGGACAAATCAGGTTGTTCCTATAGTGTCCGTTATTTGGAGGTTCCACTGTACTGCCTAAAACACACTACACTATAATAAGTATGACTATTGTACTAGCAAGACATGGCGTATTCCATGACAACACATGTTCAGGAAAAGCAAAATTACCTTTTCAACCCTCCCCCCCCCTCCCACCCACCCAAAAAAAAAAATTATTGCTACAAAATATACCTACGGATTTAGTAAATATAATTGCTGTACAATAATTTCGGAATGTAGCGTCTCACCTCAACAACCAGGATTGGGGAGTAAATGAAGAGGAATTCAGCATAGAATTTGTAGAGGATGTGATAGACAGCTTTTCGAGTATTGCTGATGAGCTTGGAGTACCGCATGACTCTGATACTCTCAAGGCGCACATATCTAGTGGACAAGTACACTTTGGACATACAGAAGGACTTCATATTCATGATTCTGGAAGATATTCTGCAGGGCACCTCATTAAGCATGGAGAAACTACATGAAAAAATTATAGGAAACTCGATTGAAGGTAACTAATGTGATAAATCAAAACCGATTCTTAACACATATTACCTTATAGGAGCACATAGGGCTCTTCCTGATGTCTTGGCGCTAGAGAGAATCTTCAGTAACTCTGTACTTGCTGGATGCTTGGCCAAGCTCTCCATCAGAACTCCCAAAGATCAGTTCTTCCTGTGGATCAACCAAAAAAACACCTTTGTGAGGGCTGCAGCTCTAATCAAATCACTGGGTAAACCTAGCCTTACTTCAGCTCAAGCCAAGAAGCTTGATTCCCTCGATATAGGCTACTCAGACCTCAGGAAACTTCGTCAATGTAGTGGTACCTCGGACAATTTTATCACCGCTTTGAAGAACAAAGGGGTTAGGAGCAAGCTTTTGAGGGAGAAGTTGGCGAAGGCCCTTAGTCACCGCTGAATCTTCCGACCCCGTCTAGTAAAGGTAGGATCCCCCACCTCTAGAGTTAGTGCCTGCACGGAGTTTGTCCGCCTTGGACGGCTGCAGCTGGAACTCCAATTAAGGCACCTCACTACGCGCGCAAAGAAAACCACTCCCCGCCTGGGCGGGGTTCACAGTTAGAAAAATGGTGAAAACTTGCGAGGCTACTTGAATTTGTTTTGTGTTATTAGTCGACGAGGAGGAACTGTTAGAAATCTATTTTTTGTACAGAGTCTTAACTTAGTAAGGTAATAAAAGTAGTCAGTTTAGATTTTTAATTTATCTCATAATTCTTACAGCACTAGAAAATATTTTGGTAAAAAATGGAAAAAGTAGAAAATAAAGCAGAAATAGACTAAAGTAAACTGATAGAGTTGTTGCAAATAATCTACGAGGGCTGCGTAAGAAATTTCCATCTCTAAAAATATTTCAGTACCTCAAGAAAGTTGTGTTTATATGGTAACTTTGGGGCACTATAAATCGAGTTACTCAGAATATTAGTTGGAAATTCTTGGTGAGTCAACTACTTACCGGTAAGTATCCGCGATCCCCCTAGCAGCGTATATTTAGGAAGAACAGAAGTGGAGTTACTATCCCTAGCAACCGTCAATTAACGTTAATTGATTCTTAATTGATTTGCGTGGGTTGAGCGCGTAGGCGGTGTGCGAGCACCCTTAAGTTTTCAAGTTTTAACTGCACCCGCAAAAGAATTCAAAACGGTAAACAATTCAATTTCTAGGGTGATACGGGTACTGATCGATAAACCAGAGGATTCTGTTTAGTGCAATTTGGGACCGGGTCGACCACATAAACTAACACAAAAACGCGAGGGTCAAAGTACAAAATGACATACGTACGTCCAAACATATATACAAATAAACTAGTGGTGTGCTTGAGCACAAATGGCGAGCGAGCCTAAAGACTTATTGACTTCTAACACTGAAGCTACTGAAAATACGGTCCAGTTTTTAAATTTAGCATACAGGGTAAAGGGATTTCAGTGCCATAGTAACAACTCTCTGCAACTGCTTGAATTGAAGGAAAAAAGCAACAACAAAACAATACACGTTATTTAAACTTTTTCTTTGTGATATTCTTTAGCTAAATTATGGTTGTAACACAATGCTTTGACACAACAGGACATGCACCTACAGACTTACCTTCGTGGTAGTCTAGTGGACAATGTATTTTCAAGTAAATACTGTTGCGCACAGCTTATAACCATGACAAAGAGCGCATTGACTTACCACCGCCACTAACTCGAATAGAAATGGAAGTCCCTTAAGTTTTCAAGTTTGAATTGCACCCGCAAAAGAATTCAAAACGGTAAACAATTCAATTTCTATAGGGCGATACGGGTACTGATCGATAAACCAGAGGATTCTGTTTAGTGCAATTTGGGATGGGGTCGACCACATAACTAACACAAAAACGCGAGGGTCAAAGTACAAAATGACAACGTACGTCCAAACATATATACAATAAATAACATCCCCGATTTTTTCATTTTACCCCTGTAAGTGTCTCGCTCGCTACGCTCGCTCGCCAATAAATAAATAAATAAACTAGTGATGTGCTTGAGCACAAATGGCGAGCGAGCCTAAAGACTATACTATTTGATGATTTTGACTTCTAACACTGAAGCTACTGAAAATACGATCCAGTTTTTTACATTTAGCATACAGGGTAAAGGGATTTCAGTGCCATAGTAAACAACTCTCTGCAACTGCTTGAATTGAAGGAAAAAAACAACAACAAAACAATACAAGTTATTTAAATGTTTTCTTTGTGTTATTCTTTAGCTAATAGTGGTTGTAACACACATGCTTTGACACAACTGGACATGCACCTACAGACTTACCTTAGTGGTAGTCTAGTGGACAATGTATTTGCAAGTAAATACTGTTGCGCACGGCTTATAACCATGACAAAGAGCGCATTGACTTACCACCGCCACTAACTCGAATAGAAATGGAAGTCCCTAAGTTTTCAAGTTTGAACTGCACCCGCAAAAGAATTCAAAACGGTACAACAATTCAATTTCTAGGGTGATACGGGTACTGATCGATAAACCAGAGGAATTCTGTTTAGTGCAATTTGGACGGGGTGGACCACATAACTAACACAAAAACGCGAGGGTCAAAGTACAAAATGACATACGTACGTCCAAACATATATACAAATAAATAAATAAACATCCCCGATTTTTTCATTTTTACCCCTGTAAGTGTCTCGCTCGCTACGCTCGCTCGCCAATAAACATCCCCGATTTTCGATTGTGTTACCCCTGTAAGTGTCTCGCTCGCTACGCTCGCTCGCCAATTACCCATACTAATAGAGCTACCTAATTGATACAAGGTGAATTGGTTAAAATTAAAATTTGTCATCTGTTTATAGCTCCTGACGTAGAACTATTCTTAGTTCCTGACTGTTGGGGATCTTAACTGTCTGAACAAAAATCAATTAGCTATATCTAATGCTAGCTAGTAAGCATAACTAACCCAGAAAAATTAATGACACTGATTAAAAAAAAAAAAAACAACTATAAAAATGCAGACTTTAGCTGCCCTTCAAACAAATTCAAGTGATTCAGGGTGCAACCCCTTACATTCCTTATCTGTAAATCAAATACTATTTCTGAATTTTTTAAATATACTAGCTAAATACTTATAATATTATAAAGTTTGCTTTCACTATGGTATAATGGATACCTTACTAAATTAACATAAAGCTTGTTTATACATAGATCACATATAGTCGTGTATGGCAAAGGGAAGATTAATTTCACAATTTAGTGCATGTCAAGAAATATTATAAGTAAAGTTCATATGTAAAAGTCTACTGTAGCTACTACATGCAACATTCTTAAGGATACTTTATTGATGATTCATTCAATCCTCTATGCTTTGTTTCGAGATTTCTGAAGGAAACAGAGACTCTTACCAGTGACTCAGAAGATGTAAGCACCGTTATATGTTCACAAAACTCTTATTTAGCTATTACAGCTGTAATAATATTACTAATTTTATACTGGATCTGAAGAGGATAACTGTAATAAATATTAAGTCTTTGTTGAATATAATATTAATTCTTGACTTGTATTTATAAGATGAAGTCATCATCACTGGTGTTACAGATCCCAATGGACGATATATCAATTTAGAGGAGAAGAGGAGGAGGAGGAGAATGAGGGAGAGGAGTTGGATGCCAAGTAGCACCACTGTCATGTCTATCTCCAGTATCTTTAGCTTCGAAGATGAAGACATTATTGATATAGAATCGTTCTCGAGTGAGAATGATGAAGAGATGGTGAGGGAGCTCCATGAGTTTGAATATGTGAATACAGACACAGCAAGTGTGGAATATGAAGGCATGCTAGCTGGTCTTGCTGGAACTTCTTCAAGTGGCAGTGAAGATGGAGAAGTGGTGAGAGAGGTGGGGGAAGTGGAATATGTGAATGATATTATTGGAATAGGTCATGATCATCACGATATAGAAGAGGAAGTCTTTGATCCACTACCTGAAGTACCACTTGAAGAAGACAACACTGATGAGACTGAAGTAGTGGAATTAAGTCAGGATGAACGTGATTAGTAAGTAGTTTAGTAACGTTGTATTAGAAGCTAGTTTGAACACTATGTTCCAGTATACAAACACTAATTATAGGAAATCTAAATAAAATTGAATACCATTTCATTATTCTTGATAGAGTTCATTATAATGGCTTTAACATTATTGTTTTCTTTTTTTAATTATGCACTTTTTTTTATTGCAGTGAAGATTTCATGTACTTCCTGCAATTTTGTGGGAAGCAGGATTTGATTTGTTAGAGGTGAAGTTGTTTGAGAAGGACATCGTAGATAGATATTTAAACTTTTTCTATTTTCATAGGATTTTTTCCAATTGGGAGATACCATTGAAGGGGAGGATAATTTTGATTTAACCTTGTGTCACATTCCTCAGCTTAACCTGGTTTGCCCGTGCAGGCGGGGATGTAACATACAGTGGGCTGCTTGGCCTCTTTTAATGGCAACGCCTTACCCTGTTTGATTTGGTAGCATCCTGGTACGAGGGTCTTTTCACCCGATTGTTGCTCTGCCCCATTACGGCCTAGCCCTACCTTTGGGATTTTTATTTTTTGCCCTGTCCTGGCAAAAAACTCCACAACTTTTCCCTAAACGTAAGGCTATATTCCCTTTTCCCAGGTACTCATTTCCCCACCCAATCTTCTTCTTTTATCTGTCCCCAACTTTCTTCCTATCCCTCCCCTTTCTACCTCCCTTACCTATCTACTCCGCCCTCCTCATAAAATTCACATCCTCCCAAAATTATTATCGTATCACATACATACCAGCAATTTCTAGTGACCAACATTGCTCACAACAGTTCTGTTCAATATTCCTGTCTCAGCCATGTATATAACTCCGCTCTACCTCTCCACCCCCTTTTGTGGCCTACCATCTGCTGCGGTATTCCTGCCAGTCGTTCTCGCTCTGGTTGGATGTAGCCATTATATGCTGCACTCTTCCATCGCCCCTGTTGCTGGATCACTGCATCTCCCACTCCTGCCTCAGCTGCAGTAGTGGCCGCCCCAATTCTGAAACTGTGTCCTGAATACCCCTCAGCGCTCACACCCTGTCACTCCAAGGCTGACTTCAGCTCCAGCACAAAACCTGCCTGTGTTAGCGGCTTGCCCGACGCATACTGGAACAGTGGTCCCTGTTTGTGCCCTGATGCCACCATGAAGCCTAAGATTGCTGCCACCGGGCATAGCTTGTCTCCTGTGCGACCGACCACCAATGTACATCCCTGCCTGGTCTGGTCTGTCTTCGACATCTTCAATCGGACTTTCACCAAGGTTGGGTTGGTCCCACTATCTGTGGCCACATCCTCCCAGCTCAGATGCATCTTGGGGTTGAACCTGTCGATGAGGGTATTGTCAATTCTCCCGACCTCATGAAGCTGAAGAAGGCAAGGGTGGCTGCTGCCCAGAGCATTTTGGCACATCCACACCTCCAGGCACCCTACTCCAGCTACTTTTCAGCACTTCTAACCATTCTACTGTTATAGGCTTTCTCTGTCTCTGCCGTATTCCCTGCTCAGACCTTAGCCTTTGCACTCCCCGCCTCAATTTTGCCATAGCACCCAAACATGGGTCTCCCATTCCTGCCTCCACTTGTAGCTATCTTACCCTGCCAGATATGCTTTTATGCTGTTGTGCTTCAGCCCCTCTCCCACTAGAAACGCTACACATTGACAGAGAGCCTTTTCTGTCACTGGGAGGGGTGGCGTGCCATACTTTCTATAGAACCCCAAGTACCTCCTCTTTGCTTCCCCGTACATGCGTCCTGTTGAAGGTGCTAGTCCTTTTCGGAAGAGCATCTCCACAACTTTATCCAGTCCGGATCCTTGCCTGCCTGTCTCTCCCTGACTACCACTTGCAAAACTCCTTTGTCCACATCCTCTGGACTCGGCGTCATCTGTTGTCGCAAGTGAACCACTGTGTCAATTCTATTTCTAGACATTGCGTCCTCCACCTCATTGTCTACACCCCTAACATGCTCTGCCTTCAACTGAATGCCCCATTTGGCCTCCAAGAATGCCAGACACCTTCTCAAATGCATAAGCCTCTGCCTCTCTGCTGGAGCCCGAATTCAGAATGGCAACTACTGCCATATTGTCGCATTGAGCTAGTACTGCCTTGCCTTGCCATGTTTTGCCCCAGCTGGCCACTGCCACCACAATCGGCAGGAGTTCCTTGCCCAATCCCTGCCACTGTATCTGAAACCATTTGGTGTCCCACCATGCACCACACTCCCAGCTCCCGGGCGCATCAGATGTTAGGGTTACTTCAGGTCTTGAATAGCCTACGTGCCACATCATTGCTGTGCCATTCCAATCCTGCCCAAATTGCCACCACCATTCAATATCAGCTCTAGCTTCCCTGTTCAACTTCACAACAAACCTGTCTAATTGTTGCACACTGGTTGTCAGATCAATTAGACGTCGGCACGTATGGCTAAGGATGCCTACTACTGACAGGAGCCGCCTCTTTCTGCAAGCTTTCATGCCCTGTACCTCCCGCAACAATAGCCTCAACCTCTCCAACTTATCCTGTGGCAGACGAATCTCTAACTTCTCAAGAGTCTAGCTCCATGCCCAAGAATACCAACTTCGTGGCGGGGCCCTCGCCTTTCTCAGGTTCAGTTGGCAAGCCTGTCTCCTGACACACCTTCTTCAGTATCCTAAAGTTCCTCTCGCACTCATCTTCCTTGCCACTTCCTACGGTGACAAAATTGTCAATGTAGTGCCTGATCGAGGTAGCCCCTTTTCTGCACATGACCCATTGCAGCAGGTCTGCTGCTACTGTGAATAATCTAAGGCCGAATGGCAGACAACCATCAACCAACACCTCCCCCTGCCACTGCATGCCCAGAAGCCCTCTGTCCTCTGGGTGTATTGGTATGTTTCTATAAGCCTGCTTTATATCAGCCTTTGCCATTCTTGCCCCTCTTCCCAGCACTAGCACTCTTCTCGTAACCTCATCAACTGATGTATATGATAATGATGATAACTCTGGACTTATCCCATCATTTACACTGCCTCCGCTGATGACAATAAATCTACTATTAGCTGCCACCGGCCTTGCCCTTTTTTGGAATGACCCCAAACGGGCTACAATGCACCCCCAGAGAACTTGCCTCTTCTGCCCTGCCCACTACAATTACTCTGCCCTTCTCTTTCTCTTTTTGCAGGTACTCCCGAGCTACCGTGGGTGCTCTCTCACAGAGGCCAGATTCTGCCTGGCTTGCCCCAGGGTTCCTGGATCTCACTGGAAACCCACTCGGAAGCCCCGTGTTATGCCTCTCACCATCCAATCTACCAGTGGTTTGTCTGGATGGTCTGCCAACATCGACTGCCATGCCTCCGCCTGAAGTGGGGTGCATATCCGCTGTGCATTTGCTGGCAACCTACAGCGTCCAGGAGTTGACCTTCTTCTCTAGCTCCTGCACTTGCCACCCTTCTTTATTTCCTATTCCCCCATATCTTCTGTTTTACCTATTATGTACACTCTATTCTACCCTACTATGTATTCCTATTCTACCGTGCTATGTATTCCTATTCTTCCTATTACTAGAGTGAATAATACTTTAATGTATGTCCTACTACCCCTAATTCAACATGCCTATGCCCACCAGTACTTTACAGTGACTTTTATTTTTTTATTTTATAATATCTATATCACATGACAAGTAATGTTTGTTACATTCACTCTCCGTCTGTGTAGTCCATGGCTTCGGGCCTGCTTCACACTGGGATACTGGATGTGCGCCCCTGTATCGGCTGCACATGTGCTGATACCGGCACCGTGCTCCAAACTTGCAGTCACCTAGATACTGGTTGTATTTACCACATACTGGGGTTTCTGCCTCTTCTCGCTCCTGCTCTGTTTCTGCTGGTTCCCTTAGTCTTTTTCGGGACCCCGCTTGACCTGCCTGCATACTCCTTGCTAGATCTTTCCCCCCAGGAGCTGGCAATGCTTGTGCTGTGAAGCATTCTGTGTACGAACCTGCATCGAGTGTCGCCCACCGCCTGTGTTCATCGCCAGCCACCATTTGGCGAAAATGATGGTCATACTCCTCACAGGCTGGCCAGGCAAACTTCTGGGCTGCCCTGATGATGGCGTTGAAATAGGCCAAGAAGTCCGAGAGTTTTGCTGGGTCCTTCTGCACAGCTGTCCCTATGTACAGAATGAAGCATTTGGTCCAGTCTGTCACCCGGTATTCTTTGCCTTGATCTCCTATAATCAGCTGCCCGCACAATTAGCAGCTACTCACTTGACTGCACTGTGGGTGCGGTTCCCTCTGGCTGGGATGGGGGCAGCTCTGTGAAGTCAACGTATTCGCCCCTCTTGATCTTTCCCGCCAGCACCGCCGGTATTGCTGACAGTCTTGCTCCCAGCTTCACTGGTCCAGCCTTCTGCTTACCCTAATTACCAACCTTTCTACTTCAATGTACTCTCACTGCCACTAAAGTCACACCCCGGTTGCTGCCGCGGATGGAAAATGACTGAGCGAGAACACCCTTAGTTACCTCCAGTCCCCTATCTCGTTCACCCAGCTCTGTCATCAGCATTTCTCCACTTCGTAAATGGTTTGTAAGTGTAGATATGTACATTGAACTCCATCCAAATCTCCATTCAGGGCTGATTTCTGCTGCTCACAGTTCTAAATGTCAGCATGAGTTCTACATAGTGGGGACAGGTAGTTTGATGCTGTAAAAATATACAAATAAAGGGTGAAGACAGGACAAACATTGTTAAATTGTATTCCAAATTAAATTCTCACTTACTTTCAACCATTCATCTATGCAGTCTTAATGGAACTCATGCTTGCAAGATTTCAATATTCTTAAGGCATCTCCGGACTGAAAATTATTCAGGCACACTGTACACCTGTCAGAGAAAAGATTATACGGTTTAATTATAGCTATTAAAAAAAAATATGGTTAAGAATTCCACTAACTCACCTATTTGAGGTATCTGAGTGAACATCACCTTCTTTATATATCTTAGTGGGGATATTATCAATATCTACAAAGAAAAAAATGAAATTGAACTGACATTTTATCATAGCTATTTTTAAAAGAGTAAGTTAAACAAACCTTCCTGACTGAGTCCATTGAAGTTATCTGTCTCTGAAGTATCCATTCCATCAAAATTATCCTCCCCTTCAATGGGATCTCCCAATTGAAAAAAATCCTATGAAAATAGAAATGTTTAAAACTATTCATCTAGTATGTACTTCTTAAACACCTTTACCTCCAGCAAATCAAATCTTGCTTCCCACAAAATTTCAGGAACATCAAAATGTGTACATGAAATCTTCACTGCAAAAAACACAAGAAAAGAAATAAAATAGTGTTAAAGCTATAATATGATGCATTGTGTAATGAATGCAGAATTCGAATTTTATTTAAATTAATTACCTATATTTTATAATGTTTATACTGGAACTTAGTGTTCAAACTAGTTTTAATACAATGTTATTAAACCACTTACTGATCACGTTCATCTTGACTTAATACCACTACTTCAGTCTCATCAGTGCTGTCTTGTTCAAGTGGTACTTCAGGTAGTGGATCAAATACTTCCTCTTTTATATCGTGATGATCGTGACCTACTCCAATAATATCATTCAAATCTTCCACTTCCCCCACCTCTCTCACCACTTCTCCATCTCCACTGCCACTTGAAGAAGTTCCAGCAAGACCAGCTAGCATGTCTTCAGTTTCCACACTTGCTATGTCTGTACTCACATATTCAAACTCATCGAACTCCCTCACTATCTCTTCATTGTTCTCACTGGAACGATTCTATATCAATAATGCACATGACTGCAGTGCTACTTGGCATCCAACTCCTCTCCCTCACTCTCCTCCTACTTCTCCTTCTCCTCCTCTTTCCCCAAATTGAAATAGCGTCCATTGGGATATTCCAACACCAGTGATGAGGACTTCACCTACACTACTAGTCCAAAAATTAATCTATATTTACAAATCTGACCGTTCCGGGATTTTTTAGTCTCCTGTATTATGAACAAGGAGACTCATCTACTCAGCTCATCAATCAAGGAGGTCTCTTCCTTCTATTTCCCTCCACGAGGTCTAATAAACAGTAAGACAGATGCTATGAAAGAATTCTACTAGTCAAGAAATTCAATGCTACTTTAATATATTATCTTTTTTTAAATTAGTAATTACTAACACAGCTACGAATTGAAATGGGCACAATATCCGCTGAAGATCATAATTACACTTTATATTCTGGAACTAAGTTTCAAGATTGACTATCGTTTTCAATCTTTAGGGAGAATAACGTAGGGTGCACTTACCGATTGCAGTTGTTAAACCAAAGAGATAATCGCCAAAAAACTTTTCAACAAGAAACCAAGCACAATATAACCTTCTAATAGTTTGAACGTTATATGTGTTTTTTGCTGAGGTAGCCTTTTATTCAGCGAAGCGAGCGGAGCTGACTCTCTAATGAGTCCCGCGATATATATATTATTTTTGTAAATTTTTTTTGGTAGTTTTTGTTAGTCTAGGAATTGTTTTGTGTGCGTGGGCGGTACGTGGTGCACGTTTTTTCCTACGCGGCTTGCTCGGCCCGGGTAACCTTCTTACAACGTTTTGTTTTGTTTACCCGCCGTACGAGTAGCGATGCCCTGTGAAACAAATTCTGCGAAAGAGAGACAAAACGTTTAGAAACGCTCTGGTCAAGAGCTTTGAGGGCGTTAGAACTCCAGAATAATTCCTAAGGAGAGAGATAAGAAATGAAAAAGACAGGGCAAGGGAGGAGAGCTAAAACGAAACAGAAACAGGTAGCAAAGTAAGAATCTTTCTTTTTGTAAAAGCCCCTATTAACGGGAAAACGGGCACAACGCGGCGTGCGTAATATGTTCGATTTCTTAAAATTATTTTGCAAGCCTACGGAATGGAACGGTATTTTATTAGACTATTCCTGTCAGTGCATTCGACCGCGGTACCAGGAGGATTACCTTCATCATAGAAAAAAGTACCACCTGAAAGGTTGAAGTCTGGGGCATATAGCTCATTTAGCAGCATATCATTTTCTTATCCTGAGTGTAACCTTACGAGGATTATTGTTGTGTTTTTTTTTTTTATAACTCGCCTTACTGTGGAACTATTGCCTATTGTTGTCGGAATGAACCCTTAACTGCCTCAACAACTATATCAAATACGTTTTAATTTCATTAACATTATTTAATTCACGCATGCTCATTTTATCTTTTTACGTGGCCATTCGATCATATCTCGTCGTGCTCTCTATACCTTTCATTTTTGTGTTGTTAGCCCTTACCCCGAGCGACCGCGCTTTGTCGTTTCAAGAACTATAACATCGGATACAGTCTGGTATGCTCTTAACAATGTATTAGCTGGGAAAGTCTGATATAGTTTCTTAGCACCCATACCTATGATGGAAGGCAGATCAAAGCAACCTGAATAATGAAAGTTTACAATTACTAGATAGTTAATATGCTATTACGTTGTTGTTTGTTTTATTTTGGGCTATAAATAGTTATAACCAAATCATTAAGTTTTGTATTGCGATTATAATCCTGGCCACTCGAGCTTGCTCCCCTTTTGATGTTCTTGTGGCTCGGAGTTTATAAATCGCATACAAACCTCAATTTTGGTTTTATATCTATACCTAGAATCACTGTCATTCCACCTTAGTTACAAGTTTTTATTTCCTACCTTGTATACCACCTGGTGGTCAAAGCATATTATTCTAACCTACTTGGTTATATTAAATTCGGGTCGCCTCTTAGCTAGTGTACAACCTATATTCAGAGGATTTATTCAACGGGAGAACGAGGAGAGATTTACGACCTCTCAAAAAAAATTTCTTCTAATTCTCTCGTATAGAATTCTTCTGCTGGACGGAGTCGGTCGTCGAGTTCTTTTCTTTCTGGAACTCTACGTTTTTTCCATATCCGCTAGTGGGGTCTTCACTGCCCTACGTACTTGCTTCTCTTTAGTGTAGTACTTGCTTCACATACTAAACCCCAGGATCAAATCATCCTCAACCAGCTGGATAGTCCTCAAACACTATTATTATTAAAGGGAAATATTAATTTCACCATTTAGTGCATGTCAAGAAATATATAAGTGTATTAATGTTACGTCCTAGATAAGTATATAAAATTTTTTTATTACATTTTTGTAGGATGACTCATCATCAACTGGGTTAATGTTAAGTCCTAGATAGTATAATACACATTTTTTTTACATTTGTAGGATGAAGTCATCATCCCACTGGTGTTACATATCCCAATGCACGACATGTCAATTTAGGGGAAAGGAGAGGAGGAGGAGGAGGAGGAGGATATTGAGGGAGGGAGTGACGTCAAGAAGCACACTGTCATGTCTACTCCAGTAGCTCTAACCTCGAAATGAAGACATTATTGATAAGAAAAAATCGTTCTCCAGTGAGAACATGAAGAGTGTTGGAGGGAGTTCATGATTTTGTGAATACAGACACAGCAGGTGGTGGGTAAACTTCAGGCTGATTCTGGTCCTTGCTGGAACTTCTTTCAAGTTGACAAGTGAAGATGGAGAATTGGGTGAGGGAGTTGGGGAAAGTTGAAGATGTGAATGATATTATTGGAGTATAGGTCACGATCATCACTATATAAAAGGAGGAAGTATTTGATCCACGACCTGAAGTACCACTTGAAGAAGACACCTGATGAGACTGAAGCAGTGGTATTAAATCACAGATGAAACTAGTTATCAGTAAGTGGTTTAATCACTTGGCTTAAACTAGTTTGAACCTAGTTCCAGTATAGTAACCACTAATTATGGAAACTAAATAAATTGAATACCCTTCATTATTCTGATACAGTTCATTATATAGCTTAAACATTATATTGTTTTCTTCTTTAATTTAATTGTATTCTTTTATTGCCGTGAATTGCATGTACACATTTGATGTTCCTGAAATGTGTGGGAAGCAGGATTTGATGTTGCTAGAGGGAAGTTGTTTTTGAGAAGTACCTATTAGGGTGCATATTAATAACCTTATCTATTTTTCTAGGGTTTTTTTTCCAAATTGGGAGATCCCATTTGAAGGTGAGGATAATTTTGATGAAATGGATTATTCAGAGACAGATAACTTCAATACTCAGTCGGAAGGGTCGTTAACTCACTCTTTTATAATAGCTATGAATCTACATGTCAGTTAATTACAATTTTTTCTTTAGAGTGAACTAAGCATATAAAGAAGGTGATGATCACTCAGATACCTCCAGTAGGTGAGTTAAGTGGATTTCTTAACCATATACTTGAATAGCTATATTTAATATTTATAATTTGGGACAATATTTTCTCTGGGGGAGATCCCGTGTAGGCATGTTTGAATAATTTTTCAGTCAGGAGATGCCTTAGAATTTTAAATCTTGCAGCAGATTCCATCAAGACTGCATAGATGAATGGTTGAAAGTAAGTGAGAATTTAATTTGAATAAACAATTTAAAAACAATATGTTTGTCCCTGTCCTTCCCCCTTTTTTGTATATTTTTTGCAAGCGGCAACTTCCTGTTCCACAGTAGAACTCATGCTGACATTTAGAACTGTGATCCGAAGTGAGCTCTGAAATGGAGATTTGGATGGAGCTCAATGTTATATATCTATAGCTAGGCAAAGAAAGAAGACTGAAAAACCAAACCATATATAATGCTGAAATATATTGTGACTGAAATCTTCAATGGATCAAAAATGCGATTTCTCAGCTATAGCTGTAGGGAACCATAGCTGCACAAGTACAACTCCGCTCTTTTGATATATGAAACATAATTGTATCTTATTTCATCATCGTTTTTTATGAACGTCATTTATTATATTATTCCTGTCATATTACCACTACACATGCTTGCTTCATAACATACTTGTGAAATAGGGGCAAGCAATAATCCAGTTTTATAAGTCACCCTAACACTTTTATTTAATGTTAAGAAAATCTGCTTTTGTCCTGTATTGCCACTATTGGTCACAGAAATAGGAATGTATCACTGTGCTTCAATAACAGTGGTGCAAAAAAAGAGTAGAGTCTGAAGAAAAGAGAAAATCCCCTCCAGCTGACTGAGGGAAAATTTTCAGGTGTTGTGGTATAGGTGATGATCCAGGTCACAGCAACCACTGTTCATCAATAACACAAGCTTCGCTATATTGTTACGTTAACAACCATTAAAAATCAAATTGTTCAATTTCGCCGTTAACATTTTGCATACCCACCATCACAAAGCAACTGAATTACCTGATCTGAGTGAGTACATACGTAAGCAACCACTGTAATTCTGGTCGTACTTGACAAGCACAATGCCAAGCCGTGTATTCATGGACTAGTGAGTAGGGGAGGGGGATGAGGGGATTAGGAGAGTCCCCTTCTGAATCACATTTTTTTTTTTTAATGACCAGAAGTTCGCTATAGAAGAAAATTAAGGTTTTCAAGCATAACTGCATGGTAATTTATGTTTCTCTCATTCATAATATACCATGACTTTATTTTGTAAGTTGTGACCTAAATATATATTTTGAGCTCCCGCCCTGGCATTAGCATGGATCCTGCTTTAAAAAGTGTCCCATGCAGTGGCCCTTGTTTTTTATTTTGTTTTTAGGTGGTGGGGCGCACAGCTGGTTACGTTCAGTAGCTCACTCCAGCTGAATAGTCGCCATTATCTTTCCACAAAGTCACAAAACACCCTTTTGCAACAAATTAGTGCCCCCCGAAATGCGCTGTGCCTCACTCTCTGTGCCTCACGTCTCTTTTTGCCTCACTCCTCGTGCCTCACTCTCATTACGGGGTACGTACGCGCCCGTTACAGTTGGGTAGGGTGGAGTCAACACAATCGTAATCCTCACGCACTAAGTAATGGTTTTTCCATAATATTATCCAACTAGGCCAAGGGATTAATGTTATTGGTATATAAACAGTGTCTCTACACTTAGACTATGTGTGTGTGTGGTGGGGGGAGGGGGGGTGGGGGGGGGGGGGGGGGGGGTGGTTGGGTGGGTGGGGGGGTTGGGGGGAAGGATAAGAGAAGTTCTCTCTGCTACTCAGGAATTGATGGGTTTGCTGAGATCAAACTTTGTAGAGGTTTAGGATCCAACAAGGCGGCCTCTATAACGAGGAGATATTGTTAATATATGATTTTAAGTAATAATATGTGTTTTGGGGACGAGCCAGGGTTTGAGGATTTGATCCTGGGGTAGTCTGTGAAGCAAGCACTACACTAAAGAGAAGCAAGTAATTATGGCAGTGAAGACCCACTAGCGGGTATTGAAAACGTCAGAGTTCCAGAAAGAAAATCACAACTCGACGACCTGACTCCGTTCAGAAGAATTCTAACGAGAGATAGAGATAGAGGTTCTAAATCTCTCCTCGTTCTCCCGTTGGGACTAATCCTCTGATATAGGTTTGTACACTAGCTAAGAGAGAGACCCGATATGTTAATATAACCAAGTATGTAGAATAATATTGGCTTGACTCAACAGGTGTAATGCAAGTAGGAAATAAAACTTGTAACTAAGGTGAATGAACAGTGATCTATGTTTATGTTATAACCAAAATGAGGTTTGTATGCGATTTAATAGAACTCCGAGACACAAGGGCGCAGCCCCGAGTGGCCAGGATTTATATTCGAATACAAAACTTAATGATTTTGGTTTCATAACTAGTTTATATCCAACATAACAACGCAAAGTATAGATTACGATCTTAGTAATTGTAAACTCCTTCATTATCCATTTGCTTTGAATCTGCCTTCCATCAGATGTTTGCTAAGAACTATATCAGACTTTTCCTCCCCGCTACTCAAATTTGCCTTACGAGCATACAGACTGTATCCGATTATAGTTCTTACGACAAGCGGGGTCGCTCGGGTACTGGCTATAAGTGATATATACACACAAAAATGAAAGATCGACATGCAACGACGAATGATCGTTGGCCACGTTGTAAAAGAATACATGAGCAGCGTGAATAAAAATGTAAATGACATAACTATTGATAAATTGTTGAGGCCAGTTAAAGGGTTCAATTCCGAACATAGGCAATAGTTCACCAGTAGGCGATCATTAAAAAAAAAATAATACAACAAAACTCCTCGTTAAGCACACTCAGATAGAAAATGATATTCTGTTTGCACGTCTTTCTTCTTTCAGCCATGCCTCCAAAGAAAGAGAGTGTTGAGCCGATAAAAGAACTGTTAGTCTATATGAGGGTGTACGCACTTTATTAGGAGAGAAGCTTCTCAATGAGCTATCTGCGTACCAGAACTCAAACCTATTCTAAGCCTCATACTTCGGTGCTAATTATTGTACCGAATTTATTTTTGCTGAAATCTAAGTCGAATGCATTCGTAGTACTGTGTCTACTATTTTAGCGTCCGCACGGTTGCTGGTAGCTTAGCGTCCTGCAGGTGTAAAATACTAGTGATGTGCTTAATAGCACAAAAGTAGCCAAGCGAGCGATTGCATGTCCCTGTATTTGCAGCAGCTTCCATGCAATGCTTGGTTTTGCTACAAAATAATGTCAATTGGAGAAAACAATAAGTGGTAGTTTTTTGTTTCGGGTAGACTATACTTTAGTTAACTACGCGACGCGACGCGTCGCGTGTTTAACTCGATTCCTCGCTTCGCGATTTCATAGCTATGAAACCCTCGCTATTTTTCCTCTCAATTAGAAACAATGGTTTGTCCTAAAACCCATATAACATGAACACTAATCATGCAATGGTTTGACATAATGAATACTCAAAAACATGACAACAAATAAGTTATATGGATAGTGTTGTTTAATATGTTATATATTTTGGTGAATGGTCCGCTGAATCTTAAATTCTGTCTCCATAATACTCAGATAAATAAGTTTGAATAAAACCGATCCCCTTGTGTTTAAAACACATTCTTTCTTTCCGCGCATAAATTTTTTTTCACACTGCAGCCCAAGTCTCGCAATGTTTTGGGTGTGAGTCCACTTGTGGGTCGAACAAAATTGACTGAGTGATTGACAGTGTCGTGGGAACACTAGTCATCATGTTTTATTTCGGCTGTATGCTCTCCAGTCATCTGAAATAATGTTGTTCCTGGCTTGATAAACTCCCAAAATTAATGGCACCAATGTTGCTGCAGATCTTCACTGACTTCCCCAATGAGGCTTCCTCCTACTGTCCCTTTCCACATCCACCCCCCAAAACCCAGTGGTCCCTCGGTGGGTAACGGCCTCTTTTTATTGTACTTTCTTTTCCCCGCATTTGACTCTCGTATTTCTACATTTTCCCTGGACCGGGGGTCCAATCTTATGGGATTGTCACCTAAAGTATTGAGCACATACGTCCGTTGAAATTATACCAGTCTACTTATTTTCTTTTTTCAGTATGACCTGTTTCGTGTACTGTATGGACACTGTGCTATGTCGTGCCCACCAACTAATTAATTTCACAACTATTTCACTTTCCCACTCACAGAATAAATGGCTATGTGAAAAAAAAAAAAAACTTGAATCATCAATAAAGAATGGATGACATCCCTCTATTAGGCATCTCCGGAATACGACCCTTTTCTTTCTAAACAAAGTCACAGTTGGTACCACACTTAACACAATTTGATCTTTTTTTTAATAGTGAATTAATCCTTTAACACCATCTAATAGTTGATCCTCACTTCCTGTTATTTTTCTAATTTCTTTGCAGTAAACATTTCTGTACCAAGGAATCTCGGGGTGCTTAATCACGAAGCAATGAATCGCGATGAAAACGCGACGCGTCGCGTCGCGTGTAGTACCAAGAAACTAGAGTTCTACCCGTTTTTTTTTTTTCTAGATGAAGGCTCATGGTAACCGAATCCCTTCAGATAGGCCTAATAAATAAATGAGGAACAGTAATGGCTGTTCAAAAAGAAAGATGGCTTTACGTGGCGACCTGTTGCGGGGGCGGTTGAGCGCTCCTCCTCCTGGCCCTGCTGTTTTCAGGTCGGATCCTCTCCGTATGAATGGGCTGCGGGAGTTTTCTATAACGCCCTCAACGCCTTGACAGAGCGTTCTAACGTGGGGTCTCTCTTCGCAGAATTTGTGTTTCACAGGCATCGCTACTTCGACGGCGGTAACAACAACAAACGTTGTTAAGGTTACCCGGCCCGCGCCAGCCCTAGGAAAAAACGTGCAACACGTACGCCCACACACGAACAAAAACAATGCCTAGACATAACAAAACTACCAAAAAAATTACAAACTAACTAGTGGTGGCGCCTCGTAGCCAATGCCATGGCGAGCTAACAGACTCTTTTTCAGAAAAATATGACAGAAATTACATCTCACTGTTAGTGCACAGTGTAACCCTTTCCGTCATCGAGAATCTAAAGTCTCTGATCCCAGACTAAACAACAGAATTACCTGAATAAACTTCGAAAGCAGTGGCAAGAAGCTCAGCTTGACGAAGACTTCACCTTGTTTCAAGAAAGAGTAGCTTCAACTTTTTGGTTGAAACAAGATTCCCGCATCCATAATTGAAAATACTGGAACTGTGAACGCTTTACCTAACTTACGTATTAGAAAGCGCGGGGCGACATATTTTGACCGTACGTATACATCATAATTATTCAGCGAGCGAGCGAAGCGAGCGAAGCTGACTCTCCGTTCGTGTTTCAATTGAGATTTCAGATATATATGGTATGTATGCCGACGTCAAAATATTTGCCCGCGCTTTCTAATACGTAAGTTAGGTAAAGCGTTCACAGTTCCAGTATTTTTCAATTAACGAGCCGGAGAATCCTGCCTTGCACTGCCCTTAACGCCTTTGTTTCAACCAAATGGTATAGCTACTCTCTTCTTGAAACAATTGTGAAGTCTTTTGTCAAGCTGCGCTTCTTTGCCACTTGCTTTCGAAGTTATTCAGGTACTTCGTTATTGTTAACTCTTCTGCCTATCACATGCTATTATTTAGCGATTTCCTTCCCAATCATCTTTACCTATACTCATATATTTACTCGCTCGCCATGCATTTGCGCTATTCTAGCGCACCCTAGTTATATATGATATCTGAAATCTCATTGAACACACGACTGAGACAGTCAGCTTCGCTCGCTCGCTCGCTCGCTGAAAGTAGATCCCGGACTCTTAGAGAGTCAGCTCCGCTCGCTTCGCTGAATAAAGGCTACCCTTTCAAGCAACACTTAAGCGTTCAACTATTAGAAGGTTTATTGGTGCATTGTTTCTTGTTGAAAAAGTTTTTTGGTGGGCGATTATCTCTTTGGTTATAACAACTGCAATCGGTAAGTGCCACTGTTAACTACGTTTTATTCTACCGAATTGAAACGATTAGTCAATATTATAACTTAGTTCCAGAATATAAAGTGTAATTATGATCTTCAGCTGATATTGTGCCCCCTTTCAATTCGTAGCTGTGTTTCAGTAATACTAATTTAAAAAAAGATAATATATTAAAGTAGCATTAATTTCTTGACTAATTAGAATTCTTTCATGCAATCTGTCTTACTGTTTATTAGATCCTAGTGGAGGAACTAGGAAGGACCCTCCTTGATTGATGATGATTAGATGAGTCTCCTTGTTCTAATACAGGAGACTAAACTCCAGAAGGTCAGATGTTAACATATAGTATTAATTTTTGACTTTGTATTTGTAGGATGAGTCATCATCACTGGTGTTGAAATATCCCAATGGACGATATTTCATTTAGGGGAAAGAGGAGAAGGAGAAGGAGGAGGAACGAGAGTGAGGGAGGAGTTGGATGCCAGTAGCACTGCAGACATGTGCATTATTGATATAGAATCGTTCAGTGAGAACAATTGAAGAGATAGTGAGGAGTTCGCTGAGTTTGAATACTGTGAGTACAAGACATAGCAAGTGTGGAACTGAAGACATGCTAGTGCTGTCTTGCTGGAACTTCTTCAAGGGCAGTGAGATGAGAAGTGTGAGAGAGGTGGGGGGGAAGTGAAGATTTGAATGATATTATTGGAGTAGGGTCACGATCATCACGATAAAAAAAGAGGAGTATTTGATCCACTACCTGAAGTACCACTTGAAACAAGACAGCACTGATGAGACTGAAGTAGTGGTATAAGTCAAGATGAAGTGATCAGTAAGTGGTTTAATACATTGTATTAAAAACTAGTTGAACACTAAGTTCCAGTAATAAACATTATAAAATATAGGTAATTAATTTAAAAATTTCGAATTCTGCATTCATTACACAATGCAATCAGTTATAAAGAGCTTTAAAACTATTTTATTCTTTTTCTTGTGTTTTTTGCAGTGAAGATTTCTGTAACACATTTTGATGTTCCTGAAATTTTGTGGGAAGCAATATTTGATTTGCTGGAGGTAAAGGTGTTTTAAGAGTACATACTAGATGAATAGTTTTAAAACATTTCTATTTTCATATGGATTTTTTTCATTGGGAATCCCATGGAAGGGGTGATAAGTTTGATGGAATGGATACTTTCAAGAGACAGATACTTCAATGGACTCAGTCAGAAGGTTTTGTTTCACTTACTCTTTTAAAAAGCTTGTAAAATGTCAGTTCATTTCATTTTTTCTTTGTAGATATGATAATAGCCCCACTAGATATATAAAGAAAGTGATGTTCACTCAGATCCTCAAATAGGTGAGTGTTAAGTTGAATTCTTCCCATATTGTTTTGTTTAATAGCTATATTAACCGTATAAAACTCCTTTCTCGACAAGGTGTCATGGTCCTGAATAATTTTCAGTCCGGAGATGTCCTTAAGAATATTGGAAATCTTGCAGAATGAGTTCCATGAAGACTGATAGATAATGGTTGAAAGTACAGTGATAATTTTAATTGAATACAATTTAACAATGTTTGTCCTGTCTCAAGCCCTTTTATTTGTAAATATTTTTTACAGCATCAAACTACTGTCCACTATGTGAACTCAGGCTGACATTTAGAACTATGAAGCACAGAGTTAGCCCTGTATGGAGATTTGGATGGAGTTCCTGTACATATCTACCTTACAAACCATGTTACGAGTGGAGAATGCTGATAAGAGCTGGGTAGCGAGATAGGGGACTGGAGGTAACTAAGGGTGTTTCTCGCTCAGTCATTTCCATCCCCGCGGCAGCAACCCGGGGTGTGACTTGTGGAAGTTGAGAGTACATTGAAGTAGAGAGGTGGTAATAGGGTAAGCAGAAGGCTGGACCATGAAGCTGTGGCAAGACTGTCAGCAAATAGACCTAATACCGGCGGTCTGGCAGGGGGGGGGGAAAGATCAAGAGGGCGAATACGTTGACTTCACAGAGCTGCCCCCATCCCAGCCAGAAGGGAACCGCACCCCAGTGCATCAAGTGGTAGCTGCTAATTGTTCATGCGATCTGATTATAGGAATAAGGTCAAAGATAACTGGGGTGCGACTGGACTCAAATTCTCATAGGGACAGGCTGTGCCGAAGACCCCAGCAAACTCTCGACTTCTTGGCCTATTTCCAATGCCTCATCAGGGGCCCAGAATTTTGCCTGGCCAGCCTGTGAGGATTATGACCATCGTTTTCCGCCAAATGGTGGCTGGCGATGAACACAGGCGTGGGGGCGACACTCGATGCAGGTCGTACACAGAATGCTTCACAGCACAAGCATTGCCAGCTCCTGGGGGGAAGATCTAGCAAGGCATATGCAGGCAGGTCAAGCGGGGTCCCGAAAAAGACTAAGGGAACCAGCGAAACAGAAGCAGGAGCGAGAAGAGGCAGAAACCCCAGTATGTTAAATACAAACCGGTATCCGAGGTACTGCAAGTGTTGAGCACGTTGCCGGTATCAGCACGTGTCAGCCGATGCAGGGCCGCACATCCAGTACTCCCAGTGTGAAGCAGGCCCGAAGCCATAGACTACACAGGCGGAGAGTGAATGTACAACTTTATTGTCATGTGATATAGATATTATAAAATAAAAATAAAAGTCCACTGTAAAGTACTGGTGGCATAGTCATGTTGATTAGGGGTAGGTAGGACTACATTAAAGTATTTATTCACTCTAGTAATAGGAAAGAATAGGAATACTATCACGTAGAAATAGGAATACATAGTAAGGGTAGAAATAGAGTGTAACATAATAGGTACAAACAGAAATATATAATGGGGGCAGATAAGAATAAGAAGGGTGCAATGCCGGACATCTAGAGAAGAGGTCAACTCCTGGACTATGTAGGTTGCCAGCAAATGCACAGCGATATTCACCCCACTTTCAGGCTGATGCATGGCAGTCGAGTTAACTGCTATCCAGACAACCACTGGTAGATTGAATGGTGATAGGCATAACACTGGGCTTCCGGTGGGTTTCCAGTTCGATTCCAGGAACCCTGGGCCACCAGGCAGATCTGCCTCTGTGAGAGAGCAACCCAGGGTAGTTCAGGAGTGCCCCGCAAAAAGAAAGAGAAGGGCAGAGTAATTGTAGTGGTAGGGTCAGAAGAGGCAAGTTCCTCTGGGGTGGCATTTAGCCCTTTTGGGTCATTCAAAAAGGGTAAAGGGCTTGGTCGGCCAATAGTAGAATTTATTGTCATCCGGCGGAGCAGTGGGTAAATGATGGATAGAGTCCCAAGTTTATTATCATATCATATACATCGTTTGATGAGGTTACGAGAAAGTGCTAGAGCGGGGCAGACGGGCAAGAATGGATAATGGCAATGCCGATGTGGGTCAAAGGCCGCCATTGGTGGTTGGAAAGGCTGGCTGACCACCACTGTCCTTACTTCATGTAAAATAAGTACTCAGGCCCACATGTAAGGATCAGCACTCAAGGCGATAAGGTAAGCCCCGAAGACTCCAACAACTATTCCTTAGAGACCTCTGATGACCGCTGGCCACCAGAGTTCCACCAATTAAGCTAGCCCGCCTGAAGTAATTATTCGTGGTTGGTTTTAACTAAGTCATAGGGACTGAATGAGACGCATGGCGTTATTCGGGATACAGTTTAAGGGGAAGATAGGGGACAGCGGTATGAGAGAAAGGGGAAGTAAACGAGACAAACGCTATAAGTGTAACATGGTGGTATGTGAAGCAAACATGAGCAGTGTCTCGGGACTAGGGCTGACGCGTAACATGAATAACATCAAGAGGATACCCGATAGGCGTAGACAATCGCTACAATATAATTACACTATGTTTATAATACGTAAACTATTGTTATTCATGACACAACACAACTGTTCTCTTCATGCAATGTTCTTTATCTTCTTTCATCTCTTGATTTCTCTTCATCTCTTTTCTCGACTCTGTCTCCTCTCGTTCTCTTTCCCCACAGTCCCCCCCCCCCCCCCCCCCCCCCAATATAAGCAGCTTATAGAAACATACCAATACCCCAGAGGACAGAGGGCTTTGGGCATGCAATGGCAGGGAGAGGTGTTTGTTTTGATTGCTGTCTGCCATTCGGCCTTAGATGAGCCCGCGACTATTCACAGTAGCAACAGACCCTGCTGCCAATGGGTCATGTGCAGAAAAGGGCTACCTGGCAGCAGGCCACTACATTGACATTTTGTCACGTGGAAGGTGGGCATGGAGATGATGCGATCGTATACTGATGAGGTGTGTCAGGAGACAGGCTTCCAACTACTAGACTCGCCTTGTAAAGGAAATTTAAAAAGATTAAAGAACAAAGATATTTAATAAACATTGTCAATATTACAACTGAGTGTGGTTTAATGCTGCCATAAATAGTAGAATTGTTTCTTTTAAAATGTTTTACTTTTTACATTGTTCATTAATCTCGTTTGATCACAGGATCATTTGGGTCAATCTTAAACACGAATATTGGCTGGTTTGTCCAAACTTAGAATTAAACTTGATTTGTCACAACCTTTACACGTCCCCCATTGTCTGTTGTTTTATCAGGTGGATTAATTACAACTATGTCCATTCATTCACCACAATTTTTCTTTTTTGAAATACATAAGAGTTTTTGAAATGTTCTGGGAATTGATATCGTGTTTTTCTGCCGTCGTCATTTGGACTATCGTAACCTTTTCTTGAAATTGGGACCTCAACAGCTTTTTGATTCCATTTTGTTGGAATTAACCTTCACAATCTTTTGGATTTTTGAAGAACTTTCAAAATCAAATTGGTTTCACGTTATTCGCAGACCACGGTTGCAAGATATGAAATTATTTCAAGTTTTATATTAGAGTTTTTCTTCAATATTCCCTCCATAGTGATCAATACATTTCTCAAACCTGAAGAAGGCGAGGGCCCCGCCACGAGTTGGTGTTCTTGGGCAGGGAGCTAGACTCTTGAGAGTTATAGATTTTTTGTCTGCCACAGGATAAGTTGGAGAGGTTGAGGCTATTGTTGCAGGAGGTACGGAGCATGAAAGCTTGCAGAAAGAGGCGGCTCCTATCAGTAGTAGGCATCCTTAGCCATGCGTGCCGACGTCTAATTGATCTGACAACCAGTGTGCAACAATTAGACAGGTTTGTGAGGTTGAACAGGGAAGCTAGAGCTGATATTGAATGGTGGTGGCAATTTGGGCAGGAGTGGAATGGCACAGCAATGATGTGGCACGCAGGCTATTCAAGACCTGAAGTAACCCTAACATCTGATGCACCCGGGAGCTGGGAGTGTGGTGCATGGTGGGACACCAAATGGTTTCAGAGACAGTGGCAGGGATTGGGCAAGTCAGCCACCTATGGAATCACGGCCAAGGAACTCCTGCCGATTGTGGTGGCAGTGGCCAGCTGTGGCAAAACATGGCAAGGAAAGGCAGTACTAGCTTGATGCGACATTATGGCAATAGTTGCCATTCTGAATTTGGGCTCCAGCAGAGAGGCAGAGGCCATGCATTTGAGAAGGTGTCTGGCATTCTTGGAGGCTAATTGGGGCATTCAGTTGAGGGAAGAGCATGTTAGGGGTGTAGACAATGAGGTGGAGGACGCAATGTCTAGAAATAGAATTGACACAGTGGTTCACTTGCGCCAACAGATGATGCCGAGTCCAGAGGATGTGGATAGAGGAGTTTTGCAAGTGGTAGTCGGGGAGAGACAGGCAGGCAAGGATCCAGACTAGACAAAGTTGTGGAGATGCTCTTCCGAAAAGGACTAGCACCTTCAACAGGACACATGTACGGGGAAGCAAAGAGGAGGTACTTGGGGTTCTCTAGAAAGTATGGCACGCCACCCCTCCCAGTGACAGAAAAGGCTTTCTGTCAATGTGTAGCGTTTCTAGCAGGAGAGGGGCTGAAGCACAACAGCATAAAAGCATATCTGGCAGGGTGAGATAGCTACAAGTGGAGGCAGGAATGGGAGACCCATGTTTGGGTGCTATGGCAAAATTGGGGCAGGTAGTGTGGGGAGTGCAAAGGCTAAGGTCTGAGCAGGGAATACGGCAGAAACAGAGAAAGCCTATGACAGTAGAAGGGTTAGAAGTGCTGAGAAGTAGCTGGAGTAGGGTGCCTGGAGGTGTGGATGCCAAAATGCTCTGGGCAGCAGCCACCCTTTCCTTCTTCGGCTTCATGAGGTCGGGAGAACAATACCTCGTCGACAGGGTTCAACCCCAAGGTGCATCTTGTGGGGGTGGCCACAAGAAGAAAGAAAGAGAAGTGAAAAGAAAGAGAAGAGCAAGAGGAACCTATATATATGTGTGTGTCATTAGTCATGTAAATTATTATTTTATTATTAGCAGCTTGTTGTGTCAGTTTGTGTGTGTATTTATTTTGGTTATGTCCCGGATGTCCGGTGGATCATGCTTTCAATATTGTATACGCGCGTGCGTGGCCAAAATGGACATATAAAAGCCCGGCCACGCATGCGCATCATCAGTTCTCATCAACAGAATTAAAACTCTGAACTAAAGGTGGAGGGCTCTGGTGGCGGCGGCGCCTGGGGTTTTACTGGCGCGTATGAGTAACTTCTCGTGTGCATACAACCTCCGGCGACTACCAAGCGGTTTCCTTACCTACAACTGGCGGCAGCGGTGGTGCCTGGACTGGATTAAGACCCTCTCCTACTTCGCCTGCTTGCGTCATCGATTGGATTTGTTGCTGACTTCGTGTCTACAATCGTCTACACTGAATTAGAACTCGGTTGGACTCGTTTGCGTTTGTCTACGTACTTCCAAGGCTACAAACTGTTGTTAATCTCCATTTAGTGCTCACCGCACGTGGAGCTGTCTTCGGACCTGTTGTCATTTTTCACACTTTTGCGTGTTAATTATTTTTTATTGTTTGTGCTTGGTCATTGTTTTTTTTATGCTAGTGTTTCCGTGTCTGCAGGATTCTCTGACGTCTGGATTTGCCCTGGATGAGCCAGAGAGTGCAGCCGGCGCGAGCGTGTAAGAGAGTAAAAGGTGGAAAGTTTCCTGATTCTGCCATCGGTGGAGATTCAATTATTGATTCTAGTGCTAGTGAGTGTAGTCAGGGTAGATCTGTCATCAATTATCATAGTAGAGGTGTCAGTCATGAGAGTTTGTTGGCGCAGGGTAGTAGTGATTACTTTAGTAGCTTTCGTACTTGTAGTAGCAGTACAGAGGATACAGTGATGAGTGAGGAGGATGCAACCCATGCTTTAGATGGGTTGGAAGAGGGTGAAGAACCACCCCGGGTTGAGGGTGTGGTAGGTGATCCTGGGCCCATGGGTTTTAACACATTCATGACCCACATGAACGAGATGATTAAGAATATGGCAACCATGACAGGTGCAACGGCTGGTGGTCAAGCGAGTGCAGAAATGAATAGACAAATAAATAATCTGGCTCCTCACAAGGACGGAGCAGATATAGCTAAATACATCCGTAAATTAGAGGCTGATTTACGTGACATAGGTGTACCAGCTGCTCGTTTCAAATCTGTTTTATACCAGAAACTCCAGTCTAAAATGGCTTCGGCCATAGTTGCTTCTTTAGATAGAAATTCTTGCACGTATGCTGAGCTAAAAGAGACTTTAGTCGATGCTCTAGGTTCTAGTAGAACGAGCTTAGGCATCAAACTTATATCTGACTTCCAAACTGCAACCAAAACGATGTCTTCTCTGGAGACATTTGTGTATTTGAAGGGCCTAACTGACTCTATCAGTATGGTCACAGACAGCAAAGATGATGTGCTGCTGTTTATAGCGTGCGCTGTGTTTCGGGCGACACGACCATTGCACCAGAGAGGTGTCATGGACAGCAGAGAGGTTGCCAGTTTTAAGGACCTCAACAAGTTAGCGCTCACTCTCCAGACATCTGACTCGGACAGATCACATGTCGGGAGAGGGCAGAGCAGAGGTAGTTATGCCAGCAGCATTGAATGCTATAAATGCCATAAGATGGGTCACCGAGCCTTTGAATGTAAATCCAATGTCGGTAGTAGTGGAAGGTTCCAAAGTATTGTTTGTCACACATGTAGGGAGCCAGGTCACAAATCGCCTGACTGCCCAAATAGAGGGAAAAGTGAACCTAGTGAGAATAACGAAAGCAGAAGTGAGTCGGGAAAGAAACTAAATTTGAAGAAAAGTGGAAAGACATATAACACCAATTGGGTAGCTGTTCGAGAGAGATCTTCCTATGTGGATGGCATAGTAAATGGCACGAAATGTCAAATTGTACCCGATTCAGGGGCTGAAATAACTATTGTGCCAGGGTGTTTAGTGTACGAACACCAGTTAAAGGATGAGAAAGTGCAAGTGAGGGGCTGGAAGGGGGTACCTGAGTGGCTCCACACGGCGGTTGTTGATTTTCAATTTCAGGGCAGGAAATTTAAATCGTTAGTCGCAGTGGCCTGTGAGGATACATTGTGCGGGAGAGTCTTGTACTCGGTGCCCATGGACGATTCTATGGCAGCTAAGCTCCTTCTGGATGCTGCCTCGGTTTCTGATGCGTCAGAGTCAAGGGCAGGGCAATTACGTGGTACCCGTAACATCCTAGCTCTGTTGGGGCATCAGAAACCCCTCAGAATCTGGAAAGTACACCGGAGGAGGCAGTGGTGAACGTAGTCACCAGAGCAGCCAAAAAGAAAGCCAAGAAGGCTAAAGGAGAATCTGATTTGAGAGATGTGGCGGAAGCCAATCCCACTTCTTTTAGTGACGAATTTGAGAGATTGTCACTCATCAATGTGACGTGTGATAAAGTTGGGACTGTGGATAGTAATGCTTCTGTAGTTGGGCTTAGGGATGTGTCTCCTGATAGTCAAGAGGGTGGTATTGATGTTGATCTTGGTATTGATGTTGATCTTGGTCTTGATAGTGGTAGTGGTAGTAGTAGTGTTCTTTCAATAAATAGTGATGTGTTTGAGAATACGCAAGATGTGCATGTGAGTGATGCATTGAATGTCAGTGAGTCTGACATGGAAATTAATCCTGATTTTCCAACTGTGAGGGACATGGCGGGTAGAGACGTTCTCAAGAAAGAAACACTAGCAGATGATTCTTTGAGAACATGCAGAGACTTGGCAAATAAAGAACTTAACGGGTACAAATGGTCTGATGGTGTTCTTATTCATTCCATTATTGAGAAAGATAATTACCCTGTTGACAGAATTGTGCTGCCAACAACAAGTAGGTGCTAAGCTCTGAAACTAGCACATGACAAAACAGCCCATGTAGGTGTGAGGGGCATGAGAAAGCGTATTGGTAGACGGTTTACTTGGCCAGGGCTTCATTCGGATATAGTGGCTTTTATAAAGTCGTGTGATAAGTGTCTCAGGTTCTATAACCCTGGCAACAAGAAAGCCAAGATGGTTGAGAGGGGTATCGTAACTGTGCCTTTCGAGACTGTCGCGGTGGACTTGGTGGGTCCTTTACCCAAAGGCAGGAGAGGTGTCAAATACCTTTTCACATATATCTGCCTTGCCAGTAGGTGGCCGGAAACGCAGCCAATGAGGACTGCTTCAGCCACAGAGGCATCCCAATGCTTCTTAGACATTATCTCGCGTACTGGTATTCCCCTTAAAGTGTTATCGGACAGGGGTAGTGTTTTCTTGAGTAAGCTAATGAATGGCCTATACAAGAGACTGGGGATAGATTCTACTGCTACTTCCCCATACAGGCCCCAATCAAACGGGGTCGTAGAGCGATTCCACGGAACGCTAAAGCCCATGCTAGCTAAAGCGAGAGACAGTGATGTCGACTGGGCTGATTTTTTGCCATTAGCACTCTTTGCCATAAGACAGGTCCCTAACAGGACCACGGGGTTCTCCCCACACCAGTTGGTGTATGGCAGGGACGTGATCGGTCCCCTAGATGTGTTGCATGCTGGGTGGACTGATAAGAATTTTGATAGTATTGATGTCGAAGAGTGGTTGTTGTCTTTGAACGACAAGTTATCCCTGATACATGACTTAGCTGTGTCAGAGGAGGCAAAGAATGTAGAGAGCAGAGTAGTTTCCTTTAACTGAGGGAAAAGTGACCGGTGCTTGGAAGTGGGTACACAGGTGCTCATGAGGGTTCCAGGCATACATGCTGCCTTGCAAGCAGCCTGGGAAGGTCCATACAACGTCATTGACAGGGTCTCTAGAGTCACCTATAGGGTCTCCAAAGGAGATGGACACCCTGTATGGTTAGCACACTTGAACAACCTGAAAGAATATCAGGAAAGGTGCAAGATGGTCAACGCAGTTACGCTAGTGGCTGAAGACCAAGGGATAAGCGAAGAATTGCTTGTTAACAAGGCTATCCTGAGCAAGGACAAGTGTCCCAATTATAATGAATCGGGTTTGAAGTTAGTGTTGTCGGGCTTAGATAAGTATTTTAGTGCCAAACCAGGCTTGTGCAGTGTTGGTGTGTGTGACATAGTATTGAAAGATGGAGCAAGTGTAGTCAATTTTCCCCCTAGACAAATACCGGGTGGCATAAGGGAGGCAGTCAGTAATGGTGTTATTGTAGAGTCTAAGTCTGAGTGGGCTAGTCCGTTAGTGCCTGTAAAGAAAAAGGATGGGAGTATCCGCCTCTGTGTGGATTATAGGGACTTGAATTCCCGTACTCCCCTCAGACGTTTCTGGCTGCCCTCCTTAACGGAGATCCTTGAGATGGTGGGTCCGAGTCTGTGTCTCTCGACTCTGGACCTTACATCTGGATTTCACTAGATAGCCATGTCAGAGCGCAGCAGTGAGCTGACAACATTTGTCTGTCCGCTGGGTAAATACAGGTATTGCAGGATGCCCTTCGGGGTTAAAAATGCTCCTGCAATCTTCCAATCAGTGGTGGAAGAGGTGTTAACTCCTGTAAATAAGGTGTGCAAAAACTACATAGATGACGTGGTTGTGTACAGTGCGTGTTGGGATGATCACTTAGTTGACTTGGCTAATGTAATTAGGTGTCTGGGTGAGGCAGGATTAACATTGAAATCTAAGAAGTGTGTGTTCGGGCAAAAGTACCTTCAATATCTGGGACATAAGATTGGGGGAGGCGTGGTAGCTGTTCCTGAGCTTAGAATCAAGGCAATGTCGGAGTTTTTATTGCCAAGGACAAAGAAACAACTTCGTTCCTTTTTGGGAAGTATGTCCTATTATAGGAAATTTGTGGACGGTTATGCAAAGCTCTCGAGCACTCTCTCTCCGGCTGTCTCTCTCAAGGCTCCTCAACGGGTGATCTGGACGGAGATGATGGCAAATTTTTGTAAGTTGAAGGATTCTTTGTGCAACCATGTTGTTTTAACTATCCCAGGTCCTGAAGATGAACTAGTGCTATACACCGACGCCTCTGGCGATGGCATCGGTGGTTGTCTCCATGTCGTAAGGAGTGATGGTGAGAAGCCCGTCGTGTTTTTCAGCAGGCAGTTAAGACCTGCTGAAAAGAATTACAGTGTAACCGAACTGGAATTGTTGGCAATAGTGGCATCCATTCATCATTTTGAATACCACGTATATGGACGCCCTCTGAGGATAGTAACCGACCATAGGGCGTGTCTGGCCCTCAGCAACGGGAGTCATCTAAACAGACGCCTTCTAAGATTCGCCTTAGCGCTACAAGATATAGAGGTGGAGATTGTCCACCGCCCGGGATCAGCGCATGGAAATGCCGATGGTCTGAGCAGGCAGAGCTGGGACCAAGACGAATCGGCCACCCCTGGATTGTCTGCCGTGACCCCTGGCCTCGGCATGGAGGGGGGAGATGTGGGGGTGGCCACAAGAAGAAAGAAAGAGAAGAAGTGAAAAGAAAGAGAAGAGCAAGAGGAACCTATATATATGTGTGTGTCATTAGTCATGTAAATTATTATTTTATTATTAGCAGCTTGTTGTGTCAGTTTGTGTGTGTATTTATTTTGGTTGTGTCCCGGATGTCCGGTGGATCATGCTGTCATTGTATACGCGCGTGCGTGGCCAAAACGAACATATCAAAGCCCGGCCACGCATGCGCATCATCAGTTCTCATCAACAGAATTAAAACTCTGAACTAAAGGTGGAGGGCTCTGGTGGCGGCGGCGCCTGAGGTTTTACTGGCGCGTATGAGTAACTTCTCGTGTGCATACAACCTCCGGCGCCTACCAAGCGGTTTCCTTACCTACACATCTGAGCTGGGAGGATGTGGCTACAGATAGTAGGACCAACCCAACCTTGGTGAAAGTCCGATTGAAGATGTCGAAGACAGACCAGACCAGGCAGGGATGTACATTGGTGGTGGGTCGCACAGGAGCCAAGCTATGCCCGGTGGCTGCAATCTTAGGCTTCATCGTGGCATCAGGGCACAAACAGGGACCACTGTTCCAGTATGCGTCGGGCAAGCCGCTAACAAAGGCAGGTTTTGTGCTGGAGCTGAAGTCAGCCTTGGAGCGACAGTGTGTGAGCGCTGAGGGGTATTCAGGACACAGTTTCAGAATTGGGGCGGCCACTACTGCAGCAGAGGCAGGAGTGGGAGATTCAGTGATCCAGCAACAGGGGCGATGGAAGAGTGCAGCATATAAAGGCTACATCCAACCAGAGCGAGAATGACTGGCAGGAATACCGCAGCAGATGGTAGGCCACAAAACTGGGGTGGAGAGGTAGAGCGAAGTTATATACATGGCAGAGACAGGAATGAAAGAAAACTTTTGAACAGAACTGTTGTGAGAAATGATGGTCACTAGAAATTGCTGGTATGTATGTGATACGATAATAATTTTGGGAGGATGTGAATTTTATGAGGAGGGCAGAGTAGATAGGTAAGGGAGGTAGAAAGGGGAGGGATAGGAAGAAAGTTGGGGACAGATAAAAGAAGAAGATTGGGTGGGGAAATGAGTACCTGGGAAAAGGGAATATAGCCTTACGTTTAGGGAAAAGTTGGTGGAGTTTTTTGCCAGGACAGGGCAAAAAAGAAAAATCCCAAAGGTAGGGCTAGGCCGTAATGGGGCAGAGCAACAATCGGGTGAAAAGACCCTCGTACCAGGATGCTACCAAATCAAACAGGGTAAGGCGTTGCCATTAAAAGAGGCCAAGCAGCCCATCCTGTATGTTACATCCCCGCCCACACGGGCAAACCAGGTTAAGCTGAGGAATGTGACACAAGGTTAAATCAAAATTATCCTCCCCTTCAATGGTATCTCCCAATTGGAAAAAATCCTATGAAAATAGAAAAAGTTTAAATATCTATCTACGATGTCCTTCTCAAACAACTTCACCTCTAGCAAATCAAATCCTGCTTCCCACAAAATTGCAGGAAGTACATGAAATCTTCACTGCAATAAAAAAAAGTGCATAATTAAAGAAAGAAAACAATAATGTTAAAGCCATTATAATGAACTCTTATCAAGAATAATGAAATGTATTCAATTTTATTTAGATTTCCTATAATTAGTGTTTGTATACTGGAACATAGTGTTCAAACTAGCTTCTAATACAACATTACATGGCCGTAGCAAGCGGTCCGGTTGGTCCGGTTTTGGCCGGACCAATATTTTCACCTCGTAGCCACACCCACCTTAGTTGCTGCGTAGAGCATGCGCGTAGGTTCAAGGATATCCGGACCAATATTTTCACCTCGTAGCCACACCCACCTTAGTTGCTGCGTAGAGCATGCGCGTAGGTTCAAGGATTTGCAGCTGTTACGTTCTCCTTCTAGCCGTTATTCACCTGTGTAGCGTATTGGTTTGCTTGCTCCCGTTGAGCGGCCCATAATGGCTGGTCAGTCAACTTCAGGAAGTTCATCTTCAGATTCCCTTCTTCCAAGTAAGCCTCACCAGCCATTGGATTTTAGTTTTCCAAAAAGATCCTTTGGACAAAAAGCCCCAGTTTTGAGAAGCTTCCAACAATCTTGGTTCAGTCAGTGGCCATTCTTGCATTATGACGAAACCCAAGACTTGGTGTTTTGCCACACATGCCTTCTTGGCTTCAAGAAGAACAAAATGAGGGCATCTAAAGCTGATCCTGCTTTTGTAAGTTTATATTAATTAGCTAAGTTACAGATTCTAACCAGATGTATCGTAATGATAAAGATTTTTAAAGCTAATATTTGTTGCCATTTCCCATTATTTCATGAGTGAATATTCAATTATGTATCATCTTAACAATTCTTTATTTTATCATTAGGTGACACGAGGTTTTTCAAATTGGAAAGACGGCACCCTCAGCTTTAAGAAGCATGAAAAGAGTTCATGTCATTGTGAAGCTGTTGAGGTAATGATTACTCTTCCAGCTACCACTTGCAACGTCAGTGAGCTGCTATCGAAGCAACATGCCATTCAGAAGATAAAAAATAGAGATGCTTTGTTTGAAATCATGTCATCCATAAAATATCTCTGCAGGCAAGGACTTGCTTTGAGGGGTGACAATGAAGACGGAAATCTTACCCAACTATTGCTAATGAAAGCTGAATCGGATCCAAATTTGAAACAATGGTTGAAGAGAAAGGAGAATGTGTATACAAGTCCAGATATCCAAAATGAGGTCATAAAGTTATTCGGAATGACAGTTTTAAGAGTATTGGTTTCTGAAATTCACAGCTCTCCATTTATAACAATAATGGTTGATGAAACCACTGATGTTAGTAACAGAGAGCAGGCTACATTTTTTATCCGCATTGTTACTTAAGATTTTAAAGTTCATGAAGAATTCCTTGGACTTTATGAGGTTCCATCGATTGATTCAAAAACACTTGTTGACATGATCAAGGATATTCTTGTGAGGCTGAATATAAATATCAATAAAGTCAGAGGTCAGTGTTATGATGGTGCAAGCACAATGAGAGGTCACAAAAGTGGTGTTTCTACTATCATTAGCCAAATTGAGCCCAGGGCACTTTACACCCATTGTTATGGGCACTCCCTAAATTTAGCAGCCAGTAATTCACTCAATAAGTCCAAGGTAATGAAGGAGGCCTTAGAAACCACTCACGAAATTACCAAGCTAATAAAGTTTTCTCCACGCCGAGATAATATTTTTCGTAAAATTAAGGAAGACATGACTCCTGGCTCTCCTGATGTGAGAGTTCTCTGTCCTACACGATGGACAGTAAGAGCTGATTCTCTAGCTAGTGTTATTGAAAATTATGATGTCCTTCTGTTAACATGGGAAGAAGCTTCTTCTATATGTAAAGACACTGAAAGCAAGTCACGCATTCAGGGTGTCTCTTTTGTGATGAAGACTTTTAATTTTGTGTTTGGAGTAATGCTTGGAGAGTTGATTTTAAGACATACTGATAACCTAAGCAGCACACTTCAAAAGAAGTCCATGTCTGCAGCAGAAGGTCAGCTCATAGCATCTATGACAGTGCAAACATTGAATAGTATTCGGAACGATACTTCATTTGACCTTTTTTGGACCAAAGTTAATTCATTTGCCACCTCAAAGAATATTTCTGAACCTGAACTTCCACGACAACGCAAAGTGCCCAAAAGATATGAAGAGGGAATATCAACAGGTTACTTTCCTGAATCACCCAAAGAATACTATAAGCAGTTATTCTTTGAAGCTGTGGACTTAATTGTTAATTGCATCAAAGACCGCTTCGATCAGCAGGGATACAAGATATATTCCTCTCTTGAATCTCTTCTGATGAAATCCTGCAAAGGTGAAAGCATTAACGATGATCTTGATTTCATTACTGCTTTTTATGGGGATGATCTTGACAAGAAAACTTTGCAGGCTCAACTTCAAACTTTTCGAGTCCATTTTGAGCAACATAAGGAGGGTAAAACTAGTAAAACATCATTTTTTGATTTATTAGAGTATTTTTCCAACCTCTCACAAGGTCAATCAGCACTCATGGACCAGGTGTGTAAACTTATGCAGCTAGTTCTAGTGATGCCAGCAACAAATGCAACTTCAGAAAGATCATTCAGTGCATTGAGGAGAGTAAAGAGCTATTTGAGAGCAACAATGCTTCAAGAGAGGCTAAATTATCTAATGCTTCTCCATGTCCATAAGGAAAGAACAGATGCCATTTGTCTAAAAACTGTTGTAAACGATTTTATAGGAGATTCTATTCACAGATCTAACATTTTTGGAAACTACTAGTTAACATACATAAACATATCATCCATATTCAAAGAATATAACTTAATTTTTTTTGTACTGCAATAAATTATAATAATAAAATTCTTATCCCATCCTCAGCAGTTACTGTATGGGTCAATATGTTGACAGAAGGGATTTTTCTTGAAATTGCATGATAAACTACATTATACCTAGATCGGACAAATAAATAAATAAATATATTATATATATAATTATATACAGGAAATTAATTGACCACAGACCACACCTACATCCTGGCCTGACCAACCAAAATTTGCTTGCTACGGGCTTGCATTACTAAACTACTTACTGATCACGTTCATCCTGACTTAATTCCACTACTTCAGTCTCATCAGTGTTGTCTTCTTCAAGTGGTACTTCAGGTAGTGGATCAAAGACTTCCTCTTCTATATCGTGATGATCATGACCTATTCCAATAATATCATTCACATATTCCACTTCCCCCACCTCTCTCACCACTTCTCTATCTTCACTGTCACTTGAAGAAGTTCCAGCAAGACCAGCTAGCATGCCTTCATATTCCACACTTTGCTGTGTCTGTATTCACATATTCAAACTCATGGAGCTCCCTCACCATCTCTTCATCATTCTCACTCGAGAACGATTCTATATCAATAATGTCTTCATCTTCGAAGCTAAAGATACGGAGATAGACATGACAGTGGTGCTACTTGGCATCCAACCCCTCTCCCGCATTCTCCTCCTCCTCCTCTTCTCCTCTAAATTGATATATCGTCCATTGGGATCTGTAACACCAGTGATGATGACTTCATCTTATAAATACAAGTCAAGAATTAATATTATATTCAACAAAGACTTAATATTTATTACAGTTATCCTCTTCAGATCCAGTATAAAATTAGTAATATTATTACAGCTGTAATAGCTAAATAAGAGTTTTGTGAACATATAACGGTGCTTACATCTTCTGAGTCACTGGTAAGAGTCTCTGTTTCCTTCAGAAATCTCGAAACAAAGCATAGAGGATTGAATGAATCATCAATAAAGTATCCTTAAGAATGTTGCATGTAGTAGCTACAGTAGACTTTTACATATGAACTTTACTTATAATATTTCTTGACATGCACTAAATTGTGAAATTAATCTTCCCTTTGCCATACACGACTATATGTGATCTATGTATAAACAAGCTTTATGTTAATTTAGTAAGGTATCCATTATACCATAGTGAAAGCAAACTTTATAATATTATAAGTATTTAGCTAGTATATTTAAAAAATTCAGAAATGGTATTTGATTTACAGATAAGGAATGTAAGGGGTTGCACCCTGAATCACTTGAATTTGTTTGAAGGGCAGCTAAAGTCTGCATTTTTATAGTTGTTTTTTTTTTTTTTAATCAGTGTCATTAATTTTTCTGGGTTAGTTATGCTTACTAGCTAGCATTAGATATAGCTAATTGATTTTTGTTCAGACAGTTAAGATCCCCAACAGTCAGGAACTAAGAATAGTTCTACGTCAGGAGCTATAAACAGATGACAAATTTTAATTTTAACCAATTCACCTTGTATCAATTAGGTAGCTCTATTAGTATGGGTAATAGCAAGGTAACCGTGCTAATCGGGATTAATTGCGTGAATAACGGGATTGAAATAGCACGGGCGAAGACTCGTGCTATTTCTATGGCTTTACGAGTGCTATTGATCCCTAATAGCACAGGTTATCCGTGCTTTCACTCGCTAATAGGCCAGTTTTTCTTAAAATTATTTGCAGTGTAGCTACGCTTTATCGTTCATTCTCTATCTCTATGTATTTCAAGATTAGCTAGCTTCCTCTGGCACATCACTTTCAACTGATGATCTCAACAAATAATTCTCACCAATACGGGTAGTTCTGCGCTAATGAATGACATTGTGTCCAACTACAGAAATGGAGCACCAAAGGTGTGAATCCTCAGCGTTACTATACACTAGCTAGCTGTAAGAAAATTACCCGACCTAAAAAATAAAGTAATTTGGCAGATATCTGATTAGGATTAGCGATATACATTATTTTTTCGGTCGGAGAATTTTGTTGTAGCTGGCTGGTGTATAGTAGCCCTAGCTTGTTTATACATAGATCACATATAGCCGTGTATGGCAAAGGGAAGACTAATTTCTTAATTTAGTGCATGTCAAGAAATATTATATGTGAAGTTCATGTATGTAAAGTCTACTGTAGCTACTACATGCAACATTCTTATGAGAGACTTTATTGACGGTTCATTCAATCCTCTATGCCTTGTTTTGAGATTTCTGAAGGAAACAGAAATAGCTAGCTAGAAGAGTGCAATGATATTATGTAGCAGTATTAATACTTGTCTCTTATCTGGTCACCTTGCCACTTAGACACAAATCATTATTAAATACGTGACCATTAAGTTTCTTCAAATAATATATACATCTCCACATTCTGCCTTGATAATAGAATAACCATATCTGTAACTGTGTTGTAAGGGGTATAGTGAAGTATGACTAGGGCAAGTTTCAAGTCACATTCTGATGTATTACCCCTGATGGAGCACACCAAAAAGCAATAGTGTTCATTCTCTCAATTGTGTGCCTCATTATTGTGTGCACAATCTTTCTGCTTCAGCCACGCCTCCAAAGAAAGAGATTGTTGAGCCGATAAAAGAACTGTTAGCTATATACCCGTTAATGCACTTGATTTAGGAGAAGGCTGCTCAATGAGCTATCTGCCCCAGACTTAAACCTATTCTAAGCCACTATACTGCGGTGCGAATTGTTGTCCCGAATTTATGTTTCGCTGAAATCTTTGCTTCGTACTGTGCTACTATTTTGGCATCCGCGCGGGGCTGGTAGCTTAGCGTTCGTGCAGGTAGTAAAATATAAAAGGCCACCTTTCAGCAACACTCTAAGCGTTCAACTGTTAGAAGGTTGTATTGGTGCTTTGTTTCTTGTTGAAAAGTTTTTTGGCGATTATCTCTTTGGTTATAACCACTGCAAACGGTAAGTGCCACTGTTAACTACGTTATTCTACCTAAGATTGAAACGATTAAAACGTCAATATTATAATTTAGTTCCAGAATATAAAGTGTAATTATGATTTTCAACTGATATTGTGCTCCTTTCAATTCGTAGCTTAATTTAAAAAAATATATATTAAAGTAGTAGCTATTTGAATTTCTTGATTATTATAATTCTTTCATAGCAATCTGTCTTACTGATTATTAGATTATATGGAGGGAACTAGGAAGAGACCCTCCTTGATTGATGAAGATGAGTCTCCTTGTTCTAAATACAGGAGACTAGACATCCAGGAAGGTCAAGAAGCTAGCAGTGAGCTGAACTGGGCTGCTAGTAGTTTTTCTTCTCTGCCTGAGGCAAGCAATGACTTCCAGGATGTCAATACTCTTACCAGTGACTCAGAAGATGTAAGTACCACTATATGTTACCAAGACTCAGTTATTTAACTCATTAGTTATTTACCTATTGCAATATTAATAGTATTACTAATTTTATATTGGATCTGAAGAAGATAACTGTATTAGATGTTAAGTCTAATTTTTGACTTGTATTTGTAGGATGAAGTCATCATCACTGGTGTTACATATCCCAATGGACGATATGTCAATTTAGGGGAAAGGAGGAGGAGGAGGAGGAGAGTGAGGGAGAGGAGTTGGATGTCAAGAAGCACCGCTGTCATGTCTATCTCCAGTAGCTCTAACCTCGAAGATGAAGACATCATTGATATAGATTCGTTCTCCAGTGAGAACGATGAAGAGATGGTGAGGGAGCTCCATGAGTTTGAATATGTTACAGATACAGCAAGTGTGGAACCTGAAGGCATGCTAGCTGGTCTTGCTGGAACTTCTTCAAGTGGCAGTGAAGATGGAGAAGTGGTGAGAGAGGTGGGGGAAGTGGAATATGTGAATGATATTATTGGAGTAGGTCACGATCATCACGATATAGAAGAGGAAGTATTTGATCCACTACCTGAAGTACCACTTGAAGAAGACAGCACTGATGAGACTGAAGTAGTGGAATTAAGTCAAGATGAACGAGATCAGTAAGTAGTTTAGTAACATTGTATTAGAATTAGTTTGAACACTGTAAGTTTTATTATAATTATGAACATTAATTGTAGGAAATCTAACTAAAAGAGCGGTGTGACTTTGTGGAAGATAATGGGCGACTATTCAGCTGGAGCGAGCTACTGAAGGTACCCAGCTGTGCGACCCACCCCTAAAACAAATAAAAACAAGGGCCACTGCATGGGACACTTTTTAAAGCAGATCCAGTGCTAATGACAGGGAGGGAGCTCAAAATAATATATTTAGGTCACAACTTACAAAATATAGTCATTTTATATATGAATAGAGAACCTAAATTACCATTCAGTTATGCTTGAACATAATTTTCTTCCATAACTTCTGTCATTAAAAAAAAAAAAGTGATTCAGAAGGGGACTCTCCTAATCCCCTCATCCCCTCCCCCTACTCACTAGTCCATGAATACACTGCCTTGTGCATTGTGCTTGTCAAGTCAGACCAGAATACAGTGTTGCTTACTTATGTACTAAGATCATGTAATTCAGTTGCTTGTGATGGTGGTATGCAAAATGTTAACGGATGAAATTGAACCAATTTTGATTTTTTAATGGTGTTAAACGTAACAATATAGCCGAAGCTGTATTGATGACCAGTGGTTCTGCCTGTGACCTGGATCATCACCTATACCCACAACACCTGAAAAATTTCCCTTCATTCAGCTGGAGAGGATTTCTCTTTTCTTCAGACTCTAACCTCTTTTTTTGCACCACATCGTATTGAAGCACAGTGATACATTCCTTATTTTTCTGTGCCAATTAGTGGCACTACAGACAAAAGCAGATATTTCTTAACATTAAAATAAAAGATGTTAGTGTGACTTATAAAACTAGATTTATTGCTTGCATATTATCACAAGATATTTTATGAAGCAATTAAGCATTGTAGTGGTAATCATGTTTTCATATATCCACAGATTCTGTGTAATGTGCAGCTATGTTTCCCTACTAGCTATAGCTGAGAAATCTGCATTTTCTGATCCATTGAAGATTCAGTCACAATATTATTTCAGCACTTCATATATGGTTTGTAGCTATAGATATATACATTGAGCTCCATCCAAATCTCCATTCAGAGCTCACTTCTGCTCACAGTTCTAAATGTCAGCATGAGTTCTACATTGTGGACAGGAAGTTTGCCGCTGCAAAAATATACAAATAAAGGGTGAAGACAGGACAAACATATTGTTTAAATTGTATTTCAAATTAAATTCTCACTTACTTTCAACCATTCATCTATGCAGTCTTGATGGAACTCATGCTTGCAAGATTTCAATATTCTTAAGGCATCTCCTGACTGAAAATTATTCAAGCACACTGTACACCTGTCAGAGAAAATATTGTCCCAAATTATACAATATTAAATATAGCTATTTCTAAAGTATATGGTTAAGAAATCCACTTAACTCACCTACTTGAGGTATCTGAGTGATCATCACCTTCTTTATATAGCTTAGTGGGGATATTATCAATCTACAATGAAAAAATTGTAATTTAACTGACATTAGATCATAGCTATTATTAAAAGAGTGAGTTAACGAACCTTCCTGACTGAGTCCATTGAAGTTATCTGTCTATGAATAATCCATTTCATCAAAATTATCCTCCCCTTCAATGGGATCTCCCAATTGGAAAAAAAAACCCTAAGAAAATAGATAATGTTTAAATATTCACCTACTATGTACTTCTCAAACAACTTTACCTCTAGCAAATCAAATCCTGCTTCCCACAAAATTTCAGGAACATCAAATGTGACCGTCTACGGGAAAATCGGGCACAACGCGGCATGCGTAGATGTCGCAAAAAGATCGATTTAGTTCTTAAAATTGTATTTTAAATAAGCCTAACGAAGAGAACGGTTAGGTGATATATAGCGGGAATGGCTAAAGCTACGGCGATAAAACTTGGAGAGCTTAATATCTGCTTGCCGAGGAGTCTGTAAGTGCCAAAAAAAATTTTTTCGTCGGGGCCGCGTTGTGCCCGATTTTCCTGTAGACGGTCACAAATGTATACATGAAATCTTCACTGCAATAAAAGAAATACATAATTAAAGAAAGAAAACAATAATGTTTAAGCTATTATAATGAACTGTATCAAGAATAATGAAATGGTATTCAATTTTATTTAGTTTCCTATAATTAGTGGTTATATACTGGAACTTAGTGTTCAAACTAGTTTTAATACAATGTTATTGAACCACTTACTGATCATGTTCATCTTGACTTAATTCCACTACATCAGTCTCATCAGTGTTGTCTTCTTCAAGTGGTACTTCAGGTAGTGGATCAAAGACTTCCTCTTCTATATCGTGATGATCGTGACCTACTCCAATAATATCATTCACATCTTCCACTTCCCCCACCTCTCTCACCACTTCTCCATCTTCACTGCCACTTGAAGAAGTTCCAGCAAGACCAGCTATCATGCCTTCAGTTTCTACACCTGCTGTGTCTGTATTCACAAACTCATGGAACTTCCTCACCATCTCTTCATCGTTCTCACTGGAGAACGATTCTATCTCACTGGAGAACGATTCTATCTCAATAATGTCTTCATCTTCGAGGTTAGAGCTACTGGAGATAGACATGACAGTGGTGCTTCTTGACGTTTAACTCCTCTCCCTCACTCTCCTCCTCCTCCTCCTCCTCCTCCTTTCCCCTAAATTGACATGTCGTGTATTGGGATATGTAACACCAGTGATGATGACTTCATCCTACAAAATGTAATTAAAAATTTGTATTATACTTATCTAGACTTAACATTAATACAGTTATCCTCTTCAGATCCACTATCAATAATTAGTAATAGCTACTATTATTGCTGCAAAAGGTAAATAACTAATGAGTAGTAAATAATTCAGTCTTGGTGCTTACATCTTCTGAGTCACTGGTAACAGTATTGACATCCTGGAAGTCATTGCTTGCCTCAGGCAGAGAAGATGTAAAATTACTAGCAGCCCAGTTCAGCTCACTGCTAGCTTCTTGATCTTCCTGGATGTCTAGTCTCCTGTATTTAGAACAAGGAGACTCATCTTCATCAATCAAGGAGAGTCTCTTCCTAGTTTTCTCCATATTATCTAATAAACAGTAAGACAGATTGCTATGAAAGAATTGTAACTGTCAAGAAATTCAAATATTGCTGTACTATTATTCTTTAATTAGTATTACTGAACACAGCGACTAATTGAAAGTAGCACAATGTCAGCTGAAGATCATAATTACACTTTATATTCTGGAACTAAGTTATAATATTGACGTTTAAAAAATAATCGTTTCAATCTTAGGTAGAATAGCGTCCTTAACACACTTACCGTTTGCAGTAGTTATAACTAAAGAACTAGTCGCCAAAAAACTTATCAACAAGTAAACAAAGCACCAATGCAAACTTCTAACAGTTGAACGCTAAGAGTGTTGCTGAAAGGTGGCCTTTTATACTTTACAACCTGCGGGGACGCTAAGCTACCAGCACCGTGCGGACGCTAAAATAGTAGCACCGTACGAATGCATTTGCTTAGATTTCAGCAAAACATAAATTCACTATGATAGTTCGCACCGCAAAATAACCGCTTAGAATTGAAGTGTGGGGCAGGTAGCTAGTCCTAGCTTCTCCTAAATCAAATGATTTAACCCTATATATCTAACAGTTATTTTACTGGCTCAACCATCTCTTTTTGGAGTCATGGCTAAATCAGAAAGGTTGTGCACACAATAATGTGGCACGCAATTGAGAGAATGAACAGTATTGCTTTATGGGGTGCTCTATCAGGGGTAATACATCTGAATGTGATTTGAAACTTACTCTAGTCATCCCTCACACTACCCCTTACAACACAGTTATACAGATATGGTTATTCTATTATCGAGGCAGAATGTGGAGATGTATATATTGATATTAGCTGTTTGAAGATACACATGGTCACGTATTTATGATTGGTGAGTGTCTAAGTCTGCAAAGTGGCCAGATAAGAGACAAGTATTAATATTGCTACATGTATCATTGCACTCTTGCAGTGATTCACACCCATCTGGGCTAGCTAGTTATCTCTGTTTCCTTCAGAAATCTCGAAACAAAGCATAGAGGATTGAATGAAATCAATAAAGTATCCTTAAGAATGTTGCATGTAGTAGCTACAGTAGACTTTTACATGCATGAACTTTACTTATAATATTTCTTGACATGCACTAAATTGTGAAATTAATATTCCCTTTGCCATACACGGCTATGTGATCTATGTATAAACAAGCTTTATGTTAATTTAGTAAGGTATCCATTATATACCATAGTGAAAGCTATAAGCATTTAGCTAGTATATTTAAAAGTATCAAAATTCAGAAATGGTATTTGGTTTACAGATAAGGAATGCAAGGGGTTGCACCCTGAATCACTTGAATTTGTTTGAAGGGCAGCTAAAGTCTGCATATTTATAGTTTTTTTAAATCAGTGTCATTAATTTTTCTAGGTGTAGTTATGCTGCATTAGATAGCTAATTGATTTTTGTTCAGACAGTTAAGATCCCCAACATCAGGAACTAAGAAAAGTTCTACGTCAGTAGCTATAAACGGATGACAAAATTTAATTTTTACCAATTCACCTTATATCAATTAGGTAGCTCTATTAGTATGGGTAATAGCAAGGTAACCGTGCTATTCGGGATTAATTGCGTGAATAACGGGATTGAAATAGCACGGGCGAAGCCTCGTGCTATTTCAATGGCTTTACGAGTGCTATTGATCCCTAATAGCACAGGTTATCCGTGCTTTCACTCGCTAATAGGCCAGTTTTTCTTAAAATTATTTGCAGTGTAGCTACGCTTTATCGTTCATTCTCTATCTTTATGTATTTCAGGATCAGCTTCCTCTGGCACATCATTTCAACTGATGATATAAAAAAAAAATTCTCACCAATACGGGTATTTCTGCGCTAATGAATGACATTGTGTCCAACTACAGAAATGGAGCACCAAAGGTGTGAATCCTCAGCGTTACTAGCTATACACTAGCTAGCTGTAAGAAAATTATCCGACCTAAAAAATAAAGTAAGATTAGCGATATATATTATTTTTTCGGTCGGAGAATTTTGTTATAGCTAGCTGGCTAGTGTATAGTAGCGCTGAGGGTAAGCAACTTTAGTGCTTTAAGTCTGTAGTTGGAGACTAGTCATTCTTTAGCGCAGAACTAGCTACCCTTATTGGAGAGATTATTACAACAATCACGGTTGAAATTGAAGTTCCAGAGGAAGCTAATCTGAAAATACATAGAGATAGAGAGTGAACAATAAAGTGTAGCTACACTGCAAATAATTGTAAGAAAAGCTGGCCTACTATTACTTAAGGATCAATAGAGCTCGTAAAGCAATTGAAATAGTACGAGGTTTCGCCCATGCTATTTCAATCACATCATTCACATAATTAATCCAGAATAGCACAGTTAATGAGTGCTATTACTCGTACTAATAGAGCTACCTAATTGATACGAGGTGAATTGGTTTTTTGTGATCCATTTATAGCTACTGAGTTAGAACTTTACTTAGTTCCTGGCTGTTGGGAATCTTAACTGTCTGAACAAAACTCCTTTAGCTAGCTACAGTAAGCATAACTACACCCAGAAAAATTAATGTTAAAAAAACTGTAAAAATGCAGACTTTAGCTGCCCTTCAAACAATTTCAAATGATTCAGGGTGCACGCCCTTCCACTCCGTATCTGTAAGTCAAATAGTATTTCTTAATTTTGATACCTTTATATATACTAGCTAGCTAAATGCTTATACTATAGATTATATTGTGGATACCTTACTAAAAATTAACATAAAGCTTGTTTATACATAGATCACATATAGCCGTGTATGGCAAAGGGAAGACTAATTTCATAATTTAGTGCATGTCAAGAAATATTATATGTGAAGTTCATGCATGTAAAGTCTACTGTAGCTACTACATGCAACAGTCTTACGAGAGACTTTATTGACGATTCATTCAATCCTCTATGCTTTGTTTTGAGATTTCTGAAGGAAACAGAAATAGCTAGCTAGAAGAGTGTAATGATATATGTAGCAATATTAATACTTATCTCTTATCTGGTCACCGTGCCGCTTAGACAAGAATATCATTATTAAATACGTAACCATGTGTTTCTTCAAATAGTTAATATCAATATTATACATCTCCACTTCTGCCTTGATAATAGAATAACCTATATTTATGATTGTGTTGTAAGGGGTACAGTAAAGTATGACTAGGGCAAGTTTCAAATCACATTCTGATGTATTACCCCTGATGGAGCATGCACCAAAAAGCAATAGTGTCCATTTTCTCAATTGTGTGCCTCATTATTGTGTGCACAATCTTTCTGCTAGCTATATAGGGTTAAAGCACTTGATTTAGGAGAAGGCTGCTCAATGAGCTATCTGCCCCAGACTTCAAACCTATTCTAAGCCACTATACTGCGGTGCGAATTATTGTCCCGAATTTATGTTTTGCTGAAATCTTTGCATTCATACTGTGTGCTACTATTTTGGCGTCCGCGCGGCGCTGGTAGCTTAGCGTTCGCGCAGGTAGTAAAGTATAAAAGGCCACCTTTCAGCAACACTCTAAGCGTTCAACTGTTAGAAGGTTGTATTGGTGCTTTGTTTACTTGTTGAAAAGTTTTTTGGCGATTAGCTCTGGTTATAACAACTGCAAACGGTAAGTGCCACTGACGTTATTCTGCCTAAGATTGAAACTATTATTTGTGTAAACGTCAATATTATAACTTAGTTCCAGAATATAAAGCGTAATTATGATCTTCAGCTGATATTGTGCTCCTTTCAATTCGTAGCTGTGTTCAGTAATACTAATATATATTAAAGTAGTATTTAAATTTCTTGATTATTATAATTCTTTCATAGCAATCCGTCTTACTGATTATTAGATTATATGGAGGGAACTAGGAAGAGACTCTCTATGATTGATGAAGATGAGTCTCCTTGTTCTAAATAACATCCAGGAAGGTCAAGAAGCTAGCAGTGAGCTGAACTGGGCTGCTAGTAGTTTTACATCTTCTCTGCCTGAGGCAAGCAATGGCTTCCAGGATGTCATTACTCTTACCAGTGACCCAGAAGATGTAAGTACCCACTATACATACCCAAGACTGAGTTATTTACAACTCATTAGTTATGTTTTATAGTTTTCTTAATCATTAATTTTTCTGGTTGTAGTTAAGCTTACTGTAGCTACCCTAATTGATTTTTGTTCAGACAGTTAAGCTCCTCAACAGTCATGCACTATGAAAAGTTCTAACTCAGTAGCTGTAAATGGATAACAAAATTTTAATTTTAACCAATCCACCCTGTATCAACTAGGTAGCTCTATTAGTATGAGTAATAGGGCGGGCAACCTTGGTAACCTGGGTGAACAACACGATTGAACACGATTGAAGTAGTGTGAGGCTTCACTTTGTGCAATTTCGATTGCTTTGGAGTGCTATTGATCCCTAATAGCACGAGCTACCCATGCTGGCCAGCTTTTCTTAAAATTATTTGCAGTGTAGCTACACTTTATAGTTAGCTTTCTATCTCAATGTATGTTCGGATTAGCTTCCTTTGGAACTTCGCTTTCAACCGATGATCTGTTTAAATAATTCTCTCCAAAACTGGAAGTTCGGCGCTAATGACCAAAGGTGCGAACGTTAAGCGCTACTTGTACACTAGCTAGAGATAACAAATTTCTCCGACGAAGAAAACCTAAATCCTCAGTTAATTGTCAGTAATCTCCGAGCGTGACAGACAGACAGGACAACTATTATATCTTTTATCAAGGCTAGGGCTGCACGCTTGCGCACTTACCCGCACTATTGTACTTAGCTCCGTGCTATTTCACTTAGTTACATGCTATTTCTGGAGCCCATCCATAAACACACATACTTTTATTTAGATACCCAAGATTTCATACAAACATGCTATTAATGAAGTTGTTTGGGAAAATAAACTACATTCTAAGAAAGGAGTCCCATTGTTGAAGAAGTGAACAAGCAACAGGAGTTTAATTTGAAAGATGAACTATTATTTGCTGTAGCCAACTTTTCTCATGTATTCAGATGCCACGGATTTGATTGTATTTGTCAGGTATTTAGAGAACTACTATTTAGTTAGCTAGCTACATGATCGATGTCATTGATTAGCATTTTAGTTTCATCCCATGTTAAACTGCTGATAATGAATAAGTTATAAAAAAATTCACTAGCTATACATTGAAATAAGTACTACAAATTCCATTTAAATGATTAATGCAATGATGATTCGAGTTTCTTTCTCGCACATACTGACTTGCATGATTTTCTGGTGTATACCAATCCAAGGGTAATAGAATTCATTCACAGAAAGATGTGGCAATTATTGCTTTGACGCAGGCTGAATAGCTACTGTATTGTGAGACTATCGTACAAGAAACTTACTCTAATTTGATAATTGGAAATGACAAAAATATCTGATGGCAGCCAAGATAACCTATTTTCATTTTTGTCATGCCTTAAACTGCAATTGGGCCTGCTCATTGTAGTGCAACATTCCACTTCAAGACCCAGTTAGAATTGTGAAGATGGCCTCAATTATCATTAAAAATAGTAACTGAATTGCTTCACAAATACATAGGCTTAGTTGAGGGCCTAATATTTGCATATTTGTTTTCTTCGCATAGCTATAGCTATGTTGTTTTTGTTTGGTTTTGTGTCATTTACAATTCTAACACTGCTATAAAAAGTTCTATTGTTTCCATAACTTCTAATCACACTCATCTTTGTTTTTAATACATAATAAATTAAAACCGGTTGATTTTGAAAGGTGAAAGGTCATAGGATGGCTGGAGTCCCAGCGAGAGTTCACTCAGTATCTTGCCCACAACTGGACCCAACTTGAACCCATGACCTGTAACAAAACAATCAAACAACAGCGATCTATTATTAATTAGTGGTAACCATTACGTTTTTAGTATCAAACCCAAAGATTTTTCAGTCTTGTAGCTGGACATTTTACATAACCAACCCTTTGAAACAAAATGTTTATAGAAGAGTTTTTATAAAACTTCCGTGTTGTTGAGAACAATTTTCTTACCTGTAGCTAGCTATATTACAGGTAATAATTTTACTATTTTTTTCCCGTCAGAAAGTTAAGACTTGGATGCAAACACGTTTCAGAATTGCAAGTTTATCCTGTCTTTCGTTCTGTCTGTCTATAATTCATATCCGCCACATTTGTTGATAGCTATGCATGAGTTCAGCATTATTGTTGGATCACCTGAGAATCCAGCTCCAATGACTATGTTAGGATGTTCAGGGTGTCTGTCCAATATAGGATGACCATCAGGAGTCATCTAGAATAAACAAAAATTCAATTAGAAAAACAAACGTCTCAATAATTTTCAAATCCATTATGTAGTGTTATCAAACCAATAATTTAGTGTTACTATTTAATTGTGCTACTGGCAAAAAGTTAAAGGCGCAACATGACAAAACATAGATAGAGTTTCGTTTGTATAGTGTCTGCAGTCATCATCCCATTCATGTATATTATATAAGTATCAAGGCAGGAAGGCAGAGATGAAATATTGTCAATTAATTTAACAAATCCTCCAAAATTTGTTATCATGAGATGAATCTTAAAAAACCATTGGTCAACTTTATAATAGTACGGTGCATAAATTGCCCATTCAAAAATGTACGGAAAAACGCTATTCAATTGAAATTGCAAGGGGAAAGTGAAATAGCACATAGCTAAGTGAAATAGAATGGAAACTAAATGAAATACCACGGTAGCTAAGTGAAATCATACAGGTTAGAGTGCATGTGTGCAGCTCTTGTCTTGGAAACATACAGTTTGAGTAGTTTCTAGTTGGAGATAAATGTCATTCTTTACCACAGAAGCTCTACCTCAACAGATCAGGTGGAGCCATTGGTTGAAAATGAAGTTTGAGAGGAAGAAAATCATGACATACGGAGATAGTGAGTGAATGATCATACAGTGTAGCTACAGTGCAAATGATTTTGTAAAAACTGGCCTCAATATTAGCGAGTGATAGCATGAGTAACCTGTGCTATTAGGGATCAATACCCCACGTAGAGCAATTGAAATTGCACGAGGCGAAACCGAGTGCTAATTCAATCACATTAGTCATGATATTGATCCCGAATAGCATGGTTACCTGTGCTAATACTCATACAAATGTCCAAATTATTCATAAAAGGAATGTTTTGAATAACCGAAAACATAAAGTATGCCATTAAGTTCAGCCACACTATCTCTCACAAATCTATGTAGACAACCAAAAGTTTTTTATTTTATTTTGATATGATGACCCTTAAGTGAAGCATGCATAAAAAACAAAAACAAAAAAACAACAGCAAAAAAAACAAAAAAACAACAACAACATAATACAAGTGGATAGGACATAGCCTACCCTGCCTATCCGCCTCTGGTGCTGATGTGCTAGCTGCCTCAATTCACTGCTACAGGGAAAATTTTGGGAAAAAAGATAAGCTTGACAGCCCTCAGATACTGAGGGCTGTCTTTATTCTAAATCATTGTCTCTTCTTTATTGGAAGCCCAGACTGAAGAAAATATTCACATTCTAAACAGAGAAGCTACGTAAGAAAGGAAGTATAGTACTTGCTCAATGTACATTACTCTGATTATTTTAACTCCCACCATTAGCAATTATTGAGAGAGAAATAGACTCAAGACAGATTGTAGAAGACAATACAAGAAGCAATAACTGAAAACTCACAATATTATGGTTTACATGTGTTTATACTTACTGTATACATGCATGGCTCCACAATGCTGGGAGTGGTAGCCACACCTTTGAAGCACTTTGATATGAATTCAGACACTACATGTGGACTACTGAATGATTCCCTGGAGTCTCTCTGGTCTGGTTCAGTCTCTGGCCCATCATGATAGCATATCTAATCCAAAAGTTATTTGTGTTCATTCTTCCAAACGACAGAGACATTGGCTAATATTAAATGACTGATTACCTTAATAGAATTAAAATATATATAAGAATTTAGTGAGAGTGTTTTCAACACCTCACTGCACATGAACAAATCCATTCACCAGAGGCATATACCATCAACTGTTTTCTGCTCTACTATCCACCCACCATTTCACTGATAGAAACATCCAGTTAAAATTGACACAGCTGATGATTGTAATGAAAAACCTCTAAAATGACTCTAGCTTGCTATTGTTTTTTCATATTTTGTTCAGACTCTGAACAAAAGAGGATGTTACAAATATGTATTGCAAATACCTTAATAAGTCCTGGGTATTCTTTAATAGGTACTCCATAAAAGTCCTTGTAACTTCCATCTTCACTGTCAACATAACAAAGAAAACTGGGAAAATTGTGGCAGGAATAATCTTCAGGATTAGAAGCTTGCCAGTAAAGAGCCTCAGTGCGCAATACCTGAAAATCAATAGAACAAAAAATAACGGAAAAATTCATATCGTGCATTTTCATGATTCCATCTGTCAAATATCCCTTTTCCCATTCAATAAAATAAGTTGGAGAAGAAGGATTATTAGGCAACATTTAATGCCAAAGATTTTATAATTAGACCCTCATGGACATAATAAACATCATTACAAAGAATATATCTTGAAATTCGTTTCACTTTTACTTTGTTGCTTACCTTGAGAGGTAGTTTCAGGGAGATGGATTGTAACAGTGTATTAGTCCAAGGACCTGCTGTGATTACTAATCGTTTGGTAGAGAATGAACCTTTATTAGTCTTGACAGTCACCATTTCTCCTGGTACTATGTCAGTCACTTGGTGCTCCTCCTTGAACTTGCCACCAGCTGATATGAACATTTTCTGATTAACCAAAAAAACAACAAAAAAAAACATGTTAAGTTTACTTTAGAGTAACAATGCTTGTAAATGCACAAATTGTTGACCCCCGCTATACAGTAGGCAGCTATTGACAATAGGACCAGTATGATAGCTGCATACCTATATATGAAAGGAAAATGGAACTTTTTGAGGCCGGTTTAATTTAGTTTCTTGTAACTTAACAACTTTATGGTTTATGAAGACTGTGAATTAAATTCATGTATATAATAATACGCTGGTGTATCAGTAATGATAATGACGGTGTATGTATTCATGAATAATTCATAAGCTGGGTTGGTAAAGCATTGTCACAAACTGAACCTGGGAGGCGAGAAAGAGGTGTGAGTATTCATGAATAGTCCATGAGCTTCGCCGGTTTGATAAAGCATCGCCACTAAACAGATCAACCAAACAGGTTTACCAGCAGTTACAGTAAAATAATTTGAAGTATTAGTCTGATTTGAAGGCTTTCAGGCAGCAATGTAAATACTTATATACATGGGGTGATCATTTTGCCACATATTCATAAAAATACTGAGTAAAAATCTCTCATCAATCTTCTGGTGGTAGCAATCAAACTTACCTCCACACTCCGTAGAGCACAAAAAATGATCAAACTTGAGAGAACAAATTAAGGTAGAGACTTGCTGTATATTACTCCTTTAGTATGTCTTACATTTGATACCAATCATGAACACAAATTTGATCAACCATGTCACATAAACTGAAAACTGGTACGTTAAGTTAGCACGGATAAGTCACTAAATATCATTTCAGAGGTGCCCTAATTTCTAAATTCGTTTTTTTAGGATTAAAAATTCCTAGCTTCATCCAAAAGTGAACTATTTAGCGGCTATGATGGCTTACTTAATTGGTTTTTTATTTTCACAATGAAATAATGAAATATGAGTTTTTATCAGCTTAAACGGCAGATTTTTACTAATCACACAATATAAAGGTGTTCAATCACTGAAGGCTAACCAGTTTTGACAAACAAAATGATTCAGTAGGTATTTCTTTGAGACCATAAAAAGGCAGAGATTCCTGCCATTATTCATGTAGTCAATGTGTTGTTACTTACCTAGTATACACTATGGACACAGACAGGTCCGTTATACTCAACAGAAAATTCTTTCAATTTACCAATTAATGCAGTACATATTTGAGTTGCAATAGTTACTGGAAAGAGTGTTTCTTATTGGCACATAAATGCCATAGTTATGAAAATCTTGGAAAATAAAAGTCCTTGGCAGTGAATTGTATTTCATAGTTTCACAGGCTGGTTGTACTGAACTCTGTAGATACAACTTCAGAAATAAAACACTTTTGCCTCATTCGTTCCTATAGTATATTTAAACTTATCTCTTTCTTCTATACCTATAATGAGATTACAAAAATTATATACATTTTTTCATTAGAATTTAGTGGAATTATTTTCTGTATGTACTTATTTTCAAAACTGTACACAATGAATGACACTTATATTCAGCATGTCTCCACTTTATGGATCTTTTCTACTAATACACTTAATTTTGGCTCAAATATTGTGATCCATGATATATAATTCCTCTCTTCACTTTGCCTGCCAAGTTTACATGTGTGCCTGGCAAACTAATTGTTTTTAATTAAAATTGATACATTTTTTAAATCTTCTTTGCTTACTATAATATTCTGCATGAAAACCTATGTGTGTGTATAAATCATCAGGCACCAATGTGGCACACTCTATACCCAGAGTGCTCTAAAATATAAAAAATTAACAACAATATTAAAGTAGCTCTCTTGTGCTTAAAAAACAAGTCAGGGCTTCATATACTTCACGATAAAATTAAGAAGGAAGTAAAAAAGACAAACTTGTCAGTTGAAATTACAGTATTCTTTTACTACCGCTAAAAGACATTAATAAAAACATTGAAATAGCTGTAAAAATAGGGAAATACGCAACACTTTTGATGACTCTATATAACAATGACATGTCTAACTGAATCAGCTAGAAGATCTTTGCTGATAGTTTAAAGAATGATGAAGTATATCTTAGCCTTAACTCTCTTGGCATCTTTGCTACAGTGTGGCTTTACTGCTTACAGTGATGACACTCTAGAGTATGAAGTAGCCAGTGTATCAGACAATGTCGTTGAGAGGATCAGCTCTGAGCCAGTCCTCGCCGACGAGGAGGAAGGAGCGCTTCTGCAAGATGATAGTGATGATGAAGAAGAAGAAAATGAAGATTTTATTAATATTAAGGAGGCAGAAAGTGAAGAAGATAATGGAGAAAACAGCGAGGAATTCAACACAATTAAAGAAATGGTTATTTCATTGGATAGCAATAATGAGCTAAAAGATGAATATGTGGATGACCAGGGAATACGAAAGCAGCTGCTGAGAGTTTTTCGGAGAATTAAAAATGCTTTTAAAATTAAAATAAATCGTGGCCGTTTAATTTTGAAAGTGGTCAAAATTGTGTGGAGTGTGTGCTCTCGCTTACCTAGTGTTTGCAAGATATTTGCTCGTTTTGCTTATAATCGGCTAAAGAAATTAGCAGGCTTTGCTATTAAATGTCTGCAAAAGCAATATCGACCATTTTGTTTGGGTCTTATCAAGTTGGCGAAGCGTGTGGGTTGAGTGATAAGTGAAAAGAAAATAGAAAACATTAGATAAAATGTTTAGATAAAAGAAACTAGTTAAAGTAGAAACTGTGTTAAAGTTTTGCTAGTCAAACATTACTAGAAAGAATTCTAACATTATAGCGTGTGTTTTATGGTATTTTGAATATAAAATAATACACATGAAATTTTGAAGGCTATATTTACAGATACTTCTTTATATTAAACTTTTTATGACGAACAATCAAGATGACAGACATATCTTCAACTGGATATATATCACTAATAATGGCATGGATCAGGGGCGGAGCCAGAAATTCTGAGAGGGGGGAGTTCCATTTAAGGAAGATCCAAGCTCGTGTGTTTCCAATTAGAGTGAATTGAGAATTACATGCATATGCTAGAGTTATGAAGCTTGTATTGTTTAAGTAAGTGAAGATTGATGAGAAGACAGCTATAGAGTTATCTATTAAAAATAGTAGACTACATGTAACACACACAAGGCAGTAACAGGAGGAGTTTGTTGAATAGACTGCCTCAAGAAAGAATAGATTTTTTTAATTATTCCAGTAGCAGTTCTTCCTATGACGATATCAATACTAATTTATTCACTTCTATGATTACACACAATTGGCCCTGGGAATCTATTACTGCAATTATTGTAAGGAAATAGTAATGATTGGCTTATCAAACCTTGCTCACCAAAGCTTGGCTTGTAAAAATATAGCTTTTTTTTAGTTAAAGTCTGTTCATTCACAAACCGTTTGGTCAGTATTCTTCAAGGATATGGTTTAGCTGCATGCAGGCTATCTTGACGTACCATCCCATATCTCTCCCTAAGCTAGAACACACATGCCTTCAATGAGCATTTACCAAAGTTACTAGAATTTAGTGAGCAATTGGTGAGCCAAAAAAAGTGAAGCAAGTCACTCAGAGAGGTTTGCTAAAATTAAGGGAGAGGGAGTGTTTAAGCTGATGACTAAAGAGGCGCTAGTCCAGTATTTAGCCATGCCTTATGTCAAAACTTTTGCGAGAACTTGTGGGGGAAGCTACAGAGGCTCGGGTGGTCATGGGTCTTCCTATTGGTAGAGTGTACTGCCACCAGAGTCAGTCCAGCAAGTTTCCTTCTCAATTTGTTGGAGTTTTTCAATCTAACTATAATTAATGACGTGTCTAGTGCTGTGTGTGTGAACGACTGAAGCTGAATGAAAATAGAGCTTAAGTATAGGCACCATCACTGAAACAATGCAGGTACAGCACAATGGGGCCCAGTTCTGGCTGGCCAAAACCAAGAGGCGACATAAAAACCAAGTGATAACTACAAAACCTAACTACAAAGAGAATACTACAAGTGAGTGATAAAACAAAACCAAAAAGTACGAGATCATATGTAAGAAAAGTGACAAAGGTTATTGTTCATGTGCGACAAAAGAAATTGTTCATATGTGAGAAGAAAGTTGAGGTGTGTGCTCCTCCCACAACTTAACTAATGAGATGAAGTAAACCACACTCTTGAGCTCTTCATGGCGGCATGGTACAGGGGCACCGCCGCTGCCGATTTTGAAGTGGTCAGGCCAGGAAATGGGTGTGGTCAATTGGCCAGGAATAGGAATTAACTAATGTAGCCCTCAGATGCACATGCATTTAGACACTACAGTGCTATAATAGCAGGGGCTGATCAATGGTGATAAATTACCCCCTCCTCCCCTAAATTTTAACATTATTCATTCAAATTAAAAATTTCTTCTTTGGGCATGTAAGAGAATACATTAAAAGCACTCGTTTTAGTCAGTAGGAATACTTTTTCAGTTTCACTCAAGAGTCAGTACTTGTACGTGGCATTCACTTCAAGCAAAAAATTTCCCATGCTACTTTGAGATGACTTCTAGAAAAATTTAATAGCTCCACCACTTATAGGTTTAGTGGAATACTTGGTCACAAGCAGAAGGAAAGTCACAACTGAGTTCTTTTCGAACATGGAGGTCAAACTTAGCTCTTTAGACATAAACAGTCAGGGAAATGTGGGTAAGGTAAGGTTACATTATTTGTTCCTCCCTATATATAAATGTTTTCTGATCAGCCACTCATTAACCAGCTAAAACTACAATTGACGAGCGAGTGAAGCGAATGAGACACTATACAGTGGTGTCTAATTGAGAATCGGGGATATTGCCTGTATATATGTGTGGACTGGACGTATATTATGTCATTTTGTACTTTGACCCTCACATTTACGTGTTTGCTTGGTGATCGACCCAGTCCCCATACTCCACTAAAGAGAATTCTTTGGTTTATTGATCTCTACCCATATAAATTGTTTACTACTTTGAATTAGGTTGTGTCTGGCATATCAGGTGAGGCCTCAAAAGAATTCGAGCTGGAGTTGCCCGAGACCGTCGTCATCTTCCATGCTAGTTCGATTGTAAATACTGAAGGACATGGGAAAAAATGTACCTTGTGATAGAATTCAATTTGGCTAATTAAAGGTGGGTGTGGCTTCAAGATGAGCAAAAGTGGTCCGGCCATTGCTGGACATGTAGCGGCCGCGCCGCCTATGCGGTAGAGTCCCGTATGAGCTGGAAAAGAAGCTGTGGCCTCATAATAGAAAAGCATTAAATATGTAAAGAAAGACAACAAACTACAATAACCTTTCAGTAAATAAAATATCCTTTAAATACTCTCAAATCCTTGAATATTAAAAAAAAAAAGAAAAAAAAGGCTAAATGACTGCATTCATCAAAACCAATACAAACTAAGGAACCTTTTGTTCAATAGAGCATTTAAAAAAAATTGATGATGTACTTTGCTCTTTTAGGATAGTAATGTCTAACAGTTTGGAGCACTTAATAAATGTTCCTGATACTTCACTACTTTAGGAATGAGCTATTATAGACTTTGTTCTGTGCAACTATGAGAGTCCTCTCATTCATCCCAAACTCTAATGACTGTCCAGTTTTGCCTTATTGAAATAGGTATTTCTGGGTGTATTCTTCAGTCTTATTATCAAATGCCGCAAAAATGTATTTGTGACAGCCTCTAGGAGATAGGGGCGTTGCCTCTAGAATGGATAATTATAGATAGAGGGGAGGGAGATGGGAGGGACAATGACGTAAACTCCTATCATTGGATATACAGTCCAGTGAATACAAACACAAACTATAAAAAAAAACTGGTTAAACTATTTAACCACTAGAAGGGGCTTCCAGCTTTAAAAGTTTCAAAACAAAAAAAATGTGATGGTTGCATAGGACAATGATGGTGCCAATAAATACCACAATAACTAGACTGAATAACAGAAATTTTTCAAATATTAACAACTTACTTGAAATGCCTGTATTGCTCTAGAGGCTCTAAGCAATCCTCCATCATGTTCTAATACCCCAATATAGTCATCCGGTAAGGACAGCTGCTTACTGTACATCTCATTTACCTAATAAATACAAAAGTCTTCCAATAAGAAGTAAATAAATACCTTAAACAGACCTCTCTTCCTGACATTGTATCATGCTCCATTCCATTGCTCCCAAGAATATCAATAATGTCCTTCACTCGATGATTTTGAGAATGTCCAAATGCAAGAAAACCACTTTTGCTGCATTAGGATAAACAATTAATTATAATCAAAACTGTCCAATACTTAATAAAAGTGAGCGTTTTATAGAAGCAAGTTAGTCAGTTTAACATTCAAAGCACCACCGTCAGGGAGATGCAAATAAATTATACATACATGTAAAGAGTTGACTGACTCTCTTTCTCCAGAGTGTTCCACATTGGAAATGCCTCTTCCATCATCTTCACATAGAAAGGATGTTCGTAAGCATGTCTTGTGACTCGACTTGATCCATTAGAACTTCCCCTGGAGTTTGATACTGAAAACTGCAATAGTAAAATACAGTAGTGATAATTGAATTGCCATCTTTATTAATTATATATTAATGATTCAGTTAGTCATGGCTGAATTATTATAATAATAATAACAAATTTTCTCTTTTCCAACAGCCACTTTATATTAAATTAAAACTTAATCCGACTATTCGACTTTCTGTAAAAGTCCTCTTCAGGGGTCAAAGTTTTAAATTTAATACATTATTGGCTGTAATAATATTAAAGCCTATCACAGGAATCAGCTGCACTGTTTAGGAATGCAGATACTTATAGCTTATAAAGATCAGCTACTCTTTTGAAATTTCCCTGCAGAAATTTCACTTATTTGTAGTACAATGACATGCCTTATAATGTCAATATGGAATTGTGGCTAGTGTAAATAACATCTGTTTTGACTTACTGGAGTTGTATAAGCTTTATTTACTCTACCTGTGGTTAATTGCTTGTAAATTCCTCCACTGAGGTGTATAACACTCTGTTCAGATATGGTTGACTATAGGAAAAGTTAATTAGCCCTCATGTACCAGAACTTAGATTAGCTTATTCTCCAGCTAAAGGACAAAAAATTGTGAAAGTTAAAAAAAAAAATAAACCCAGTAACCCAAACATTTACCCAAGTTTGGACACTGGGTGTAGCAAAGGTTTAAGCTTATGCCATGTCAAGCATTGGAACTGAAGAATTCTTAGTGGTTGCCTGCAAAAATACTGTAAATATAACCTGCAATATACCTCATTGAGAAATTGTTCAAAAAATTGTGCAAGAGGTTGCAAAAAAAGGGCCAGGTCCTGCTATTATAGTCAAAGGCCTAAGACATCAGTGAAGGAAATCTCACTGTGGAGAAATTCATAGGTGCTTATTTCCATGATAGTGATTGCAGTGATTTTGCTTCATGCACTGAAATATATATAATACTATTACATGAGTCAGGATGTGATATGGGAAAATATTTCAATGAGAAGGGTAATTTATTTTCAGTAGTTTAATCTACACTATATATCTTCACTACTATAACTCAAGGGTGTGAAGTTGGCTGTAGGGGCTACTGCACACTGACCCCCAAGATGGTACTTTATCAGCTGCTCTAACAGTTGTGTAGGCTACACCAAAGTAAGGTAGCTGTAAAAACCTGGAAAAGTGATAAACTTGGCTGTCTCACAGGTTAACTTTCCTAAGGTAAAAACAAACTACAGCTTGGGCTGCAAGACATTTTTTGCTCACTGATAGACAATAAGCCCTAAATTAAAAAAAAGTAGCACAACTAAAGTTCCTACTGCTTTGTTCTGAGTAAGTTCATACCTAACTCAATGGTATCATCAGTAATCTCCAAAAATCAGAGTGTCACAGACAGACAGACAGACAGACAAGATTACTAGAACCCTCTCACACATGTGCACTGAGGGTTAATGAGCATGTGGCAGAAATAACACTGTGAAGTGAAATAAGTGAAATAACTTCAGTTATCTCACAGGTCACTACCTAAAAATAACATTGTGAAGATATCTAGGGTGGAATATATATATATGTGACAGGCTCTGCGAAAACCAGGCATTTCGGGCAAAAATTGAAATTGAGATATAGGCTCCAGAACTAAGTCATCGCAAAAATTCTTTCTTTCTCCTATTTTTGTTTTTTGCAGAATTAGTCTTAGTGACCCTTACTCTAAGTCTATGCCAAATTTCAAATGTTAAAACAACTTAAAAGACCTCAAGCGTGCTGTGGAAAGACAAGCCACTTTTTATTCTCTCTCGTTCTCGAAGTACAATAAACGGGGAATGGGTGGAGTTTCAAACAAGCAGCTAAAAAAAACGGCAGAGCTTTGAGACTATTGCATGCAATCTACAGCTTACCTCTGGCTGAAAGTTTACTCCTACATCGAGTAGAGTAGCCAAGGATTCTGACAAGACAGGCTCCGAGACGCTCTGAAAGCTAAAAAGAACTCTACGCAAAACTTCGTTAGTTGCTGTTAAAAAGCGGCTGCACAATTTAATTGTGTATGCGGAGTACGCCGTTAAGTATACGGAAACGCTAATTATGCCGGAAGTGGAAATTCAATTTATGTTTTCACGATTTCTAGTTCAATTGCTTTGCTGAATACAGCCCAGTTCAACTGCCAGTTTCTGTGCGAGTCAAAGGTTTTACCCTCCAGTATTTTAGCACTAAGTTGAGATAAATTGTAGCTTTTTATTAACATAAAAAACTCATTTTTTTTGGTTTGCCAGAAATGCCTGGTTTTCCCAGAGCCTGTCACATATATATATTTATTGCAGCTTTGATATTTTTTCTTGAATATTTCCGCATCACGCGAGCGTTCTGTATTCTCCCATATTGTACGGTTTATATTGTACGGTACACTACGCATGCGCGTAACGAGTAAAATCAATGAAAATTGTATTGTAACCGGTTGAGAAAAAATATCAAGGCAGCAATAAATCACTTATCACACTCGTCGTACAATATGGGAATGATATTTTACTCTCACGCCACATTTCACTCGCCTTTGGCTCGTGAAAATATTTTGCGTGCTCGTAAAATATTTTCCCATATTGTACTCTGACTCGTGCTATAAGTATTATATATATATATATATATATTATATATAATATATAATGTGTATATAATATATAGGCATGGACAGGACAGCTATACTCATAAATGTTATTTATGCTTATAATATAAATTAACAACTTGCCACACTCTCAAGTAAACCAAATATACACCGAGCAATGTAGTAGCTAGCAGTACGAAAGAAATAATTGGTTCTCAAGATCAATTTTATTATGACAGAAAATTGACAGATGAACCGAGTACTATAGCCGTCTCACACATGCGTGTTTAGGGTTAATAAATACAAAGGCTATAGCAATGCTGCACACTTATACATGACACCAAATTGTCTTCTATTAAATCCTTCAGGTTGATGACCTACTTCTAGTACAGCCTCATTCTTAGTGATGCAATCCCAGCAGAAAAACATAGAAATAAATAAAACTTAAAATATTGATGGGTAATACCATTCTTTATTGAGCTATCGGACAATGTCTACCATAAGGCAAAGGGTTTGAAATAATATGGACCTTGAGAAAATATTTCGCATATTTTATAAAATCAGTAATGTATATAATAACTACTAACAGTGTTGCAACTCTATGGATGACTCTCCAATGAGTCAGTCCAAATTAGGACTTCAAGACAATAAACAAGGATAAATGACCCAATCTTAACAGAAAAAAAATCTTAACAGCCTTCAAGTGTAGTAACCAGGTATTCTTTTAGATCTTTAGGGAATAATTTTGTCTCCCTTACGCCCTCCCCACACCCCCATCCACCTTGAAAATGTTTTTTCTCACTAACTGAAACGAGTGAAGCGAGCGAGACACTATCAGGGGTAACACAAAGGAAAATCAGGGATATTTATTTGTTTATATATATGTGGACATATGTCATTTTGTACTTTGACCCTCAAATTTTTGTTCTTGCTTCATGGCCTACCATTCCCTACACTAAACAGAATCTTCAGTTTAGTGATCGTGTATCATTCAAGGAAATTTAATTGTTTACTCCTTTATATTACGTTGCTTCTAAATGCCACAAGATTCCCTTAGGTCTTAAAACTTACTGTTAGACTCAACACTGTACCGTAATTTCTCGTTGTTTCAAGCTGCAAAATGATACGGCAAAAAGTTACTATGTTATTGAGACCCTTTACCAAACAAAATTTCAAAAACTCGGCCATCTATAGTAGCTGTGAGTGCTTGTTGTCAAAAGCTACTGGTAACTCAGATAGTGATATTTGAGACTACAGAAAATACCAGTACTTGGGAAATTGAGGTAAGAAAGTAGTTCTGTATTTGTTAGACAAAGTATGGTCACAACGGCTACGCACTTATACTTTTAGAAACCGACTGATAGATTCTTCTGAAGTGCTTCGTTTGTGCCCAGGATCGCTTGCCATATGTGCTCAAGCACATCACTAGTATCAATATAGTACTAAAGGTTTTAATTACTTTTGTTTACATGTTGAAGAGAATCCGGAAATGAATGGGTGATAAAACAATATAATGCCGAGTCCCGCAACTTTCTAGAGCTGAAGGCAAGCACACAAACAACCAAAGCTTTGAGTCATTGAACAATCTCTCACACTTAAAGCTTGAAGCATTATTATACACTTCCAGTGGTGTTACAATTCTTTCTGAATAGTGAAATGGGAAGTGTCTATTGTCACCATTAGCTATAGCTCACACTTTCTAAACCTGTATAAATTAAGTCATACCAACTTAGGTTTGTTCCTTTATAAGTTGTACTAGCTATCTTTATTTATCATCAAAAGGTCAAACCTAACCAATATAGCTAGCTACGAGCTCATAGGTGTGGCACCAACCTTATGCTTTTACACAGAACCGCACCTGATCCAGTAATAAAACGTTAACTGCTTGCGCCTTCTGCGTGAGGTAGTAGGCCGTGCTGCTTCCTTGCACCCCAGCACCGATGACAATCACCTCGTAACACCCTGCCATTCTCAGCCAAGTCAAAACTCACACTATTACCCCGAATAACACCACCGCATAGGCTCCAACTTTTCTAAAAATGCTTTAAGGACATAAACCACACCCATCTATAATTTAACTACCACGCCCCTAATTAACATCATGCCCCAGCCACACCCACATCAATGGAGTAAATGATCAGTAAATGAATTTTATTTTTTATTATGCAGTACATGTTAATGGAGTAGATGAGTTTTATTGCTTTTTTGCACTTAGTGAGAAGTTCTTCACTAAAAATTGAGTCATGACAGCATTCTTCACTGTTGAACTTGATGGTCATTATAGAAATTATTGTTGACTGTTTCAGAGTTGGTCGCTGATCAGTATGAACTTTTCTAAGCATGGAAAAGCCCCTCTCACTGTCAGCATTTGTAGCAGGAATTGACATCAAACCTGACATCAGCCTCACCAACAAAGGAAGTCTCGGCTCTCCATCAAAAAGTTTCATCTGACCAACCTCATACCAAAACCGCCCTTGTCTTGGCTTGTCATCTCCTGTGGCCGACTTGTACATTTCTACAGTAGGATGCTCAGTTGGAGATAGCTTGAAATCCATGAACTCACTTCTCAGTGCATCAATGGATGCAGAACCGGCCAATTCTAATTGTGGAAAACGCTTTGCAAGTGTCTGGATAGTAGTAAAGTTGTAAGTGCAGACCATATCAGGGTTTATGATGCCTAAATCCTTCAAAATGGTGTCCCCAAATGGGAATTTTTAAGCATTTTACAGGCCCGTAGCAAGCAATTTTGGGGTGGTGCGGCGCCGGAAATGGGTGTGGTTAATAGTTTGTGGGTGTGGTTTGTCTATACTTCAGTTACAAGTTTGAACTTATTGCAGGTGAAAGTGGCTTAATCACTGAATTCACAAGTGGATACAGCAATAAAACCAGTAAAAAGGACCTCTAATTTTAAATTATGAACATTACAATTTTCAAAATTTTTATTACAATAGATTGTTACATAAATGATTAAAGTTCTTAAAACAATAATGCTATGAACTTAAAACTTTGAAAAAATACTGCTACGGTGTTCGGATTCGTCTATAAATTCATTGACAATACACTTTAAATCTATTTCATCTGCTCTTGTTTTATGAATGTGAAGAAACATCAAATAATTAAGACGTTCTTGCTTCATAGTAGATCTTAAATACGTCTTTATGCGTCTCAAAGCACTAAAAGATCTTTCGGAGGATGCATTCGTAGCTGGCATCACCAAGATTAACCATAGACTTGCTTCCTTTGGCTGGTATGGTTTCTCAGGAACCTCCGCGGCACTCATCAGCTTCAAAGCCTACTGGTCTTGCGTCTTGCGGTACTGGTCTTGCGTGCGCGTGGCTCCAGTGTCGCCGACCCTTACCTTACATTGTATTCCAAAGTGTTTCTGCGCATGCGCTGAATAATAAATTAGAGTTGAAAAAAAAGTGGTGCGGCCAAAGCCGCACCGGCCGCACCCTTTGCTACGGCCCTGTTTTATTCAATGAAGCCACATAGAAATCCCGCACTGCTTGGTAGAAGGGTTTTGTATCAAATTCCTCTTCCATTTCAGGGAGAGCTGCCCATGTTGAGTCCCCCAATTCCAAATTCTCATCTGCTAGCTGGTTTGCACTTGCAAAGCTTAGCTTACTGAGATCCTCACCCACTGCAGTTATAGACTCTGGCTTCAAAACATTGCTGGCATACAAACGAACCAGCCTAGACATTTCCATGTACAACTGGACAGGTTGTATTCTGGGTTGACTTCTGAAATAGACGATTGAACTTATCCATTGATTGAAGAATAAAAGACAGGAAATGAAGAAGAGGTTTGGTAAGAGGGTTTTCAAGCCGTTGTAGAATGCTAACTACTTTACTTGTCTCAGCCTCACTACAGGACCGAAAATAAGACATTAAACCATCAAATTGAGAAATATACTGACCAACACAAAGCAATAGACTAAGCCGCCGAGTAGTACAATGCTTAAGAACTGTTTGAGGCTCACTTGTAAATAGAGAACACCAGAGGCCACAAAATTCTTGCTTCCTTTTACTGGAATGGTAAAAGTAATAAAATACATCCATGAACATTGATATATGTCTACGGAGAGCACTTCCATACCTGACTTTGCAGCAAGATCTGCTAGATGGCAGATACAGCCCACATAAAAAACATGGGGATTACTGATTCCTTATTAGTTTCTGAACACCCGACCTTGTGCCTTTCATCACATTAGTCGTGTCAGACATAGATGCCAAACACTTGCTGTAATCTAGCCCATGATTGCTGAGCGACAACTTCAAGGCATCAAAAAGGTTACGGGCTGTACCCACATTGACAATAGGCATGTCAAGAAATCTAGTGCGGATGTCTCCCATACATGAATAAAAAATAAGTGCTCAACAGATTTCAGCGAATTTTTGCTTTTTCACTATGCACGCTATCTTTTACTCAGTACTTGTTGGAGATGGCTTCCCTTCCTTCTGATGCCAAGGTAGACCTTGTCTGTTGACACCACCCAGGTTACCAAAATTAAAAAAAGTAGCACAATACATGTCCTGAATCTTAGTCCTGAGTAAGTTTATACCTAATGTAACAAATCAGGGCATGACAGACAGACAGACAGACATATAGACAACAACAGACGGGACTAATACTACAACCTTATTGCGCATGCGCATTGAGGGTTATAATACTACTACTCCTCAGATTTCAGAGTTCTAGGCAGTCATGTTCATATTTCGGCTTAGAATGATCTAGAAGACACTGCTGTAGTTTTAACAATTGGAAAATGGCTTAAATGACCCTTTTCTAAAGACAGAAAAAGAAAGCAAGGCTCACAAAATGCACAATTTATTAAAGGAGTCAAGAATATTTCTGACGTCAAACTAGAAATCACCGATTGAATCGTGTGAAAGTAGATAGAACACTAACAATTCTTCAATAAACATTCTTGGAACCAGATTTCTACTAATTATCATAGCAGCAGGGCAATTCAAAAGTCTTCTGGAAAACACTTGCAGACGAGACGACATTCCGTAAATTACTAGGGTGAGAATGTTTCTCATCATTTTGATATTGCACTACTGGTGTCCAGTAATTGACACAGCAAAGACCTCATTCAGCAAGCTATTATACTTGACTTACAATCTCTGATCTCATCTACTGTTAATTTTCCTTTTACTAATTAAGAAGAAAATTACTGAGATGACGTTCGCCTCTCCATATTTGCTAGTATGAAAATGCTTGCCAAGCTAAGCTTCTGATAATGCAGCTGCATTTAAATCATTTAGTGTCTATATTAACACTGTGCATGCAGGGGTTTGCAAACCACATAAGGTAGATAAAGATTTGGTGCCAGTGCACCACCACCATTCAACTCCCATTCCCCCCTTAGCCTTATGAATGTAAAGGGATGGGGGGGGGGGTGGGGGTATAGACCAATACCTCTGGGCAGTGGGTTTCAGAGGGTTATTGGTTATCCCCCCCCCCCTTTACATTCATAGCCTAAGGGGGGGATGGGAGTCGAATGGTGGTGGTGCACTGGCACCAAATCTTTATCTACCTTATGTGGTTTGCAAACCCCACAGTGTTAATAAAATGTTTTCATCCATCTTATTAAATTAACACTCTTATTGATACATATCAGCTGATTGCATGCAGTTGGGGTTCTGCAATCAGCTGATATGTATCAATAAGAGTGTTAATTTAATAAGATGGACGAAAACATTTTATTGGTCCAATTAAATGTGCACGTATAAAAATTTGTAAGAATTCACACAATACAAATGCAAAAAAGTAAGTACATCTGAAATATAAAGACAAACATGTAAAAAAAAAGAGCATTTCCACGAAAATAGAAAAAATCAAGTATATATGCAGCATTCAGTTGTAGTAAGATATCATATCGAATATTTAGCACTGGTAGACACATCTGTATCATTATCTTTGAATTGAGCTTCTGCCTGTGCTTTCTCAGCTTCTGTGAAGTAGTGGCCTATTTGATCTTCATCATCATCCTCTTCCACCTCCAGCCTGGTACATTTGACATTGTTTATGATGGCACCTTCTCCCTCAACAGTATCTGTCGGAGTTATTGTACGTGAAGTTGGACTTGGCCTCTGAGTACTTTCTCCACTTGCTTGCACCACTCCGTTAGTGACAATATCTTGATTCTGGTATAAAATGTAAAAAATTACTAATTTCAAATAAGCAGAGTGGAGAATGTAATGATACAGCTGACAAAGAGATGTGTATAATAGATATTATATTATTATATAAGTTATTTGCAGAACAGACATGAAGGTACAGATATGATTCTGTAGTCATTAAACTGTGCTCATAATTATTAAATAGACAAAATACAGTAAATTATTTACAGAAGAAGCCGAAAAGGTTGAATTTTCTTAGGTTTGAGGGCCTTTGGGCTGTTTATAAGAAGTTACTCTTGTCCAAGACTTACTAATGGTGGTAAATGCTTCATAAACAGGAGTGGCAGAAGCAGATTTACTTTGGTCCGGCGAATATGACCCACAACTTAATATGAAACATGTGGCAATGTATATTTGTATTAGTGGGAAACGTATGTTGTTGTTTTTTATACAACAAAGGAGTAGCTAGGTTAGTTAAAAATTAAACATATCCAAAAGCAAATAATATGCTACTGGGATGAAACTTAACTAACTAAAGTATATATATTCATTAATACCATAGCCGAGTCATTTTTCAATACAAAAAAGTGTGGTATTATTTTGAAATACCACAGCAGTGGAAAACTGAAATAATGACCTGATTGGTCACGGCAATCTCTTCGCGACCTTGCCGCACTTTTACCCACTAGGCAATGTCGCAGCAAAATTCCAGGGGAACACGATTTAGCAACAGTAAGAAAAGTATGAATGATAGCAGAACCAGTATGAAGAAATTCTTTGACAGAAATATAATAGTTTTCTTAGCTGCAGAAATGAACTGTTATCTTTGGCTATAGTATTAATGTACGATAGGACGAAAAACTGTGGTATTCGGATAAAAAGCACTCGTGCAGTGAGAAACTTCACCTTAATCCACTAGTGCTATTTATCCCAATTACAACAGTTTTCCGTGCTATTATATCTCCTAACACTTTCTAAAAATAAGTGGTTTGATTTCCTTCACGTTTCTTACTAACTAAAACTTCAAGCCATTTTAGTTTATTAATATTAGCTATGACTAAATCAAAATATCCAGCCATTTTAGTATTAGCTAACTATATCCAAAATCATAAAAACTAAAGTTAATATAGCTAAGTGATGGTATGTAATTAATTTTAATATTTTCAATTAAAATCATTTTAGTAAAAGTAGCTATTAGCTATAGCTATAAATAGAAGTAATTTTACCCAAAATAACTGTGACTATAACTACATCGGAAAAGAT
>WLWD01001864.1_pt1 | contig 134771 bp, 88 predicted proteins | sample 6712731 | NCBI WGS metagenome assembly WLWD01 (sample SAMN12718690, study PRJNA576275) | sponge metagenome | isolation source: marine sponge | host: Mycale hentscheli | place: New Zealand: South Island, Marlborough, Capsize Point | collected 2014-11-01
CGGGGGGGGGGGAGGGAGATGGGGAGGATGGTGATCCTTGGATAAGTCTGGTTACTCCACCTACGGTATAATCGCTGCCACCAGAGTGACTCGAGCTGCTATGCTAAAGTCCAACCCAGCTTCACACACTTCAAGTTTGTGTAAAGACACAGGCAGGGCAATGACATAGAACTATATAGGAACTGACTAAAATGGTGAATGCAAGAGATATATGTGAGCTGGCAGTCACCCCCAAAGAGACCACAGCCCTTACAGTATTATGAATGAATGATGTTCATGTACATGTGAAAGTTATTTCTTTTACCCTAATCATCTGGGTGGTGGAGCTAATGTTTATTCTTTTTCAAGGGAGGGGCTAATTGTTCTCCAAGTATCAAGTGACACTTTCTTGTGTGTATGTACAATGATAACAGTAGTGCATGCCTAGAGACTTACCATTATTCTCTTCTTCAATCAAGAACACCAGAACCTCAGTACAGATAGCAGCAGCCCAAGCACCATGAAATCTAGGAAATGAAAAGAAAAAAAAAGGTTACTAGCAACTACAGCAACAAAAAGTAGACAATCTAACTAGTTAACAATTACCTTTCTTCACATTTCAGGAACACCAGATCCCCAGTTGTCATAGCATATTGCAGCACTAGCATCATCAAAGCTAAAATGAAAGAGAGGAAAAAAAAAAAAAAAGAACAAGTATTATAAGGGCTACCTACAACTACAACGAGAATAGGAAACTAGCTAGCTAAAAAATCACCACCCAGTCTTCAGCATAGCAAGATACTAACTAACTATCCTCTTAGAACAAGAAAGACAAGCTCGCTAACCTTTTTTCCACCAGCAGTGTTGTTGAGAGAATAACTCCTTGTTGATGTTTCTACACAATGCACGCGGTAAAAACCTATAGTATGCGGAGAGCGCGGTAGAATACGGAATCATTGCTGCCACGCCTTAGTGCCCGATTTTCCCATAGACGGTCACATATACACAAACATAACACAACTAAACACGCTATTCTAAACACACAAAAATACATAGAAATAGAAAAAGAAGCAAAACAAATGTGTTTGTCTACAAATATATTTTTTACTATTATCACTCTACATAGCATGATAATGCTTTTGAATAGTCTGGACAGCATGAGAACACAAACTATAACAGGAACTAATCTTGTGGCATGTTTAATTTGGGGGAAATATTTGGGGAAAGAAGAAAAAAGAGCAAACTGAGGGTAAATGAATGGTTTATAATCAACTGCTGAACTAACAACTGTAATAATTTTGTGTTAACCTGTATATTCTTACTTTGTTAGTCTCCAAAAGCATCTCTAGATTTTCACAGCAGCACTTTTTTGTAGCCTAAAATTACATATGAAAAAAAATAAATAAAAAGAGTGCAGTAAATAATTTTTGAGATAACTCTCAGATATAGTCGGAAAAAGTACTGAACTAGCTACCTGCTAAATTCATTAATCATAAAGAAGAAATTACCTCTTCCGTGCTCAAACTCAACTTAAACGGCTAACTCTATTCAAATGCGTCACTTACATTAGCCAAAACACTCTATTGTTTCCAATAATAAACACATATTTAAACTTACCATTTCTCCGAAAGATCCAAGGCACGATCTGCACTTAAAAACACCATATCCATAAAACTCTTCTGCAGGGATAAAGGAGGGCCTGGAATATTCTAATAAACGCTCTCCGGTAAAAAGCGGGTGCTTGTGCGCATCGCAATAAAAACCATACCGCGCATTCAGTAAGCACTCGAATAGTAAACAAATTCTCAGAATTTTTTTGCCAAAGTTTGTACAGCAAGACGGTCTTCTGCAGGGATTTAAATAATGCATTAAATTAGACATTGCGTGGAGCAATGGCTAGATTTCTTCTATTTCCTGCCCTAGCTTAGCTATATACAAATAAGTAGCCAACAAAGTTACTGTCAATTGTAGAATTTAGATAGATAGCTATTGCAGCTAAGTTCCCTTACTGCTTGTTATTTATAAACTTCTATGAATGTATCAGTATATTAGCTAAAATTAAATAAAAATACAGTATGAAATATTTAGCTCATTGTACAATTTAACTTGATTTTAATAAAGTACAACCATGCAGTTAATGATAATGGCTTGAATGTTATCAGGTAAATAAATGCTAAAGAAACAAAAAATGTGGTCATATACACCAATTTTCACAATTACACTTATTTCAGTGTTACTGGAATGCTGCAGTGTTAACACTTAGAATTAACACTGGCCTCAGTGTTACTATAACACTGCAAGGTTTTACACTCTTGATTTACACTTCAAAAGTGTTATTATAATGCTTCATTTTTAACAGTGTGGGCCTGAGGCCAAATTCAACCCCATATTTAGTCATAATGCCTATAGGCAAGAGCCATATTATTAGAGAATTACTTTCAATTTGGCAGTAAGATTCTAAATTTGCTGCAAACATCATGTAACAGTTATGAGTTCTATCAGTAAACAAAAACATGCTTGTTGGAAAACAAAACCAATCTGTGATAATAACCATTGTTAGAAATAGCAAATTATATCAAAGGTTTGAAATCATCTGAATGCTTATATATTTTAATTAGGAAAGACTAAATATTACGAACTCTCAACGCGACCGCTTAAAATAGAATACTGTCATCGGACATCCGTTGTTGAAAGCCAGCCTGCGGTGGATACTTAGCTAATTGTTCCCAAAAACGCACAGCAGTTGGCCATAGGTTGAAATAGTGCAACGCCATCCTGCGTTACATAATCTGCTCCGACTAAAACGTTTAGGTAAGATTTGGATAATGGCTGAAACCATAGACACCCTCACATAATAATTTAATGGAATAATGCATTAGGTGAATGCCCGAAGTGGTTACTATGGAATGTGCAGTGGGCATGGAATGTGCAGTGGGCAATAATGGAATGCACAGAGTGTGGTAGGAATGCAGAAAAAGTTAGCTACTACATGGCTGGACTTACAAGGTCAGACTAATGTATGCCCATACTTGCACTACAGTTAATAGGAGGAGTGTGTCTAATGCTAGACTCCAACACACTCAGAGCACAGACGTAAAATTTTTGGTTCATTCGATTGACAATAATCTCAAATATTGTATTTTTTACAGGTCACTTAAAATGAATAAGCGGGTGTGGTTAAGTGGGTGTGGTTAAGTGGGTGTGTTTAAGTGGATGTGGTTTGGTGGGTATGGCTATGGCTGCACCAATCCAATTTGGCTTCCTACTCACCTGCTCTGTAAGCATTAAGGATTAAGTAAATTTGTCACCTTCTCCACATCAGCCATTATTTTGTAATTGTTTTTTAAATTGATTTTATCATTTTATGAAAAATAACAATTTGTTTGTGTAGCTAGCTATTTCAATCTAAGGATATTGCAAAGAGTGAAAGAATACCAAATAGCATCATATGATGGGGGAAATCACAGAGTCTGTGGCATTCTTAATTGTATAGCTATATAGCTATTACTTTGAAATGTCTACTATTCGGGATTAATAGCACGAGTAACGTGATTGAAATAATAACGTGATTGAAATAGCAAGGCGAAGCCAAGTGCTATTTCAATTGCTTTACGAGTGTTATTGATCCTCCCTAATAGCACAGGTTACCTGTGCTATCACTCGCTAATAGTAGGCCAGTTTTTTTTAAAGTATTTTGCAATTGTAGCTACACTGTAACCTTCACTCATTATCTCCTTATTTCAGCTTCGGCTGGAACTTTGTTTTCAACATACGACTCCTCCTAATCTGTTGTAAAACATTCCATTTAATACGAGTAGAAGAACGCTGTACTATTAAAAATAAAACAAAAGAAAATATCCAAAAACAGATAAAAACAATTTCAGACAAATTATTAATACACTACAATTATAGTTATTTGAGAATGCAGCTATGTTAATTAATACAGCATGCTAATTAAAATATCTGTCTTGAAAATTGACTTGGATTTGAATGTAAAGTAATCCAAACTGTTATTATGTGCACTTGTTTGTCATTAATTCTTCTCACAAAAAACTGTTTCCTTTTCCTCTGACACAGAAGTTCGGTAAAGCTCACAAGCTTGTTCCTGGCACATTGCCATCAAACTGTCCTGCTGCTGTAGGGTGAGTAATGGTAGATAATCCTTCATGTCTTGTAGGAGCACTGAGGTTGTCACCACCAAGTCAGAAAATGAAGGCCTTTCTAAAGGGTCCCTTTTCCAGCAAGATGCCATAATATTGTATCTACATAATCATTGATGTTAATTTGAACGTCATTGTATTGTAGAGCAACTCACATAGCATCAGTGCAAGCTTGATTAGGAGGTTTCTGCATGCGATAATCTCCAAGAAGCTGTTGAAGGAGTTCTTTAGTCTTAATGCCAGGGTAAGGCTTTCTTCCACCATTGAATATTTCCCAGCATGTGACTCCAAATGACCACTGATAATAAAAATACTTATTATAGCATAACTGCGAACTATTGAGCAAATTTTTATAAATTAAGTGCAAATATATCACAATTGGTAATCTATTAAATACATCTAAACCTAGTTAAGTTTTTAAACATGATTATTACTAATTAAACTGTCGAATACATTATACTATATGAAGTGATAACATCCCCTGAACAAAATAAAAAAAGCAATAGCAAGCTAGAGTCATAATTGTTTTAATTGTAAATTCTTCCAATTTGACATAACTATGATGCTAAGTTCCCTGCATTAGTTATCTCTTCTCACTAAAATATTTATGCAATTGGCTTCTTTTTTTCTTAAGATGTTCGATTCATTTTTTATGAGTTTTTTCCTATATATATTAATTATTTACACAATATGCTTTGGACTGGCATAAAACTTTGGCAAATTAGTTTTATAAAAACAAATTTGAATAAATATTCGTATCTATGCTGCATGCAGATATTACAACTTCTCTAAGTACTTCTGCAGATAATGGAGCGATATTTTCTACAAAATACAAAAGTGTCGGCCTATCCTCACCCTGATTGCTGCGGGAAACACTATATTCCCTGAGTAATTGTCAGATAACAAAATATTAATACCAATGTTGTAAAAGAGGACAACACAAAGCATGAGTGATTTATGCAAATGCTTGTTTGATACTAACCACATCAGAGGCTTCAGAAAACTTGTGATCAAGCAGGCTCTCAATAGCTAGCCATTTAACTGGAAGTTTTTCTCTCATTTCTTCTCCAGGCTTGAAATAATTCTTGTCTTCTGATGCCTTTACAGCTAATCCAAAGTCAGCTATTTTGATCACATATTTCATATCCATCCTGTAGTAGCAGTACAGTTAAAATTTTGAAGCAATAAATACATGATTATAAGCTTAAGCATAACTCAGAACTATAATATAGAATTGCGTCTTCTTACTGTGATTGAGAAACAAATAAGTGTCTGAAGTATTTTCAAATGTGTTAATAAGAAGTGTAGTATAATTTATTTTTTTTATTCTAGAGATATCAATAGAATGAATGCCTTATCATACTCATTATGGGTTCAATAAAAAATAAAATAGTATAGATATTTACTCACATGCAATTTCTGGCTGCCAGGTCTCTGTGAATGATTTTCTTGCTGCTCAAGTAATCCATGCCTTTAGCAATTTGGAGGCACATGCCCAGTAGCTTCACAGCTGCAGTGTCCTAGGAGGCATTACAGTAGATTAGATTGATTAAAAATATGTAATGACAAAAAGTTAATCTGATTAATTATAGAGCAAGTGTATGTCTACACAAACTGTTCTGCCTTTCACACTTTCGCAATAATGTGCTAAAGAATACTGTCATGAGTATAGTTAGACTTGAAGTATTCGTGCAGACTTTAATAGATAAAATTTCATTCTCACAATTTTATTAATTTTGGATAGCTATAGTAATACTAAAGTCAAGTCATTTTTCAACACAAAAAAATGTAATTTTTTTAAAAATACTACAGCAGTGGGAAAATGAAATAATGACTCTGTTGGTCACGGCTATGTGTTTGTCATCTCGCTGCACCTCTAAGTTATGTAATTGCAGCAAAAATTCCTGAGTAATGAATAAAATAGTATGAACAATGGCGGAATCTGAGTAGGATGATTACGTTAAATAAGATTATGATTTCGTAACTGCATAAAATTATTATTTATTATTATTGGTTATAACATTAATTAATACATGATAGCAAAGAAACGCTGAGGTATTCGAATTATTAGCACTCATACTCTGTGGCTAATGAAAATTGTCATGCACCACTCTTGCTATTAATCCTAATCACTACTCTTTTCTGTGTTGTTATTTCCAAATCACATGAAACTTATAAGATACGTCTAACTTAGCATTGTTAAAAATAAACAACTCACATGTAACCAAGTTTTATGCTCTTTAAAACTCACAGCAAAGTGATTATCTGGTTTTTCATCAGTTGACAGTAAAATGTTATGCCTGTTTTCTTCTTTCCTCAGGTAGACATCCAAACTTCCATTCCACATAAATGGCATTACAATACATGGAGACTGGTTCCTGTCTATTGCTACTGCCTTCAACCTCAAAATATTAGGATGAGAGAAATCTTTCATTTTTAAAACTTCATCAATGACTCCTTGAATCTCAGAAGTCCCAGAAAATCCTGTATAATATTAGAATGTAAAACTCAAAATAATTTCATATAGACTATGTATATAGGCTAAACTCTACACAAAAGTTAAACTAAAATTTGTATGAATACTAGTGGCTACTTTGTAAATTGATTAATGTAAATAATTTATGCTTTTGATGTTTCCATTTCTGTTGTATTTTGTGAGAATTAAACATACAGGTAAATTATTAAATAAATTACCCCCAAATACCTAATCATTATATTGATACTTTTCAATACCTTTTAGAATCTTTAGTGCGACAACTTCACCTCTGAGTTTAGCCTTGTACCGAATTCTCCTACAATATGGTACAATAAATAAAATAAACAAGATTGTGCATTAGTTCACAATAAAATATAGCAGCATGATAGTTCAATTATGTCATATACATGGGCAAATCCTGCTTTAACGGCAAGGAAGCACCCAAATACATTAACGTCAAACTTTACAAAATTTATAAAAAATATTCCCGATTGATTATGAATCTAATCGTGCGAACGACAAAACAACAACACTGGTCCATATACCTATAATTTCAAAGTTCAGAGACTTAACAACTGTAGAGGGACCAACTACTGTAACCACAACTTCACTGGTAGCTGCATTAGTTATCTGCATCAACGTATCAACAAGCACATCAGTAGTTGCAGTCATCATAATTGGGTAACTTTAGAATCACAAGGGTAACTACAAACAGAGTCATTGTAGTATAAAATGACTTTCAATTAGTTAGTGGAGTTTTTGTGTATGATAATATTTCAATCAACCTTAGAGAAATCTTTGAGTTTGACATACACTAAAGACTTCACAAGGACTCTAGTACTATAGTAAGGGCAAATTGGGAGTAACATTAACTGTAGTAGTGTTCAGGCCCCTCCTCTTCCCTTCACAACAATCCCTTCACAACAACTACTTGGAAAAATTTAGGTCTTCAATGACACCTAACTTACTGAACTGTTGACATGCGCTGTATATTCCCAGTTTGTAGTGAATAGCAATGTTGCATTGAAGTCTACTCTTCCTTCTTCTGTTTGGAAGATATGCAGATACTCTTGTATTGTCTCATAGTCAGTTGCATTTCAATAGCAAACTTGCTCAATAGTTGAGGGAAAGGTCCAGAATGGAGCGATCATGGGAATACTTCTATTAACAATATCATGAAAATAATAAGATAATTGATAATAATTATTACTACCTTTTATTTGTTTTTATTCAAATTTAGAAAACTTGGGCAGATCGTTACACAAACAATATAGATTTTCCATTTAATACCTCCAATCTAATGAATACATGTTGTTTTTTTCTCACTACAAATCTATTATTTATTATTTTCATGAATAGAATCATACTCCTGTCTGTACGGAATAATTGGAGTTGCAAGTGATACCTTCTTAAAGTATGGATATTGTCCATTGATGCACGGTTATGGTTTATTTGGAAGAGACACTATACCTAAACAATAAAGAAACCGAAAAAAAGTTTCCGAATAATAACTACACCTTGTAATGTTACAACCAAAAAAATTATGAATGATTGTACGATTCAAATAATAATAAATAATAATTAAAATGATAATGTCTATTACATGACAATACCATGTAATGTTATAGCTAAATGCATTAAATGTGTTCTATATATATTATTATTCAGATACTCAAATGATAGTTTGATTGAAATCATAATGAACATAATTTATTAATCTAGGCAATTGTTATTTGGGCAATAATCAGGGGTCCAACAAGTTATCTCAAAACAGTATTGTGCTACTATAGAAACATGTCACCAATACAGGAACTTTCAGGCTCATATCCTCATCAATGTAGTTACGTGTAATTGACCATCCAAGAAACCATACAAAGGCCAAATGAAGAATATAATAAAATTACATGTAGTAATTTGTATAGTTAAAAATTAATCTTGTATGAAATTGACTTAGCACAACAAAGCCTATGCCTTAATTTATTATGCCTCTAATTATTCCTCTAATAGAACAGATCCCTTTGTATAATTTGTAAGCTGTATCGTGTCATTGCATGTTTCTTTGGTGTTCAATTTTTCGAGTTCACTCACCTTACGTTGTACATAATAATAGTGTTCTAGTATCACATGCCCAAAATGTAACATTTTAAAAAGTTAACAAGGAAAAATAAATAGTGAGAAAAAATGGACATTATTATTTAAACTAGATCTAGAAAATTAACAGAGTATATAAGTTTATTGAAAGACTTCATGTTTTTGTTATATTTAAAACATAAGCAAATCACTAACTAAAATTGTGAATTTTAAAAGATAAAAATACAGATTTTGTGATAATAACAACGGATTGATAGAGAAGTGGTCTTAAACTTTATCTGAAAAGTCACATGATTATTTACATATTAAATATTTTTTTATGATTGTTTACTACATTATTTTGTATCAGATGACTCAGGCAACAGTGGAAGATAGTCTTTTAAATTGGTTAGCAGAGATGACACTTTCTGTTCAAGACATTGAAAGTTTGGTCTATCTGCTGGATCCAAAGCCCAACAAGAAACTATTACATCATATCTGCAGAAAATTTAATCATTGAATTAGCTTAATCGAAATTTACAGTCAAATGTTATATTCACACTACGTATACCCAGTTAGAGTTAAAATGTCAAATATGCACGTATATTGCATGAAAAGTGTATGTAGCTAACTAATATTTTATAATAATAATGAGGACTTTAGCAAGAAGTTGTAATGTTAAGTTTAATTAACATAATATTGGGTGTTAAAACAAGAAAATTTGCTAGTATCATAATTGGTGAGCGAGCGAAACACTATCAGGGGTAACACAATTGAAAATCGGGGATATTGGTTTATATTCAATGTTTGGATGTACGTATATCATTTTTGTACTTTGACCCTGGCATTTTTGTGTTAGTTCGAAGGTCTAACCCATCCCAAATTTCATTAAATAGAATCCTCTCTTTTATGATCATTACCCGCATCTTCTAAAAATTTAATTGTTTACTATTTTGAATTTTATTGCGGGCGCAGTTAAAGCTTGCCGAGTTCTATTTCTATTCGAGTTATTGGAAGTGATAAGTGCACTATTTGTCATAGTTATTAGTCTTATGCAAGAGTATTTACTTGAAAATTCATAGGTCATTAGACTAACTACTACGAAGGTAAGTCTTATATGAAGGTATGTTCAAGTGTGTGACAGTGTTGCGCGTTAGAGCTACTACTTAACTAAATAATAATAACAAAAAAAACTTTCAAATAACGTGACTATTTTCTTTCAATTCAAAAAGTTGTGGGCTACTATGACATTGAATCCTCTTTACCGTCAATATACATAAGTTAAAAACTCGACCTTTTTCTTAAGTGTTTACACGCAATCATTTAAAAATAGTGTAGGCTTAGGCTTACTCCCATTTGCGCTCTAGCACCTCACCAGTTACTTCAGCCAAGAATGACTGAATGTTCGTTTATATTCATTTAAGTGAAGATTATTGACATTCTTAGGATGTGAACTAAGTCTTGATCATACTTTGCATTCCTCACATCAGGATTTCGTCAATAATTTGTCTTACATAGAATCATTGCAGGCGGCATTTAAAGGTTTCTTCATTTGGTATCCATTTTTTATGTTTTGAACGACATCCTTGTTCAATAATTCGGGATAAGGTTTGTCGCCGCAGCTAAATACTTCCCAACATGTGACCCCATATGACCACTGGAACAACACAAAGCAACAACAAAAGATTTGAAAAATTTGAAACATTCACGCAACTGTAAATTGAGTTAAAGCTATCCTTTTATAATACGCACTATTCTATCTTTTCAGGTTTTTCATAAATGAGTCATTTATTGCTTCATTCGTGATCTGTGTTAATTGTGAATGAAACCTGACTTTCATTTTTCTTGATGTTTGTTGTGTAGCTTTGTAATCATAATTTTCTACATTATTAACTGAGTAATAGCTTTCTGATTAAGCTGCTAGAATTCAGAGTTGAGCCAGAACTAATACAAGAAATACATAACTTTGCCAATGTAATTAAATGTGATTTAATAATTACAAACATGGAAATTCTGCAGATTAAGACAAACATTAAAAATAAAATTTTTATAATTTCAATCCAAATATTTTGAATTCATTACACAGTTCTCTTCATTAATTTAATATCACCCAATATAATTAAATGACTACACCTACCACAATAGGTGTAGCAATATGGCTCCTAAAGTTTAAATCACCTCCTTTGCACTCATTCACACATATACATGTACATAAAATAGTGGTGTGCTTAAGCTCATTTTTTAATGAACTGGCATCTTCTACAAATACTACGAAAAATGATGACAAACCTTTTTACTTCTAAAAAGTGGCCCTGATAATTTAACAACTCGTGTAACTAATGTTGTTGTTTTTAATTATGTGATGTTATTCTGGTACAATTTCATGGTAGTATTGAATAAAAATATTAATTGTGTATGTGCGTTTATGAAAAAATAGATCACAAGTTTTCATTTAACTTACTACATCTGAAGCCTCTGAAAACTTTAAACTGACTATACTTTCCACTGCCATCCATCGCACTGGAAGCTTTTCTGGTATTTCATCGATTAATTTGAAGTAGTTTTTATCTTCAGAAATAGTCACTGAGAGCCCAAAGTCAGCCACTTTAATGTTGCCATTTAAATCTACCCTATAAAAAGTTGAAAAATACCATAACATACTTACTGAAGACTGGCCCTCATAGCTTTAGCTTTAGTTTATACATTATAGTTATATATTATATATTCATGTATACATTTAATTATTTAGTTAGTTATTTAGTCATTCCACCAGTAGGTTTGATATTTTTAATTATCAAGAAATATATAAAAAAAGTACAGTGTCGTATTAAGTCCATGTGAAACTTACAATAGGTACTTTACGGCTACAATGAGTTGCAGCTTCCATAATAATAACTGCATGCCAATTTATAATTATACGTTACTGTTGTAGCTGACTAAGCCTTCCAGCCTCATTGTTAACTTACATACAGTTTCTTGCTGCCAAATCCCGATGGATAATTCTCTCACTGCTCAAGTACGACATTCCTTGTACTATTTGCAGGCACATCTGCAGCAACTTCCCTGTAGCTACTTCCTATTTGTTAGCAGAAACAGAATGGAACAATGCATTATAAAATGAATACAATGGTTTGCAGTACATTCAAATATTCTGACATTATAATTAAACCTACAAACCGCACTTGCCCTATCTGCTCATTTGTTTGACTAGTATTCAGTAACATAAGCGTACCACGTCTTCTTTATTTTCTTCAATATTAGCCGGTAAGAAGTATTTCTCTTGGTTTTCGCTTCTTTTCAAGTAGTGATCAAGACTTCCGTTCCACATGAATGGCATGATGATGCATGGAGAGAAATGATTGTCCACACATACACCTATCAGGCCCAGAATGCTCGGGTGTGAAATATGAGCCATGTGTATGATTTCATCAACAGCCATTCTAACTTCAAAAATACCTGTAATAGCTGGTGAAATGGTTTATAATACAACTAATAATAATAGCAATATTCAGTCATTCTCGGCTTAAATAATTATAATAATAGCATTTTTTTTCTCGTTCGAACAGCCTATATTATCTTACTTAAAACTTAACTTAGGATTAAGTTTTAAGTAACATAATATGGCTGTTAAAATGAGAATATATTTGCCATTGATAACAATATTGTTTGGTATTTTAGTAAGCTACTATGAAATGATCTATAGTTATATTGCATCAATAAACACGATGAATATAGATGAGTGCTCACTTGCACTGTCAGTCTAATGTGTGGTAATTCATAATTTGATTTCCTTGTGAAGCCTTCCATAATGCAGTGGTATGGTCAATCCATACCATATTGCCATTTACTTAATCAGGGATAAAAAGTAAACAATCTCTAGAATCATACACAAAGTGAATAATTATCCCAGGGTCATCCAGACACTTGGAGCCTGTAATATCTGCTTGCACTGATGTACTAGTGAGGAGCTGTTGTTGTGTACCATTATTCAACATTTTACTGGAAGTTTAATAAGGATAGTTGACGTAAGCAATGTTTAGGTTTTCAATGTGGAATGCATCAGTATAAATGGCTAGACTGCCATTTTGGTTAGGGCACATCACTGCAAATAGCTTGTACACGCTAACCAGGCAATAACAAAATATGGCACTCTGAGCATTCAAAAAATGCAACTGCAATTAATATCACTATAATTAAAATGTAATCAAATATTATAGAGCCATATCCATTATACTGATAATGGATAAATCCGTTTTTGTGACTACTATTTCAGCCTTGCTAAGTAATGTTCTTAAAGGAAGCAATGTAATTAGGTAATGGAAAGAAAGAAAAGATTTCTAACAACAGAATATATAAACATTTGAAACTTTTACTTACAAGTAGATTAAATAAACTGAATCCTTACCTTTTAATATTTTCACCGCTACAAATTGGTTTCTGTATCTGGCCTTGTACACTGTACAAAATTCTCCTAAGATATAATATTTATTAGTTTTTATAATGACACTGGAGTTTACTCTATTTTTCCAAATATAAAAAGAATGTTTTGTTAAGACTAAATACTATATGTTTCCGAGATTATATATATATATATCATTAACATAATATGGCTGTCAGAATGAGAAAATACTGGCTGCTGATAGCAAAACTATTAGTTTTGTTTTTTTACTTACTTAGGTACTATGAAACGATCTATAGTCATAGTGCATCCATAAACTCAATAGATATAGAAAGTTCACTCAGTCTAAATGTGTGGTATTTATTAATATTAATTCAGCTGTAGTTCACTAAAATTGTAAAATCAATAAACCCACTCACCCTCTCCAACTATTTTGCGGTCAAACTTCAAGTGATGAAATGGAATTTTGAGCTCCTTGGGAAGCTGAACTAGTTTAATCATGGAACCAGCATACGTTAAGCTTGGTCTCTTCATTTCATTGACGGCTGTGTAAGCTTGATTAAACTTACAGTCTAGAAAATCCAGCTTGTTCCTATTTCTGACTTTGATCCCCCTTCGAACTGCTCCCAGAATTGCTACGACTACAATGCAAACAATGAGCAAAGCTCCTATCACACCACTCGTGACACCGATTGTCAATATCCTGGAGTCATTCACTGTAACTGTAGTTATTGCATTCATGATTGGTGTTATTGTAGCTGGTGATGTTGAGTCATCCACTGTAGCAGTAGAAGATAGTCCAGGGTTTTTTATTGTTGATGAAGTTAAAGCTACTGTAAAAACACAGTAATGATAAAACTTCAACTACATATTTGCTTAAATTTTTTTGAATTTTTTTTATGGGTTAATTTATATCTTTAAAGGGTAACTGCCACCACTTTTTTTTTATTTATTTATTTGAGTCATTCAGTAGATAATAACACAGTATCACTCCAAAAAAAATTTGACAGTGTTTGGTCAAGTAGTTCCTGAGTTTTGGGCCTTTAAAAATGCACCCTACTCCCACGCTAATTAAGTAGGCCAATTGGTTGATTTAATCACAAGTTGAGTACCGTGGATCAGCGTGCTTGTGTAAACTTCGAGGTTTAGTGCTCAGTCTACTAATCTTATCTGATTGCCACTACTGCTACTTGTGGAATTATGGTCAAGACTTGTGTTGCTGCAGGCTGCAATAACAGTAACCAGGATGGAGTAAGTCTGCACAAGTTTCCCAGCAACAGTGCTCTGAGGAAAAAATGGGTAGATCAGGTGAAAAGGCATAGAGACAAATGGGAACCCACTGCATACTCTGTGCTGTGTAGTCAGCATTTCGAGCCATCTTGTTTTATGGCTGATTCTATCCTTTCCCAATCACTGGGGTTGGGCAAGAAGAGAGCTAGTCTTAAGCATGATGCAGTACCCACACTGTTCCGCAAGCCTGTGTGTGGAAAAAGGAAAGCAGAAGGGGAATGTCTGCCACCAAAGAAGCGATCTGCTTTTGAAAAACGTGAACGGTGTAGAGTAAGCGAAATGAATTTTTATTAATCACTCATTTTAAGTACAATGACAGGCTGTAGAGGAAGCAATGGAAGACCTGGGAGAAACAGACAATTCAGTTTCACTGAATCATATTATTGTGAGTTAATTCCCTAACAAATTTTGTGACAACATTACCATACTATCTTATGGGTTTAAGGAATCCGAGTCTAATGATGCTGCAATTCAAGTTTCACCCAGTATTGTTTCGGTACAAACCCAGAGTAACCCCATACTCCATAGTGTTGGTAAGATATGTTGTACATAATAATGATGGGCTTACGTGAACTTTTTGTTTTTATCATACAGGTGTTCAGACTGTAGTGGCGGCCACAAAAGATGCTGCTATTCAGTGTTCACTTTTGCCTGCTCCTCCTCTGGTCTTGCATAAGGTCAATAGCTCACATCCTACAGTTACTGATGAACATTATGGTTGTTACTGACACAGACGATGTAACGAATGAAGCAGATGACAGTGACACTGATTACATGGTTGAAAAAGATGATTATGTGGATACAAGTCAGCTCAAGTCACCAGTACAACGATCGGAACTTATGTAAAACTGAAACAGTGGTGCTGTGCTTGCCTAAATTTGTTTGTCTGGGACAGCCAGCCATTCATACAGAATCAGCCAGCCTGTAATATTCTATTATCAGCTGCAATTTTGTTTTCTGGTGCACTACCAACTATGACCCTACGTGTTTTACGAAACATGGGTTGTGCCACAATTGCTGAGAGAACATTTTTCCGGCATCAGCAACATTTTCTTCATCACACTGTTTCTGCTGTGTGGCAGAAACATCAGACAATGATACTGGACAAGCTAATCCGGGAAAATAAAGCGCTTGTCTTGGGCGGTGATGGCAGAGCTGACAGTCCTGGTCATTTAGCCAAATTTGGCAGCTACACAACGATGGAATTGGAGAAAGAGCTTGTCATAGATATACAGTTGGTTCAGGTAAATTCTCAACAAATTCATTACTATGAATATTATTACTATAATACTTTTTAGAGCAATGAAGTTAATGGAAGTTACCATATTATGGAGAAGGAGGGTCTACTACGGTCAGTGAAATGCTTAAAGGAGAAGAGATTTGAAATTGCTACCATAGTGACTGACCGACACAAGCAGATTGCCAAATGGATTCGTGAAAATCTGACATCAACAGATCATCGTTACGACATTTGGCATATGGCTAAGTGTAAGTTACATTGTTATCACTAGGAATTTGAACATTTTACAAATACTTTTGACATACTCAGCATTCAAGAAAAAGGTGATTGCTTTAGCGAAAGAGAAAGACTGCGAGCTTGTTGGGGAGTGGAAACGGAGCTTACTGAACCATCTGTATTGGTCAGCTGTGTCCACTCCAGATGGAAATGGAGAAGTTATCCAGGCAAAGTGGATGTCACTGGATAATCATATCCACAACAAAAACCAACGGCATGGTAAGAACTTTCCTAAATGTTCCCATGGGAGATTACGTAGGAGAAGAAAAAAGAGTGGTTTAAACGACGTAAGTATAATGAATGTGGTATATATCATGAATACTGAATATTTATAACCCTCATAGATACTAAGGCCAGTGAGAAGTTAAGTGCAATTATTCTTAACAAGCACTTTTGCACTAATATGAAAAAAATCTCACCAGTTCACCAAACTTCGAAGTGTGAAGCCTTTCATAGCTTATTAATTACCTTTGCTCCGAAGTCCATGGCATTTAGTTACTACGGCATGCTTTCCAGGTCAGTATAACCTGCACTATAGACAATACTTGTTTGGTTGTTAGTTTTATGAAGATATGCAATCCTGAATTATGACATTACCAGGCTAAAGTTGGCAGTCCTACATTACAACGAAAACAGCCGCAGAGGACAGGCAAAAACTAAGCAAGGGGAGAAAAGATATTCTGTTTTGTATCCCAAGTACAAATCTGGTGGACACATTGTCAGAAAAATCATGGAAAAGTCTACTTACGGTAAATAAAATATATATATATCCAATTTCTGCTCTTATATACCCAATGGCTTAAATATTTATAGGGTATGTGCAAGACCTCTTTTGTGCACTATGGGATGTTATGCTGAAAGAATGTGAAGTATCAGTTATGATGATACCACCACCTGCACTCTGTAATAATTTGGAAAAACCAGAAAAACAGAAGGCAATTGCTGAACATCAGACCAGATTTTCAAAATAATTGTGTGTGTGTGTGTGTAATTGGTTATATTGTTGGATGAAATCCTGTGTAATTATCAGATGGAAATGTCTCTCTTATTTTCTTGACAGCACAAGCAGGTAATACAACCCTGACATTACGGCCAAGCCATCCCCAGCACCATTGAGTCAGTTGCCTGTATGCAATATATCTGTATTTCCTTAAAAAATAATAAAACAGAGTAGTGAAAAAATGTTATTATTATTATTACTACTATTATTTTTATTATTATCATTATCATTATTATTATTACTATTATTATTACATATTATATGCATACTCGTGTATTGATGCTGGGAGAGCGTCCATTCCATGTTCCTGTCGATATTGATAGTATGCTGCTTGCAGTACCCATACGTTCAGACACACGCCCTCAAATCCTGGATGTCTGGTTATGCAACTTGCAGGTTCATTCTCAGTCTCTCCCATTTTTGCTACCACTTTGTTGATTTCTTTGCAGCAAACACACTCTAAGCTGGTTGGCATTATCTGGCAGCATTCACAATCACACCTATATATTGACGAATACACACGATTTTACACACACACTGAACTTGGTAGCTATCACTCTCTTACCAAGACAAGTCTAAAAGCCAGTCTGGATCATTTTCTTCAGCAGAACTGCTGCTGTCTGAAGAATTTGAAGCACTTGGTTCAAATCTGTAAGGTTCAATGGAAGATCCAGAAGAGCTATCACTAGTGTCTCCAGAATCAGTAGTTGAAATGATACCATCACTCCCACTGTATGAGGAAGCATCACTACTGCTGTTATCACTGCCTGAGGTATAGGTTGCCATACTATCTGGCTCAAAACCTCGAAGTTTACACAAGCACCCTGAAGTTTACACAAGCACGCTGTTCCGCGCGGGTACTCAACTTGTGACGTAATCAACCAATTGGACTACTTAATTAGCGTGGGAGTAGGGTGCATTTTTAAAGGCCCATAACGCAAAAACTACTTGACCAAACACTGTCAAATTTTTTTTGGAGTGATACTGTGTTATTTATTATCTACTGAATGACTCAAATAAATAAAAATAAAAAAAGTGGTGGCAGTTACCCTTTAATATTTCCTTAGGTGTACACTAAACAGAAAAAAAACAGCATAAAGTAAAAAAAATTCACTAACCCCATTTTCAATTACGTATTGTCATAATATCAATGAAATTGGGAGCTTAGTTTGATTACAAATTAGTTATATAAAATGATCAATATGTAATGATGTGCTTGAGCACAAATGGCGAGCAAGCCTAACACTCACTTTTGTTAAAAGTTTGATTTTAACTCTAACACTCAAGAAAGGGGATTCATTGCTGTAGTAATTCACTTCCCGCAACTCTTTGAATTAAGCAATAAAAAACAAGTCACATTATTTTTTTTGATATTCTTTAGCTAAGTAGCAGTTGTAAGGCATAATACTTTCACACAACTGAACAAACCTACACAAGACTCACCTTCATGAGTAGTCTAGTGGTCAATGAATTTTCAAGTAAATACTGTGGCATAGGGCTATAACTAAGACAAATAGCGTATTAACTTACCACCGCCACTAACTCGAATAGAAATGGAACTCTGGTAAGTTTTTTAGCTTTAACTGCACCCGCAAAAAAGAATTAAAAACAGAAACAATTAAAATTTCTAGGGTGACACATGTAATGATTGATAAATAGGAAAAATTTGTTTAGAGAAATTTGGGACGGGGTCAAGAACAGTGCTAACACAAAAATACGGGAGGGTCAAAGTATAACATGACATATATATGTCCGCACATATATAAACCAATATCCCCATTTTTTAATTGTGTTACCCTGAGATTGTCTTGTTCGCTCTGCTTACTCACCATGGCACAATCTCTCACCTTCCCCCCAAAACCCATCTTCCTAAAAAATGGCAGTAATGTCATTAAAAAAAGAATATATATATATATAACATAACCTACATGATTAGTCAATATATCAGTAAGGCAGTATTGGCATATAAAACTCCACCACTTTCCCTGTCCCACCATAACAATGACTTAGGTGAGGGAGGCTGTAAATAGGACTCAGACAAACCCTCAATATTAGCTTAATGTTAGTCTCAAAATTCCCCTTCAAAGTATATTATTATGTGTGAGATTAAACACACTATGTGTAAGGATTAATGTTCTTCAAATTACTACAAAAGGTGTCACACATGTGGTATCTACCATAAACATATTAAACTACATGTAGTAACAAGTATATTCAACACTTGCACTACAGAAAAACCACAGTGAACATTATCTATATATATATCTATATATATCTATATATATATAACATATATATATATATATTTATATATATATTATATATATAGGAAACAATATTACAATACTTCATCAGGAAGAGATGGTGGTACTTTGTATCAATTGAGGAACTTAATCAACAGGCGTAATGTTATTTAGAAACCAATGGATAACCTTGATGCATGTGAGGATTTTATTGTTCTTGTAACAGAAGCTCATATTTGTCAGCTGCAATGACAATATTTAATATGAATAGCCTAGATGATCGTCCAAGTATGATGTTTTCTCCCGAAAAATCTGAAGACCTTACTGCAGATCAACTATAGTTCTTCTTGTTATTGCACAACTTGTGGAAAATTTGTTGATACTAACAATCCAAGTGCAAATTCCTCACCTATAGAGCCACCTCAGGATGGAGCACATGCACATGCATGTGGTATGCTATCAAGTGGACAAGCAACTGGTCGCACAAATTATGCAACTGAAGCATTAAATACTCTCCTGCAGTTGAGATAGTTTTTCTCAATACGAATGGCTGCCCAGTTGAAATGGAATCGTACAGTTAATGTACATGGTCGAGAGACTAAAAATATTCCAGCAGATCTCTACATGGAACATTTGAATAGAGAATGCAAGATGATCTTAGCAGGAATGGGTTCAAATATTACAGAGGAGTTGATTTTGAGTGTATCACACGCGCTAAAGCAACTGACCACAATATTGTCTAGTTTGGACTTGCATAATGGAGTGTCTCAGGAATCAGCTGCCCATACAGTAAAATTGAACACAACTGACCTAAAATAACTTTTAGAGCAACTGTTCAACATAACTAAAGTTTTTACAATAATTCCTCACCGCTCTCATAAGCAATTCACCACTGAGAGCTCCAACATAATTTTCAAAATTAAATATACTGAAATTAAACTTTGGATAGAAGAACGTGCAAGACGTTTACTGACCTATCATTAAATTACACTTGAATTATTCATATTTTATTATATTACATATACAACCACCAACACATTGATCATTTAAGATTCATTATATTAATTTAATCTATATTACAGTCTGTACAAGTGCATTTCAGTTCACATAAGACACAACAAAAAATTAATTACATTACAATCATTATGTTAACTTATTCTATACTATATTCTTTATAACTGAATTTCAGTTCACACAAAATGTAATTACTGTAATCCATGTTACAGTATTTTTTGACTATGTTAAACTTGATACTACTTATCACTAGACATTGCACTAACTCATTTAAAGATGTAGCAATGCACTTAAAATCATTATTAATTATTCTTTACATTTTTAGTCAGAAAATTTTATACACTTTCTGCCTATGACTTCAGCAGAATTAAAAGAAAACTTACCCATACTCGTGCAAATGGCTCCAGCATCTTCTCGATGAAAGCAGTTGTGAACTCCAATTGTGTTAGCAGTGCAGCTGATGAGGCTGCTCTCATTCCCAATACACTGGACATTATCCAGCCAAATAGGGCCAGTGCCATCAGTGAATCCTGAGAATAATATGGCAAAAGCTCCTACAAGTACATATCATTTTTTATGAATACCATATTATGATAACAATGTGCCAACTAGATTTCAATTTATGGTTTATATTATTAAATAAGACTAGTCATTGCATGAAGATACAAGCCTAATAGTTTCTAAGTAAAATATCGTAGACAGAGTAGTTCAAATACATTCGGAGTCAGAAAATACTTGCATTATTTCTTTTAGCACTTGATCACACATGCGCCTAAAATATTAATGAGAATCGCAAATTGTGATCTAAAAAATTATTGATTATGTACATGTACTAGTAGTAATTTGGATAAGTTTTGTTGCTTGAGATATCCTTAAATGCACAGCATTTAGTTCCACAGAATTATCTGTTACCTTTTAATGCGCACGATAATGTCATTTATGGCAGATGCTTTTAGCTCACTCAGGTAAGTCCTCCTTTCTTCTCAATAAAAAATAATTCATTATTATTAGGAACTCAATCTGAAAAAAAATTACCATCATGTCTAGACTATAATATTCAATACTTTCATGGCTTATTCATAGTGTATATTTTCCCAATATAAACCCAATAAAATTTTAATTATGTATACTGTTAGCAGTTGTTGGGGTAACATATCCGCTAACAAACGGATATGTACTTATGGGTACAGAGAGCACATATTTAAACAAGATTACCAACCAAATAGTCCTGCAAAATCTAAACATGTACATATAGCATTTATTTCTAAGTTACTAGTGTCACAGAACATATCATACTGTATAGACATAATTAATATACGTTTACATTGATATTTTACCTTGAGAGCTAAAACCCAATTGTCTGCAGGCCACTTGAGCATCCACATTATCCCACAAGTCATCACAAACTGTACCCCAGACGTTGTTGTGGCAAATCTCAACACGCCCAGTACTTGAGCTTCCTCCAGCAAGTCTAATGTCTCCTTGGGTGCAAGTTGCTATGGCTATTACACAAGATACATAAGTAATAAATGGATAAAAAAAACAGAATTATTATTAGTAAACCAATCACATAAAAATCAACAACAATAGTAATTGTTCAAGCCGAATGAGGAAAGAAGTCCTACACAAACTATTTCATTTAGTTCTACACAAACTATTTCATTTTAGTCTTTACCTTTGCACTTGCGCCTAGTACTCGGTGTTAAACGTCGATGTTCGGCGATCGGCGATGTTCAAGTCCGTTTTCCGTTTTAATGTTTCTTAGTTACTTTTTTTGGTCATTCTTATATTTATATAATTGTGGTCAGTTACTCGCTGTAATACATGAACTATTCTTCATTACTTTAATTAATAGCCATACTTGGTGAACTATTCTCTCCTTGGCATTCTACCGTCGCTACATAATTTGGTCCTTCGAGCCGGATACTCCGTGGAATCTAGCTACGGAGATCCAGTAACCTTCCTTCCTACTCAGTCCAATACTTTGGTTCTACCTCTCCAATACTTTGAAATTTCTTCTCCAATACTTTTGGAACTACCACTCTGATACTTTTGGAACTACCACTCTGATACTTCGGAATACTACACTTTTCTAAAGTTTGAATAGTTACCTAGCCCATTTGTTGCAGTTGTCATGGACTACAAATGTGCTATAGGTTCCGCTAAGGGCAACGTAACCAAAGTCGCACTTTTTGTCAAACAGCAAGAATCCTTAGATCCTAAAACTCTACAGCCTCCATCTTTGGATCGTCTTTTGGTTCGTCTCACAAATGCACAGGACCCCATGTCTGGATGTGAACCATTGTAAGGTGGCCAGGAAATCTTCTCTGGACAAGAAAGCACAAACATCAAGATGAACACATTTCGTGAACATACAAGCAAATATGATACAATAGCATTTGATCAACACAGGCTTCCTGGTGTAGCCCTGTCTTAGGGTGAAGGGGCCGGCAAAATCTATTCCAATGTTTACAAAGGGTGGCGCTGGAGTGGTTCTTCTGCTAGGTAGGAGGCCCATGTGTCGTCAAGGTCTGTCCGTAGGCTCGTTGACAGTTGAAGCAGGATCTGGAGTTCTTTTTCAGGGTGTTGCGCAGTCCAGAATACAGTAGGTGTGACTCAGGATGGAGGCGAATGCGAAGATGCCTGGATGGAGTGTCTTGAGTAGGATAATGGTCAATCGAGATTTTGTTGAGAGCAGTTTGAGGTGGAAAGGCTGTGATTCATCTGTTTTCTTTCTGACTCCACTGGTGACCATTCTTCTCAGGTACACAGCGGCCCCATAGGCGAGTTGAGAGGCGTCTGAGAACCCATGGAGAAAAATTAATATGACGGGAAGATCGGAGGAGGACAGTCTTCTCGGCACTAGATTGGATGTAAGAGAAGGGATATGCTGGATCCAGTCTCTGTATTGGTCGGCTATGTGAGACGGAATAGGCTTGTCCCAGGCCAAGTCAAGTTTCCACAGCTCTTGCAGTAGAATCTTGGCTGGCACGATGGAATGTGAGAACAGGCCAATGATGTCGTAAACACTGACTGTCCCGGAGGCTACCATGCGTTTGGTTATGTCATCTGCAGGAACTGTAGGAGGAGGAGTAGCCACGTGAAGGGTGTCAGAGGTCACATTCCAGTGGATACCCAGTGTTTTGGGATTGCAGTCAGTTGAGGACACAACCAGAGGTGTGGTTTCTTGTAGGTCTCGTGGAATGAATCTCTCAGTTCTCGTGATTTGGTCCTCTACTTTCTGAGGGTCATCCTAGCAGAAAGTAGAGCATCACAAGTAAAAATTCTCAGGGTACAAGCTTCATCAACAGTGGCAGCACCGGAGATCAGGTCATCCGCATAAAAGTCCTTTGACATTAATGAGGCGGCCACAGGGTGAGAAGGAACAACAAGGTCAAACAATGTCTTTATCACCTGACTGGCAAGAAAGGGTGAGGAGGTCACACCAAAAGTTACTCTCTTCATCCGGCAGTCCTGGATGTTGCCATGTTCATCTCTGAGCTGGAAACGATGAAGATCCCTGTCATATGGGTATAAGAGTCCAATGTTGTGTGTCCGGAATCTGATGATGACATCAGCCAAGGCAGGTACAGGCAGGGCCCGGGGTCAGGATATTATTGAGGCTCACTCCAGTAGATAACTTGGCAGAGGCATCAAAGACAGGTCTCAACTTCGTGGTGGTTGAACTGTCCTTGAAAACCCCATGCACAGGTAGGTAGAAGTGTGGAATATTGGCTATTGGGGTCGGAGGGATGACCTTGGCATGGTCGAGGATGAGATACTCCATGAGAGCACCTTGGAAATCTAGGAGCTTGTCCTTCTTCTTGAGGGTCTTTTCGTTAGATAGGAGTCTCTTCAGGGCTAGGGGTCAAGTCTTCCCTAGTTGGACAGCTGAGGATTTCCGTGGCAGTTTGACCATGAATCTTCATTCAGTCCGGGAGTAGGAGGAAAGGAAGTCAGCCACTACAGGGTCATGGCTGGGAGTTGAGTTGGAATTGGGAGTTGCCACAGACGGGAGAGCTCCTTGTCCAGATTGTCTTCTTCAGCTGTCGTGATGAGAACGTAGACAGGTGATATTCCGTAGAGTGGTCCAGAAATGGACTAGCCAAACGGGGTATTTATGATCTTGATACCCTCAATCATGATGCAACCATCATAGACACACTGCTCCATGTCCATGTTCCCTAGGATGAGCTGAACTGATCCTCCCATGTCTGAACTGATCCTCCCATGTCTGGTCCTGAGAGGTGAAGGTCTCTGACTGAGGGTAAGTCAGTGATAGACTTCTTGTTGACAGGAACAGGAGTGGGTTGAGTTTTGATAGTACAGAAAAGGTGATGGGCATCAATGCGAAGGAGCTATCATCGGAATGAAGTGAGGTCTTTACACAGAAAGTGCTCCTGCCAGAGCCAAAGCTGCTTGTAAAAGAGAGAGAATGTGGGATCCTCTTGAGTCCTAGAAAGTTCGCCAGGGAACTTCTCATGAGAGAAACATCTTCTCCGGAATCCAAGATTGCTCTTACCTTCATGATTTTCCCTCGGTTGGAGAGATGGACACGATAATGGTGTTCGAGAAGGAAGGAGAAATATTGGCATCATCTTTGGGAACCTCGGTCTCCTCTTTGTCAACAGCAAGGGAGAAGGAGGCGGCAGTGGGTTCAAGAGGGTCTTTATGGAGTAGGGTGTGATGGCGCTGACCACAGGACCTACAAGTAAAACGAGAAGGACAATTCTTAAAACCATATGTATCAGAAAAGCAGTTCATACAGAGCCTCTTGTCCCTGACAAACTTATTTCTCCAATCGGTACTGAAGGAGGCAAAGACTGAACACTTGTTGAGTCCGTGCTTGTCCTCACAGGCTAGACTTTTGGGGTTGGATTTGACCTTGTTCTTGGCTGGGGAAGGACTGGAGGTGAATGAGGCAGAGGAAGACGATGGGTTCGAATTCGACTTATTAGACAGGGCCAGCTGATCGAGACGATTCTCCAGGTAGGTCCTGAAGTCGGCGAAGGTTGGCTTGACTTCCCTTTTCGTCACGGCATTGTCCCAGATTTTCTTAGCTGCATAAGTCAGAGCCATAGTGGTTCGGTATAGGAGATAAAACGAGAGGGAATCTTCCATGTAGGGCTCCAAGGTATCGAATCCTTGAAATATTTGAGTGTGGATGCGCTGGACACCTTCGTAATCGAAGCTGAAGGACTGTGGCTTTCCATCTTCTTGATCAAAAGGGGAACAACGACTTGTGGCCTTCAATATCTTCTCTTTAGTCGCTCTAGGAGCTGGCTGAGGTCCTCCTTCTCTGGCGCGTTGTCCACGATGTCCTTGACATCTTTGGGAAGAATGGAAGGCATTTCGTATCGAGTTCAGAGAACCCAACAGCTCTGGTGGTGATAGCGGCAGTAAACATAGTATGAAACTTTCTCCACTGGAAAAAATCCCCATCAAACTTGGGCAGTTCTACATTGATTGGTGCAGCTCTGGCCACAGTGGGTGTTGTAGTGGAGGTGGAGGCTGAATTCATTGGAGTGAAGGTAGTGAGACGTCTGTAGTATTGGACTCTTTTCCATAAGGCTGTGAAGATGTCAGCCAGTTCCTGGTTGTCTCTGAAGTCACTGGCTTGAGTCTGGGTGTCATTGATTCGTTTGGCGAAGTCCTTGACGTCTGCCAGGTAGGAAGCAGTAGTGTCGAACGGTTTGTCCAAGAAGTCTGCTTCTCTAATGAGTCCTTGAACTTCTTCCCAACAACAGAGTAGTCTGAGGAGATCTCGACATTCCTTGTGAATGCCGTCATTGAATTCATCTCGGCTGGTGTGTTCCTCGTATTCATGGCTTTCTAGGGAGAGTTCATCGTCAATGAGCTCCTCGATCTGATCTTGGAGATCTTGGTGTATTTCGATATCAGTTTTGATGAGAATCTTAAGATGTTCGACATCGGACTTGCGGCTCTCGGCTAGGAACTGCACTGAGGTTATCAACTTTCTTGTGGAGGCGGGTCAAGTTACCGTGGCAAGTAGCATGTTTGCGTCGAAGAGATTCTAGAGCCTTGCTAACCGAGACAGGGTCTGCTTCTTTGCCTTCAGGATCCATACTTGTGGGGGGGAAAAATTGAAAGGCGTTGAAAAATCTAGTTGAGGTGGGCAAATCTGGGACGACCTTTCCAGAGATTGGTATAGGTGAGGAGTCTCGAAGGTCAGTTGACAGATTGATATAGGTGGAGGCTGACTTTGGCGAGGCTTCAATCGAGTGGCAAATGGCAAGGAGAGGAGTTACTCCAGAGCGACTATAGAGAGAAGAGCCTCAGTCAGGTAGTGGAGCAGTTGGAGGTAGCTAATAGGTTGCCAGAAAAAGCTAAGTATGCTTATCCGGCTCGAAGAACCATGAAAAGGACTCTAACAAATGGTTGGTATAGCCCTGCTGATTGTCACTTCTTTACCCAGCTTAGCTAAGTCAAAGGACCAGACTGCCAATTTACTAAATGCGCACTCCATTGACAGTGTAATGGTCAAGGTTAGCACTGATAGGCAACAAAAAATACAACAATTGGACTAACTTAAATAATAGGGTCCACTGACCGGAAGTCGGTGGTCTTGGATATGAATATCATTAATGGTGGGTAAAAGTTAAGTTAATGAACAATACATGGTGAATGACTAAGCTAGCAGTTTATTGTTCTTTGGCCAGGGCCAGCCTGTGCCAGTTGTCCAGGAGAGTCCTGGACAATATATATATATATATATTTGTGTGTGTGTGAGTGTGTGTGTGTGTGCTTATTTATATGATATGTGTGACCTTTTTATTGCCTGCTCCTCTCATTACATAAGTTGGTAAAGCTTCTTGATGAAACAACAAAGTAATGAACCGGTCTATGATTCAGTAATTAGTTGTGGGCCTTGAAAACCAGCAATAATTACAGCTTATAGTTATTTATCACTTTAAAGCAGGCTAGCTTGCTCACCATTTGTGCTTAAGCACACCACTAGTTCTATTTGTTGTAAGTAATTGTATTGTGTCTTTATATCCAACTTAACCAGATAAATAAGGTAAACATAATATTATAGGTTCGAAACCTGTCATTGCTTCTCTTTTGCATGGTGCATGCTAAATATTAGCAAGTAGCACCAAGTAGCACCAAGAGACATTCCAGCTAAAATTACTGCATATAGTATTATTGTACTTATTTGAACAAAGTTTTTGACTTTTCAGTCATTCTCGGCTGAAAAAATTATAATAATAGCAAATTTTCTCTGTTCTAACATCTAATATAATATATTATGTTTAATAAGATTAATCTGTGGTTTTGTATGTTTAATTAAAACTCAACTTGTGATATTGTATGTTTAATAACTTGTGAAGTAGTTGTGTTGCTTTTCCTTGTTTGTTTTCTATCGCATTAAATAATTGGTACATGATTCTAGAGCCTAACATGTATAGCTTAAGGGTGCTCGCACATAGCAACGCGCGTGTACTTTTTTCCGTGAATTTAACCACAGAAATGTGGCATCCTATTTCGTGGAATAGTAGTACCTCACGAATTGATAACGCGTGGGGAGAGTTCCCGCGATCAGGATATTCTCTAACTATTCCCGCGGCTTGGAAACCACACGATTGAGGACCTGAGCAGTTCAATATGTAAGTCATATGATTAAATGATAAAAAAAAAGTGTAATGCTATTCTAGCCATAACTACCAATTAAAAAAAGTATATATTGACACACAAAATAAGCAAATAAATACATAACTTTTAAATTAACCTAGTGGGAGGTGCGTGGGAAGTGTGCGAGCACCCTTAATACACATTAATACAATATCACGCTTGTTTTAACGGAAAAGGGGCTTCCTAGCTATGCACCTTAGCTCAGCTATATCTGACACTAATAAGATTCCTAATTAGCACTCATTATGTATAGCAATGTGGCTGTGTGAATTAGCTCATTACCACAATAGCAATGATAAGTAAGAGAGTGAATAATTATATTATCTAATAATGTTTACATACTAACCAATAATGGGTCTTCATATCCTCTGGGACACACTTGCAATTTTGTATCTAACATAGTGTGTTGGAATAACCACACTTTCAGAACCAACTCGCACATAACGAACTCACACACAAACTTACACATTCACTCAGTTGCATACATTTCCTATCACTTCAATAATTGTAATTTGACACTAATGCATTTATGTTATGCATTATGTTATTTCACTTCACTCCCTTTTCCCTATATACACCACCTAATGTTCTGGAGTGGCAACAGAAAAATAAAAATTCTTCCCTAGCAACCAGGCTTAATTAACCGCATGGGAGGTGCGTGGGAAGTGTGCGAGGACCCTTAATACACATTAATAAAACAACACGCTTGTTTTAACGGAAAAGGGGCTTCCTAGCTATGCACCTTAGCTCAGCTATAGCTGACACTAATAAGATTCCTAATAAGCACTCATTATGTCTAGCAATGTGGCTGTGTGAAAGTACCCACTATTTTTACTGCATTAGCTCATTACCACAATAGCAATGATAGGAAAGAGAGTGAATAATTATATTATCTAATAATGTTTACATACTAACCAATAATGGGTCTTCATATCCTCTGGGACACACTTGCATTTTTGTATCTAACATAGTGTGTTGGAATAACCACACCTTTAGAACCAAGTCGCACATAACGAACTCACACAACAAACTTACACATTCACTCAGTTGCATACATTTCCATTCACTTCAATAATTGTAATTTGACACTAATGCATTTATGTTATGCATTATGTTATTTCCCTTCACTCCCTTGTCCCTCTATACACCACCTAATGTTCTGGACCATTCATGCCACATTTAGACAGTTTATTATATACCTGGCCGTTTGCACTTCTGTTACTCAGTTCTGGTGATAGTATTGAAACATACGCTAAGTGTTATGTCCAACAACCCCTCTAAGCCCCAATAATCTGAGGCTAGGACCTACATCAGCCTGCCAGAACTCTGGTGAGCTTCGTTCTACCCATCTCTGGTCAACCTCCCAGTTAACCTACCACACATAGCTCACATGTTATACAGTAGAACCTCCCTTATCCGGACTCCCAAGTTACGGGCACCTCCCTCTACCGGGCAGCTGCTATGTACCTTGTGGTTAGGTAAAGTATCCCAACTAGCAAATTTGACAGCTGCTTTTGGATAGGCAGTTCAGCTGGCAGCACTATTTTGAATGCATTCTGAGATATGGGCAAATCTGAGGTAAGGGCACCCCTTGAAACCAAGGTGCCTGGATAAGAGAGGTTCTACTGTACTTAGGTATATGCCATGCTGTACTAGTATGAGCATTTATGTCCTCCACATGGCTTGAGTATACACACAAAACAAAATACGACTTACAACAAAGAGTTTATATATAAATTGCTTTTGATAGCATTAATGACAATACGAGGGTAATTTGTAACACAATTAACCATTTAAGTGGTTGTTAAGTAGGGGTGTGGCTTTTTTCAGCTGGAAGCCATGTTTTTGCTGTTATGGATTCCACTAAATTTGAAACCAATACTATAGTCATGTCCCTTAGCGACAAAATTCCATCAAATGGGGACAGAGCGGACAAAAGTGCCAAACTTTTTATAGTGAGTCTTTAGGTCATATGAACTATTTCTAAGATAGGATCCACCCTCCAACTGTTGTGGATCTCCTAATAATAAGGCAAAAGTTTGCGAAGTGTGAAGTGGTGTTAATTCGCGCCATGCGCGAAGATATTAATCTTTGCACCCCGTAGAAATTGTATAGCGAAAATAAAAAACGCCTTATTTTCCTAGCTTGGTATTGTAATTTATGGTTTAACTTGTTTGAAGTTTATATTTGTCAGAGCTCATCGAGAACGCAACTTTCCCTTCTACATTGAGTGCCTTAACCGATTAGCGGCCGAATTATTACTTAACCGCGGTGCCGCGAGCCGCCGTATTTTTTTCCTCCAGAAGTAACCCCTACTGGAGAAGCAACTTTCTGACTTTGTAGCGGAGAAACAATCGGTCCTGGACATAAAGTTTCTATTGATCAGCCACTGGTAAAAGCTTGCTCTTGCTATTGCTCAATGGATTGAAAGTCCTGCACGCTCCAGTTTTCGACAGTGGATGGGAGGACGCCTAAGGCTACAAAAATTTTTGGTTTCTCGTAGCGTCCTTGGGGTGTCACTTCGCGTTGCTTAGTTTCACTACGCTAGTTATGAGCTTACAATAGAAGACATGTTCAGAGATTTGAGTAATGGTTATGAATGACGCAAGAATGGACACTAACAGCAACTTAAAGGTGAATTGTTAGGAAACAAAACATACGCCATTTTCAGATTTATATTAGTAAGAATGAAAACATCAAAATCTAGCCAATGATATCGACTTTAATTCATTAATAAGTCAATCTGTGACATTCTTGTGTTCTTTTTATATATTCCAGGTATATTATGAACTTTACAATACTACTAATATTCCAAAGTTATGGATCAGCTTGGAAATTGGAGATACTCTTGTGTTTCCTTAGTTTATTGATTCTGTAGAATCAATAAACTTCTCCGGAAGACTTAAGCTATCATTGCAGCATAACTCAAAGTATCAAAATAATCACGAATTATAGTTCTTGTTATAAAATTTTATATGAAAATATTTGATAAACTTGAAGTGTTTTGTAGCAAGGTTTGTCTGATGAATTATATATTGTAACCACACTTGTAGATATGCTGTACAGATAGCTATACTACATTACAAACCTGAGATGCAATGATAGATAACTGGTAGATTCAGGTATGCAGCTGTAGGCAGATAGTTATTACCCCCTTTCTTGTACGCAGAATTGCGTATTTGGCCTTTCGGGGACAAAATACGGAGGTACGCAAAAATGCGTATTTGGCCAGTAATCGGTTAAGGCACTGGCACCCTGGTTCTTTGCCTTAGATCATCACAATTATGCCAGGTGGTTACCTGTTCACATGCGCGAAGATATTAATCTTTGCACCCCGTAGAAATTGTATAGCGAAAATAAAAAACGCATTATTTTCCTAGCTTGGTATTGTAATTTATGGTTTTACTTGTTTGAAGTTTATATTTGTCAGAGCTCATTGAGAACGCAACTTTCCCTTCTACATTGAGTGCCTTAAGGCACTGGCACCCTGGTTCTTTGCCTTAGATCATCACAATTATGCCAGGTGGTTACCTGTTCACATCCGCGACATGGAAAATTTACCATTGTCAATACAAACAAAGTTCAAAGATCATGGTCACTGGGTAATTAGCAAGACACTGAATAAGTTTTCTGCTATGCCTATAGACCAAGCCCATCAGCAGAACAATGCTCTAATATAAGGTTCTGGTGGTGCAATAGGTCTTACAAACAATCCATCTGCCTTCAGAAAATGGATTATTTCTGGACCGGAGCAGGCACGGCTCATCATGGAATTCGAGAGAGAGAGTACATACAAACAGCGCAGGAGAATTGTCTACATCAGGGTCAGTCATCGCAAAATGTTTTTAAACAGCAAGTGTTAGCTTTAATTGAAGCAATACGTGACTTTGGAAATCCCTTTCTAGAAGATTCCCATGATCTACTGACCCTGGACACACAAAATGTCATGCATGAGTCTGTAATTGAAACAGTTCGTACAGTTGAGTCTCTTGGAAAAGAACGGTACAGCAAGTACCATGATTCAGTACTTTCAAAGTGTGAATGCTCTATTCATGAAGTGATTCCCAAGAATCGTCTAGCTCTTTTCAGATGTGGAAAGCCAAAAAGTAAAACTAAACATGCAAAGACAGTTGCAATGCTTAAAGATGATGTTTCACTTTTTTCCAGGCTCTATAGTGTGACAAAAAACAGAGATTGTAATTTGCTAACTTTCTTCAGTTATGAAAATCATTCTTTTCCTCCTTCATTATCAGAATATGGTGAACTTCGTTCTTCCAAAAAGTCAGACTTGTTGGCTTTACTTGGGCATAACAATTGTGCTGATCCTCCTAACTCTTTTGACACTATTGTACTTGATGGTGGTGCTCTTGTACATCTCCTTACCACTGTCAACATCACTACATTTGACCAGTATGCTGATGACGTTGTTATTCCCCATATTCTGAAGCAACTAGAATGGTCTACTCAAGTCGATATTGTTTGGGATACCTATATAACCGATAGCCTCAAACAGTCAACAAGAGATAGGCGAGGAAAAGGCACCAGAAGAAAGGTTGCTGGTAAAAGCAAGGTACCAGGGAAGTGGAACGATTTTCTAAGAGATGAAACTAATAAAAAAGAACTATTTCATTTCATTTCCAAGAAAATTATATCTGCCAACTATCCTGAGGGCAAGCAAGTTTATATAACTTCAGGTACTGAAGTATTTTTAAAGGTCAGTGACCAGCAGATGCAAGCATGTGATCATGAGGAGGCGGACACAAGACTTGTTGTCCATATAGTACATGCCATACACAATGGTCACGGTAAAATCTTGGTTCGAACAGTTGATACTGATGTGACAGTGATTTTAGTGGGCAAGTTTTTTTACCTGTTGAGTTTAAACTCAGATGTCAGTATTTGGGTGGCTTTTGGGAAAGGAAAATCTTTCTCGTACTGGCACATCAACTCCATCTGTACTTTTTTGGGTGAGGAGAAGGCTTTAGGATTGCCAGTCTTTCATAGTTTAACTGGCAGTGATACAACATCAGATTTTTTTGGTAAGGGAAAAACAATAGCTTGGGAAGCTTGGAAATCATTCCCTAACTTAACTGCAGCGTTAGTAGACATAGCAGTGCACCCCTTTATTCCTATAGATGAGGGCTCAAACAATTTTTCTCTTTTGGAACGGTTTGTAATACTTATGTATAACAAAACGAGCATTCTCGAAAATATTAATGAAGCTCGGATGGATCTCTTCTGCCATAGAAATAGAATGATGGAAAGTATCCCCCCTACAAGAGCAGCTCTTTTCCAACATGTATTGCGGTGTGTGTACCAAGCCAGCATATGGACTACCAGTTAATTCTGCATTCAACCCCCTCATCATGGGGTTGGAGCTGGAATGAGGGCACGAGTTCATGGACAGCAAAGTGGACAACTCTTCCTGTGGCTAGCCATGCTTGTCTAGAGCTGGTTAAATGTAACTGCCGGAGCAGCAAAGACTGTGGGGCCAGGTGTGGCTGCAAGAAAGCCAACTAGACTTGTACTGAACTTTGTAAATGTAAATGGTTTTCATAATTATTGATTTCTTGTGTCAAATCCAGTCATTTTACCCTTTTATGTAAGTATGATAAAGTCAGAATCAAACTTCAAACAAGTAAAACCATAAATTACAATACCAAGCTAGGAAAATAATGCGTTTTTTATTTTCGCTATAAAATTTTATGGGGCGCAAAGATTAATATCTTCGCGCATGGCGCGAATTAACACCACTTCACACTTCAAAAACTTTTGCCATAATATTATTAGGAGATCCACAACAGTTGGAGGGTTGATCCTATCTTAGAAATAGTCCATATGACCTAAAGACTCACCATAAAAGCACTTTTGTCCGCTCTGTCCCCATCTTTCAGCTAATTGACCTGACTACTAGACCTGCTTGTACAAATTTGTATGGTTACAAATTAGCCTTGTAATGTCAAAACTCCTCCGTAGATGTCCAGAAATGCCGTATATTGTCCATCCCATCCCACAGTCCTACGGGACAGTGGGACATTCCACGGGATGTCCACCTGTCCCTCTACAGATGCGTGTGTGTCCCACTGTCCATCCCATTCCTTGGTCCCATGGGACAGTAGGATTGTCCATTGCATCCCACAGTCCCACGGGACAGTGGGACATTCCATGGAATGTCCACATGTCCCTCTTACAGATACGCCCACTGTTCATTTCATTCCACGATGCCATGAAAGTATTGTCATAATGAACACTTAGAGTCAAGTTAGAGCGCACACGCGAAGCGCGTGGCACGATTAGCATTAGATTAGCAGAGCGCCAAAGGCGCGACGACACAATTTGACAAGCCAACTGAGCGAAGCGAAGGAGGTGTCATGCTAGGTTTAATACGCAAGAAAGAGCAATTGCTGACAAAGTTACAAGTATGTTAATATTAATAAAAACCACTCACTATCTACTTCACAGACCCATGGGAACGTGGGATGAGATGGACAGTAAATATTCATGTGTCAGTGAGAGGGACAGGTGGACATTCCATGGAATGTCCCACGATCCCATGGGACCGTAGGATAGGATGGACAGTACGACACATGCATCTGTAGAGGAACAGGTGAACATCCCGTGGAAAGTCCCATGGGGCTGTGGGATAGGATGGACAATCCCATGTAATCCCATGATCCCATGGGACGTGGGATGGGATGGACATTTTACGGCATTTCTGGACAGCCCTCGGGGAGCCAGCTAAAACAAAGCCAGACCCCTACTTAACGACCATTTAAATGGTTACTTCTTGTAAGCGTTACATCTACAGATTTTTTGAAATGGTCAAATGTTCATGTTTTGGTGGGTTATAGTAGCACCTTGGTTCTAACTTAGAAACAACAAAAGTAACAATAACCACATCACCAGCAATAAGAGTAACAACAATCATGTACAACACTTCATGGCACTCATTTCCAAAGACTCATTACTTAACAGTTAGGTAACAGGATCTGATCATCTTTATGAATCATTCACTGCTCTTGAAATAATCTACAAAATCTTAAACTATCAAGCCGTTTTCTTAAATAATGCCAGGTTTAGGTACTCAGTCTAGTTAGTTGTTGTAGACAGTGCACAGAGCTTAGATAAGTGATGACTTCAATGTGTTTGCTAAACTTTAAGCTATTATAGAAATGTATAATTGTTAGCTACGTTCTGCTGATGTGGGTTTTGGAATCACTACATCCTAAAATACCGTCTTAGCCTAGTTTAATCCCAACTACTAGCTACATACATGCGACCAACCGATAAATTGGTAACTGGTATCAGTGCGTCTCATAACGTTGTCAATGGAAAAAAAAGTATAGCTATTAGTCCTAAACTGCTAACAACAAACAGATACTCACCTTCACAGACTTGAACTGTATAAATAGACAACGCCAGGGTTGAAGTTATTAGAAAATAATAGCCTAGTGTTGCCATTGTCTCTAACCTCATCCCAGGGAAGAGATTAAAATTCAAAATCTTCGTTGTGCTTCTGCGGATGAATCTAATTTATCCATCCCGACTCCTACCGGATGAAGAAAACATTACGTTCAGCAATAATGACGATTCAGATATGACAGGAAATTTGGTCCGGAAGCTTTTGAGCAATACGGACCATATTACCGAATATATTTGTGGGTGCAGCCTCCCAGAAGGAGGACAAAAAGAAGAAGAAAAAGAGTGAAGAAGAACAGAGAACATGTATTGTTTAGTTGTGTTTTATAGGTATATTTGTTTGTATTTAACTTGGGTATGGGTCGCTGAATACTATAAAAACTGCCTGACGCATGCCCGGGTTGTCTTCTTACTCGTTCAATTCTTGGCTTAAAACCTAAGTGCCTAGCTAACTCTTCACGTCCTGTTAAGGTCTCCGAGGTACGAGGAAGTTCTGGTGGCAGCGTAACTATACTTACGACCCCTGGAGTAGTCCCGAGCTTAATCGCCCACGGAGCTAACCAGACGACCTCACCTCTCCCCACAATATTATTAGAATAATATTATGGTTCCACCAGAGTCAGCAGAGCAAGCTAAAGGGCTAGGGTAACAATAAAGTATTAACCTAGAGTATTTGGAGTTATCTAAATGAGGCTTTGATATGCATAGCTTGTGGGCATACAAGAGATGCCCACATTAAAGAATAAGAGAGAAGAGGAGTAATGAGAAGACAGAAGGAAAAGAGAACTAGTTTATGTTATGCATCTTGTTATCATTGTTAGAGCGTGCATCATTAGACAGAACATTAAGTGTGAGTAGTTGTGCGCAGGATTAATAGTTGTATCATTTTCATTGGTCAAGTGGCGAGTGGACCTATAGTCATAAGCCACTTGCCACGTGTTGTAATTCAGTCCAGTTTGAGATTGCAATTTATTGAAGCTCTTATTGAACTCTGGTGGTAGCGTATTATTCGCTGCTCACCGAACTGAGGGTCATCGAGTTGTGCGCATATCGAACCCCACAGATTTTGGTGGCAGCGGTGGGATCCTAGGGTGGAGACGTCCAACTTGGGGTCTTGACGAACAAAGGACAAGAGACAACTACGGTGTCTACCCGTCCCAACGTCTACGTTCGAGTACGTAGACATCCAAACCAGCTGTAGAAATTATTTCTACCTACCCACGGTCTACGGACTTGTGAAGCAAGCCACTTTGTTACGACAGAGGAAGGCAAAGAAATCACGGGACCCTTGTTACGGCAGTGGGAACCTAGAGACAGAAAAAGAGAGACAGAAAGGGAGAAGCGAAGGAACGAAGGGAAAGGAGAACCACTGGAGAAGAGGCTCAGACAACCTTAGAGACTTGTGTTGCTCTCAGTGTAGTTGTGTGTTGTGAATTTCAAAGTGTAATTCTTGAAAGTTGTTGATTGGTTCTAATATTGTGTTGTGCTCATCTTGTGATCACTGTGTTGCTATTTTGTAATTCACAGGGTCTCAACTGAGGACGAGTTCGCTTGCCCTCTATGACAGAGCCTGGACAAGGTGAGGCGAGGAGGAGGACCAAGAAGTCGTCCGGGGTGAGCACCGACAAGGAGCTTTACCGGCCTAGGGGGCGACCAGCTGTTAAAACTCGATCGCCCTACCCATTTAGGCCTTCCGACGCAAAGTACGAAGAGGAGTCAGGAGCAGAATCAGAGCTAGTAGAGGACAGTGAAGTAGAGGTAGGAATGTTGAGGAGGGGGGAAGAAAGTGAGGTGGCATCGCTGCTGCGATACCTAGTAGAGAAGGACGAGAAAGATAGAGAAGAGAGGAAGGCTGCGGAAGAGATGAGCCGAAAGGCAAAGGAAGAAGAAACAGCCAGGATGAGGGAGGAAGAGGAGAGAGTCAGGAGACGTAAAGAGGAAGGAGAAGACAGACGACTGGGAGAAGAAGCTGCCCGTCGCAGGGAGGAGGAAGAGCGCCGAAGGACGTCTAGACTGGAAGATGACAGGGTACGTGAGAGGAGAGAGTTGTTACAGGAAAAGTTGAAGGGGTTAGGAGTATATAAGGAAGGGAACGAGTTAGGGGCTTACTTAGGAAAGTTTGAACGGATAATGAGAGAAGGTAGGATTGGTGAGGGTGACTGGGGGGAGAGGTTATACCCCAGGTTGCCTGAGACCCTGTGCATGAGAGTGGCACAAGCAAGGGACAGGGATGAAGAGTACGGGGAAATAAAGAGAATTTTGTTAAAGGCTACGGGGGAAACAGCTATTACCTATGGGAACCAGTTGTTGGAAGCCAATGGGGAATTGTTTAAGAGCATGACTGCAGGGGGAATAGCAGACTGGCTATTAAGAGTGACAAAGGGAATGTGTCAAGGTTGTAAGGGTGTGGAGGATTGTATGTTGGCCATGGCGTTGGCCGTGTTAAGGAGGAATTTGCCGCCTAGTGGAAAGGCGTATCTAGAAATGAGAAAGATTGGAGAGTGGGGGGAATTAAGAGAAACTCTGGAGGACTGGATGTCCGGTAGACAGAGAGGTAACTTTTATAGGCCTCTGGGTAGTGGTCCCAGTGAGGTAACTAGAGGATATAGGGGAACAGTGGACAAAGAGAGTTGGTATGGGCGTGGAGGAAAGGCCCAAGGAACTGGTGTAGGGGATAAAGTGGGAAGCACGTACGGGGCTGTGACATGCTACAGTTGTGGAGAGAAGGGGCACAGGGCTAGCGAGTGCAGGAGAGACAAGCAGGGGAGTAGTTATATTACAAGGGTACCCACTTGCTATAATTGTGGAAAGGTAGGACACAAGAGCCCGGAGTGCACAGCTAAGAAGGGAGCGGTGACAGTGAAGAAGGAACCAAACCCGACTAAGATGTCCATGATTAGGCGAGCCAAGTCAGGACAAGCTGAGAATGTAGCGTACGGGATGGTGAATGGGATGAGAACTAAAGTCCTCATAGACTCGGGCGCTGAGTTAGGGTGTGTACCCAAGGCACTGGTCCCGGAGGGGGTAGAAATGTGTAGAGACGTGTATGTCAAGGGATATGGTGGAAAGGAACAAAAGTATAAAAGTTGTATAAGTGAATTTGTGGTAGGAGGCCACAGGAAAAGGATAAGGTCCATTATAGACGAGAGTGAATCGTCAGGGGTGACATGTTTGGTACCGGTCTCCCTGGTGGATGACCGGGAAGCGATGGCGTATAGGGAAGCCATAAGGGAATATGTGTCTGAGGACAAAGTGGGAGTTAACGTACTGACTAGGAGTATGGTCAGGAGGGAGAGAGAGTTAGAAGAGTGTGAAGAAGAGTTAGATGAAATTGTGTCGTGGGATACAGTTAGTCCTGAAGGTGATGGTGAGCCTGAACCTGAGGATGGAGCGAGTAGCCAGTCCAATCCCTTAAATATGCCCGAAGTTTGGAGTAGGGTGGGAGAGGACCAAGGGGCGGAAGAAGCGGAGGGTGCGCCTGAAGTGGAACAGCCCCAGGTGAAAGCAAGAGAGGAGAGTGAAGAAGGGAATGCAATTCCCTTAGGAGAATTGCCAGTGGGAATAGACGTAGAGAGAGGGATGAGCAAGATAGCCAGGGAAATAGGACCTGTGAGAGAGGGTCGAGAGAAAGAGGAATTTGTGAAGGAGCTGCAAGAGGATAGTAGCTTGAAGGAATGGAGAGAACTGGGGGATAGGAGAGAGAGAGAATTTAGGTGGAAAGTAAACACCCTAGTAAGGGGAATGTATGTGACATGGGACGAGTTCCGAGACGTGATTGTGTTGCCCAAGAGTTATAGAGAAAAGGTTAAGGTTTTGGGGCATGATAAGAACGGGCACTTAAGTTCAGACAAAGTAGCCAAGATGGTGGGTAGATATTTTGCATGGCCTGGGATGGCTAGGGAATTAATAGGATATTGTAGAAAAGGAGCAAATACAAGCCCAGGAGAGCGCCGGCAGTCGAGAGGCCGATTTTAGATGAACCTTTTGAGAGTGTGGCTATCGATTTGGTTGGGCCATTGCTCAAGGGGAAGGGAGGAAACAGGTACATCTTGACATACATTTGCTTAGCTACAAGGTGGCCGGAAGCTGTGCCTCTAAGGAGCATCACAGCGAAGGCAGTAGTGGATGGATTGTGGTCCATCTTCTCCAGGACGTCAATCCCGGAGAGAATATTGACGGACCAGGGTAGTCAATTTTGTGGGAAGGTTATGTGTCAGTTGTGCGAACAGTTAGGCATAGACAAAGTCAGAACGTCGCCTTATCATCCTGAGACAAATGGGGCAGTTGAACGGATGCATGGCACGATGAAAAGTATTTTAGGGAAGAGCATAGATGATGGGTTGGACTGGGTAGAACAATTGTGCTTTGTGTTGTTTGTGTTGAGGCAGATGCCGCATGCCGATTCAGGGTATAGTCCCTTTGATATGGTATATGGGTTTAGGGTTAGAACGCCATTGGACGCCTTGTACCATGGGTTATACGAGGTGGAGGTGGAGAAATTAAATGTGTGTGAATGGGTAACGAGAATGGCGGAGAGGTTAGAGAACGTGAAAGACAGTGCAGCATTGAGGATGGCTAAGGGGAAAGAGAGTAGGTTGCAATACCTAAACAAGGGAACTAAGATGAGGGAGTTTAAGGAAGGAGATTTAGTGTTATATAGGGTACCAGGGAGGACTTGTAAGTTATCGGATTCCTGGCAGGGTCCGTACAAGGTTTTGAAGAAAATGGGAGCAGTGAACTATAGAATAGGAAGGGTAGAGAATGAGAAGCATTTTAAGGTGGTGCATGTCAATTGCATTAAAGAGTTTAAGGAAAGAGCGTGTATAAGGAGACTAGACATAGTAGTGGAAGAACAGAGAGAAGAGAGTAGTAGGTTAAAAGGTGAATGTGAAGGATATGATGAGAGTGAGCTAAAGGGGTTACTGGGGACGTACGACGATGTCTTTTCTGACAACCCTGGAAGCACAGAGCGGGTGAAGATGTCAATTGAGACTGGAGATAGCGAACCTATTCGGCAGACGCCTTATTCGGTTCCTCTTGGAATCAGGGAAAAAGTAAGGAAGGAATTAGAGAGTTTGGAAGAGTTGGGAGTGATTGAGAGGTGCAGAAGTAACTGGGCATCTCCGTTGGTGCCAGTGAAAAAGCCAGACGGGAACATTAGACTCTGTGTTGACTACCGTCGGCTTAACGAGATCACGACTAAGGAGCCATACTATATCCCATCATTTGATGAGATGGTGGAGAAGGTTGGAGCAGGCAAAGTCATGTCAAAGATCGACCTGGCCAAGGGGTTTCACCAGGTACTAGTAGAGGAGAGCGACAGAGATAAGACATGTTTCGTATGTCCATTTGGGAAATATAGATTTCGGCGGATGCCATTCGGCTTGACGAATGCTCCGTCAGTTTTTCAACGGCTTATGGAGGAGGTTTTGGTTGGTTGTGAAGACTGTGCAAGAGTCTACATTGACGACATTTTGGTGGTGTCGGAAAGTTGGAGTAGTCATTTGGGACACCTTCAAAGGGTCCTGGAGGCGTTGAAGGAGGCAGGATTGACCTGTAAAAGGTCTAAATGCAGCTTCGGTAGAAGAACATTAGAGTTTCTAGGTCATCAGTTAGGTGGTGGCATGATCAGTGTGCCGGAGGCAAGGATGGAAGGATGGAGGCGATTAAGAATCACCCTTTGCCTAGAACGAGGAAACAGTTGCGTGGTTTCTTGGGCCTGGTGGGGTTCTATAGGAGGTTCATCCCCGGACTTCATCAATGGTCCTCCGTCCTCACGCCACACACGTCTACGGCAATGTCTGGAGTGGTGAGTTGGACAAGTTTAATGTTAGACGCTTTTCATGCGTTGTGTAATAAATTATCTGTATCGGTACGTTTATGTGTTCCATGTGTAAGAGATGTATTTGTACTAGAGAGTGACACGAGCTCAACAGGCGTAGGAGCTGTCCTTTCCGTGGTTCGGAACAAGGAGAAATTGCCCGTCGCTTTCTTCTCAAAGCAGTTAAGAGGAGCCCAAACGAACTACAGCGCCCAAGAGTTGGAGGGCCTGGGTATTTATGAAGCCATCAGGCATTTCGCCTATTTTCTGTATGGACGAAAGTTCACAGTAGTGACAGACCACAAGGGTTTAATAAACATGAGACAGGGAAAGCAGGAGAACAGAAGAATATATAATTGGTGTTTAAAGTTATCTATGTATGATTTTGATATTATGTATCGGGCAGGAGAAGAAAACATTGTAGCTGATGACTTAAGCAGGTGCCACGGAGATGAAGATGTCTGTGACCGTGTCACCCAGCTAGTCGAGGATGGGGGAGATGTGGGCATACAAGAGATGCCCACATTAAAGAATAAGAGAGAAGAGGAGTAATGAGAAGACAGAAGGAAAAGAGAACTAGTTTATGTTATGCATCTTGTTATCATTGTTAAAGCGTGCATCATTAGACAGAACATTAAGTGTGAGCAGTTGTGCGCAGGATTAATAGTTGTATCATTTTCATTGGTCAAGTGGCGAGTGGACCTATAGTCATAAGCCACTCGCCACGTGTTGTAATTCAGTCCAGTTTGAGATAGCAATTTATTGAAGCTCTTATTGAACTCTGGTGGCAGCGTATTATTCGCTGCTCACCGAACTGAGGGTCATCGAGTTGTGCGCATATCGAACCCCACATAGCTATCTAACGAGCTTTACAGTAGCATCTTTTTGTTTCTTGGAGCCTCATCTTTTTTTCTTTTTTTTTTGACTCCTCATCAGTTTGTCTTCTGCTAGTTGGACAGTTCATTGACCTCGTTCTCTGGAATTTCAACCTGCTTAGCGCTTTGTTTCCGACCGATCATTCTTATTACATTCAAAAATATCCTGCAGTAAAATGTTTCATGCTCTATAGATAAATTGTGGCGGAACTTCGTAGCACTCTCAGGCACGTTAGTGGAGAATGGTTCACGCATGTCAACGGGGAAAAAAAAAGATAGCCGATATCAAAAAATAGTGGACATTGTAATACAAATGTTTCTGAAAATACACCTCCAAAACGTACATCCGGTCGAAACTTCAATACATTAATTACAACTTCAAACTTGCTGTTTTTGTGTGTTTCTTCTATGTTGTACCCACTAGAGGACAGAATATCCACTGGTTACGGCTCTCCTGCGATTCTTCGCTATCTTCTGGATCCCCCGGCAAGTTTGAAGCTACATGGCGCCCGCTACTGTCCGCCATCTCGGCAAGAAGCGGATTGACTTGGCGGTAGCCGCCATACATTTTTTCAATTACGTTTTTGTTTACTCAGTTTAAAATTTATTTTCTGTCTTATCCTTAACTGTGTACCAAAAGTTACGGTCACAGTGCTATTCCATGTTGTCTGCTCTTTTGGCCCATACCAAATATTTGGTGGTTCAGCACTGGTTAAGTGGCGCCTTAATGGTTTTTGTTGCGGGTAGCAAAGTGGAGTAAGTACTAATTGGTGCTAGACGGGAGTAGTGCTACTAACAATAGCAACTTCCTCGAAAGTGAGCAAGTAAGTTCTTAATGTTAGGGCAGGTATATAGCTAGATTGAGTCTATAGCTAATTGCTTTTTTTCAAAAGTAGTATTCATTGAATGCATTATTTATTGTATATTTGCAAATATTGTACAGCTATTTTCTTTATGAGACATCAGTCATCCCAATAAAAGTGGCACACAACTGTTTGATTTAGCTTCTGATTCAGAAGCAGAAGTTGAACTTTCCCAGCTGTCTCTCACTGAGAATCAGCTTGCAGTTGAAAGAGTGATGACTAAAATGTTTACACGCTATCACTGTGATGTTATGATAGCTATTGCACTATTACTTCCAAGCTGTGGAGAATGGGCAGAGCTTTACAATCCAAGGGGGGAAGAGGTAGAGAAAAGTTAGTAAATAAATAGAAATATAGTTCATGGAAAATATAAAATGAAGTAGTTAAACCAGTTAATAATAGGAAGAGAAAAGCTACAACAATTATGCAAAAACTTGAATGCAATCTCAAAGAATCTAATAAAAAATTAAAAGAAATGTTCAATAAATAACAAACCTTAAAAATTCAGCTAAAAAAATTGCAAAATCAGTAAAATATTCTCCTACAATTGAGCCGAGAAAAAGGAAAAAAATTTCAGACTGTTCTCCACAGTATCAATGCAAAAAGAAAAGAAAATTAATACGGGATGTTCAAACTCTTGATGATGAAATTTAGAAACAAAAAAAGAAGAGATAGAAAATAAAGAAAATGGGAATATTTTGGTTATTAATACTTCTCCTTCTTCTGGCTTAACCCTGGTGAAGGTGATACCACTATTAAAAAAAAATTATATGTAAAGGAAAGGTATAATGTCTCTGACAACCAACTGATCAAGAATGACTAACACACAAACGGAACTGCAAGAGTTATGAAGCCTCAAAGTCTCAAAAGTAAACGCCACTATTTGGAAACAGATGAAGACTACGGAAGCTGGAATTTCGTCCACCGCATGCTACAGCTAATTGATACAAAGTTGTCGATTTTGTTTTTTTCATTTCTATTTTGTTTTATATTTATTCACATTTTCACGTGATTTTTTTCCAGTTGGGTCACGACTGTACACTATATTAAAAAAATAAATCGACAACTTTAAATACCTTGTTAAGTTATGCCGCAGTACTAAAAATTAAAGACTAACTCTTCGTCCTTCTGGACCTGGATTGCAAATTAGATTCCAATTGGCTCGCAACTTTTACTAATTGTGCACTATTCCAGCCCCGCCCATAGTACGCGGAATTAACAATACGTGTAATAGTAGGTGGGGGTGGGGCGCTGCAGTGCACTATCTGGCGCGGCAGAAACAAACAAGATGCAATCTTTTGTGATTGCAGTGGCTCTTAGCCGGCTAAAGTAAACTAAAATAAAAACTATGAAGACTCAGCGGGTGCCCAGGGCCTTGGCAAGCTTCTCCCTCAGTGGCTTGCTCCAAATATCCTTGTCCTTCAGAGGGGTGAGAAAAACTTCGTGGTGCCACACTTTTCTCAATCTTGAGTAGCTCTGGGTAGCCTATACCAAGGGAATCCAGCTTCTTGGCTTGAGTGGAGGTAAGACCCAGTGACATTATTAAAGCTGCTGCCCTTCTAAACGTATTTCTCTGGTTGATCCACAGAGACAGCTGAACTTGGGGAGTTCTTACAGAGAAGTTAGCCAAACTTCCAGCCAGAGCAGTATGGATGAAGACTCTTTCCAGTGCCAGAACATCAGGAAGAGCTTTGTGGGCTTCTACAAGGTAATTATTATTATTATAAACTAGTATTGATTGTGTTTCAGTAACGAACTGCATACCTTCAATAGGACTCCCAACAATCTTTATGTGCAGCTTCTCCATTGCTAGTGATGCACCCTGGAGAACTTCTTCCCCATCCTTCTTCATCTATTAATACAAAGTCATGATGATGATGATGACAATCATAATACACAGTAATAATAATAATAATATTATTATTGTTATTAATTGATAAAAATAGTAACACTATGAAATACTGTAATTGTAATAGTAATAATAATTGTAGTAATAATAATAATAATGACATCAGTATAGTAATAATAATAATTGATGAGTATTATTAGGGGAACAAAAATATAGTATACCTTCCACAGTAGTGGAAGTGTGTCACCGAAGTGCACATTGCCATTGATAAACTGCGAGAATGTCAACTCCGGTCGTCTATCAATTTCGGCAAGAAGGATGGGGAAGTCGTACACAAAGCCATTATGGGCCACTAAAACTATTATGTAATTTTTTAAGATATAATTGGCTTTAGAAAAGAAATGTGTTGTATGTACATACCTGGATAGTACGAGTACTTGGTTTCTGTTGATATATAATCAACAGTGCTCGTAAGCCACTCTAAAAATGTTGGCAACACTATTGTGAGTGGCCTTTCCCTCCTAAGGAGGTTACTGGTAATGCCGGTAATTCTGGAAACTAAATTTTTATCGCAAATAAAGTTACTGACTGGTATAATATGTATTACTTACCAGGAGCAAAAATATTCCTACTTGTCCTAACAAGTGAAGAAAATGAAGGAAAGGAACTGGAATGGGGGGGGTCAAGAACCTTGGCCGCAATGTCTGTGAGGTGTTCCGAGTATGTGCTGAGTCCTATGGCCTCAAAGTCATAGAACACCAGAAGAGGCAGATTAGCACTACCATGCTCATTCCAGTCATCAGTGTCATGAGAGTCTGGAAGGTCAGCTTCAGCGGCATCATCTAGCGGATCAGTACCATCTTCTCCCTTGCCATCTCCAACATACTCCCCGACTGCACATCCGACGTCCTTCAGAGATCCCATGAAGTCCTTCTCCGCCTCATACTTAGCTTTCTTGGCTCTCTTCTGTAAGTTTCTATTTAAATGTAATGAGCTCTATTACTTCCTTGCAAATACATCAGGTATATTTTCACATTCATTTACAAGCATGCACACTGACATTCGCTTGCAGCGAAATAACGTCAAATGGCACTATTAAGTACACAATGAAAGATTATGAATATCAAGTTCAATTAACCATAATATTTACCTCACAGGTGTTCCTCTTTATTTTTTCTAGGTCTTTGTGCAACGTCTTTGCGCAGTGATTCGAGCAGTATGTCACTATCCCTTCAGGGTAGTGTCTACAAAAAATGGAATTTATAGACGTATCCTTATCGGTGATTATTTGCTTGACGATTATTCCATCCTCCTTTGCTTTTCCAAGCAGCTCGTCTAACATATCTGCCTCAGCTCCTCCTGACGTCCCACTCCAGTGAACTGGCCCTCTCTTGGTCCGGTGGCAGACATATGCAATATTCCCAGTGAGGTAGTCATGCAAAGTGGAGAGGAGTTGTTAGAGTAGTGGCTCCGGGTCAGGCAGAAACCATCTAAAGATGCCATTCACTGGTCTGCATCTCCGCGGTCAGCGATTTCTCGTCTCACCTGACCGCAGGACCACTCAGCAAGATGAGTAACATGCTCCTCTAGCCTCTTTACAATCCTACCCCACTGGGTACTCGAGCAAGATGATAACCCCAATAGGCCCCTGAGTCTGTTGTAATAGGCATGCAGGTGGCCACAGATAAAAAAAAAGAAATCACCGGGTACCACTGGCGCCATGAGCAATGTAACTCGTGTATGCAAAGGCTGTCGTTGTGTTGAAACTGCACTGTCCCACTGGATATGCATGATCTGAAGGAGTCGGAATCAAGTGGCACTCCAAGTTCCTCAGCAACATTGAACACTCTGTCCATAACATCTTCTAAGAGTGTGCTGCCGGATTCCTCATCTATGTCCCATTCCTCGCTGAGGAGGTTAGTTTCTCCCTCATATGCATAACCTGATTTTTTTTAAACAAATTGTATTTTTTATATATAATTTTAAAACGGTGCTAATAATGCATTTTTGTTGGGGTTGGAGGTATGTCACATGATTAAATTTATTTTAAATGCTAATGTAACTTCGTGATCTCTTTTAATTAAGTAAATTCTTGAGTTTTAATATACTCGAAATACTTCAAGTCATTTATGAAGTCTTGAGTAACAATTGGCCACCACATTATGGTTACAAATATGCACTAAACCTGATAGTCAATCAGTTCATGTAATTTTTTTTAATTCCTATGATTAATTTGCTGTTCTCCCATATCGGTTTCTATTTCCCTACTTATACCTTCTGATTCATTGCTGGAAACTGCCAAGCTGAGTTCAGGAGTACTCAAGACAGGACCGGGACTCCCATCACTGACAGGATGAGAGATATCCACATCAGTGACGTCCATACTAACACGACCTATACATTTATTAATTTTATTTATTTATTTTTCAATACTAGTAGTAGTGGTTGTATGGTTTGTTTCACTTTCATTTTAGATTGCATTTATTACCTGTTCCACCTTCCACTGAGTGCACTGTTGACTCAGGCAAAACGAAATTCTGTACCTCAGGAGCATTGGTGTTGACACCTGGTATATTCTGGTCAATGATTCTCAGCACAGCTAATAACAACAATGACAATAAAAAAAATTCAGAAACCTAGTTAGCTAATATTATACCTCTTGTAGAGTGGCTGACTATTTTCTTTCTTTCTGTTGCAGCCATCAACTGCTGCCTTTTCTTGGGATTAACCCTCCTGCCCATAGCTACTAAATGGCTTCCTAACTAGAATCTAAACACAGCTATTATTACCCGCCAATTTGTTACACTGGAGTAACCACGCGAATTTACCACCGGCTGCCAGGCAGCTCTTATCTCTGCGCGGGGATTTAAGGTCCTCCCACTACCTCTACAACTCGGTGGTTTCGTAGTACGGCTATGCAGAACATATCCGCACATATTAGCTCACTGCAGTATTCAGGCTACTGAATAAAGCATATACCCTTCCATTTAATTTTGAAAAAAAGGCTGAAATGGTTGCATGTTGTCTACCAACACTATGAAGAATCTTCAAATTGCACAAAGAATTTTGTATGAGAAAAACTCACCAGCCTTTTTACAGACATCAATGCAAGTCAAATGACTGACTAATGGTATTAATGTGTTTATCATGTTCACATCAGTCCATACAAGAAAACTTTAATTTAAATGAAAATTGGCAGTGATTAAAAATTTTTTCTCAAGAGTTATGATTATAAAATTAAATAATTACAATTGGTATTTTTGATAAAATCATCATATTTAGTTATTGTGAAGTAAGGAATTGCCCACTAGTACTCCTTTTCACACAAATCAGTTTCTTTTTCGTCCGGGACAGTAGGCTTCTCCTCATAAATGGCCACAAGACTGTCTTGCTGTTGCAGAGTGAGTAAGGGAAGATAATCCTTCATATCCTGTAAAAGCTTGGAGATTGTCATCACTAAATCAGAGAAGGATGGTCTTTCTAGAGGATCCCTTTTCCAGCAAGACATCATTATGGTGTATCTGTAAATTAAATTATATAGCAGTTAATAAATACAAGAAGAAAATTCATAGCTTACTTTTTAATTATAAAACACTAAGGGTGCGAACCCTCAGTGTTATTATACACTAGCTAGCTATTACTAAGACCAAAAGAATAATTTATTTGGAGTAGCACATGAATATACCAATATGTATGTTCATGAATAATTTATTTGGAGTAGTGTTAATAATTATGAATATACCAATATGTATGTTCATGCAGATTGGTATAAAAACTTCATTTGGATTCAGTGGTTGTTGTTGTTTTTTAACATTGTGTAGTTTGCTTTATATGTCCAAGTAGTTATATTAGCTATAATATGATATATACAGTCTACATAATAGTTATAACTATAATATAACATTATTTATTGTCAGAAAAATCATTTGCTTTGTATTAATAATAAAATATGGCTTGTATTAAACTGTTTGGTGAGATTACAGTGGCCTTTGAATGTATTAAATACTCAGAGCATAGACTTAAACTCTTTGGTTCATTTGATAGAAAAACCACTGTATTGTCTTTTCTATTAAAAAAACGTATTACTTGAATAAACAAGTGGTGTGGTTAGCGGGTGTTGTTCACATTAATAAGATCTGGCTTCCTACTCCCCTGAATTATGACTAACTCACATAGCATCAGTGCAAGCTTGATTGTGAGGCTTCTGCATGCGATACCCTCCGAGAAGCTGTTGGAGGAGTTCTTTAGTCTTAATGTCAGGATAAGGCTTTCTCCCACAATTGAATATTTCTCAGCATGTGATTCCAAATGACCACTAAATGTAACACATGAGTATTGGCGTCAATAATAATACTGTAATTTTAATACTATAATATATTGTTAGTCGTTGTCATAGGTGCCAACTGTCCTGGAATCCGGGACAATCCCGGAATTATTACTCTGTCACGGAGTCCCGGAAAGTGCACAATAGCTCTATGGTTTGTCCCTGGAAGCCTGCAGGCTAGTGAAGAAGTAGGCCTTTGAGTATTTACTTATAGCTGTGCTAGCCAGCTGGCTGTCTAGACCTAATCAAAGCTACTAGTAACCAAACTAACTATAAACATGCCACAAGTAAAAGGCTAAAGCTAGCTGCTACAGCAAAATTGCTGTAGCTTGCTTTTATTTGCATGTGCCTGATATACATGAATCATAATGACATGCACAAAACAATAATGCAATCACACTTCAATCACGTGACTTGACTTCAGTTACTCATCATATAAACACTAGTTTGAACTGGTCATGTCTGAAGAAGGTCTTCCTCCACCACAAAAGCAGAAATTGAAAAGGCAGTATCACTTTGATAGAAAGTGGGTAGAAGAATTTCAAGGAATAGGTAGAAGTTCAAAAGATTGAAGAAGAACAGCTATTGTAATTTTAAACTTTTGCATAGATGATGTCATTAAAAATTATGTCATTGTGGGTGTGTTATTTGGGTGTGGCCAGGGTGTGGTTTTTGTCCCTGAAATAGATTCTGGAAAGTTGGCACCTATGCGTTGTCTTTTTATTAATCTTAAATATCTATAATTGAACAATACCTCACATATCCTATTGGAACATGAAGATAAGAAAATTGAGGACAAAAATATTTCTGGCAATGTAATTATTTATCCAGACCAACACTATACTTGATACATAGTACAATTAGTCCAAACTACATTATTGAAAGTGAAGATTTTTTAAGAGGAATAAATTATTAAGGCTGTTGGTAGAATTTTCTAGATAGAGCAGTGTTGATTATCTGAGTCAAAAGAGTGTGAAAGTTCTTTGAGTATATAGAGTATAGTTTGTAAAATTTAATTAATGGAACAAACTTCCTTGTTATTACATCCCTGGAGGCCTGGAAAAATAAGCCAAAGCATTTGTTCAGATTATACTTCTCAAAGCGTTTGTTGGGAGTGACAGTTGAAACTCACAACCACACCCTTGAAACTGACCTTGTCAATCCATTCTAATATATTACTTTGCCAACAATTAGCCATAAGAGACAATGTGCTGAATCTTGGAAATGTGAAGATTGACTGGATGAAGCTTGATCATAAAAAAGCTATTGCTGACATTATAGGAAATGTGTTATATCTCAGGCTTTTAGTAAGCTAAATAAGGCAAAAAAAACTTATGCTGAAATTTCTTCAAAAATTATCAAATACTGAAAATTATATTGTTATAGCTATTACCTATTTATTATTATTATAACAATACAGTATTATAACCAACAAAATTTAAGCAGAAGTAAAGTACTAACCACATCAGAGGCTTCAGAGAACTTTTGATCAAGAAGGCTCTCTATGGCTAGCCATTTGACTGGCAACTTCTCATGTATCTCATTACCAGATTTGAAGTAGTTCTTGTTGTCTGATGCCTTAACAGCCAAGCCGAAGTCTGCAACTTTTAAAACACATTTCATGTCCATCCTATAATTATATAACATGGACATATCTCTATATACTTATTATATATAATATATATATATATATATAAATTTTAAATAAACATTTTGTTACTTACATACAGTTCCTGGCAGCTAAGTCTCTATGTATAATCTGCTTGCCGCTCAAGTAATCCATTCCTTTGGCAATTTGTAGACACATGCCTAGCAATTTCACAATTGCTGTATCCTAGAAGATATTACTTTGGTAAACAATACAATTATTAACATGATAATTAAAATTCATTTTAAGTGAAATTTATGTTCATATTCATAATAAATTAATTTATAGAAGTTCAATTTAGAGACCTTAGTGCTATTGGTGAACAAAAATTTTGCATTAAAGTGACCATGCTAGGGCTTGAGGTATTCTAGATGTTGAAGGAATTACATAATATAATTAATTTTTGCAAATCTGAACCTCATTAATCTGAAACCTCACTAATCCAACGCTCACTGATAAAAAACATCACTAATCCAAAACCTCACTAATCCAAAACACGCTAATCCAAAATTTCGCTAATCCAAAAACCTCACTAAACCAAAACCTCACTGATCAAAAACACACTAATCTAAAATTTCGCTAATCCCAAGACCTCACTAATCCAAAACCTCACTAATATAAAACCTCACTAAGTCAAAACCTCACTAATAAAAAATTTCATTAAATCCAAAACCTCGCTTGTCGGAACATAATGGACACACCATTCCTATAATATAACTATTATACCTCATGTTCATTATGATATATACACTATCACTGGTATTGATTAGAAGGGTTGTGAGCTACAATAACGTAAAAGGTAGCTGACAAGGATGGTTGCAATCATCTTGTAGAAATTACAAAGGTAAGTAAGATAAATTAGATAGAAATAGTTGCTTTATAATTCCAACAAACAAGTGAAGAACAATATATTACATGAAAACTCATAAATTACAATACTTATAAAAGTATCATAGTTTTTCCATCAAAATATTTCATTAATCTGAGCATAGTCTTGCTGAATAATTTTCAACTTAGTGTGGGTTTTTAAATAAGTTTGATGAATATTAGCTTAAAATATCTACTTGGTATGTCTAATACATAAACTTAATGAACTAACGGATATGTGACTGTCAATGATTTCATCAGGGGACAATAAATATTTCTTCCTGTTCTCTTCTTTCCTCAGGTAGACATCCAAACTTCCATTCCACATGAATGGCATTACAATGCATGGAGATTGGTTCCGGTCTATTGCTACTGCTTTCAATGTCACTATGTTAGGATGAGAAAAATCTTTCATTTTTAAAACTTCATCAATAACTCGTTGAATCTCAGAAATCCCAGAAAATCCTAAAAATTACAAATTAAATGTTTTGATTGTTAATTAAAACTATACATCATTAGTACACACTTACCTTTGAGAATTTTTACTGCAACAACTTCACCTCTCAGTTTTGCTTTATACACACTGCCAAATTCTCCTGTGAACATATAATCATTGAAATTTGTGTACTGTATGAAACAACAAAAATTCAATTAGCTGAACTATTCAGAAAATGAAACATAAAAGTACTCTTGCAATGCTGACCCTTTACCTAATTCATTCTAAATAGGTTAAGGGTCTGGTTTGCAAGACACAGCACAAGTATAGAGGAGTTACTCTCAAAGATAATATATATTAATACTATCTTAAAGAGTGTGATAATATCACAGCAGTGGAAAACTGAAGTGGCGATTTGATAGTTCCTGGTGATCGTTCCACGATTTCACCACACTTCATACACTAGGCAATATTGATGTGAGATTTTTGGGCAACGCCAGTTAGCGATGGAAAAAAAGTATTTGTACTGAAGTGTGACGCACTCAATTGGCAAGAATTTCACTCGTCACTTTCTCACAAAATTTGTGCTATTAATCACAAATACCACAGTTGCTATTACATCTGAATTATTTCAGGTTTAACAAAAATGCATTAGTTTCATTGTTGTACTATTTTGTTACTACTGATAATAATATCAATATATAAAATATATTAAATATTTCAGGCTTAACTCCAGACAGTAAGAATACAGGTCTTGATTTAAAAAAAAGGGTGCTTAACCGAGAGTAGTAACCAAAACACTGGGGCCGAATGTCAATCAGCACCAGATGGAGAAAACTGGTGCTTAACAATGAGTAGACGTTCATGGTAAGTAGACGTTCATGGTATATACATATATCTTTTAAGACAAACTCTATCATGGTGTTTCTGTTAGTCATAACTTTTAAATATTTCTACTAATTAATAATTAATTTTTGTTATGAAATTCATTTAATTAAACACACATTTTAAACGTATGATTTGTGTTAATATCAGCACATGTTCACTTACCTTCACCAATCATTTTTGCATCATATTCTAAATCTTCAAATGGTATTTTTAGCTCTCGAGGTACATTCATCAACTTGAGCAAGGAGTCTTTGTGGTGTAAACTATAATTATGACTTAATAGATTGCTAATGTCTGCAAATAAATACAGTAACAAATAATGCATTAGTTTGATTGTTGTACTATTTTGTTACTACTGATAATAATAATTAAAACTTGAATTAATATGGTTCATAATATACAATAGGCTTGTGTGTCAGTAATAATGATAACCAACTAACAGTGTGTATATTCATGAATAATTCATGAGCTGAGCTGGGTTGGTAAAGTGTAATCATTTACTGAATGAGTAAATTATGCTCATATTTAGTAAAAGGCAAATAAGGTAATGAAGATGACTAAAAGGACAGATACTGAGAAACAGAGACATAAACAGGAGGATGGGAATCCATAACTCAAGAAGAAGGAGGAATGAGCGAAGCAGAAAGAGTTTAGGAAGAAAGAGAGGAAGTGAGAGAAATTAATAACAAAATGGATAAAATTGGATAAAAATACTTATGCTACTTCCAAATTTACAAGTATGTACATCAAGTGCCACAATATGGCAGGGTATAACTCTATCAAATACCATGATTATGTTTGTAACTTACAGACCGGAGATGTTGGCATCTTGTCATTAAAGGCCAACTTCTTCTCTTCGCTCTTTCTGTTGTTAATCACATTTGCCAGTATCACAATGGAGAGTATCAATATTCCCACAATGGTAAACAGTGATACGCCACATGCAAAGCCAGTGATAACCTTTCCTGAGACTGAATAATAAATCATAAGAATTTAAAAATTATGTATACAAGCAGTTTAATATTTAGCTCTATGGTATAGTTTTTACCAGAATATTGGAAATTGCTAAACAAGAACTGTATTTTTAAGAAAATGTGTGCAGTAATGATGAATCACCAAAGGTGTGTCTCCACTTCACTACTATACACTTGCTATAGCTATTAAAAATCATTTCAGACCAAAAAAATTGTATATTGGCTATTGTAATCAGAATCAGGTATTAATATAGCTCAAGCAATGAAAATGGCAGATGTAAATGCTACCTTAATTAGAGAAGAAACTAAACAGGCTGAGGCACTAACCGGTCTAGCACTTGGCTAACTTCAGCATAAAGCAAAACTAAAACTTGTAGCATAAAGTTATTTGCTCACAAGATTATGACATCCCAATAAGGGGAAATACCTACTAAAGCTAGCTAAAACTTTCACATTTTCTCAAAAATCAGCTCGAAATAAAAAAAAGCAGAACAATAAATTGTCTTTAATCATCATTCTAAGTAAGGTCATGTCTAAATCATTGCCAGTAATCTCCAAAATAGTAGTGTGATGGATAGACAAAATGTAATTACATTTACTATACATTCAGTGGGTTAAAAATTAATGTTATACTATCTGCTGATTGCAAATTGGTGAGTTAGATAAGCTAACAAGACACTTTAACCTACGATTCCTGAAGTATTGAATGGGTTAATAAATTGTTTCTTAATTAAATAAAGCTATTTCCACCTTTTCTAATGCCTTACAGTGGTAGAATAATGAATTTTAATTACAATGACTCCCTTACTGATGCAAGTTTTATTACTCCAAATTTGTAGCGATCCACATCGAGACTGGCAGTAAAATGATCCCTCCGTATTAATGCAGACTTCATCTTCTTTACATGCACTCTTTGACTGTGTGCATTCATCAAAATCTACAGAGTTTGAACAAAGCTATGCACTAGCTTCAAGTAATCATGATTAAGTAAGCTATAGGAAAATTGGTAGATACTTAAGGTATGCTATCTACATACATTTTATAATTCACTTAAAATGAATTTTCCTTGTCCAATAAACTTTTTTAATAACAATATAGTACTTCTGTAATGCATTCACTATTCAACCACTACACTACTAGTGGTGTGCTTGAGCACAAATGGCGAGCGAGCCTTAAACTACACTATTGTTAAATGATTGATTTTAACAACTAACACTCAAGCTACTAAAATAAAGTCGAGTTTTTAATTTAAGTATATGCGGTAAATGGGTTTCAATGTCATAGTAACCGCTCCCGCAACTGTTTGAATTGAAAAAGAAGCAACAAAATCGAGTCACGTAATGTAAAATTTTCTTTGTGATATTCTTAATAGTAGTTGTAACGCACAATACTTTCACACAACTGAACATACCTACGCAAGACTTACCTTCGTGGTTCGTCTAGTGGACAATGAATTTTCAAGTAAATACTGTTGAGTAGGGCTTATAACTGTGACAAATAGCGTATTAACTTACCACCGCCACTAACTCGAATAGAAATGGAGCTCCCATACATTTTTGCGTTTTAACTGCACCCCCAACACAATTCAATGCGGTAAACAATTCAATTTCTAAGGTGATACGGGTAATGGTTGCTAAACCAGAGGATTCTGTTTAGTGAAGTTTGGGACAGGGTCGAACGCGGAGCGAACACAAAAATACGGAGGGTCAAAGTACAAAATGACATACATACGTCCAAACATATATATAAACTAGTGGTGTGCTTGAGCACAAATGGCGAGCGAGCCTGATAGTTAGGTAACATAAAATGTTACTATGTTTTAGCTTACTTCATGCAAACACTATAATAGCAGTTATGACATTTGATTTCAGCAAACAAATACAAAATCACTGTCTTACCTTATTAATGGTAACTTTTGTAGTATCAAACATCTGCCATTCTGATAATCTCAATCACCAGTAACTCTTGAACAAGCTCTCAGCTAAGATAAAAAATAAACCAGTGTTATTATTTGTAATTTTAGCCAACAAATATGGAATTACTACTTACCTCATTCTTGAGTATTGATAACTTCTGTAGTATCATTGAAGTTACTTTGGCCATCTGAATTACCTTGAATTCTTGACAACAAGCTCCTCACCTACAAAAACAAAGACAATCAATTTTAGCACACAAATACAAATTACTTTCTTACCTCATTTTCTTGAGCAGTGGTAACTTTTGTAGTACCAAATTTGAGTCCTTCTGACTATTTGAATTTACCAGTCACTGTTGACAACAAGCTCTTAGCTATAAAAAAGAAAGGCCAGAGTTATTTTGCATATTAAGCTAACAAATATGGAATTGCGTACTTACCTGGCATCCCTCGAGTAGTAGTAGCTTCCTTAGCATTAATACTTTATGTGCTTACATACGCTTTTCAGAAGTAGTGATAGCTCTCTTAGTACTGACTACAGGTGGCTCTTGACAACTAGTAACAAGCCGCACTTAGCCGGAAAAAAGGCGAAGTTTTGAATTTAAATATGGTAAAGGGTCTTCAATGTCATAGTAACCGATCGAATCAACTTTTTGTTTCTTGAAAAGCAAGCGTTTTCGCAGGAATTTTCTCACACTTTGGAGCTTAAGTATAAAGTAAGACTTGCTTAATGCTGTAGTTTCAGAATAAACTGGGGTCAAGCTTAAAAAGCCGTGTTTTTTTTAGAAAAATCGTTCCCCGCGCGCGCGTTTAAAGGGCATACGTACAATCCATACATACATACCTACATATATATATATAACATATACCCGATTTTGCATTATCCACCCCTAATACTGTCTCGCTCGCTTCGCTCGCTCGCCAATAAACAAACATCCCCGATTTTCGATTGTGTTACCCCTGTAAGTGTCTCGCTCGCTACGCTCGCTCGCCAATAATGTTGATGAAAAAAAATTGGAAAGTGGATTTTTCAAGATACATTTATAAATCTACCTTTACAATATTGCCTATCTTCTCGATACTCCCATCCAGGATAGCAATAACAGCTGTAGGATCCTGGTGAATCCACACAATAGTGATCACAGGGATCTTGTAAGCACTCATTAATATCTAGGAGTAAAATTATAATTTCCATCATAAAATAGAAAATTTTCAATGGCTACATTATATGATGTCTGTTGAATGTATTTATGTATTTGTTCGCTCTTCTCTTGGAAGAAAACATATGGAACTCAAATACTATTGTTATCTCAGGTTCTCATCTTAAAATATTATTCTGTCAGGCTATACTTTAATGCAATTTTTGTCATCTTCATGGAGAATGTTGCAAACAAAACTTTTTCATTGGTAAATGTATTATTTTTTAATTAATAGTGATCTACAGTATTTATGGACCTGATCTTAATACTACTATTAACAATAGACAAGTCTAACACCTGGATTATGTGCCAAACTTATGAGATCATTTACAAACTACCTCCTTACAATTACTATTTTCAACATGATTCCTTACTAGAGCAAGTATTGCCAGTGAGGTTAGTGAATCCTTCTAAACAGGCACACTCAGTGGCTGAGTTGGTGTCTCTGTCACAGGATGTAGCATAAGTAGACCAATGACAGGAACCATTCAGAGCTGTAACACAATCTCCTGTAACAGTATCCCATACCATTTATGTACATGTATATAATTCAAATAAGTATAAGAATACATTACCGTCAATTCTGTAAATGGTTGTTAAGTTGGTCAGTAAATCCATGGAAGGTGTTCCATGTTGCACATCGCCAAGTTGCAAATGTTTATTAGTCACTCTTGAATTGCTGCCTCCCGAATTAAAGCCAATAACATACGGCACACTTGGATGTATGTGCTTGTAAGCAAACTTAGAGTACGTTCTCACTCCATCATAAAGTATTGAAACTTCTATGCTAATTGCCTAAATTATAATAAAATTTGTTAATGGAAATTATGCTGGTCAAGCAAAACTAATAAGTACAGGATGTGGCATCATACTGCCTACATTGTCAATTACCTAGCCATACCAGACACCATGCAGAAGGGTGCCACAAACTGAGTTTTCTTTGGTTTCCTCATAGTAAGTGTCCATAAAATGTATTAAATTTTCTACATGGCTAAATTGTTTGTGACCTTGTATACGGTGTTTTTTTTATATACTATTGTTGTCACTAAACCAGGTTCAAAGCTGTTCATTTATAATGAGGGGATCAAATTGCTCTGAATATACAGTAATTAAAAAATAGAGTATCATCAGTGAACTTAATACTATTCTTCTTCATGAAAAATTGCCCCATTGAGTCAAAACTAGCCAGGAATGCTGTGGCTGTCTTCATGTTTATGTGAAACTTGAAATGTGCACTTAGCACAACAGTGACGACAAATTCCTGAGAGTCCTATGAGATTAGTAGAGTGGATATTTTAAGTACTATTGACCGATTAGTCATAGTGGTGGCAAAATCCTTTAAATAAATGAGCTATGCCATACCCTTTAATTGAGACTAATAATTGAATTTGGTTTAAAATAAAACACATTCAGGAGCTTTGCTGTTGAACTTAATTTTTACCTGTAATATTTTCTACTATACATTATTTATTTATGCTATGATCAGTGGCTTTCTTAGCTTTGATTACATACATGTAAGTATAATTATCATGCAGGTGTGTAAAACTATTATAAAACCACAAACAAATGTATATAGTTATAACACAGTAAAAATGTTATCAATGTAGTATAGTATTATTTCAAATGCCTATATGTAATGCTGTAACTTACATTAAATATTTCATTATCATTAGCTGCGACCCCAACCGTAATGTTATTCCAGAAAAAATTCAAAAGAGTCCATTCAGTTTCATAAAATCCAATATCCTTCTTCACTTCTTCATTCAGTTCTAAATAATGCTCAATAAAAGATAAATTTTTGCTTTGTTGATAGCATATTTCACTGCTTGACCCCCAAGCCAAAGTTGCAGTAAGAAAAGGAGTTTGAGGCTGATTCAAATAGCTATATGGAGATCGAAGAAAAGAAGGAAGGTTTTTAATCAATACATATCCACCACTGAATGTCCTTTGACCAACAAATGCTATGAATGTTCTGGCACTGACCTAAGTAATACAATCAATATGAAGTAATATGTATGATACCTTTCAACACTGTAGCAATAGAAATAGCTATATTCAGAGATTCATGAAAAATAATCATTACTGTCACTATCTAATTTGTTTATATTATTACATATCAATTTATATTTGCTTAACACATTATAATTTATAACTTATGTCACAGCTAATTAATAAAAAAATATAGGTGATGATAACAGTCACTATTATCGTCTTTGTAAATTAGTTTGTGTGTGAGAGTTGTCTTTTTAAGAGCATCTACTAAAAATATTAAATATATTATTGTATTCATTATGTATTGCTAAATTAGGTTAAAATATTAAATTATGCTGAATAAGCAGTATATATGACAAAGCTTAAGTGTCAAAGATATTTCAATTCAAAACTATTTTAGCTACTTTATTATAATATTATGCATATAATTATACCTGTCTTCTGTCTCTTATATTTACACTTCTGAAAGTGAGTGTTTGACTTATTCACAATCGTATACAGCTTAATAAAACATAACTTACGTCAATGCTGGAGAAATTTTGTTTGTAGAATATTATAGGTTTGTCCAATTCTATTACGCGGCTGTGATAGGAATCGTTTGCTTGGAAACAAATTATTTCACAATTTACTGCAAATACATGACAAATGTTATATTAATTGTGAAGTTTAGATATTACACATGGTTTAAATTTGTTCATGTCAAAACTAAATGTCAAATAATTTTCAAGTGCATATTAAAGTCTGACATCATAGCGACAAATCCTTGTTCAAAAGGAATCAAGTTTTCTTTGCCAAGGTTTGCGGTACTCATGCCAGATTTGTTACTATAAGGAATCACTTAGTAGTAATTATCAGTTAGAAGAGGGGGAGTTACCCACAATTAATTCATGAGTCATGAACCACGACGAATATTGAACATTGCCACGGGTGATTAAGTGTAGTAATAAGATCAACAGCTCCCTGAATATATTTGGAGATAGGTCATCAATTCCAATAAATAGCAGACATGACTTTTAAACCTTGGCTTATAATACTATGATAGTAGTGAGAAAGTGATGTAAAATGTAGGAATAATTAATATTTTACTACTTTGAAATTAGCATTCAAAAAAAAAAAAATAGATTGTTTGGTTCCACTAACTAGAAATGACAAATGACAGATTATATCATTATAAATACATAGAATACATAATGGTGATGATGATAATATTCACCATTATTAACAAAGTAATAATAATAATTATTATTATTAATAATAATAATAATAATAATAATAATAATAATAATGATAATAATAATAATAATAATATGTGTGTGTATATGACAATTATCAAGTTATGACCATTCATAAAAACTGGTGGCAAAAGCAGAATACATAATGGTGAGGATAATAATAACAATAACAATAATAACAATAATAATAATAATAATAATAATAATAATTATAATAATAATAATAATAATAATAATAATAATAATAATAATGATAATAATAATAATATTATAATGTGTGTGTATATGACAATTATCAAGTTCTGACCATTCATAAAAACTGGTGGCTAAAGCCAGTTGTCCTGGGTTTTATTCCCCAGTGACGACTAAGATTTTTCAAATTTTGTCTTTGATTTTTGTTTTTCAATCTTGTGTATAATTATAATAATTAACTCCATGACGAGTTTTCTGCAGGCTTTAATTAAATATCCTTTTACATATTTCATGTCTTCCAGCTAGTAGTAAGACGGTAATGACTAAAGAGATAGTTATTATGCATCAAATATTCAAAGTGCTACATGGTTCACCTAGTAAAGTCATATAAACATTGCCAGTTTCCTAGTGAGTCACAATTTGTTTAATAATATAGGATATCCCAGCTTTCACATGTTACTAACAGGGTTTCAATGGCTGGGGTCCATGACTGATGGTTAATGAGAATAGGTACTGGTGTCAATAAGGTCAAGACCATGTGATAATTGAGAGTAATTCTATTCCACTCCTGTTCATCCTTAGAGATGCTTCATTAGATAAATTAAGCTTAATTAAATTTAATCCAAGAATATATATAGATTAGACATTAACAACTGAATAGCAGTCAATATTAGTACACAGGAAAATAAACTAACTGAACTGGCAGGAAGGCAGGAGCCATACAAGTCACCAGTCTATTCAGGTGACTTGATGACCGCTATTTCTAGAACCATCTCTCAGATACCTTACAGGATAATGCTGACATAGGCATTTTTGGAACATTGGTTCTCCTGATAGAAATAAGTGGGGTGGGGTTGTGACAGAGGTAAGGTCCAGGTCAAAAGAAAACTATATAATATTAGGAAATATTTGAATATATATTTTTTAGTGTCCAATTTCTGAATGAAAAGCTTATTGTGAGTTTTGTAAACAATATTTGCTCAAGTGGAAATTCAGCCAAAACAAAGATGACTGCATCCTAATGGACTCCACTAGCAAGAACCCTTTAAAAATATTTATAATTATTATATAAGGTTGAATATTGAATACACATGGTAAAAGCTTTATATGATTCACAATTTAACACGTTTTACAGATTCCTTACTTCAATTAAAATACTTTCCTCCTTTAAGGTTCCCAGCAATGGGCCTGAGGCCAAATTCAACCCCATGTTTAGTCATAATGCCCATAGGCAAGAGCCAGATTATTAGAGAATTATTTTCAATTTGGCAGTAAGATTCTAAATTTGCTGCAAACATCATGTAACAGTTATGAGTTCTATCAGTAAACAAAAACATGCTTGTTGGAAAACAAAACCAATCTGTGATAATAACCATTGTTAGAAATAGCAAATTATATCAAAGGTTTGAAATCATCTGAATGCTTATATATTTTAATTAGGAAAGACTAAATATTACGAGTGAGTACTATCAAATATAAAAGGAAGAAAAAACAAAGAAGTCGTTGCATACTCCCTCAGATTGTACGCTGACATAAAATTATATTAATCTTACCTTGATCTTTATGGTTCCAACCCGGAAAAATAATGCACGGAGCAAAAAGAAGAAACGACAACACCGCCATTTGGAAGTTCTACCGAGGAACTCTCAACGCGACCGCTTTAAATAGAATACTGTCATCATCGGACATCCGTTGTTCACCTAATGCATTATTCCATTAAATTATTATGTGAGGGTTGTACAGTCTGTTCTTGTCTATGGTTTCAGCCATTATCCAAATCTTACCTAACGTTTTAGTCGGAGCAGATTATGCAACGCAGGATGGCGTGGTTCAGACTAATGTATGCCCATACTACACTATAGTTAATAGGAGTGTCTAATTCTAGACTCCAACACACTCAGAGCACAGACTCAAAATTTTTGGTTCATTTGATTGACAATAAACTCAAATATTGTATTTTTACAATAATTGTATTTTTTACAGGCCACTTAAAATGAATAAGTGGGTGTGGTTAAGCGGGTGTGGTTAAGTGGGTGTGGTTAATTGGGTGTGATTTGGTGGGTATGGCTATGGCTGCACCAATCCAATTTGGCTTCCTACTCACATGCTCTGTAAGCATTAAGGATTAAGTAATTTCTCACCTTCTCCACATCAGCCATTTGGTAATTGTTTTTTAAATTGATTTTATCATATGAAAATAACAATTTGTTTGTGTAGCTATTTCAATCTAAGGATAATATTGCAAAGGGTGAAAGAATACCAAATAGCATCATATGATGGGGAAAATCACAGAGTCTGTGGCATTCTTAATTGTATTGTTATATAGCTATTAGTTTGAAATGTCTAAGGATGCAATAAGGCTAGCTAATTTCACAAGATTTTCATTTGTTAATTAACAAAAATGAAATTATTGTGGACTTTAATAGTCATTTGTATGAGTAATAGCAGCACCGGTAACCCTGCTATTCGGGATTAATAGCACGAGTAACGTGATTGAAATAATAACGTGATTGAAATAGCAGAGGCGAAGCCAAGTGCTATTTCAATTGCTATTTGAATTGCTTTACGAGTGTTATTGATCCTCCCTAATAGCACAGTTACCTGTGCTATCACTCCCTAATAGTAGGCCAGTTTTTTTTTAAGTATTTTGCAATTGTAGCTACACTGTAACCTTCACTCACATTATCTCCTTATTTCAGGATTAGCTTCCCCAGGAACTTTGTTTTCAACATACGACTCCTCCTAATCTGTTGTAAAACATTCCATTTAATACGGGTAGAGTGCTCTATTAAAATTAAAACAAAAGAAAATATCCAAAAACAGATAAAAACAATTTCAGACAAATTATTAATAAACTACAGTTATAGTTATTTGAGAAAATAGTTATTTGAGAATGCAACTATGATAATTAATACAGCATGATAATTAAAATATCTGTCTTCAAAATTGACTTGAAATTGAATGTAAAGTAATCCAAACTGTTATTATGTGCACTTGTTTGTCGTGAATTCTTCTCACAAAAAACTGTTTCCTTTTCCTCTGACACAGAAGTTCGGTAAAGCTCACAAGCTTGTTCCTGGCACATTGCCATCAAACTGTCCTGCTGCTGTAGGGTGAGTAATGGTAGATAATCCTTCATGTCTTGTAGGAGCACTGAGGTTGTCACCACCAAGTCAGAAAATGAAGGCCTTTCTAAAGGGTCCCTTTTCCAGCAAGATGCCATAATATTGTATCTACATAATCATTGATGTTAATTTGAACGTCATTGTATTGTAGAGCAACTCACATACCATCAGTGCAAGCTTGATTAGGAGGTTTCTGCATGCGATAATCTCCAAGAAGCTGTTGGAGGAGTTCTTTAGTCTTAATGCCAGGGTAAGGCTTTCTTCCACCATTGAATATTTCCCAGCACGTGACTCCAAATGACCACTGATAATAAAAATACTTATTATAGCATAACTGCGAACTATTGAGCAAATTTTTATATTAATAGTTAGCTTGAAAATGAATAGCTATATATAAAATTAAGTGCAAATAGATCACAATTGGTAATCTATATACTAAATACATCTTTTAAACCTAGTTAAGTTTTTAAACATGATTATTACTAATTAAACTGTCGAATACATTATATATATGAAGTGATAACATCCCCTGAACAAAATTTAAAAAAAGCAATAGCAAGCTAGAGTCATAATTGAGTTGTAATGGTAAATTCTTCCAATTTGACATAACTATGATGCTAAGTTCCCTGCATTAGTTATCTCTTCTCACTAAAATCTTTATGCAATTAGCTTCTTTTTTTCTTAAGATGTTCGATTCATTTTTTATGAGTTTTTTCCTATGTATATTAATTATTAACACAATATGTTTTGGACTGGCATAAAACTTTGGCATATTAGTTTTATAAAAACAAATTTAAATAAATATTCGTATCTATGCTGCATGCAGATATTACAACTTCTCTTAGTACTTCTGCAGATAATGGAGCGATATTTTCTACAAAATACGAAAGGTGTCGGCCTATCCTCACCCTGATTGCTGCGGGAAACACTATATTCCCCGAGTAATTGTCAGATAACAAAATATTAATACCAATGTTGTGAAATAGGACAACACAAAGCATCAGTGATTTATGCAAATGCTTGTTTAATACTAACCACATCAGAGGCTTCAGAAAACTTGTGATCAAGCAGGCTCTCAATAGCTAGCCAATTAACTGGAAGTTTTTCTCTCATTTCTTCTCCAGGCTTGAAATAATTCTTGTCTTCTGATGCCTTTACAGCTAATCCAAAGTCAGCTACTTTGATCACATATTTCATATCCATCCTGTAGTAGCAGTACAGTTAAAATTTTGAAGCAATAAATACATGATTATTAGCTTAAGCATGACTCAGAACTATAATATAGAATTGCGACTTCATACTGTAATTGAGAAACAAAAAAGTGTCTGAAGTATTTTCAAATGTGTTAATAAGAAGTGTAGTATAATTTGTTTTTTTAATTCTATAGAGATATCAATAGAATGAATGCCTTATCATACTCATTATGGGTTCAATAAAAAATAAAATAGTATAGATATTTACTCACATGCAATTTCTGGCTGCCAGGTCTCTGTGAATGATTTTCTTGCTGCTCAAGTAATCCATGCCTTTAGCAATTTGGAGGCACATGCCCAATAGCTTCACAGCTGCAGTGTCCTGGGAGGCATTACATTAGATTAATGATATAATGATTAAATATATGTAACGACAAAAAGTTAATCTGATTAATTATAGAGCAAGTGTATATCTACACAAACTGTTCTGCCTTTCACACTTTCGCAATAACGTGCTAAAGAATACTGTCATGAGTATAATTAGACTTGAAGTATTCGTGCAGACTTTAATAGATAAAATTTCATTCTCATTATTTTTTAAAAGTTTGGATAGCTAATATAGTAATACTAAAGTCAAGTCATTTTTCAACACAAAAAAATGTAATATATGTTTTTTAAATACCAAAGCAGTGGGAAAATGAAATAATGACTCTGTTGGTCACGGCAATCTGTTTGTCACCTCGCTGCACCTCTAAGTTATGTAATTGCAGCAAAAATTCCTGAGTAATGAATAAAAGAGTATGAACAATGGCGGAATCTGAGTAGGATGATTTCGTTAAACAAGATTATGATTTCGTATCTGCATAAAATTATAATTTCTGCATAAAATTATTGTTTATTATTATTGGCTATAACATAAGAAACACTGAGGTATTCGAATTATTAGCACTCATACTCTGTGGCTAATGAAAATTGTCATGCACCACTCTTGCTATTAATCCTAACCACTACTCTTTTCTGTGTCGTTATCTCCAAATCACATGAATTTGATAGGAGATATCTAACTTAGCATTGTTTTAAAAAAAAAAACTCACATGTAACCAAGTTTTATGCTCTTTAAAGCTCACAGCAAAGTGATTATCTGGTTTTTCATCAGTCGACAGTAAAATGTTATGTCTGTTTTCTTCTTTCCTCAGGTAGAATTTTTTTTAATAATTTACCTGTATGTTTAATTCTCACAAAATACAACAGAAATGGAAACATCAAGCAAAGCATAAATTATTTACATTAATCAATTCAAAAAGTAGCCACTAGTATTCATACAAATTTTAGTTTAACTTTTGTGTAGAGTTTCAGCCCTATACACATAGTCTATATGAAATTATTTTGAGTTTTACCTTCTAATATTATACAGGATTTTCTGGGACTTCTGAGATTTAAGGAGTCATTGATGAAGTTTTAAAAATGAAAGATTTCTCTCATTCTAATATTTTGAAGTTGAAGGCAGTAGCAATAGACAGGAACAAGTCTCCATGTATTGTAATGCCATTCATGTGGAATGGAAGTTTGGATGACCCCCAAATACCTAATCATTATATTGATACTTTTTCAATACCTTTTAGAATCTTTATTGCGACAACTTCACCTCTGAGTTTAGCCTTGTACACACTACCGAATTCTTTTACAATAATGGTACAATAAACAAATTAAACAAGATTGTGCTTTAGTTCACAATAAACTATAGCATGACAGTTCAATTATGTCATATACATGGGCAAATCCTGCTTAAACGACAAGGAAGCACCCAAATACATTTACGTCAAACTTTACAAAATTTATAAAAAATATTCCTGATTGATTATGAATATAATCGTGAGAACGACAAAAAAAATTTACACATGGGTAAACCTTAAAAAAATGAACTTCACCACTACGAGAATTTACCAATATCTTATAAATAGAAAAAATTGCGAATAAATCATTAAGTAATATTGAAATGGAAAAGAACTCGTTGTCTTGCATTCGAGTATTAGCTTGGCTAGTAGTGCACAAAATTGCTGAGCTACCACTTAGCATACAGCTCCAAAAAAGTGCTACAAAGTTTTATAACCACCCAATATTTCTTCCAGATTTGCAATAAAATTAGTGAGTACATAGATGCTTACTGTCCAGATCATCCAGGACAGTCCAGGATTTATCACTCTGTCATAGCTGTTTTAGCCAGCTGGCTGTCTAGACCTAATCAAAGCTACTAGTAACAACACTAACCATAAACATGGCACAAGTAAATGGCTAAAGCTAGCTGCTACAGCAAAAATTGCCATAGCTTGCTATTGTAATTAAAAATTATGTCATTGTGGGTGTGTTATTTTGGTGTAGCCAGGGTGTGGTTTTTGTCCCTGAAATAGATTCTGGAAAGTTGGCACCTATGTGAGTTGTGCCTTTGGCACACGTACTTTGTCCTTGTGTTGTAGTGGAGAAGCCCCTGTAAGTAAATAATAGTAGTAATCTTGCATAGCAACATCAACTAAAAATTGCGCAGGCTGTGTGGGGGCACCCTTAATGATTACAATTGCTTGAGCCATTCTCAAAAAATGATAGTAACTTTAATGACCACCTTTGATAGCTGTGTAATTGATAATGGTGATGATTATTTTGCTGATGTAATTGTAATAACAGCAACAATGATACATATACCTATAATTTCAAAGTTCAGAGTATTAAGGGTGCAGTACCACTTGAAACCGCAGCGCTAAACAGCAGATGGAGGAGTTATGCTGTGTATTTATTTCTCGTTGTCTGTTCAATGTACGCTTACTTTGTTGTTGCAGTTGAAACAGACACCAACAGACAGCTCTTATAAACCAAGTTTCAAGAAAAAAGACCGACCAGGAACTGAGAAACAACGGTAAAAACCTTAAGGCTATTCAGCGATATTCAGAGGCGACCGCTGCAGTTACGAAGTCGATTTTTTTTTCCAGCGGTAGCCTAGGGGCTTCCCCACAACTTAACAACGCCGTATTTTTGATATTATTGGCGAGCGAGCGTAGCGAGCGAGACACTTACAGGGGTAACACAATCGAAAATCGGGGATGTCAGTTTATTTATTTGGCGAGCGAGCGTAGCGAGCGAGACAGTATTAGGGGTGGATAATGCAAAATCGGGTATATGTTATATATATGTATGTATGTATGGATGGTACGTATGCTCTTTCAACGCGCGCGCGGGGAACGTTTTTCTCCTAAAAACACGGCTATTTAGGCTTGACTCCAGTTTATTCTGAAACTACAGCATTAAGCAAACCTTACTTTATACTTAAGCTCCAAAGTATGAGAAAATTCCTGCTAAAACGCTTGTTTTCAAGACTCAAAATGTTGATTCGACAGGTTACTATGGCATTGAAGACCCTTTTCCAGACTTAATTTCAAAACTTCGCCGTTATATGGGGGGATACGAGAGTGCCGGTTGTTGGTTGTCAAGAGCCGTTGGTAGTCAGAATGCTGTAGTATTAATGCTATGGAAGCTACTACTTCTCAGGGAAGCTGAGATAAGTACGCAATTCCATATTTGTTAGTTAAATATGCAAAATTAACTCTGGCCTTTCTTTTTTTTAGCTAAGAGCTAGTCAACAGTGACTGGTAAATTCAAATAGTCAGATTGGCTCAAATTTGGTACTACAAAAGTTACCACTGCTCAAGAAAATGAGGTAAGAAAGTAAGTTTGTATTTGTGTGCTAAAATTGATTGTCTTTTGTTTTTGTAGGTGAGAGCTTGTTGTCAAGAATTTCAAGGTAATTCAGATGGTCAAAGTAACTTCAATTTGATACTACGGAAGTTATCAATACTCAAGAATGATGTAAGTAGTAATTCCATATTTGTTGGCTAAAATTACAATATAACACTGGTTTATTTTTTATCAAGAGTTACTGGTGATTGAGATTATCAGAATGGTTGATGTTTGATACTACAAAAGTTACCATTAATAAGGTAAGAGAGTGATTTTGTATTTGTTTGCTGAAATCAAATGTCATGTTCAGTGGCATAGCCACAGGGGGGGCTGGGGGGGCTGGAGCCCCCCCACTTTTATAATAAGTGGGGCTAAGCCCCCCCACTTTTATACCAACTATACAATACACATGTATTGAATGTAAGTAACCAGACACATTTGTATATGCAGTGCAATGAACAAGAACAATGGAGTTTTGAAGGACATGCTATCCTCTGTACATAAATTACTTCGTCTTATGTGTACAATTCCGATAACCTCTGCCACCTCTGAACGAATATTTTCAACTATGAAGAGAATAAATACTTACCTACGTTCAAGTATGACAGAAAAATGTTTAAATAACTGTTTACTTTTAAATGCTCACAAAAAGCTTACAGAAATGTAGTGATTGCTTTGGCGCGATATCAGCCCCCCCACTTTAGGTGAGCTAGCTAAGCCTCTGATGTTACCTAACTATCAGGCTCGCTCGCCATTTGTGCTCAAGCACACCACTAGTTTATTTGTATATATGTATGGACGTACGTAAGGCATTTTTGTACTTTGACCCTCGCGTTTTTGTGTTAGTTCGGTTGTCGAACCCCCGTCCCAAATTGCACTAAACAGAAGCCTCTGGTTTATCGATCATACCCGTATCACCCTAGAAATTGAATTGTTTACCGTTTTGAATTCTTTTGCCGTACAGTTAAAACTTGACAACTTAAGGGACTTCCATTTCTATTCGAGTTAGTGGCGGTGGTTTTGTCAATGCGCTCTTTGTCATGGTTATAAGCCGTGCGCACACGTTATTACCTGAAAATCATGTCCACTAGACTACCACGAAGGTAATCTGTGTGTGCATGTCCAGTTGTGTCAAAGCATTATGTGTTACAACCACTACTTAGCTAAAGAAATCACAAAGAAATCTTTTAAATAACGTTGTATGTTTTTGTGTTGTTGTTTTTTCCTTCAATTCAAGCAGTTGCAGAGAGTTTTGTAAATATGGCACTGAAATTCCCTTTACCCTGTATGCTAAATTTAAAAACTTGACCTTATTTTCAGTAGCTTCAGTGTTAGAAGTCAATAAAAATAGTATAGTCTTTAGGCTCGCTCGCCATTTGTGCTCAAGCACACCACTAGTTGATATTAGTATTTGTTTTCCATTTTTTAAAATATTTATATATTTTTTTGTATCCTATTTAAAAGAAAAAACTCGTTGTTATGTTTTTTTAGATGTGGAGTGTACCCCGTGTACAAAATATGAGTTCATTCTGGTCATCCAGTACTTCTGAATATCGATTTTTAGGTACGAAGCTAACTTATTGATTCGTATTCATTTGATTCTTCAACTCCGCCCCCCAATCTGAGCGCGCAATTTATTGTGGGCAAAATTCCGGGTGGTGGCGGCTCTAATTAGAACCGGTAAGCAAAAACAAAAGAAGAGTTACTGTGCGAGTGAGCCCTGCGGGGAAGAGTACAAGACTTCTGGAATGTACTGGAGGGTCCTAGACAATGAAGAAGCGGCGGCGTATTAATGGGGCCTGGAGTCACTCGTTTAGAATAGATATATCACGGCTCGCAGCTGCGACTTGAAGGAAGCATCTGCTTTGGTGTCTTTGGAGAGCTTGATAGAAGGTTGGTGTAGCGGGTAGAAGTTAGAAGCAGTTTCAGTGTGTTAACTTCACTTCTCAGGAATTTTTGGTGCTATTTGTTAAAAGAAAATGTGAATTATTACTTTTATTGACTAATGTTATTTTCTTTCTACAATAATATATATTTATCAATTAGGCTGTTTATTATCAATTATTATTTTATTGATTTATTTAAAATAAGACCAGAAATCAAATTTTAGATCATAGTACTTTGTCTGATCTACCTCAACAGGAGGAAAGGTGCTGGCATGCTCTTCATAGAAATAGATGAGCTCCGATTATGAGAAGGCACAACTCCTTGGTTCTAGGGTACACCTGGCAGGTTCACAACAAAAGTGCAGAGCAGAAGACATGGCTTCCTTGTTCTCCATATGAGAGAATAGTAGACCTTCGGCTCTCCTAAGAAGTCATGCCTCCTGAAGGGAAGAATATTACATACATCCTGGTTATTTAGAAGAGAGGGCATGGCACTCCAGTAGAGAGGTCAATGAGAAGGCACAGCTCCTTGGATCCCCTTGATAGTATTGCATACTTCAGAACCTTTGATTTTGTTCATTTCATATGTGACCGTCTACAGGAAAACCGGGCACAACGCGGCACCCTTCGAAAAAATTTTTTTTGCACTTACAGAGTTGTCGGCATCCAGATATTGAGCTCTCCAAGTTTTATCGTCGTAGCTTAAGTCGTTCCCACTATAATAGACCTAACCGTTCTCTTCCGTCGGCTTGAAACAATACATTTTAAAGAAATCGATCGATCTTTTCTCGTATTTACGCACGCCGCGTTGTGCCCGGTTTTCCTGTAGACGGTCACATATTGTATTTGATTATGGCCCTGCTACTATGGAGTTATGATTATAATATTGTTTAGTAATATTTTTTAGAAAGTGAACAAATATTAATTATCTGCACTGCTGCTTCTGCCCTACAGTACTGGTAGTCCTTTGAGGTGAAAGCTCTTTGAGGTAAATTGTCTGGTACAGTTAATTAGTACGTGTTCAAAATGTGCGCGAGTCGCGTACAATAGTCAGTTCGCGGAGAGTAAATTGGATCGAGTTACGGGCGGGTTTTGTGGCATTCTACTGAATCGCTTAATTACCGCAGGTTCCGGTGGTACTGCACCCTTAACAACCGTAGAGTGACCAGCTAACTGTAACCACAACTTCATAGGTATCTGTATCAACTTATCAACAAGCACATCAGTAGCTGCAGCCATCATAATTGGGTAACTTTAGAATCACAAGGGTAACTACAAGCAGAGTCATTGGAGTATAAAATGACTTTCAATTAGTTTGTGGAGTTATTGTGTTTGATAATATTTGAATCAACCTTAGAGAATTCTTTGAGTTTGACATACAACACTAAAGACTTCACAAGGACTCTAGTACTATAGTAAGGGCAAATTGGGAGTAACTTTTACTGTAGTAGTGTTCAGGCCCCTCCTCTTCCCTTCACAACAACTACTTGGAATAATTTAGGTCTTCAATGACACCTAACTTACTAAACTGTTGACATGCGCTGTATGTGGGGCTGGGTCTTCCCCCAAAGACCAGAAGAAAGAAGTGAACAAGAAAGTTGTTTATTTATTATTTGAGTTCTGTGTCACAGTAGTTAGCTATTGTATTTTCGTTGAGTTTTATGTCACGGTATAGTATTCATTTTTGTGTGTGTATGTGTGTGCTGTGTAGTGAGCCTGCGCACAAGCAGTGGACTTTACGTAAATACTTTTATTTATACGCGTGTTGTTCACTTCTCTAAAATTCAATATTCTTAGTTTAACACCTGAGACACTTGAGTGGGCTCCTGGGTAGCTAAGCGGGTAAGGGCTTGCTATTCACCAGTTATCCCTGAGCCGAACCATCGCCCAGCGAGTAGAGAGTACCTGGTGGCAGCATCTACCGGGTGCTGGATATCCACAGAGCTGACGACCCGACCGGCTATCACCTCGCTGGAGACCAGAACCCCCACAATTGGCGGCAGCGGTGCTCTTCATCGCCTTAACAAGCGGATCGAGGAGTCAAGACAAGCCCCCACGACATCCAAGGCTACAAACTATATTTTTGTGTCTCGTTATTTCTATTCTGCGTGCACCACACGTGGTCGCCGTCTTAGTAAATTAATTTTTGTTACTGTTCTTGTTGTGTTCGTTTTCTGTAGGCCTCAGAATCTCCCGAGTTCGTGATCCTGAGTGGATGAGCGGGAGAGCGCGGCTGCACAGGACCTGCAAAAAGTTGAGGAAGGAGAGCAACGGAGTTGAACGGTTGAATAGAGAAACCAGGAATCTGCAATCCCCCGACTCTGGAGTAGTGCTTGCCAGCAGTAAGGGTGAGGGATCAGAGATTGTTGCTAGTAGTATTGCTAGTAGTGGTAGTGTGGTTTGTGAACCAGGATTATTAGTGCCTATTGATAGTAGTGAGACTATAGTAGGCAACATGAGTGTCTTAGAGCATGATATTATTGAGGAGATTGGAAGAGATGAGGAAATAGTGGGTGATGGAAGTGTCAGAGAAGGGACAGGAAGGAATGACAGGGATGGTGGTGAGAGCGTGATTGACAATGATGAAGATGTGAGTGAGCCAACAACTCGTGAGCTAATGAAGTTATTTCATGGGTTAATGACAGGATTTCAGAAGGTGACTGACAGAGGAAGTGATACTCTGATGGATGAAGGGAGAATAGTGAGCAATATTCCATCTTGCAAGGATGGTAGTGAAATATCTAAGTACATCAGGGGGTTGGCGGCAGATCTTAAGGATAAAGGTGTGTCTCAACGCCAGTATAAGATAATCTTGCTGACTAAATTGTCTCCTAAGGCTAGAGAGCAGGTGGTTGATCTAGTCGATAATGGGGAGTGTACATATGAGCTGTTGAAACGTAAATTGCTGGAGAAGGTGGGTCTGAGCAAGAGAGATCTGGAGATAAAGTTATTTTGTGATCTGGAGGATGACACTAAGGGAATGGATAGGTTGGAGAGGTATAAACATATAAAGCAACTAATTGATCGTGTTGGAATGATGTGCAAGAGTAAAGACGAGTTGGCATTGTTTGTGGTTAAGGGTCTGTTTAGAGTTAACTTGCCATCATCCGAACAAGGTCTAATTGATGGCCGCAATGTAGTGTCATTCAATGACTTGAATGAGGTGGCAACAACCCTAAATGCTAGCAATGCCCGTTCTAGAGATCAGCTAAGGGCTGGGCGAAGAGATGTTAGCAATAGCACCAAATGCTATAGATGTGAGGGCTATGGCCATAAGGCATTTGAATGTCGTGTGAGTCAAGATGACAGACAGTCTCGTCTAGTGTGCTATTCTTGCAATCAGGTTGGGCGCAGGTCCACAGAATGCCCCAGCAAGCCTGATACATCCTCACAATTCTCCAGTGTAAAGAACAATGATCAGACCAATGTTAAGACACTGGGAGTCAAAGCGAGTTCTGCACCTAAGATTGCTAACTGGGTTGCCGTAGGCTCTGATTTTCCGTTAGTGAAGGGTAAGGTTAATGGGTTGGATTGTCCGATAGCCCCTGACATGGGAGCCGAAGTAACTATAGTCCCTGGTACTCTGGTCTATGAAAGCCAGATGCTTCCTGATACAGTGGTAGTACGTGGTGCCACAGGTGTACCTGTAACTCTGTGCATGGCTGATGTACAGTTTGAGATAGAAGGTATCTCTTCTGTAAGGAGAGTGGCCGTCGTTGCCAGAGCTGACATGCTCTGTGATAAAGTTTTATTCTCAGTTCCCATGGATGATTCCATGGTGAGAAAGCTCCTTCTGAGTGCCGTCGAAACTCCAAATATTGGAGTGGAGGCGGGGCACTCCGGTGATACCCCGGACACCCAGACATCTACCTTGGTAGATGCGGTTGTAGCTCCAAGTGGTAAGGAAGTAGGTGGTAAGACCTCAAAGATAACCTTGGAGCAAACCGAGGAGCAAGCTTCGGTAAATGTAGTCACCAGAGCTGGTCGTTGGATGGAGTCACTAGCTGCCGAGACTGCTGCCCAGAGGGACAGAGACGCGGTGCCGCCTGTCTCTCTGGAGAGCATAAACGAGGTTATGTCTGAGGTTCAGGTGAAAGAGGATGAAGTAGCAGAGGTAGCACGAGATGTAGTTGAGGTTGATCATAGTTTGGGTAGTGCAGAGGCAGAAATGCAGTGTTCCTTCGGTAGCCCGAGCTTGGTGGATGATCCGGATGTAGAGAAGTTGAAGGTGGAAATGGTTGCGAATGATTCGTTAGGTCATTGTAGGAACTTAGCTGATACAAAGAAAATGGGTTATTCTTGGGGTGGTGGTTTGCTATATCACACCATAGTTGATGGTGACAATGAGAAGAAAAGGCTGGTACTTCCTAAGTCTAGGAGAGCCAAAGTCCTTGAGCTTGCCCATGACAGGACTGGTCATGTTGGCATTAAGAAGATGAGAGCCCTTATAAATTCTCGTTTTGTGTGGCCAGGAATAGGGAAAGATGTTACAAACTTCGTTCAATCTTGTGATATGTGTGCTAGGATGAACAAGTCTGGTAATAGACAAGCCCAACTAGTTGAGAGACCGATAGTAACGGAACCGTTCGAGTCCGTGGCAGTGGACATCGTCGGTCCTTTGCCTAAGGCCAAGGGAGGAGTTCGATTCGTCCTCACATTCATCTGTATGGCTACAAGGTGGCCTGAGGCAGTTGCCATGAGAACGGGTTCAGCCTCAGAGGTTGCAGACGGCTTGGTTGCTATTTTCACTCGGACATGTTTTCCTCTAAAAATTTTGTCAGATAGGGGCAGTGTTTTCATGGGTAGAGTGGTCAAGCGCCTGTATGAAATTCTGGGCATTGATTCACTGCATACGTCTCCTTATAGGCCTCAAGGGAATGGAGTAGCAGAGAGGTTCCACGGTACCTTGAAGCCAATGCTGGCAAAGGCTGTGTATAGCGGCGTTGATTGGGCGACTTTCCTGCCTATGGCACTATTCGCCATCAGGCAGGTGGTCAACCGAGATACTGGTTTTTCACCTCATGAGCTGGTGTTCGGCAAGCAGATGAGAGGTCCACTAGACATACTTTACGCAGGTTGGGTGGAGGATTGTTACAAGGACATGGATGTTAACTCATGGGTGGAATGTCTGCAAGACAGGCTTAAGGTCTTGCATGAAGTGGCTGTAGGGAATTCAAATAAGTCAAGTGTGACTAGAATGTTGGCATGTAACAAAAACAAGTCTGATAGAGTGCTAGACGTGGATAGTAAAGTTTTACTGAAGGTACCTGGATTGCTTGGTGCATTAGAAGCTTCATGGGAGGGCCCCTATGAAGTCGTTGATAAGCTGTCAAGAGTTAACTATAAAGTACGAAGAGAAGGAGGTCAATGTGACAAGATTGTGCACATTAACAATACTAAGAGATTCGTGAGTAGGCCTTTGAATGTAAATAGTGTTTGTGTAGTAGCAGAGGAAGACAAGGTAATGTGTGAGATGTGGGAGAAACGTGGTGGGTTGAGTGATGAAGTGTGCGACGAGTATTCTGAGAGAGATCTGCAGACTGTATTGGCTAGGTTGTCTGACTTTTTCTCTGATAAACTGAGTTTGTGCTCAGTTGGGGAGTGCGTGATTAATGTCCGGGAGGGAAGTCAAGTTGTGAAATTGCCACCTAGGCAGGTGCCTATGAACATCAGGCAGGCTGTCGCTGATGAGATTGAGAAATTGCTTAAGTTAGGGATCATAGTGAGGAGTGACTCTGAATGGTCTAGCCTAGTAGTTCCAGTGCGTAAAAAAAATGGTAGCATACGTTTGTGTGTTGACTATCGGGAACTTAATAGTATCACTCCACTGAGGCGGTTTTGGCTTCCGTCTCTGAATGAGATCCTGGACAAGGTAGGGGCCAGTCAGGTTCTGTCTAAGCTAGACTTGACCTCTGGCTTCCATCAGATTGTGATGGCTGAGGAAAGCCAGGAGCTGACATCTTTCAGCTGCCCGGCTGGAAAGTACAAGTTCGTAAGAATGCCATTCGGACTTAAGAACGCACCAGCGACCTTTCAGGCAATTCTTGAGCAGGTATTGAAACCGGTATCGGACGTATCGTCCAATTACATAGATGATGTGGTGGTTTTCAGTAGTAGTTGGGCGGATCACTTGAAGGATCTTGAAAGGGTCATTAGGTGCTTGGGAGAGGCAGGGTTGGTAGTGAAACGGAAAAAATGTGAGTTTGGTAGGCGTTATATGTCATATTTGGGACATCAAGTCGGGTGTGGGCGTGTGGAAGTGCCAGAGGCGAGAGTGCAAGCTATGGCAAATTATGGCCGACCAGTGACAAAAAGACAGATGAGGTCGTTTCTGGGATCGGTAGGCTACTATCGGAACTTCATCGATGGTTTTGCCCGGCTCTCTACAGTGCTCACCCCAGCCGTTGCTCTCTCGGCTCCACAAAGAGTCTGTTGGACTCGGGAGATGGATGAAGCATTTATATGTTTGCATGAGTCTCTATGTAATCGTGTCATTTCGTATGTGCCTGTTTTGCGTGATGTGTTTATTTTGTGTATGAATGCATCTGGAGGAAGAGTTGGTGCGTGTCTCTATGTTGTACGAGACCAGCAGGAGTTGCCTGTAGCCTTTTACAGTAGGCAGTTGAGAGGGGCGGAGAGGACATATACAGTCACAGAACTGGAGTCATTAGCCATTGTAGCTGCACTTCTACATTTTGATTTTTACCTGTATGGTGTCTCTGTTATAGTTTATACAGATCATAGAGCCTGTACGTCCCTACTGTCGAGCAGCCACCTTAACAGGAGACTAATGAGGATGGCACTGAAGCTTCAGGGCCGTGAAGTAGACTACGATATCGTCCTGGAAAAGACAACACGAATGCCGATGGGTTGAGCCGCCAAAACTGGGATGTAGATGACTTGGAGGAGCCCCAGCCTGGTGGTTCTCAGCCTGGCCAGATGGGCTCAGGCTTAGCGGAGGGGCCTGTGGGGCTGGGTCTTCCCCTAAAGACCAGAAGAAAAAAGTGAACAAGAAAGTTGTTTATTTATTATTTGAGTTCTGTGTCACAGTAGTTAGCTGTTGTATTTTCGTTGAGTTTTATGTCACGGTATAGTATTCATTTTTGTGTGTGTACGTGTGTGCTGTGTAGTGAGCCTGCGCACAAGCAGTGGACTTTACGTAATTACTTTTATTTGTACGCGTGTTGTTCAGTTCTCTAAAATTCAATATTCTTAGTTTAACACCTGAGACACTTGAGTGGGCTCCTGGGTAGCTAAGCGGGTAAGGGCTTGCTATTCACCAGTTATCCCTGAGCCGAACCATCGCCCAGCGAGTAGAGAGTACCTGGTGGCAGCATCTACCGGGTGCTGGATATCCACAGAGCTGACGACCCGACCGGCTATCACCTCGCTGGAGACCAGAACTCCCACACTGTATATTCCCAGTTTGTAGTGAATAGCAATGTTGCATTGAAGTCTACTCTTCCTTCTTCTGTTTGGAAGATATGCAGATACTCTTGAATTGTCTCATAGTCAGTTGCATTCCAATAGCAAACTTGCTCAATAGTTGAGGGAAAGGTCCAGAATGGAGCGAACATGGGAATGCTTCTATTCAAGAATGGATTTGTCAGTTTTATAGTTATTGGACTATTCAAAATAAATCCACCAGAAAATGCTTCAGTAAGTGTTAGAGATACGAGTTTTATCTATACGTGGAGAAACATGAACAATAATGAACAAGCTACTGAGAAGGAACTCTATTATTGCTTTTTAATGCATTCTTGAACAAGAGCTATTACAAAACCGAAATCACACAATTCTTTTATGCTAGTGCAACACTTCAAAAGCTTATAATATAACTTTATAGCTAAAAGAAAACTTTTTTGATACATCCTTAGTAAAATAGTATATTAAATAATACTGTTTTTTGTAAAGGACTTGTTAAGGAGATAATCTGCTTCTTTATTCAGATTTATTTAGAAAATAGTAAGCAATATCATGAGAATAATAAGATAACTGATAAGATTACTAGCTACCTTTTATTTGTTTTTATTCAAATTTAGAAAACTTGGGCAGATCGTCACACAAACAATATAGATTTTCCATTTAATACCTCCAGTCTAATGAATACATGTTGTTTTTTCTCACCACTAATCTATTATTTATTATTTTCATAAATAGAATCATACCCCTGTCTGTACAGAATAATTGGAGTTGTAAGTGATACCTTCTTAAAGTATGGATATTGTCCATTGATGCACGGTTATGGTTTTTTGGAAGAGACACTATACCTAAACAATGAAGAAACCGAAAAAAAGTTTCCGAATAATAACTACACCTTGTAATGTTACAACCAAATAAATTAAAATAATAATAAATAATAATTATAATGATAATAATGTCTATTAAATGACAATACCATGTAACGTTATAGCTAAATACATTAAATGTGTTCTTTATACATTATTATTCAGATACTCAAATGATAGTTTGATTGAAATCTTAATGAACATAATTTATTAATCTAGGCAATTGTTATTTGGGCAATAATCAGGGGTCCATCAAGTTATCTCAAAACAGTATTGTGCTACTATAGAAACATGTCACTAATACAGAAACTTTCAGGCTCATATCCTCATGAATGTAGTTACGTGTAATTGACCATCCAAGAAACCATACAAAGGCCAAATGAAGAATATAATAAAATTACATGTAGTAATTTGTATAGTTAAAAATAATCTTGTATGAAATTGACTTAGCACAACAAAGCCTACGCCTTAATTTATTATGCCTCTATTTATTCCTCTAATAGAACAGATCCCTTTTTATAATTTGTAAGCTGTATCGTGTCATTGCATGTTTCTTTGGTGTTCAATTTTTTTAGTTCACCCACATTACGTTGTACATAATAATAGTGTTCTGGTATCACGTGCCCAAAATGTAACATTTTAAAAAGCTAACAAGGAAAAATAACATAAGAGTCTCAAACAGCAACAGAACTACAGCCACACATTAGTAGACTGCACACAGTAACATTAGGCAGTTTTGATGATCTGGGGTGTTGAGACAGCTTCTACTATTGTTAAAAGTGTAAGATGGAAGTTAGTTGTATAGAAATGTCATGCATGTCTGAAGAGCAATCATGCACGAACACAATACAAGAGTTTGTGGGAAAACATCATTCATAAGGTACAACTTACACTAGTGTTCCATTGTGCAGTACAGTTATCTGTCTCGTATAGATAAAATTAAACCATGTGAATTTTAAGATCCAATGAATGTAAGCAATTAAACATAATGTGTGTATTGATTCTCTAAACTTAATTGTAATGATAATATCTGCATACACATAATAATTGGCTATATATATATAGAAAATTCAGGTAAAATTATGAATAAATTGTTTTCTTGTAATGTAATTCAGCTATAATATATAAATGCACTTATCCAGTTACTAAGGACAAACTTGACATTTAAGTGTAAATGGCAATGATTGCAGTTACAGCTATGTGTATGATTCTGGTGAAAGAAAGCTATTAATTTACAAAATGCATCATAATAATAGTATTGAAATTAGGGCAATAATTCACTCCCATTACCTGCCTAAAAAATTCTTAAATATGCTGTCCTTAGCTCTTTTACTATTAAGGTTTTGTGATGGGAGTTTTGACCATGAAACATGAATACATCCTTTACGGTGATTGTAACATACAGTATATTACACAGTAATCACTATAATCATAAAAATAAATATAAGGGTGATTTATATTTTATATATTCACACACTTGAACATCAATAATTTGTCTTACATAGAATCATTGCAGGCGGCATTTGAAGGTTTCTTCATTTGGTATCCATTTTTTATGTTTTGAACGACATCTTTGTTCAATAATTCGGGATAAGGTCTGTCGCCGCCGCTAAATACTTCCCAACATGTGACTCCATATGACCACTAAAACAACACATTGACAACAACAAAAGATTTGAAAATTTTGAAACATTCACGCAACTGTAAATTAAGTTAAAGCTATCCTTTTATAATACGCACTATTCTATCTTTCCAGGTTTTTCATAAATGGGTCATTTATTGCTTCATTCGTGATCTGTGTTAATTTTGAATGAAACCTAACTTTCATTTTTCTTGATGTTTGTTGTGTAGCTTTGTAATAATAACTTTCTACATTATCAGATTAAGCTGCTAGAATTCAGAGTTGAGCCAGAACTAATACAAGAAATACATGACTTTGCCAATGTAATTAAATGTGATTTAAGAATTACAAGCATGGAAATTCTGCAGATTAAGACAAACATTAAAAACTAATTTTTTATCATTTCAATCAAAATAGTTTGAATTCATTACACAGTTCTCTTCATTAATTAAATATCACCCAATATAATTAAATGACTATACCTACCACAATAGGTGTAGCAATGGCTCCTAAAGTTTAAATCACCTCCTTTGCACTCATTCACACATTCACATGTACATAAAATAGTGATGTGCTTGAGCTCATATTTTAATGAACTGGCATCTCCTACAAATACTACGAAAAATGATGACAAACCTTTTCACTTCTATAAAGTGGCCCTGATAATTTAACAACTCGTGTAACTAATGTTGTTGTTTTTAATTATGTGATGTTATTCTGGTACAATTTCAAGGAAGCATTGAATAATAATATTAATTGTGTATGTGCATTTATGAAAAAATAGATCACAAGTTTTCATTTAACTTACTACATCTGAAGCCTCTGAAAACTTTAAACTGACTATACTTTCCACTGCCATCCATCGCACTGGACGCTTTTCTGGTGATTCATCGATTAATTTGAAGTAGTTTTTATCTTCAGAAATAGTCACTGAGAGCCCAAAGTCAGCCACTTTAATGTTACCATTTAAATCTACCCTACATAGTTGAAAAATACCATAACATACTTACTGAAGACTGGCCCTCATAGCTTTAGCTTCAGTTTATACATTATATATATTATATATTCATGTATAAATTTAATTATTTAGTTAGTTATTTAGTCATTCCACCAGTAGGTTTGATATTTTTAATTATCAAGATATATATAAAAAAGAACAGCGTCTTATTAAGTCCATGTGAAACTTACAATAGGTACTTTACTGCTACAATGAGTTGCAGCTTCCATAATAATAACTGCATGCCAATTTCTAATTATACGTTACTGTTGTAGCTGACTTAGCCTTCCAGCCTCATTGTTAACTTACATACAGTTTCTTGCTGCCAAATCACGATGGATAATTCTCTCACTGCTCAAGTACAACATCCCTTGTACTATTTGCAGGCACATCTGCAGCAACTTCCCTGTAGCTACTTCCTATTTGTTAGCAGAAACAGAACGGAACAATGCATTATAAAATGAATACAATGGTTTGCAGTACATTCAAATATTCTGACATTATAATTAAACCTACAAACCGTACTTGCCCTATCTGCTCAATTGTTTGACTAGTATGCAGGAACATCTCATAAAAACAAAATGAAGTTCACTTTGCCGTAACTTATTCTACTATGGATGTCTATCAGGGCTGACTTGTGAAGATTGGAAAATGCAATAGTCAATTATTATTCCTAATTAGAGCAAGATTTGTGCTTTCAAATTCAAATATCAAAGTATTCTATAACATAAGCGTACCACATCTGCTTTCTTTCCTTCAATATTAACCGGTAAGAAGTATTTCTTTTTGTTTTCGCTTCTTTTCAAGTAGTGATCAAGACTTCCATTCCACATGAATGGCATGACGATGCACGGGGAGAAATGATTGTCCACACTAGCACCAATCAGGCCCAGAATGCTCGGGTGTGAAATATGAGTCATTTGTATGATTTCTTCAACAGCCATTCTAACTTCAAAGGTACCTGAAATAGCTGGTGAAATGGTTTATAATACAGCGACTAATAATAATAGCAATATTCAGTCATTCTCGGCTTAAATAATTATAATAATAGCAATTTTTTTCTCATTCTATCAGCCAATACTATCTTACTTAAAACTTAACTTAGGATTAAGTTTTAAGTAACATAATATGGCTGTTAAAATGAGAATATATTTGCCATTGATAACAATATTGTTTTGTATTTTAGTAAGCTACAATGGAATGATCTATAGTTATACTTCATCAATAAACACGATGAATATAGAGAGTGCTCACTTGCACTGTCAGTCTAAATGTGTGGTAATTCATAATTTGATTTCCTTGTGAAACCTTCCATAATGCAGTGGTATGGTCAATCCTTACGATATTGCCATTTACTTAATCAGGGAAAATAAGTAAACAATCTCTAGAATCATGCACAAAGTGAATAATTATCCCAGGGTCATCCAGGCACTTGGAGCCTGTAATATCTGCTTGCTCTGATGTACTAGTGAGGAGATTGACTTAGTTGTAGTAGCTGTTGTTGTGTACCATTTTTCAACATTTTACTGGAAGTTAATAAGGATAGTTGACGTAAGCAATGTTTAGGTTTTCAATGTGGAATGCTTCAGTACAAATGGCTAGACTGCCATTTTGGTTAGGGCACATCACTGCAAATAGCTTGTACATGCTAACCAGGCAATAACAAAATGTGGCACTCTGAGCATTCAAAAAATGCAACTGCAATTAATATCACTATAATTAAAATGTAATCAAATAATTATAGAGCCATATCCATTATATACTGATAAAGGATAAATCCGTTTTTGTGACTACTGTTTCAGCCTTGCTAAGTAATGTTCTTAAAGGAAGCAATGTAATTAGGTAATGGAACAAGAAAGAAAAGATTTCTAACAACAGAATGTAAAAACATTTGAAACTTTTACTTACATGTAGATTAAATAAACTCAATCCTTACCTTTTAATACTTTCACAGCTACAAATTGGTTTCTGTATCTGGCCTTGTACACTGTAGAAAATTCTCCTAAGATAAAATATTTATTAGTTTTAATAATGACACTGGAGTTTACTCTATTTTTCCAAATATAAAAATAATGTTTGTTAAGACTAAATACTCTTGTAAAGGTAATATGTTTCCGAGATTATATATATCACATTAACATAATATGGCTGTCAGAATGAGAAAATATTAGCTGCTGATAGCAAAATTGTTTGGTTTTGGTTTTTTTACTTACTTAGGTACTATGGAATGATCTATAGTCATAGTGCATCCATAAACTCAATAGATATAGAAAGTTCACTCAGTCTAAATGTGTGGTATTTATTAATCATAATTCAGCTGTAGTTTACTAAAATAGTAAAATCCATAAACCCACTCACCCTCTCCAACTATTTTGTGGTCAAACTTCAAGTGATGGAAAGGAATTTTGAGCTCCTTGGGAAGCTGAACTAGTTTAATCATGGAACCAGCATTCGTTAAGCTTGGTCTCTTCATTTCATTGACGGCTGTGTAAGCATGATTAAACTTACAGTCTACAAAAACCAGCTTGTTCCTATTTCTGACTTTGATCCCCCTTCGAACTGCTCCCAGAATTGCTACGACTGCAGTGCAAACAATGAGCAAAGCTCCTATCACACGACTCGTGACACCGATTGTCAATATTTTGGAGTCATTCACTGTAATTGCAGTTATTGCATTCAAGATTGGTGTTACTGTAGCTGGTGATGTTGAGTCATCCACTGTAACTGTAGTTATTGTCAAGATTGGTGTTACTGTAGCTGGTGATGTTGAGTCATCCACTGTAACTGTAGTTATTGCACTCATGATTGGTGTTACTGTAGCTGGTGATGTTGAGTCATCCACTGTAACTGTAGTTATTGCATTCATGATTGGTGTTACAGTAGCTGGTGATGTTGAGTCATCCACTGTAGCAGTAGAAGATAGTCCAGGGTTTTTTATTGTTGATGAAGTTAAAGCTACTGTAAAAACACAGTAATGATAACACTTCAACTACATATTTGCTTAAATTTTTTTGAATTTTTATTATGGGTTAATTTATATCTTTTAATATTTCTTTAGGTGTACACTAAAAAGAAAAAAAACAGCATAATGTAAAAAAAAATTCACTAACCCTATTTTCAATTACGTATTGTCATAATATCAATGAAATTGGGAGCTTAGTTTGATTACAAATTAGTTATATAAAATGGTCAACATGTAATGATGTGCTTGAGCACAAATGGCGAGCGAGCCTAACACTACACTATTGTTAAAATTTTGATTTTAACTCTAACACTCAAGAAAGGGGATTCATTGCCGTAGTAACCACTTCCCGCAACTCTTTGAATTAAGCAATAAAAAACAAGTCACATTATTTTTTTTGATATTCTTTAGCTAAGTAGCAGTTGTAAGGCATAATACTTTCACACAACTGAACAAACCTACACAAGACTCACCTTCATGAGTAGTCTAGTGATCAATGAATTTTCAAGTAAATACTGTTGCATAGGGCTTATAACTAAGACAAATAGCGTATTAACTCACCACCGCCACTAACTCGAATAGAAATGGAACTCCGGTAAGTTTTTGAACCTTAACTGCACCCGCAAAAAAGAATTAAAAACAGAAACAATTCAATTTTTAGGGTGATACATGTAATGATCGATAAATCAGAAGAATTTGTTTAGAGAAATTTGGGACGAGGTCAAGAACAGAGCTAACACATAAATACGGGAGGGTCAGAGTATAACATGACATAAATATGTCCGCACATATATGAACAAATATTCCCAATTTCCAATTGTGTTACCCTGAGAGTGTCTTGCTCGCTCTGCTTACTCGCCATGGCACAATCTCTCACGTTCCCCCCAAAACCCATCTTCCTAAAAAATGGCAGAAATGTCATTAAAAAAAGAATATATATATATACATAATATGTATATATATATATATATATATAGATATATATATATATAGATAATGTTCACTGTGGTTTTTCTGTAGTGCAAGTGTTGAATATACTTGTCACTACATGTAGTTTACTATGTTTATGGTAGATACCACATGTGTGACACTTTTTGTAGTAATTTGAAGAACATTAATCATTCCACATAGTGTGTCTAATCTCACACATAATAAGATACTTTGAAGGGGAATTTTGAGAATAACATTAAGATAATATTGAGGGTTTGTCTGAGTCCTATTTACAGCCTCCCTCACCTAAGTCATTGTTATGGTGGGACAGGGAAAGTGGTGGAGTTTTATATGCTAATACTGTTTTACTGATATATTGACTAATCATGTAGGCTATGTGGAAACAATATTACAATACTTCATCAGGAAGAGATGGTGGTACTTTGTATCAATTGAGGAACTTAATCAACAGGCGTAATGTTATTAAGAAACCAATGGATAACCTTGATGCATGTGAGGATTTTATTGTTCTTGTAATAGAAGCTCATATTTTGTCAGCTGCAATGACAATATTTAAAATGAATAGACTTGATGATCGTCCAAGTATGATGTTTTCCCCCGATAAATCTGAAGACCTTACTGCAGATCAACAAACTAGATTAGTTCTTCTTGCTATTGCACAATTTGTGGATACATTTGTTGATACTAACATTCCAAGTGCAAGTTCCGCACCTGTAGTGCCACCTCAGGATGGAGTACATGCACATGCATGTGGTATGCTATCAAGTGGACTTTTATTACTAGAGTTTAAAGATGCAATATGGGAAGGTGATGGTAATCGCATTATACGATGCTGGCGCTACATGCTGCTGATTTATAAAGCAACTGGTTGCACAAATTATGCCACGGAAGCATTAAATACTCTCCTGCAATTGAGATATTTTTTCTCACCACGAATGGCTGCCCAGTTGAAATGGAATCGTACATTTAATGTACATGGTCGAGAGGCTAAAAATATTCCAGCAGATCTCTACATGGAACATTTGAATAGAGAATGCAAGATGATCTTAGCAGGAATGGGTTCAAATATTACAGAGGAGTTGATTTTGAGTGTATCACATGCAATGAAGCAACTGACCACAATATTGTCTAGTTTGGACCTGCATAATGGAGCATTAAATACTCTCCTGCAGTTGAGATAGTTTTTCTCACCACGAATGGCTGCCTAGTTGAAATGGAATCGTACATTTAATGTACATAGTCGAGAGGCTAAAAATATTCCAGCAGATGATCTTAGCAGGAATGGGTTCAAATATTACAGAGGAGTTGATTTTGAGTGTATCACATGCGCTGAAGCAACTGACCACAACATTGTCTAGTTTGGACCTGCATAATGGAGTGTCTCAGGAATCAGCTGCCCATACAGTAAATTCGAATACAACTGACCTAAAATAACTTTTAGAGCAATCGTTCAACATAACTAAAGTTTTTACAATAATTCCTCACTGCTCGCATAAGCAATTCACCACAGAGAGCTCCAACATAATTCTTAAAATTATATACTGAAATTAAACTTAGGATAGAAGAACGTGCAAGAAGTTTACTGACCTATCATTCAGTTACACTTTAATTATTTCATATTTTATTATATTACACATACAACCACAAACACATTGATCATTTAAGATTCATTATGTTAATTTTATCTATCAGTCTGTACAAGTGCATTTCAGTTCACATAAGACACAACAAAATTTTAATTACATTACATTCATTATATTAACTTATTCTATACTATATTCTTTATAACTGAATTTCAGTTCACACAAAATGTATTTACTGTAATCCATGATTGAGAATCATTCATTATGTTAATTTATTCTATATTACATTCTTTACAAGTGCATTTCAATTCACACAAGCAACCCCAAAATTTAATGACTATATTACACGATCAAGATTCATTAATTATGTTAATTTATTCTATATTATATTCTTGGTAAGTGTATTTCAGTTCACACAAAAACTGAATTACTTTAATAATTATTTGATTGAGATATTAATTATGTTAATGTATTTCTTATTACATTCTTTACAAATGCATTTCACAGTAAGTACACATTAGAGCTTGATGAGAAGAATATAAACTCGTGTCGTCATCAAAGTCTTCAAACAGAATCTCTCGTCTGCATTTGGTTGTGTTCCGACAATAATCCTTCATTTGTTCTGACACATGCAACCCTATACTTGTTATTATATAGAATAGCTTTGGTATGTAATCCATTCCATCCACCTCTTCCAGTTTCCTGAATGTATGCCTCAATGTCACTGGGTGGACTCCAATGAATTATTCTTTGGACTTTATAACAGTTCAGACTCATACCAAAAGCAATTGTGGCTATAACAAGTCGAAGAGTACTTTTTTCCTTAGTAAATTCAAACGGTGCTTTGGATGATTTGGAGCATCAGGTGGTTCAGTTGATAGTTCAGCCATTCTGTCCTTCATAAATAAATAACATAGGTGCCAACTGTCCAGGATCATCAGGGGACAGTCCCAGATTTATCACTGTGTCATGGGGAAAGTGCACAGTAGCTCTGCAGGCTAGTGAAGTAGTAGGCCTTTGGGTATTTACTTACAGCTGTGCTAGCCAGCTGGCTGTCTAGACCTAATCAAAGCTACTAGTAACCACACTAACTATAAAAATGCCACAAGTAAAAGGCTAAAGCTAGCTGCTACAGCAAAATTGCTGTAGCTCGCTTTATTTGCATGTGCCTGATGTATTGTAATTTTAAACTTTTGCATAGATGATGTCATTAAAAATTATGTCATTGTTGGTGTATTATTTGGGTGTGGCCAAGGTGTGGTTAATGTCCCTGAAATAGATTCTGGAAAGTTAGCACCTATGAAAAACAGGGGGGAAACATCATCAAAAATCTAACAAAAAAAACAGTACTCTATCAATTTGCAGTTCGCTGCTGTAACAGTTGTTCAGCGATAACTGAGAAGGTTTCTTCTAATGTTCCAGGTCGTTTATGGACGATGTACTTTATATTTGGTTTATTTGGAGATTCAGATACGATTAAAGGCTTATGCATCCCCAAAAACATTGCAAATAGCTTTCCTGGTTGTCTTAGTGGCAGTAGCTGTTAGTGCCATACTGTGGACATGATCAGGAATTAAACGTCTCACTTCACCCAAGTTTGAGAACTCTTTACGAAACTCTGTACCCCTTAAGAATAAGTATAAAGACAAGTACAATCATTACTGTGAATATCAATGATGTAGTTTGAATAAACAAATACAAAGTCATTTCAATTGCTTACCAATGTTTTACACAGTGGGTTTCATCGACAATATATCCATCAAGTTGCTCTTGGAACACTTTAGAGTGTAGCACATCTCGCCAGTCTAATTCTGTCAGTAAGCATTCTGGACTGAAAAATAAAACTTGAAATTTTCCATCCTTTATCTCTTCAATAACAGGGGCAAGAGCACTTCCAACATACACAGCTTTTACACCTTTTATCTGCAAAATATCTACTTGATCTTGCATGACAGCAATTATTGGACTAACTACTAGTACCATTGAGTCACACCTTCCTCGAATAAAATTGAAGATATAAGGCAAAATCGTATAACAAAGTGATTTTCCTGACCCTGTAGGAAGACTGACAAAAACATCTTTGCCCTTCAGGAATTCCCTTATTGCCAGCTCCTGTCCCTCTCTCAACCTAGTATAACCAAGCAGCTTTGAAGCCTCACTAATCGCTCTGGAAACTAACTCATAACAACTTGCTTTCTGCACTATACCGCCATACAACAAATGGAATTACAACCGACTGACTTTTATGCACGCGCAATAAAATACGTCAGTCATCTACCAATTTACCCTCAGAAATGCGTGGGAAACATTCCTCAGTGTCACAGTAAAGTGTCCAGAGTCACCAGACTCTCATTTCTTTTCCGCACCGCTTGCGTGCGCGCCTCCAGAGAGTTTGGCCCGCGAGACTACTGAGTAGCTATATCTTAATTTGTATTCTGCAAGTTTAAACTCCCTCTGAGTAGCTAAATCATATCTCACTTTTATTCGTTATAGTAAATAAACCGATTGGAAATCCTTTTTTAATAGATTGCTAAGGCCAGTCAACGTTAATTTGAAATACCACAGGAAAAGTATATTGCCTCAGAATTTAGAATGGTATCATATCTTATTGAGATAATACCGCAACTGTCAATTAATTAGAAAGCATATAATGGTACCTAATCTAAAGTAGTTGACATTGTTTAAACTTTTTGAAGATATTTAGTCTACAAATGTTCTAGTTAACTCACTAATACAGTTCACTCCAGCATCTTCAGTATGAACACAGTTATGCTTTCCAATTGGCTGAGTGTTGCAATTAACAAGTCTGGCCTCATCTCCACTACACTGAACATTATCCAGCCATATGGAACCAGTTCCATCGGTAAACCCAGAAGTTATAGCAGTTGCACCTAAAGTTAGAAAAAGCCTGAATAGTATTTAAAATTTCACATCTAATTATTTAGTGTTCGTAGAAAAAAATACTGTGCTATCAATAGAAACTAATGCTACATTATTTGTTCACATTGTAATATATATTTATAATCATGTACATAAACTAGGACCTCAGTATAACGAAACTCACTTATCCGGATGACTCGGTATAACGAACTGTGCAGGTTGCAAAATGTTTACGCTTGCGCACAAACCACACTGCAAAAGTAGCTGAATTGTTCTCACCAGTCTCCATTGCTGGCACAAACCCAATGCAAAAGCAGCTGTTTTGCTGCTGCACAAGCAGCTGTTTTACTGCCACTGGTCTCCATTGCTGGCATGTACAATTTGAAGTAAAAATTTTAATTAACCTCAATGAACCTCAGTATAACTAACATTTCACTATAACGTACTCCATGTGGTCCCAAATTGTTCGGTATGCTGAGGTCCTACTGTATTTGTAATTTACACAAATTTAAGAGCAATTAATCATTTTTGCCAGTAATAATACAAACTTTGATATAATCAATTTCTTATTTTTAATCAAACCTTATAATCATAACCCTTATGAATTTATCTCAGTAACTACAATTACTTGAGGTTTTTACAGTGTTTTCATTAGTAACAATTTATGCTAGAATTCAGTAATAAATTTGTTTACATATCGCAACATTTTTTTGAAAACTATTAACTTTTCTTAAATGTTAACATATGGGTTAGAAGTATCTAATATTTTACTTTTATATATTAACTTGTGTATACATTTTCTACCTCCAAAACTAATATTTAGCTGTTGACAAACTACTTGAGCATCAACATCATCCCATGAGTTATCACAGACAGTGCCCCATTCATTGTTGTTGCAAATCTCAACACGACCACTGGTTGCTGTTCCTCCTTGTAGTCTAATGTCTCCTTGGGTACATAATTCTAAAAAGGTCCACATGAGGAAGAAAACAGAATAGGGGGCTTAATGAATAATCTATTATTATTATTAAAATCAAAAATCTATAACTATTTGTGAAATTTATTATTATTAGCAAGGGCTAATATTCTCTAACCCAAAAATACTTGTAGATGAATAATTTATATGCTATGTGAAGCTATGTAATAGCTCCATTTCAGATAGCTACATCAAGTTACAGTATTTTTTGACTATGTCAAACTTGATACTACTTATCACTAGATATTGCACTAACTCATTTAAAGATGTAGCAATGCACTTAAAATCATTATTTTTTTTACATTTATAGTCAGAAAATTTTATACACTTTCTGCCTATGACTTCAGCAGAATTAAAAGAAAACTTACCCATACTCGTGCAAATGGCTCCAGCATCTTCTTGATGAAAGCAGTTGTGAACTCCAATTGTGTTAGCAGTGCAGCTGATGAGGCTGCTCTCATTTCCAATACACTGGACATTATCCAGCAAAATAGGGCCAGTGCCATCAGTGAATCCTGAGAATATGGCAAAAGCTCCTACAAGAACATATCATTTTTTATGAATACCATATGATAACAATGTGCCAACTAGATTTCAATTTATGGTTTATATTATTAAATAAGACTAGTCATTACATGAAGATACAAGCCTAATAGTTTCTAAGTAAATATCGTAGACAGAGTAGTTCAAATACATTCGGAGTCAGATAATACTTGCATTATTTCTTTTAGCACTTGATCACACATGCGCCTATGCGCCTAAAATATTAATGAGAATCGCAAATTGTGATCTAAAAAATTATTGATTATGTACATGTACTAGTAGTAATTTGGATAAGTTTTGATGCTTGAGATATCCTTATATGCACAGCATTTAGTTTCACAGAATTATCTGTTACCTTTTAATGTGCTAGATAATGTCATTTATGGTAAATGCTTTTAGCTCACTCAGGTAAATCCTCCTTTCTTCTCAATAAAAAATAATTGATTATTATTAGGAATTCAGTCTGAAAATAATTACCATCATGTCTAGACTATATTCAATACTTTCATGGCTTATTCATAGTGTATATTATCCCAATATAAACCCAATACAATTTTAATTATACTGTTAGCAGTTGTTGGTGTAACATATCCGCTAACAAACGGATATGTACTTATGGGTTCAGAGAGCACATATTTAAACAAGATTACCAACCAAATAGTCCTGCAAAATCTAAACATGTACATATAGCATTTATTTCTAAGTTACTAGTGTCACATAATATATCATACTGTATAATATACGTTTATATTGATTTTTTACCTTGAGAGCTAAAACCCAATTGTCTGCAGGCCACTTGAGCATCCACATTATCCCACAAGTCATCACAAACTGTACCCCAGACGTTGTTCTGGCAAATCTCAACACGCCCACTACTTGAGCTTCCTCCAGCAAGTCTAATGTCTCCTTGGGTGCAAGTTGCTATGGCTATTACACAAGATACATAAGTAATAAATGGATTTAAAAAAAAGAATTATTATTAGTAAACCAATCACATAAAAATCAACAACAATAGTAATTGTTCAAGCCGAATGAGGAAAGAAGTCCTACACAAACTATTTCATTTAGTCCTACACAAACTATTTCATTTTAGTCTTTACCTTTGCACTTGCGCCTTGTACTCGGCGTTAATCGTCGATGTTCGGCGATCGGCGATGTTCAAGTCCGTTTATTGTTTTAATGTTTCTTAGTTACTTTTTTGGTCATTCTTATAATTATATCTTTGTGGTCAGTAACTCGCTGTATTACATGAACTATTCTTTATTACTTTAATTAATAACCATACTTGGTGAACTATTCTCTCCTTGGCATTCTACTGTCGCTACATAATTTGGTCCTTCGAGCCGGATACTCCGTGGAATCTAGCTACGGAGATCCAGTAACCTTCCTTTGTACTCAGTCCAATACTTTGGTTCTACCTCTCCAATACTTTGGAATTTCTTCTCCAATACTTTTGGAACTACCACTCCGATACTTCGGAATACTACACTTTTCTAAAGTTTCTATAGTTACCTAGCCCATTTGTTGCAGTTGTCATGGACTACAAACGTGCCATAGCTTCCGCTAAGGGCAACGTAACCAAAGTCGCACTTCTCGTCAAACAGCAAGAGTCCTTCGAACCTAAAACTGTACTGTCTCCATCTTTGGATCGTCTTCTGGTTAGTCTCACAAATGCAGAGGACCACATGTCTGGATGTGAACCGTTTTAAGGTGGCCAGGAAATCTTCTCTGGACAAGGAAGCACAAACATCAAGATGAACACATTTCATGAACATACAAACAAATATGACAACATAGCATTTGATCAACACAGGCTTTTTGGTGTAGCCCTGTCTTAGGGTGAAGGGGCCGGCAAAATCTATTCCAACGTTCACAAAGGGTGGCGCTGGAGTAGTTCTTCTGCTAGGTAGCAGGCCCATCTGTGTCGTCAAGGTCTGTCCGTAGGCTCATTGACAGTTGCAGCAGGATCTGGAGATCTTCCTGAGGGTGTTGCGCAGTCCCGGAATACAGTAGGTGTGACCCAGGATGGAGGCGAACGCGGAGATGCCTGGATGTCCATACGTCTGATGGAGTGTCTTGAGAAGGATAATGGTCAGTCGAGATTTCGTTGAGAGCAGGATGAGGTGGAAAGGCTGTGATTCATCTGTCTTCTTTCTGACTCCACTGGTGACCAGGAGTAGGCCATCTTGGGAGATGTCCACTAGGTAGTGTCTGAGACTGTGTCCTCGTGGGAGTGGCTTCCCCTGCTGGATGAGCGAGAAGACACCAGCAAGGGACTCCCGTTCAGACAACTTGAGAATTGTTGTCTTGGATTGTCGTGTCTCTGACGATTGGAGAACTGGTAGGACACAACGTTTTGTCTTGTTTTTCTGGGCATTGTGGAGAAATCGGTAGATCCAACCCATTGCCCTTGTCATGCGATGGAATGATGAGAATCCGTTGGCTAGATTCGTCTGGAATTCCATCTCCTGCCTATCGCGTTCACATGAGACTGTCAGGCAGGAGACTGGGGGGCAGGGTTGGAGGTGTCCCTTGGAGTGGCAGAAATGGCCAGGAGTCTGGAGAAAGTTTCAGTCATGGCGGCCCATGCCACCAGAGTTTGGAGGAGAGGAGTTGCTGAGGAGAAAGGCCTCTGCTGGCCAAGTTAGCGGGGTTGTCTTGGGACCTGACGAATCTCCAATGCGAGGCAGGGAGGAATTCTGTGATGTTCTTCACTCAGTTCAGGACGAATTGCTGGAGCTTGTATAGAGGTTTGTTGAGCCAGTGTAAGACAATCTGGCTATCTGACCAGGCATAACAGTCTTAGGTGGGCACCTGGATCTGAGAGACAAGGTACGTGAGCAGCTTGGTGAGCAGGAGAGCAGCTTGCAGCTCAGCCTTGGGGATGGTCAGTGCTATGATAAGTATGACTCTGGACTTTGCAGACAGGAGAGTACAGTGAGTCGAGTTGTCTGCATGAATTCTTCTCAGGTACACAGCGGTGAAGGTCTCTGACTGAGGGTAAGTCAGTGATAGACTTCTTGTAGACTGGAACAGGAGTAGGTTGAGTTTGGGTAGTACAGAAAAGGTGATGGGCGTCAATGCGAAGAAGCTATCATCGGAATGAAGTGAGGTCTTAACAGAGTAAGTGCTCCTGCCAGAGCCTAAGCTGCCTGTAGAAGAGAGAGAATGTGGGATCCTCTTGAGTCCTAGATAGGTAGCAAGGGAACTGCTCATGAGAGAAACATCTGCTCCGGAATCCAGGATTGCTCTGACCTTCATGGTTTTCCCTCGGTTGGAGATGGACACGATAATGGTGTTCGAGAAGGTAGGAGAGATGTTGGCATCATCCTTGGGAACCTCGGTCTCCTCTTTGTCAACAGCAAGGGAGAAGGAGGCGGCAGTGGGTTCAAGAGGGTCTTTATGAAGTAGGGTGTGATGGCGCTGACAAACTGGGGAAGGACTAAAGGTGAATGAGGCAGAGAAAGACAATGGGTTCAAATTCGACTGATTAGACGGAGCCAGCTGATCGAGACGATTCTCCAGGTAAGTCCTGAAGTCGCCAAAAGTTGGCTTGACTTCCCTTTTCGTCATGGTATTGTCCCAGATTTTCTTAGCTGCAGGAGTCAGAGACATAGTGGTTCGGTATAGGAGATAGGATGAGAGGGAATCTTCCATGTAGGGCTCCAAGGCATCATATCCTTTAAATATTTGAGTGTGGATGCGTTGGACACTTTCGTAATCGAAGCTGAAGGACTGTGGCTGGTCCATCTTCTTAATCAGAAGGGGAACAACGACTTGTGACCTTCCATATCTTCTCTTTAGCCGCTCTAGGAGCTGGCTGAGGTCCTCCTTCTCTGGCGCATTGTCCACGATGTCCTTGACATCTTTGGGAAGAATGGAATTGGAGAGGAGGCATTTCTTATCGCGCCTTGCACTCGGCGTTAAACGTCGATGTTTGGCGATCGTCGATGTTCAAGTCCGTTTTCCGTTATAATGTTTTTTAATTACCTTTTTTGGTCATTCTTATAATTATATCTTTGTGGTCAGTTACTCGCTGTATTACATGAACTATTCTTTATTACTTTAATTAATAACCATACTTGGTGAACTATTCTCTCCTTGGCATTCTACTGCCGCTACATAATTTGGTCCTTCGATCAGTCCAATACTTCGGTTCTACCTCTCCAATACTTTGAAATTTCTTCTCCAATACTTTTGAAACTACCACTCTGATACTTCGGAATACTACACTTTTCTAAAGTTTGTATAGTTACCTAGCCCATTTGTTGCAGTTGTCATGGACTACAAACGTGCTATAGCTTCCGCTAAGGGAAACGTAACCAAAGTCGCACTTCTCGTCAAACAGAAAGAATCCTTAGATCCTAAAACTCTACTGTCTCCATCTTTGGATTGTCTTCTGGTTCGTCTCACGAATGCAGAGGACCCCATGTCTGGATGTAAACCATTTTAAGGTTGCCAGAAAATCTTCTCTGGACATGGAAGCACAAACATCAAGATGAACACATTTCGTGAACATACAAGCAAATATGACATAATAGCATTTGATCAACACAGGCTACCTGGTGTAACCCTGTCTTAGGGTGAAGGGGCCGGCAAAATCTATTCCAAAGGGTGGTGCTGGAGTTGTTCTTCTGCTAGGTAGGAGGCCCATGTATCATCAAGGTCTGTCCGTAGGCTCGTTGACAGTTGGTGCAGGATCTGGAGGTCTTCTTGAGGGTGTTGCACAGTTCCGGAATACAGTAGGTGTGACCCAGGATGGAGGCGAATGTGAAGATGCCTGGATGGAGTGTCTTGAGTAGGATAATGGTAAGTCGAGATTTCGTTGAGAGCAGAATGAGGTGGAAAGGCTGTGATTCATCTGTCTTCTTTCTGACTCCACTGGTGACCAGGAGTAGGCCATCTTGGGAGATGTCCAGTATGTAGTTTCTGAGACTTTGTCCTCGTGGGAGTGGCTTCCCCTGCTGGATAAGCGAGAAAACAACAGCAAGGTCCTCCCATTGAGACAACTTGAGGATTGTTGTCTTGGCTCGTCGTGTCTCTGATGATTGGAGAACTGGTAGGACACAACGTTTTGTCTTGTTTTTCTGGGCGTTGTGGAGAAATCGGAGATCCAAACCATTGCCCTCGTCATGCAGTGGAATGATGAGAATCGGTTGGCTAGATTCATCTGGAATTCCATCTCCTGCCTGTCACGTTCACATGAGACTGTCAGGCAGGAGACTGGGGGGCAGGATTGGAGGTGCAGAAACGGCCAGGAGTGTGGCATGGCGGCCCAAGCAATCAGTGTTCGGAGGAGAGGTTCCTTAGGAGAAAGTCCTCTGCTGGCCAAGTCAGCGGGGTTTTCTTGGGATCTGACGAATCTCCAATGCGAGGCAGGGAGGGATTCTGTGATATTCTTCACTCGGTTGAGGACGAATTGCTGGAGCTTGGATGAAGGTTTGTTGAGCCAGTGTAAGACAATCTGGCTATCTGACCAGGCGTAACAGTCTTAGATGGGCACCTGGATCTGAGTGACAAGGTAAGTGTGCAGCTTGGTGAGCAGTAGAGCAGCTTGCTGCTCAGCCTTGGGGATGGTCAGTGCTTTGAGAAGCATGACCCTGGACTTTGCAGACAGAAAATACAGGGAGTCGAGTTGTCTGCATGAATTCTTCTCAGGTACACAGCGGCCCAATAGGCGAGTTGAGAGGCGTCTGAGAACCCATGGAGAGAAGTTAATATGACGTGAAGGTCGGAGGAGGAGAGTCTTCTCGGCACTGGATTGGATGTAAGAGAAGGGATCTGCTGGATCAAGTCTCTGTATTGGTCGGCTAAGTGCGACGGAATAGGCTTGTCCCTGGCCAAGTCAACTTTCCACAGATCTTGAAGTAGAATCTTCGCTGGCACAATGGAATGTGAGAGCAGTCCAATGATGTCGTAAACTCTGACTGTCCCGGAGGCTACCATGCGTTTGGTTATGTCATCTGCAGGAACTGTAGGAGGAGTAGTCACGTGAAGGGTGTCAGAGGTCACATTCCAGTGGATACCCAGTGTTTTGGGATTGCAGTCAGTTGAGGACACAACCAGAGGTGTGGTTTCTTGTAGGTCTCGTGGAATGGAGTCTCTTAGTTCTCGTGAGTTGGTCCTCCACTTCCTCAGGGTCATCCTAGCAGAAAGTTGAGCATCACAAGTCTGAATTCTCTGGGTGCAAGCTTCATCAACAGTGGCAGCACCTGAGATGAGGTCATCTGCATAAAGCACCTTTGACATTCATGAGGCAGCCACAAGGTGAGAAGGAACAACAAGGTCAAACAATGTTTTGATCACCAGACTGGTAAGAAAGGGTGAGGAGGTCACAACAAAAGTTACTCTCTTCATCCGTCAGTCCTTGATGTTGCCATGTTCATCTCTGAGCAGGAAATGATGGAGATCCCTGTCATCTGGGTGTAAGAGTACCTCTCTGAACATTTTAAAGATGTCTGCTGCAACCCCAATGTTGTGTGTCCAGAATCTGATGATGACATCAGCCAAGGCAGGGTACAGGCAGGGTCCGGATTCAGGATATCATTGAAGCTCACTCCAGTAGATGACTTGGCAGAGGCATCAAAGACACGTCTCAACTTCGTGGTGGTTGAACTGTCCTTGAAAACCCCATGCACAGGTAGGTAGAAGTGTGGAATATTGGCTATCTGGGTCAGCGGGATGACCTCGGCAAGGTCGAGGATGAGATACTCCACGAGAGCACCTTAGAAATCTAGGAGCTTGTCCTTCTTCTTGAGGGTCTTTTCGTTAGATAGGAGTCTCTTCAGGGCTAGGGATCGAGTCTTCCCTAGTTGGACAACTGGGGATTTCCGTGGCAATTTGACCATGAATCTTCATTCAGTCAGGGAGTAGGAGGAAAGGAAGTCAGCCACTATAGGGTCATGGCTGGGAGTTGAGTTGGAATTGGGGATCTGGTCAAGTTGCCACAGATCTTGATACCCTCAATCATGATGTGACCATCATAGACACACTGCTCAATGTCCATGTTCCCTTGGATGAGCTGAACTGATCCTCCCATGTCTGGTCCTGAGAGGTGAAGGTCTCTGACTGAGGGTAAGTCAGTGATAGACTTCTTGTCGACTGGAACAGGAGTGGGTTGAGTGTGGGTAGTACAGAAAAGGTGATGGGTGTCAATGCGAAAGAGCTATCATCGGAATGAAGTGAGGTCTTAACACAGTAAGTGCTCCTGCCAGAGCCAAAGCTGCTTGTAAAAGAGAGAGAATGTGGGATCCTCTTGAGTCCTAGAGAGGTCGCCAGGGAACTGCTCATGAGAGAAACATCTGCTTCAAAATCCAGGATTGCTCTGACCTTCATGGTTTTCCCTTGGTTGGAGATGGACACGATAATGGTGTTAGAGAAGGTAGGAGAGATGTTGGCATCATCCTTGGGAACCTCGGTCTCCTCTTTCTCGACAGCAAGAGATAAGGAGGCGGCAGTGGGCTCAAGAGGGTCTTTATGGAGTAGGGTGTGATGGCGCTGACCACAGGACCTACAATTAAAACGGGAAGGACAATTCTTAAAACCATGTGCATCAGAAAAGCAGTTCATACAGAGCCTCTTGTCCCTGACAAACTTATTTCTCCGATCGGTATTGTAGGAGGCAAAGACTGAACACTTGTTGAGTCCGTGCTTGTCCTAGCAGGCTAGAAATTTGGGGTTGGATTTGACCTTGTTCTTGGCTGGGGAAGGACTGAAGGTGAATGAGGCAGAGGAAGACAATGGGTTCGAATTCGACTAACTAGACGGGGCCAGCTGATCGAGACGAATCTCCAGGTAGGTCCTGAATTTGCCGAATTGGCTTGACTTCCCTTTTCGTCACGGCATTGTCCCAGATTTTCTTAGCTGCAGGAGTCAGAGACATAGTGATTCGGTATAGGAGACAGGACGAGAGTGAATCTTCCATGTAGGGCTCCAAGGCATCGTATCCTTTAAATATTTGAGTGTGGATGCGATGGATACCTTCGTAATCGAAGCTGAAGGACTGTGGCTGGTCCATCTTCTTGATCAGAAGGGGAACAACGACTTGTGGCCTTCCATATCTTCTCTTTAGTCGCTCTAGGAGCTGGCTGAGGTCCGCCTTCTCTGGCGCGTTGTCCACGATGTCCTTGCCATCTTGGAATTGGAGAGGTGGTATTTCTTATCGAGTTCAGAAAACCCAACAGCTCTGGTGGTGATAGCGGCAGTAAACATAGTTTGAAACTTTCTCCACTGGAGAGCATCCCCATCTAACTTGGGCAGTTCTACATTGATTGGTGCAGCTCTGGCCACAGTGGGTGTTTTAGTGGAGGTGGAGGCTGAATCCATTGGAGTGAAGGAAATGAGACGTCTGTCAATTTGCTGACTCTTTTCCATAAGGTCGTGAAGACGTCAGCCAGTTCCTGGTTGTCTTTGAAGTCACTGGCTTGAGTCTGGGTGGCATTGATTCGTTTGGCGAAGTCCTTGACGTCTGCCAGGTAGGAAGCAGTAGTGCAGTCGAATGGTTTGTCCAAGAAGTCTGCTTCTCTGATGAGTCCTTGAACTTCTTCCCAACAACAGAGAAGTCTGAGGAGATCACAACCTTCCTTGAGGATGCCGTTGTTGAATTCATCTCGGCTAGTGTGTTCCTCGTATTCATGGCTTTCTAGGGAGAGATCATCGTCAATGAGCTCCTCGATCTTTGGAGACCTTGGTGTTTCTCGATATCAGCCTTGATGAGAATCTTAAGATGTTCGACATCAGATTTGCGGCTCTCGGCTAGAGGAACTGCTCTGAGGTTATCGACTTTCTTGTGGAGGCGGGTCAGGTTACCGTGGCGAGAAGCGTGATTGCGTCAAAGAGACTCCAGAGCTTTGGTGACCGAGACAGGGTCAGCTTCTTTGCCTTCAGGATCCATACTTTTGGGGGAAAAAATTAAAGACGTTGAAAAATCTAGTTGAGATGGGCAAATCTGGGACGACCTTTCCGGAGAATGGCGTAGGTGAGTTAAGCTTTACAAAGACTTGGTAGGAGCAATCAAATAATGGTGGAGAGGTAGGAGTCTCGAAGGTCAGTTGACAGATTGATAGGTGGAGGTTGACTTTGGCGGGGCTTCAATCAAGTGGCAAATGGCAAGGAGAAGAGTTACATTACAGCGAATATAGAGAGAAGAGCCTCAGTTATGTGGTGGAGCAGTTGAAGGTAGCTAATAGGTTGCCAGAAAAAGCTAAGTATGCTTATTCGGCTCGAATAACCATGAAAAGGACTCTAACAAATGGTTGGTATAGCCCTGCTGATGGTCACTTCTTTACCCATAAGTCGAAGGACCAGAATGCCTATTAACTATAGCACCATGAAATATGTTTTGCGCAGCCGATGGCCACTGAGCATTCAGCCTTGCAAAGACACTCGCAAAAATGTGCACTCCTTTGACAGTGTAATGGTCAAGGTTAGCAGTTATAGGCCACAAAAAATACAACAATTGAACAAGCTTAAATAATAGGGACCACTGACAGGAAGTCAGTGGTCTTGGAAATGAATATAATTAATTGTGGGTAATGGGTTCTTAAGTTAAGTTAATTAACAATACATGGTGAATGACTAAGCTTATTGTTCTTTGGCCAGGGCCAGCCTGTGCCAGTTGTCCAGGAGAGTCCTGGACAATTATATATTATATATATATATATATAAATATATATATATATATATATATAAATATATATATATATATATTTGTGTGTGCGTGTGAGTGTGTGTGTGTGTGTGCTTATTCATATGAAGTGTGTGACCTTTTTATTGCCTGCTCCTCTCATTACATAAGTTGGTAAAGCTTCTAGATGAAACAACAAAGTAATGAACGGGTCTATGATTCAGTAATTAGTTGTGGGCCTTGAAAACCAGCAATAATTCAGCGAGTGAGCGAAGCGAACGAAGCTGACTCTCAGTCGTGTTCAATTGAGATTTCAGATATATATAAGTATGTATACGTACGTCAAAATATTTCGCCCGCGCTTCTAATTACGTAAGTTAGGTAAAGCGTTCACAGTTCCAGTATTTTTCAATTAACTAGCGCGGAGAATCCTGCTGCACTGCCTTACGCAACGTTTCAACCAAAACGTTTATAGCTACTCTCTTCTTGAAACAATTGTGAAGTCTTTGTCAAGCTGCGCTTCTTTGCCACTGCTTTCGAAGTTTATTCAGGTAATTCTGTTAGTTTAGTCTGGGAGCAGAGACTTTAGATTCTCTGATGCTAACTGAGAATGGAAAGGGTTACACTGTGCACTACAGTTAGATGTAATTTCTGTCCTATTTTTCTGTAAAAAGAGTCTGCTCGCTCGCCATGCATTTGCGCTATTCGAGCGCACCACTAGTTCAGCGAGCGAGCGAAGCGAGCGAAGCTGACTCTCAGTCGTGTTCAATTGAGATTTCAGATATATATATATATGTATGTATACGTACGTCAAAATATTTCGCCCGCGCTTCTAATTACGTAAGATAGGTAAAGCGTTCACAGTTCCAGTATTTTTCAATTAACTGGCGCGGAGAATCCTGCTGCAACTTTGTTTCAACCAAAAAGTTTATAGCTACTCTCTTCTTGAAACAATTGTGAAGTCTTTGTCAAGCTGCGCTTCTTTGCCACTGCTTTCGAAGTTTATTCAGGTAATTCTGTTATTGTTACTACAATGCATGGGTCCACTTCCTTAGTCTGGGATCAGAGACTTTAGATTCTCTGATGCTAACTGAGAATGGAAAGGGTTACACTGTGCACTACAGTTAGATGTAATTTCTGTCCTATTTTTCTGTAAAAAGAGTCTGCTCGCTCGCCATGCATTTGCGCTATTCGAGCGCACCACTAGTTTATTCAGCGAGCGAGCGAAGCGAGCGAAGCTGACTCTCAGTCGTGTTCAATTGAGATTTCAGATATATATATATATGTATGTATACGTACGTCAAAATATTTCGCCCGCGCTTCTAATTACGTAAGTTAGGTAAAGCGTTCACAGTTCCAGTATTTTTCAATTAACGAGCGCGGAGAATCCTGCTGCACTGCCTTACGCAACTTTGTTTCAACCAAAAAGTTTATAGCTACTCTCTTCTTGAAACAATTGTGAAGTCTTTGTCAAGCTGCGCTTCTTTGCCACTGCTTTCGAAGTTTATTCAGGTAATTCTGTTATTGTTAACTCTTCATGCCTGATCATTGCTATTATTTAGCGATTTCCTTCACAAATCATCTTTACCTATACTCATATATTGACTCGCTCGCCATGCATTTGCGCTATTCGAGCGCACCACTAGTTATTTATTCACTTTAAGGTCCCGCCCCCCGGACCTGTTGTCTTTAACATCAGTAGTAATGCGACGACGAGACCCTACATGGTAACACAATCTAAAATCGGGATGTTTGTTTATTTATTTATTTATTTGTATATCTGTAGGGACGTACTTAAGGCATTTTTTTTGTACTATACCCCTCGCGTTTTTGTGTTAGTTACGTGGTCGACCCCATCCCAAATTGCACTAAACAGAATCCTCTGGTTTATCGATCAGTACCCGTATCATCACCCTAGAAATTGAATTGTTTACCGTTTTGAATTCTTTTGCGGGTGCAGTTAAAACTTGAAAACTTAAGGGACTTCCATTTCTATTTGAGTTAGTTGCGGTGGTAAGTCAATGCGCTCTTTGTCATGGTTATAAGCCGTGCGCACGTATTTACCCGAAAATAATTGTCCCCTAACTACTTGCGAAGGGTACGTCTGTTTAGGTGCCAATGTCAGCTGTGTGTCAAAGCATTGTGTGTTACAACCACTACTTAGCTAAAGAATATCACAAAGAAAACTTTTAAATAACGTGTATTGTTTTGTTGTTGTTGTTTTTTCCTTCAATTCAAGCAGTTGCAGAGAGTTGTTACTTATGGCACTTAAATCCCTTTACCCTGAATGCTAAATTAAAAAAACTGGACCTTATTTTCAGTAGCTTCAGCGTTAGAAGTCAATGAAAATAGTATAGTCTTTAGGCTCGCTCACCATTTGTGCTCAAGCACACCACTAGTACCGCAGAACTGCCCGTAACCCGACCCCCGCTTGCAATCTATTCACGCGTGGCCAGCTCTTAATTTCTACGCGGATCAATTAACTTTGGCGCCAAAAAATCTACCGGTTACCGCGAAGCTGGAGGACAAACGGGTCCCGAGCTATAACTGTATAACTGTAGTGTCTGAAACAGTCACCTCAAATAACATCCTTCTATTATACTTTCAGGGTATGGAATGAAACAGTGACCAACTCCATCCTGACTGGTACCAGCTCCTACTATTCCACCAACCTTGTATTCAGACTTGGCTGCGTATAGACTCCGTCATCACTACTTCAGTTCTTTCTGTCGGGATTGCTACCGCTATATTCTTCAGCCCTATCACCTATGTCTGAAATTTGTGCTGAACTACCCCGCTCTCACTAATGAGCAACCAACTCCAAGCAACATTGGGAATACGCCGTCACTTCTGCTCGGGGGACTAACCTTTTCCAAAGTTACAACGGCCATCTCACGGCTCATTATTGTATTTTTTATTTTTGTTTACAAATGGGCTCATTTTAGAGCTACCACAAGTCAATTGATTATGCTCTTACCAATAAATTGCGCGTTCGCGGAGCTCAACGTTATGGGGGGCGTGGTAAAATAGCGAATCAGTAGTCACCTTGAAAATATAAATCTATATTTCGTGGAATTGTATCATTGAATTGAATCCAAATTTTGCGCACAAGCAGCATACCCCCCTTAGAATAAAGTTACAGAGAGATTTTTTTAGAATAACGCAGGAGTAAAACGGCACGAAAATTTTACTATTTACAAAAAAAGAATATAGATATTAGAAATATGGCTCTGTAATGTTGCGAAGAAGCTCGCTAGCTACCACTGGAAAAAAATGAGCACACTAGTTCCTTCGGCCGCTTCGAAATAACACCAAATAGTAGCCGGTGTGCAGAGCTGTATCGGGGTCCCAGACGGGTCTTCATTCATCAAATTTGGCTTGCTGGAGTCCTCTATTGGTGCTCATTCCATCTGTAACAACAAAGTAAGCCCACAGTACACAGAAAAAGAAATATAAAGACATAGCAAAAACAGTCAATTTGCGGTTACACGCCTCGGTTTCGGTGGCAGGGCACCTTTAAAGCAGGCTAGCTCGCTCGCCATTTGTGCTTAAGCACACCACTAGTTCTATTTGTTGTTAGTAATTGTATTGTGTCTTTATATCCAACCTACCCAGATAAATAAGGTAAACATATTGGTTCGAATCCTGTCATTGCTTCTCTTTTTCATGGTGCATGCTAAATATTAGCAAGTAGCACCAAGAGACATTCCAGCTATAATTACTACATATAGTATTATTGTACTTATTTGAACAAAGTTTTTGACTTTTCAGTCATTCTCGGTTGAAAAAATTATAATAATAGCAAATTTTATCTATTCTAACATCTATTATAATATATTATGTTTAATAAGATTAATCTGTGGTTTTGTATGCTTAATTAAAACTCAACTTGTGAGGTTGTATGTTTAATAACTTGTGAAGTAGTTGTGTTGCTTTTCCTTGTTTGTTTTCTACCGCATTAAATAATTGGAACATGATTCCAGAGCCTAACATGTATAACTTAAGGGTGCTCGCACATAGCAATGCGCGTACATAGCAATGCCCGTGCACTTTTTTCCGTGAATTAACCACAGAAATGTGGCATCCTGTTTCGTTGAATAGTACCTCGCCGAATTGATAACGTGTGGGGAGAGTTCCCACGATCTGGATAATTTCTGACTATTCCTGGGGCTTGGAAACCACACGATTGAGGACCTGAGCTGTTCAATATGTAAGTCATATGATTAAATGATTAAAAAAAAGTGCAATCTATTCTAGCCATAATTACCAATTAAAAATTTTTTTTTATTGACACACAAAATAAGCAAATAAATAAATAACTATTTGATATAACACCATTGTGAGAAATGACAGGGAAAGTACGTGGGAGAATACATCGGGGAGGGCAGGGGTAATATCGAGGACGATGACAAGGACATAATTATGCTGACCAAGAAGATGAGCATCAGCAGAATTTAGGAGGGGTCAGTGATGAAGCAGGTGACTCACCTGTAAATTGGTGATTCTCATCCCCCCCCCCTGGTTATGTTTGATTGCGAGACAACTAAACTCTATGTTGATCACATCACGAACATCGCTGCCAAAGTGATGAATCCTCCTATCACCCTCAATGATCCTACATTCTAAGCCTTGTGGGAACTGGCCGAAACATTTCATCTGCTGGTAATAATGTACAGATACTTAACTTACATTCTTTACAAGTGCATTTCAAATTCACACAACCAACCACAAAAATTTAATGACTATATTACACGATCAAGATTCATTAATTATGTTAATTTATTCTATATTATATTCTTGGTAAGTGTATTTCAGTTCACACAAAAATTGAATTACTGTAATAATTATATGATTGAGATATTAATTATGTTAATGTATTTCATATTACATTCTTTACAAATGCATTTCACAGTAAGTACACATTAGAGCTTGATGAGAAGAATATAAACTCGTGTCGTCATCAAAGTTTTCAAATAGTATCTCTCGTCTGCATTTGGTTGTGTTCCGACAATAATCCTTCATTTGTTCTGACACATGCAACCCTATACTTGTTATATTATATAGAATAGCTTTGGTATGTAATCCATTCCATCCACCTCTTCCAGTTTCCTGAATGTATGCCTCAATGTCACTGGGTGGACTCCAATGAATTATTCTTTGGACTTTATAACAGTTCAGACTCATACCAAAAGCAATTGTGGCTATAACAAGTCGAAGAGTACTTTTTTCCTTAGTAATTTCAAACAGTGCTTTGGATGATCTGGAGCACCAGGTGGTTCAGTTGATAGTTCAGCCATTCTGTCCTTCATAAATAAATAACATAGGTGCCAACTGTCCCGGATCATCCGGGGACAGTCCCAGATTTATCACTGTGTCATGGGGATAGTGCACAGTAGCTCTGCAGGCTAGTGAAGTAGTAGGCCTTTGGGTATTTACTTATAGCTGTGCTAGCCAGCTGGCTGTCTAGACCTAATCAAAGCTACTAGTAACCACACTAACTATAAAAATGCCACAAGTAAAAGGCTAAAGCTAGCTGCTACAGCAAAATTGCTGTAGCTCGCTTTATTTGCATGTGCCTGATGTATTGTAATTTTAAACTTTTGCATAGATGATGTCATTAAAAATTATGTCATTGTTGGTGTGTTATTTGGGTGTGGCCTGGGTGTGGTTTCTGTCCCTGAAATAGATTCTGGAAAGTTAGCACCTATGAAAAACAGGGGGGAAACATCATCAAAAATCTGACATAAAAAATGTACTCTATCAATTGCAGTTCGCTGCTGTAACAGTTGTTCAGCGATAACTGAGAAAGTTTCTTCTAATGTTCCAGGTCGTTTATGGACGATGTACTTTATATTTGGTTTATTTGGAGATTCAGATACGATTAAAGGCTTATGCATCCCCAAAACATTGCAAATAGCTTTCCTGGTTGTCTTAGTTTCAGTAGCTGTTAGTGCCATACAGTGGACATGATCAGGAATTAAACGTCTCACTTCACCCAAGTTTGAGAACTCTTTACGAAACTCGGTACCCCTAAAGAATAAGTATAAAGAAAATTACAATCATTACTGTGAATATCAATGATGTAGTTTGAATGAACAAATACAAAGACATTTCAATTGCTTACCAATGTTTTACACAGTAGGCTTCATCCACAATATATCCACCAAGTTGCTCTTGGAACACTTTAGAGTGTAGCACATCTCGCCAGTCTAATTCTGTCAGTAAGCATTCTGGACTGAAAAATAAGATTTGAAATTTTCCATCCTTTATCTCTTCAATAACAGGAACAAGAACACTTCCAACATACACAGCTTTTACACCTTTTGTATGCAAAATATCTACTTGATCTTGCATGATAGCAATTATTGGACTAACTACTAGTACCATTGAGTCACACCTTCCTCGAATAAAATTGAAGATATAAGGCAAAATCATATAACTAAGTGATTTTCCTGACCCTGTAGGAAGACTGACAAAAACATCTTTGCCCTTCAGGAATTCCCTTATTGCCAGCTCCTGTCCCTCTCTCAACCTAGTATAACCAAGCAGCTTTGAAGCCTCACTAATCGCTCTGGAAACTAACTCATAACAACTTGCTTTCTGCACCATACCGCCGTACAACAAATGGAATTACAACCGGCTGACTTTTATGCGCGCGCAATAAAATACGTCAGTCACCTACCAATTTACCCTCAGAAATGCGTGGGAAACATTCCTCAGTGTCACGGTAAAGTGTCCAGAGTCACCAGACTCTCATTTCTTTTCCGCGCCGCTTGCGCGCGCGCCTCCAGAACGTCTGGCCCGCGAGACTACTGAGTAGCTATATCTTAATTTGTAATCTGCAAGTTTAAACTCCCTCTGAGTAGCTATATCATATCTCACTTTTATTCGTTACAGTAAATAAACCAATTGGAAATCCTATTTTAATAGATTGCTAAGGCCAGTCAACGTTAATTTGAAATATCACAGGAAAAGTATATTGCCTCAGAATTTAGAATAGTATCATATCTTAATGATATAATACTGCAACTGTCAATTAATTAGAAAGCATATATGTGACCGGTTTTGGGAAAATCGGCCTAAACGCGGCAAACAATTTTTTTCAGTATCTCCGGGTAAAGCCTTATGGGTCGATTTTTTTCGAAAATTTTTTTATGGCAGAAATGGATAGACACCAGTTAGCTCTAGCTTATGACGCAGTTGTAATCTCTGGCGTGCTCTAGAACTCACACTAGGAGGCTAGAAACACTAGCCGGTTGGACTCGTGTACGGAGAGTTGCTAAGAAATTATTGGCGGGCTTTTCACTAACAGCCGGGAAAAAACTGTAGCTAACTAATTGACGTACTATTCTACATAATTCACGTACTCACGCAATTCTCGCCATCATAGTTTCTTAAGGAGGCCTGCATTAAGCCTTTTAGACTTATTTCAATCTGCCTGAAACCGGTTTATTCCACAGTGTCCCGGAGACACGCAGTAATAGTATACGGACACAAGCCACGCCCCCTGACCTTAGCAACACCTTTACCCGGCGTTTTTTCGAAATAAGAAATAATTGGCGAGCGAGCGTAGCGAGCGAGACACTTACAGGGGTAACACAATCGAAAATCGGGGATGTTTATTTATTTATTTATTTATATATATGGACGTACGTATGTCATTTTGTACTTGGACCCTCCGTATTTTTGTGTTTGCTCGGCGTTCGACCCCGTCCCAAATTGCACTAAACAGAATCCTCTGGTTTATCGATCAGTACCCGTATCACCCTAGAAATTGAATTGTTTACCGTTTTGAATTCTTTTGCGGGTGCAGTTCAAACTTGAAAACTTAACGGACTTCCATTTCTATTCGAGTTAGTGGCGGTGGTAAGTCAATGCGATCTTTGTCATGGTTATAAGCCGTGCGCAACAGTATTTACTTGAAAATACATTGTCCACTATACTACTGCGAAGGTAAGTCTGTGTAGGTGCATGTCCAGTTGTGTCAAAGCATTGTGTCTTACAACCACTACTTAGCTAAAGAATATCACAAAGAAAACTTTTAAACAACGTGTATTGTTTTGTTGTTGTTTTTTTCCTTCCAAGCAGTTGCAGAGAGTTGTTACTATGGCACTGAAATCCCTTTACCCTGTATGCTAAATTTAAAAACTGGACCTTATTTCCAGTATCTTCAGTGTTAGAAGTCAAAATCAATAGTATAGTCTTTAGGCTCGCTCGCCATTTGTGCTCAAGCACACCACTAGTTATTGCTGATTTCGAAAAAACGCGGGGTAAAGGCGTTGCTAAGGTCAGGGGGCGTGCCTTGTGTCCGTATACTATTACTGCGTGTCTCCGGGACACTATGGAATAAACCGGTTACAGGCGGATTGAAAGAAGTCTAAAAGGCTTAATGCAGGGCTCCTTAAGAAACTATGATGACGAGAATTGCGTGAGTACGTGAATTATGTAGAATAGTAAGTGTATTAGTTAGCTACAGTTTTTTCCCGGCTGTTAGTGAAAAGACCGCCAATAATTTCTCAGCAACTCTCCGTACACGAGTCCAACCGGCTAGTGTTTCTAACCTCCTAGTGTGAGTTCTAGAGCACGCCAGAACTTACAACTGCGTCATAAGCTAGAGCTAACTGGTGTCTATCCATTTCTGCCATAAAATTTTTTCGAAAAAAATCTACCCATAAGGCTTTACCCGGTGATACTGAAAAAAATTGTTTGCCGCGTTTAGGCGGATTTTCCCAAATCCGGTCACATATTCTAAACCGCTTCCTAGGGCGAGTTATGAACGCCAGAAGAGGATAGCCCGAGTAAGCGTTATTGGAGAAAACAGCACTTTAAATTTTTAAGGTAAGTTTCCGTGTTCTAAAGTTACCTCCAGCATCACGTAGTAGTTTCGCGCGAACTGCCACCGTTCTTACATAGGCTAACAATTCTTTACATAGGCTACAAATTCTTTACATAGGCTACAAAAAATTTACATAGGCTACAAATTATTTACATAGGCTACAAATTATTTACATAGGCTACAACTTTTTTACATAGGCTACCTACAAATTCTTTATTTCTTTTGTGGTGGTGGACAAACTTCAGCATCACATACTTCAGTTGAGTCTGTACCTATTGTACTAAGAGGTTGAAGCAATGGACTGCAAGGCCTACTGGAGGGCAACAGAACTGAGGGCAATGGGCAAGTCAAATCTCTTTCCAAATCTGGACAGTATTATAGAGATACCATTGACGTTCAAGGGAGTTAGCAATGGATAAATTATGTTGTAAATTCAAGAAATTGTGATAGAATCTATCGACATTTAATTCGCATTTTTTAGCTGTTATCTTTCAATGTTGTGAATATTCATGAACTTACACAACTAGCAGAAAATCTATTAATCAAGTTTACTTCACTGAAATCATTAGGTTGTTATTGTTTTGAGAAAGTATATCAAATCAACTCTTGACTCATTTTTTGAAATCTATTTCTTAACTGTAGCTGTTATGGCAAATTAACAAAGTGGTTGGAAAACATGACCTTATGCACTGGCACTGATGCTTAATTATTCCTATGAGCAATGTGGAGGTAGTTGTAATGTAATTTATGCACCACATAATCAACACTTTGATTCCAAAATATTTCATCCAAAGAAAATCTAAATTGCAAGATCTAAATTGATAGAGAAATTATTCCAAAATGAATTGTTTGCAATCGTCAATTAGAAAATAAAATATGTATTCAGGAATAGCTATAGAAGTAGCAGTGTGCAGGTCTTCCTCCTAGTGAAAAGTACTGCAACAAGTGTCATTCCAATGAGCATTCCAAATTGGGTAGTTTTTTTATATTCTTATTTAAATTAGCTGACAGCTAACATAGTGCTGCTATTACTACTTGGAGGATGACGATACGACAGCAATATCCAGTGGTGAAGATCTCACTCAAGGACTCAAAAGAACATTCTGTGACATTGGGCTAAATTGTAACTTATTTTAGCAATAATTATAAGCAGAAAATGATTCATAATTGATAAATACTATACAATCACACTTTTAATAATGCTCTTAAAATTTTCTGAAAATGGCATTCAATAAGTTCAATAATTGATTAAAAAAGCTTGTTGTATAAGTTATTTCCATACTCATTCACATATTGTCTTTACTTTTTTTTTGGTCTTTGATAATTCACTACTCTCAAAATCTTACTATTTTTAATCCTCTTCTAATATCTACATATAATTTCAATCAATACAATTACATTGCAGTGTTCTACCTAGTAAATCATTGTAAGGTTACCTTTTTCCACTTCCTGAATCAAATATCTCAAATAGGAAATTTGTGTTTTAATCCATACTTTTTTTAAATTGTTAGCTTAAAGATTTCATTGAGCATATCATGCTACTAGACATGTTCTGGCTTTGGCTTGTTGTGATCTGTCCTTGTAGTAATTGTTTTGCTGCTCTGTACCAAGTGAACAGAACTAGGACTCTGTGTTACTCTGATGTAGCTGAGTTTGTATGCTCCCAACAAGTACCATTCACAGCATGGACAGTCACTAGTATCAGTAGTGGCCACAGCTCTCCAGTTTTAAGTTTCCATGCAGTGTTCGCTCCAGAAGAGAGGATGAAATCTACTAGACTAGACACTACTGTTGTAAGAGCTCAACTAATCCACGGTAATTCATCCTTCACTCTGACCAGCCTGACTATTGAAGCTACACTTTCTGCCACTATACTATGCGATGATGACATCCTCACTTATTACCCACTCGATAGTAAGTAAAGTGATGATCAGAAATATACATCAAAAAATAATTCTACTTCCTTAAATGTATTCAATCTGTCTTTTAGCTTTTTTCATAGCCAATTTTTTTAATTAAGTATAATAAAAAACCTGAGAAATAGTGAGAATAAAATTAATGATAGCTAGCAATAAGGGGGTTGAAAAAATAGTGTGAAATATTCCATTTGTCATAACACTTAACACAGTGAGTGTGTTACAACACAGAGTGTGTGCCTATCAATAATATAGAGTAATGGTAACTATTTATATGGTACAATACTGTCAAAATCCCATATTAACTACTGAAATCGTCATAATGTACTGATAAAAGCTATCATCATAATGGTTGTGATTGTTAAAGTGAATGTTAATCATTTATAGAGTCCAGTGTGGAGATTTCAAAAATAATTTTATCACCAACTACAAGTGGTTCCTCCAGTTATAGAGTAACATGGACACCATCTTACTACAATACTTCAAGATACATGATAACAGTTTATCCTCCTCAATCCTACACACAGGAAGATCTCATCATCCACAACACTGATAACAGTACAGTACACAACATCACTATAGCACTCAATGACTGCCCACACAGGATATATTCTACTTTTATATTAGGCAAGTTTCAAAATGCATGCAATTGTGATTGTTTATAATATTGATTGTGTTTTTTTTTAAGTAAACATTAGTATTTGGTGTTCATATAATTCAAATGTAACTATGTTGCAGTTAAAAGACTGAGCAATTTTTTTTTTATATTTAATATTAATTACATTACTAATGATTTTAAATGGCTAAATATTTTTATATTCTTTTAGGAGGTCAGCTGATGAAAGCATCTACTATACTATTCTATAGCATTACAAACAGTAACCGAATGACTGTACATTTATCATATAATATGATTATACAATGCATAAACAGAACTTAGGGAATACACTTCTGGGAAGACACACTACCAACAACATCAATTACTAGTTAGTAGTAGAAATAAATAAATACTAAATAATGTAGCAAAGTTTACTTTTTCATATCTTTATTGTTTTAATTTAGCTTATGCTAATAAAGACACACAAACAATACATGTTTCCATTATTTTGAATTTTTTATCAATATGTATAAATATACACATAATATATAATATATATTTGTATTATATTTTCAGATGCTCCACTGACTATCAGCGATAAATTTGAAACAGTAAATTATACAGTTCAGTCTGATGTCCAGGAATGTCTGAGTGTGTGTGAGCAATGCAAAAATGAAGTACTAAATATATGTTCTAGCTCTTCATTATCAACAATACTGATGTTGTGTACTGTACTGTTATCAGATAGTAATTTTTTATCAAAATTTATTATTATTTCAGGTAAAAAATCTAATTGAGCATTATATAAATGTTTTTATTGCTTATAAGACAAACAGCTATCAGGTTGTATCGTTATTATAATGAGGATATTGTAATTGCTAATTTTCTATATTCATAGAATGCTGCATATGCCACTGTTCAGGTTAACAGGCAAAAGGTATAAACTTAACACTTTAATGAACTAATTTAGTAATAGTTACGTTGCAGTTTGAATCAATTTTATTATGTGCAGTTCTAAATAAGTGCAAATATAATATTGAATGCAGATTCAACCTAATTATCCCACATTTCTAAATATAGAGGGAAATTACTGCTGATAATCTTTTGATTGCAAATGACTTGAAAAATGATGGTAAGCCATTGACTGAGATTGTAATACTTTCTCAATATTCAGCTACTGAATTCACTTATTTCTCAGATTTGTATGAGACTATTATTAACTGAAGATTAAAAGTCGTCATCATGGACAGTGTTGTTACTTATTAAATAATATATAACTGTCATACTTCATAATAACAATAGTAATAGCTATGTAGAATATCAATGTCGAGTTCACGTCATTCATTTCAATTATTACCGTTTAATTTTTGCTATTATGTACATTTTTATACAAATTATAATTCATCAAAGAGAATTTTCATGGGATTTTACTAATAGAATGAGTGTGAATTAAGTTAGCATTATAAATAACTATAATATTTCATTGTTAACACAGTTTCATAATCGTTATGAGTCACTTTTTGAACATAGCTTTACTTTCATCAAGTATATTCTATTTCAGATTCATAATAGCTCTTGTTATTACAAGTAAAACGTGTGTTTATATCAATTTGTACTTATTGTATTGGTTTGAACTCAAGATTAGATTGCAGCAATTGTAAATAAACCTAAGTTATTTTTTTATTTTACATTATGCATCATATAACTGTCCACCACACAATTGATAAACAATGGACATACAGTGTATCATAGAATAGATTGTTGAATAGCTTCAGTTTCAGCATTAGATTATCAAGATAAGATATTAGAATAAAAAGGATAGTTTTGAACTAGTACAATAACACCTTATTTTAAAATATTATATTTGATACTGTCACAACTGTTTAAATGAGAGTGAACACTTAGTAGTAAAAGTAGTAGGTATATATGAGCATAAAACAACAATAAAATGAAGTAAAGGCACATAAATATCATAAGTAGCTCTCCTATAGCAGCTATTCAAGCGCACCACTAGTGTAGGATCCTGGGTCATTTTTGCAGTATTATGCGTCTGCACCATCAAACTCATGACTAAAGCTGCTTCCATTTTCATGCTTGTTAAATACTCACCTTGTACATTGTGTTTTGTTTGTTTGTTTGTTTACTGTTTTGTCTTCTGTTAAAATGCTCACGACTTATATGTAACATTGTTTCCCAGCTTTTGTATGCTAAGAGTTAGCAGTGACAGTTTAGCTTCTTCCATGAAGACAACATTTATGTCTAATGTTTTCATTGCGCAGGAGTTACATATCGACAAAGCGAGATGCCAATAATTATTATGTTGGTCTGTGAATGATATGGTAATAGCTAGCTAGCTAGTGTATAATAGTGCTGATGGTTTGCCCTTTCAGTGCTATATTTTAAAATGTAGTCACAATTCACAACAGACACATTTGAGTAAAAAAATGATATCACGATTATTAACAAGATGATAAGAAAAGGATACTGTACCGATTGCAGACTATCATAATAATGAGCATGGAACCACTATAAAATGAAGTTAAGGGCCCATAAATATTATTAGTAGCTCTCCTATAGCAGTTGTTATTCCGAATACATAATCAACCAGCTATAATATTTTCATTTTAGGCCATGGGTTGAATAACATTGCCCAATGCAACTGTTTGGATCATTAAGAAACAAATTGGTAATATTATCAATACATTGATTAAACCCAAACCTCCAGGTTTTCAAACAATGATAGCATTTAAAATTTCATTCACTATGGCTAAGGAATCAAATTTGTCAATTTGTAAGAGCTAGCTGATGTTCATGAACGAAGATGCAATGGACCATTTTCAGCACCCATAAACTTTGCCGTTAAAAGCTAGACAACTGATTATCCTTTGCTATGCCATAAACTTTGCCGCAAAAAGCTGTACAACTTAAGTAATAATATCATATGATTTGCCAGTTAGCTGCAGAAGAAAAATCACATGAGATTCCCACCTTATTATCTAGTTTAGTCACTCTTGGAAGTGATTATAATGGCATGAGGTATACTTTTTGCATATTAATTAAAATATTTTCTTTATGAAACACCTTTGACATTGATTCTTGTAAAAACTTTTTCAATTTGTAAAAAACAACATCAACCTTTACCGAAAATTTGAAGTTATAAAATTTCCTTCAGGGTAGTATTAAATTTGTGGTAGTATCAAGTCATAAAACATTTATTCTTACAGTTACTAGCACAGGGTGAAAGGAGACCATTTACAACCATAACAAAATCTGTAAACTGTCTTGATAATTATTAGAGTTAACAAAACAATTTACAAGGCTGTAGAGGTTAAAAAACTAGTTATCAACACATTATACACTAATTTACGATTTTGTTATGGTTGTCAATGGACACTTTTAGTATTTAATATAGTATGCTTTTTTATCCTGATCTAGGACAACTTTTGCTGTTGTAACTATTTTTGTCAAATTAGAAGCAAGAGAAATTCATGAACAGGAAATGAGGTCATATAATTATTACTTAAACAAGATATTACTTTTTTGGTTATAGTATTCTCAATTGAATCATGCTGAGTCTGTTGTGGTTTCTTGTCTTCCACTTAATTTCGTACCATCTAAGGATATGTTTAACTGATCTTTATCAAGTAAATCAAGCTAGGACTCTGTGTTACTGTAATGAAGCAGAGTTTGTTTGCTCTCAATATGATACAATAATCTTCTGGACAATTACCAGTAGCAGCAGCAGCATGTCTGATCAAATATCATTCCACACATTATTGGATTCAGTGAGAATGAAGAATGGAACAATAGATTCTACAATAGTAACAGCTCAACTGATAGTTGTTAATACTTCTTTCAAAACGAGCAAATTGACAATAGCAGCTAATCTATGATGCTGTATAGGTTCATTACTACGTAATACAATTTCTGGTTATTTTATTTATTAGCTTTCGTAGTAGATTATAACTATAAATAGTCAAAACGTTTCGACCCGTAGGTCTTCATCGGTTGACAAAAAAACACAATACTGAAAATGACAAAAAACAAAACCAGTTCAATAAAATGCAAAAACCCTGAGGATGCACTAGTTATAGTGACGCTATAATAGGTTGCCATGTTGGATTTAACTCCAGGCCATTGTCCAAGTTAGATGTTGATGGCAGGCTTTGGATCACTACTGCTTCAGTAATCCTTCTTCTGGTGTAGTTCTCAACTCTCTCTTTCACTTTGGCCTCCAACCAATTTACTTTATGATTACTGTTCCATGCATGTACAGCTATACCATTCTTCTCATCATGCCTTTTTACTGCATATTGGTGTTCCTTTAAACGTTTGTCTAGTGTACGTCTTGTTTCCCCTATATATACCATACTGCAGTCCATACATGGGATTTCATAAACTACTCCTTTGATTTTTGATTTTTCTCTGGGTGTTTTTACCTTCATTAGATGTTTCTTGAGGGTTGGTGTTGATGTAAAAACTGTTTTTATGTTCAAGGAACGGCATACATGTTCAATTTTTTCACTAATCCCTTTGACATATGGTATTATTAAATATTTGATGGTTTCATCTTGTGCTTTGGTTGAATTATTTGTGGTTGAATTTCTTTTGGATTTGATGTTGCTGTTTATTGTTTGTTCTGGGTAACCATTTGCTAGGAAGACTTCTTTTAAATGTTTCAGCTCCTGTTCAATTTCAGATGGGTGGCATAATTTCTTTGCTCGATCTGTTAAGCACTTGACAACTCCAGACAAAATTCTTGGATGGTGGTTTGATTTATAGTTTAAGTATTTGTCTGTATGAGTCTTCTTTCTGAAGATTGAGGTGATAAATTTGTTATTTTTTCTTTCAATCTGTACATCTAGAAATGCTATTTTGTTTTCATTTTCTTCTTCTGTTGTAAATTGGATGTGTTTATTTTGTTTGTTTAGATGGAGTTTGAAGTCTTGGATGGATTCATTGTCATGTGGCCATAAGGCAAAAACATCGTCTACATATCTGCACCAAAGAGATGGTTTGAGAGGAAAGTTTTTGATGGCTTCTTCTTCCAGTCTCTCCATGTAGATATTAGCTAGAATTGGTGATAAAGGAGACCCCATTGATGCTCCTTCTTTTTGTTCATAAAATGTCTCTTCAAAACAAAAATATGTGGATTTAACACATAATTCAACCAGATTGCACAATTCACCTGGTGTTATTGCAGTTCTGTCTTCAAGGCTGTCATCTTGTTCAAAATAATTTTGGAACAAGATGACAGCCAGTAAGTTGTAATCTATATAATAGAGACCAGCTATATTGTATCCAGTTCCTTCGTGAATGGTTAAGTTTATTCAAAATCTTTTAAAATTTTTTTTTACTTTCATGCAGGAATAGAAGTGTCATTTTACTATTTTTTTATAATGCTTTTAACTTATTAGTAAACATTGATACATCAATCAATTTTCTATCTGTTAGTTAGCACCTGTAGGGTATGAAAAATGTGTATTTGGAATGTAGCTGTAAAAGCCAAGAAAGGCTTGTCGCCATATCTACTGGGGCAACAAGGATGCACAATATACTTGAAATAACACCGTGATATACTTTGAGTTATTCATAGGTCACAAAAATAACATTGTCAAATATCTAGTTTTGTATTATATTCAGGCTTAATATTGCATACATTACTTCTTTTTTGTTATTACAGAGTCCAAATTGGTACCATCAGCAATAATTTTAACCCCAATTACAAGTGGTTTCTCCAGTTATAGAATAACATGGACACCATCCTACTACAATACTTCAAGATACATGATAATAGTGTATCCTCCTGAATGCTACACACAAGAAGATCTCACCATCCACAACACTGATAACAGTATGGTGCACAACATCACTATTACATTCAATGACTGCCCACACAGGATATATTCTACTTTTTTATTTGGTACTAATAACAAAGTTAAAAACTATGTACTTTAGGCTGCTTAACAGACAAGAAAATTATTATCAGGGTGTATTGTTATTGAATACTGATTTATAATATTTTATACGTATAGAATGCTGCATATTCCACTGTTCAGGTCAACATGCAACAGGTACATCATAAACTAAACAGTTAATAAATGTACCTTGTCCTATTTTATAAGATTCAGGTTGAAACAATAATATTTGATACAGTTCCATTAAGTGCAAACAAATTGAATGCTGATTCATGCTAACATATTTAAATTTAGAGGAAAATTGTTGCTGAAAATCGTTTGACTGCTCATGACTCACATGGTAAGCCATTGACTCAGACTATAATGCCTTCTCATTTTTCAGCTACTGTATATGTTTCTACTTCAGATGTGTATGAGACTATTAACAACTGAAGAATAAGAAGTCATCATAAATTGACAATGATTTTTATACATACACTAAATTAAAACAGTATTTCATATTATGTTATAATTTTATAAAAATTATTAATAATATATTCACTCTCAATGACTTTGGTTCATGACACACATTGAAATTATTTTCCTGTAATTTTACCAATTAAAAATACAATATTCTTGAATAGAGTGTGAGGTAGAATACACTAAATAAGACATGTTAAGAAATATCAAAATGATTGTGATATTCCTAATATTACTAACTATTGGTGTATTAATAATGGCTACAATAAATGATTCTAAATTATATTAATGAATTTTGATTAACACAAAGAGTTGTTTATTGTGTTGTGAATGTTCATGAACATACACAACTATTCAATCAAGTTGACTTCCACTGAAACAAGTTTGGTAATCATCATAGAGGTGGTTATTGTTTTGAAAAAGTACATAAAATCAATTCTTCACAGTAAATTAACGAAGTGGTTGGAAAACATGGCCTTATACACTGACACTTAATTTATTCCTATGAGCAATGCGGAGGTAGTGTAATGTAATTTATACATCACATAATCTACATTTTGATTCCAAAATATTTCATTCAAAGAAAATCTAAATTACAAGATCTTAATTATTCCAAAATAAATTTGTATCCAAACGTCAATTAGATAATAAAATAGGTAAACCAGAATAACTATAGAAGTAGCAATATGCAGAAATTATTCCTAATACTGGTTGCAATCAACAATTAGACAATAAAATAGGTAATCAGGAATAGCTAAAGAAGTAGCAGTGTGAAGAAATTATTGCAATTGTAAATTAGACAATAAAATAGGTAATCAGAAATAGCCTTAGAAGAATTAATATGCAAATTTATGTCTACCTACTAGTTAAAAGTACCGCAACAGGGGTCATTCCAGTGAGTATTCCAAATTGGGTAGTTTTTTATTCTCATTTAAACTGAGTTTCATTGAATGAGATCCGTAGGTAGCCTAAGAGAACAATATGCAAAGAGAATAAATTTTTTTTCCTTTTATATGGTAATTGCAACAGAAAGTATAATGAAGATAGAACCTAAATACAATTTTGAAATTATCTATTAGAAAATAAGTAAGGATTTGAGTCAAAAAACAATTATGTGTGCATGTAAAAAAGTTTTTATTGCAATGTTATATTAAACTGTTTATCAAAATTTTAAAGTGCATTATGAAGTTTTTTAGTGTAAATTAAACATTAACTTTAGCACTACCAAAACTGGAGCTTTGTCACAACAAAGTTCTTGGATTAATTATCTGCATGATGTCTGCATGTCAGTTATAAAATTACATGAATAAAATTCACAGGTACATGACCCGTGAAATAACTAACAATTTTTCATGTTGTTATATCACATTCTATTGTGCAAGCTCATTACCCTAGTAGTTATAGCAACCAGTCAAACTTGTCACTTTTCTTGGTTTTTACAGCTACCTTCCTTCTGTGTGGCATACTTGACAAAGATAGAACAGGTGCTAAAAAATCAGCTGTGGGGGAGCCCCTATAACCAGTATACCTGTGAGTTACTACTTCTTTAGTACTAACTACTTCAGTGAAGATATCTAGTGTGGAATAAATCACTTATTGAACTCAGTCAAAGTGATATGACTAGATATTTCACTCTCAGGCTTTATTTTCACTCTCCTCTGGCTTATGAAAATAAATTAGCATGCTCATGGCAATATTTCACCATATCACACTCTGACTCATGTAATAAGTACTATTATATAATATAATAAATAGCTAAGTTATATCATAAGAAATTGTTGTTTTGTTAAACAGAGAAAGGTCTAATTTTATCTACCTTATTATAGTCAAATTGTTTATAAAAACTTTTATATCAAGGTCCTGCAGTCATTCCATCACTGGCCTATTGAAAGCCAAGATTCTTAAATAATGTTATACAGACTTCAGGAATTGTATTTCTAACTGATAATAGTCACTTACTGCTGTGGAGCATGTGTAGCTGATCTCTATCAAGTGAACACAACCAGAACCTTGTGCTTCTCTGATGTAGCTGAGTTTATGTGCTCTCAACATGATTCATTAGTCGTTTGGACAGTTACTAGTAATAGTACTGGGGAGAGGTCAAGTGGTTTAAGTTTTGATTATTCTGTGCTAGCTACTGGACAGAGAATGAAGATGACTGTGATAGATTCTACTGAAGTTATTGCTCAGATACTTTATGGTAATTCATCATTCTCTCTGACTGTCCTGACTATTGAAGCTACACTTTCTGCAATTGTGCATTGTAACTCTGACACACTTGCTTACTACCCACAAAATAGTAAGTTAGTGGTTCACTAATAGGGAGGACTCTATAAAAGTAATGTCTTTTTACAATAATTATGTAGAAAATACTGAAGTACCATCGAACATTACTTTAACACCAACTACACTACAGTGGATCATTCAAACTACCGAGTTACATGGACACCATCCTACTACAATACTTCAAGATACGTTATAATAGTTTATCCCCCTGAATCCTACACACAGGAAGATCTCATCATCCACAACACTGATAACAGTACAGTACACAACCTCACTATAGCGCTCAATGACTGCCCACACAGGATATATTCTACTTTTATAATAAGTGAGTTTCAAAATCTATACAGAGGTAATTATTTATACATAAATTGTTTTTAATAAGTAACTAGAATTGAATGTTCAGATAATTCAAATGTACGTTTGCTGGATTTTTGAGGCTAAACATATTTATCATAACATTCAATAATATTTGTTATACTAATGACTTATAATGGTGAAATCTCCGTATATTTTTATTTAGAATGTACGCTGATAAAAGCTTCCACAATACTATTTTATAGCATTACCAACAGTAACCGAATGAAAGTACATTTATTATAATATGATTATTCAATGCATAAATGAAACTTGGGGAATAGACTTCTGGGATGACACACTACCTATAACATCAACTACCAGTAAGTAATTATTGTCGCAATATGGTTTTTTGTATTATCTTTAGTGAGTTAATTTATTTATGTGAGTTGATTCAAACTAATAATGTATTTTTGCGTTCATTATGCACACATTGAATATGGAATGTTCCTAACTTAATCCTAATGGAAAAAAAAATTATTTCATATTTAAACAGAAAAAGTTTAATACTAATGTTATTATGAACCATTTTTATTAATATATTTTATATTATGTATAAAATTTTCAGATGCTCCATTAGCTATCAATTGTACGTTCGAATCGGTCAATTGTACATTTCAGTCTTATGACCAGGATTCTATGAGTATGTGTGAACAATGCAAAAATGAAATACTAAATACATGTTCTAGCAACTTGCTTCCAATAATACTGAGTGTTGCTGAGACATGTCTTCTGACCATCATTATTCATGTCATAATAATAGTAGTATTTACAGTCATAATGAAGAGGAAAAGTATGTTGGAAGTTAAAATATTTTTATGTAACAGTTGTCATCATTTTTTATTCAGGTAAAGTTCAGAATCAATCATCTAGGTAAGGTTCATAATATTCAATGTATGTTACATTATATTTTATTGATGAGTAAAGGAAAGTTCATTTTTCTTTCAGTTTTATTGAACACAGTGGCCATACAAAGGTAGTAAGAGAAGCTTTAATAAATTGTTTATGAAATGATTTCTATTAGCACAATATACTGTTGATTTTTTTAGAAATCTTCACAAATAAAGTTTTCACAGATATTAACAAGAGAAGTATGATAAAATAATATAGTGTGAATAGGAAATATTGCTTTTCTACTGTTTTTTAATGATTGTTGAATAGTGATATAATAAAGTAGCTAAAGATCTATAATAGTGTAGATAGGCATTGTAATGATATAATAATAATATTCTGTTTATAAGTTATGTAATAATTAGTGGAGACAGATTATGCATTGTAAGGCTTTTGACTGATGTATTTTATTACTATTATTAAAAAAAGAATGACTTAATTTTTATTGCAATTTATTTATTTCAGGTAAAAACTATTTTCAATATTTTACCTACAAGACGCATTATAACAATCAGATTTTATTGTTATTGAATATTCGTTTCATTTGCATAGAATGCAGCATACAACACTGTTCAGGTCAACATGCACAAGGTACATTGAAAGCATTTGGTCCTATTTGATGTTCCAAGTAAAAATAATTTATTTTATATTTTCTATTTAAACTGAATTTATGAAATGCTGATTCATGCTAAATATCTAACATTATTGTTAATAGAGGGAAATTGCTGCTGATAATCATTTGATTGCAAGTGACTTGAATAATGATGGTAAGCCGTTGACTCAGATTGTAATTGTGGGTTGGCGGTCACAGGCCACGGAGAACCTGGATTGGCTTAATCGGTAAAGGCTATAAGCCTGAAGGTAAGTCGCCAGAGGTAGAGGAGAAGTTATCCCACACACACTTACTCGTACGCTCTGGTGACCTGCTGCCACCAGAGTTCGCCCTCCGCACCCTTTGACAGAGTATTAATCTGTAACTAACAGAATGCGAATATAAGGGGGAACTGAGGATACGCATGCGTGTCCTGGCTTATATGTCAGAAGACACGCATGCGCACAAATAATGTGAGGGTGTGGTCACGGGACATCCGGACACAAAATAAGCACAACACGACATACGCATACACTAAAGATTACAAACACTAAAGATTACAAACACGCACTGCGATTCACTATGCTAATAAATAATTACACACACAACTGTCTTTCAATGACACAACATCAATGTTCATGCATTCCTCTTCTCTTTGTTCTTCTTCTTTGACTTCATCTCTTTCTCATTCTCTCTCGTCTCTGTCTCTGTCTCCAGCATTCTATCCTCTCCGCCCACAGTAATGCTTTCACTGTTTTCAGCAAATGAATTTATTTATTTCTTAGATATGTATGAGACTATTCATATTTGAGAGTAAGAAGTCATCATCAATGGACAAATGTCATACTTTATAATAGTGTTTGTATTAGCTGTATTGAATCTAAATGTCTAGTTTATTTCATTAATTGATTTATTACTATAAAGTGGTAATTTGGTACTATGTAAAAGTACATATTATTGACTATATAACATGAAATAGAATGCAGCTTATCAATAAAGCATAGGGTGTATAAATAGCCATAAAATGATATTGATGTTGCTTATATCAGTAATCACTGATGTATTGTTTATGATTGCAACTAATAATATACATTTTTTTTAAACAACATAATTTTATTACAGAGAATTTTCATGTGATTATCTATGGTGAGCACTAAAATTGACTATTACAAACAACCTTTATATGTGATTGTTTACACAATTAAATAATACTGCTGAGTTGCTCATTCAGCATAGCTTTACTTTCATAAAGTATTTATAATTTCAGATTCCAACTAGTTGTTGCCATTACATCTGAGCTATTGTCATTACATCCCAACTAGCTGTTGCCATTACATCTGAGCTGTTGTCATTACATACCAACTAGCCGTTGTAGTATCATCCTAATTAGTTGTTGTCATAATTCCAACTAGCTGTTGCAGGTGCATTCCTACTAGAAGTTGTCATTACAAGTGTAAAGTTGTTTTATCAAACTAATAAAAAGTCCATTGATTGAACTTGAGAATAGATACAATTCTTGTCAATACATGTAAGTAACTTTACATTCTGCATCATAACTGCCCATATGTGTAGTAATAATGACTGTGATAGGAAAACAGTTAATGGTATATTATTCCATTACTTCATTTAATTATTGCTTAGTGCAAATATGAAAATATGTTTATCAAGCCCTGCTTACACTGGGATGTTCAAGATAATATCCAAGTATATATGGATACATCTTCCACTATTGAGAGTTCACTCTCGTTTAAACAACATTTATGATAGTATGTAGAAAGTGAATTAAATGAAAAGATGTTATTGCACTTTTTGAAAGCTAACATTTATATCTTATTTATTATAATTTATATTTTACTTATTTCATTTTGATAATCTAATGCTGAAACTAAAGCTATAGAATAATCTATTCTAAAATACACTATATACGTGCATTGTTTATAAAATGTGCGAAGCCTTTAATTATAATGTTTAATATTTTATTTGATGTAATATCATATTATATCGAGGTTTAATGATTTTATTCAAGTTTTATGTGAGCATATAATATTTAGTCAATTTCTTACTATCTTAATAGTGACATTTTAATTTTGACTACATAGAGTTTTACATTAGACTTGTAAATCAGCACAAAATGTACTATTTTTACCCAGTATATTCCCACGTAAACTATCATTATGAAACTACTCAGTAGCTATATTCCAGTGTAAATTCTACATATACATACTTGTACATGTATACTCAAAATTACTATTTATAAATAAGGCTGATTTTTATTTATACATTCAAAATCAGACACACATGAACAGAATAGGTTCAATGATCAATATAGTCTAGTGTGAGAATTGTTTACTTCAGCAGATATCTGAGACCTCAAGACATTGAAATCATATTAAATTAATAGACATATCAAGAGATCACAATTACAGCAGATCAAAGATATTTTACATATCTGAAAGATCACACATACTATACCAAACTATTAGACTGTACATACTTGACTAACCATATAGTATGAATACATAACCAAACAAAAAAAATTATCAAACAAAAAAAATACTTAAAAACCATATACTTATAAAAAAAATTCACTGGCTTAGTTAAAAAGAAAACAAACAAACAAACAGTAACCACAACAACACCTTATCCCCAGTTACTAACAAATACTTTACCAAATCATGATATAACAAACTTTACCCAACCAATAGGTCAGAAACTTTACCAAACCCAAAGATTAGTGATACTTTATCAACCAAAAGTCCTTCAGTACTTTACCAACCAAAAGACCTTCGGTACTTTACCAACCAAAAGACCTTCGGTACTTTACCAACCAAAAGACCTTCGGTAATTTACCAACCATGAGATGACAATACTTTACCTACTAAGAGATCCCACATATTTTACCCACCACGAGATCACACATACTTTACCAATCAAAAGATAACACGTACTTTACCAACCAAAATATCACACGTGCTTTATCAAACGATGTAAGAGATCACATGTTCTTTTTGAAAAGGTCTTTGGGCTAAAATAATTAATTTAGATCATAATGTTATAATGTGGTTCAATGCACGCGTCAATCACAACAACGCTCCAACTTCAAGTATAATTCTTTCTTATTTCAATACTCATTGAAATACAGACAATCCAAATCATTCTGCAGAACATAAAAACTGATGCGGTATAAATACCCAGGCTATAATTAATTTCACCACAAGTCAGGAAATACAATTAATTACAATGATCATAATAATGATTACAACAATACAATTCTAGCATGCCAAGTTATTACACTTCCTCATCCTTATTTGAAAGTAACTTATGTCTGTCTGGGGGTACCACTTGACGTGTCGATCTTTGAACTGGAGCATTTGTTGAACTTGAGTTTCCATGAATTAATGATTCGTGCATATGCCACTGTTCAGGTTAACGGGCTGTAACTGTAATGAACTAATTTGGTAATACTTATGTTACAGTTTGAAACAATTTTATTATGTGCAGTTATATTTAAGTGCAAATATAATATTAAATGCTGTAATCATCCAACATTTCTAAATATAGAGGGAAATTGCTGCTGATAATCATTTGATTGCAAATGACGTGAAACTAATGGTAAGCCATTGACTCAGATTGTAACTGTTTCTCATGAATTTTCAGCTACTCAATTCACTTCTTTCTCAGAAATGTATGCGAGTATTACTAGAAGAATAAGAAGTCATCATCAATTGACCATGTTTATTATTAATATCCACCAAATGTAACACACATTATAATAGTATTAGTGGTAGCTATATCGAGTCTCAATGTCTGGCTCATGTCATAGATTGAAATTATTACTGTATAATCGTGGCACTTCTATACTCTGTTAAAAAATATAAGATTCTAGACTGAACATAAATTATAATAATATTATTATCAATAAGGCATATTGTTAGGTTTAATTAATAACAAAATGATTTAGATATTGTAACAATTTATGTATCTTTATGGCTGTAACAAATGATTCACCTTTATTATAAAATATTATATATTATTGTAGAATAAATAGTTCCGTAGCTCCAGTTTTTCAGCATTAATAAGATCTAAAGGATATTTTTCAACTTGTAGAATAACATCCTATTATATAATTTATTGGAGAATGTTTCTACATATTATTATCACAATTGTTGCTTAAATGAGAGTTAACAGTTAATAGTAAAAAAAAAGCTATTTACGGTTATACTTCTCTTATCCTGGCACCTTGGTTTTGGTTTAAGTTAAAAGTTGTTTTGTTACACAGAAAAAGGTCTAAACTTCCCTACCTTATATAGTGAAAATGTTTATAAACACTTTTATCAAGGAATTGCAGTCATTCCATCATTGGCCTAATTTGATCAAAGCTTCTTGAAATGTTATACAGACTTCAGGAATTGTATTTCTGTCTGATAATAGTCACGTACTGCTGTGGAGCATGTGTAGCTGATCTCTATCAAGTAAACACAACCAGAACCTTGTGCTTCTCTGATGTAGCTGAGTTTATGTGCTCTCAACATGATTCATTAGTCGTTTGGACAGTTACTAGTAATAGTACTGGGGAGAGGTCAAGTGGTTTAAGTTTTGATTATTCTGTGCTAGCTACTGAACAGAGAATGAAGATGACTGTGATAGATTCTACTGAAGTTATTGCTCAGATACTTTATGGTAATTCATCATTCTCTTTGACTGTCCTGACTATTGAAGCTACACTTTCTGCAATTGTGTATTGTAACTCTGACACACTTGCTTACTACCCACAAAATAGTAAGTTAGTGTTTCAATAGAGAAAGCTCTATAAATGTAAATGTCTTTTTACAATATGTAGAAAATACTGTAGCACCATTGAACATTACATTAACACCAACTACAGTGGATCATTCAAACTACCGAGTTACATGGACACCCTCCTACTACAATACTTCAAGATACATGATGATAGTTTATCCTCCTGAATCCTACACACAGGAAGATCTCATCATCCACAACACTGATAACAGTACAGTACAGAACATCACTATAGCATTCAAGGACTGCCCACACATAATATATTCTAATTTTATAATAGGTGAGTTTCAAAAGACAGATAAATGTAATTGTTTATATTCAGTGTCTTTAATAAGAAACTAGTATTTAAAGTTCAAATAATTAAAAAGTAAGTCTGCTGGAAAATTATTTTTTCATATTATAAATTTAATACTCTGACGTAAAATGATCACATCTCTGTATACTTTTTTAGAATGTAAGCTGATAAAATCATCTACGATACTATTTTATAGCATTACCAACTGTGGCAGAATGACTACACATTTATCATATAATAATAAGATTATTCAATGCATAAATAAAACTTGGGGAATAGACTTCTGGTATGACACACTACCTACAACATCAACTACCAGTAAGTGGTTTAAATAAGATTTTTGTGATATCTTTAGTGAATGAATTTATGTGTGGGAGTATTTCGGTATTAAAGTCAATATATTAGTAAAATTGTAACAAATTACTTCCGCTAGCTATAATATGGATGATTCGCATCATAATGTATTTTTGCATACATTATCCATAACTTAAATATAGAATGTTCCTAACTTAAACTAAATGCAAAGAAAGATTTAATTTCATAATTAAATTGAGAAGTTTATTAAGTTACTAATGTTATTGTGAACCATTACTATATTATATATATTAAATATTATGTATATAATTTTCAGATGCTCCATTAGCTATCAATTGTACATTCGAATTGGTCGATTGTACATTAAAGTCTGATGTCCTGGATTCTCTGAGAATGTGTGAACAATGCAAAAATGAGATACTAAATACATGTTCTAGCAACTTGCTTCCAATAATACTGAGTGTTGCTGTGACATGTCTTCTGACCATCATTATTCATGTCATCATAATAGTAGTATTTACAATCACAATGAAGAGGAAAAGTAAGTGAAGTTAAAATATTTATAATGTAACAGTTGTCATCATTTTCAATTCAGGTAAAGTTCAGAATCAATCATCTAGGTAAGGTTCATAATATTCAATGTATGTTACATTATTAATTGATGAGTAAAGGAAAGTTCATTTTTCTTTCAGTTTTACTGAACACAGTGGCCAAACAAAGGTAGTAAGAGAATAGTAATTTGTTTAATATTAATAATTTTTAATATGAATATATTGTTGATTTTTTTAGAAATCTTCACAAATAAATTGCTCACAGATATTAACAAGAAAAGTATGATAACATAATATATAATAGTGTAAATAATAAATATTGTTTTTCTACTTCTTATTAATTAATGAATGTTGAATAGTTATAATAATGTAGCAATATCTATATTGTAGATATTGTTATGATGGCAATAAAATATTCCTTTTAAGAGTTATATAATAATTAAGTGGAAAGAGATTATGAATTTAAAACATTTTGACCGATGTATTTTATTACATATAACATAAAAAAGCTATGAAAGAGAGAGAATACATCTAATGAGTAAAATAAGGCTAAGAAAGAAATTATGGAAGTTATACATTACGTAAGTGTATATGAGGTGAATGACAATTTTTATTGCAATTAATTTTTATATCTTTTTTTACTTACAAGACACATTACCATCAGATTGTATTGTTATTGAATATACTTTCCCTATATATGCATAGAATGCTGCATATGACACAGTCCAGGTCAACATGCAAAAGGTACATCAAAAGCATTTTGTCCTATTTGATAGTGGTCCAAGTTAAAACAATAACCTTTTATACATTTCTATTTAAATGCAATTTCTTTTATGCTGATTCATGCAAGTTATCCAAATATATTTGTCAATATAGAGGGAAATTTCTGCTGATAGTCATTTGATTGCAAATGACTTGAACAATGATGGTAAGCTGTTGACTCAGATTGTAATACTCTAACTAATTTCAGCAACTGAATTCACTTCTTAGATATGTATGAGACTATTAACATTTGAAGAATAAGAAGTAATCATCAATGGACAATGTTATTTTTCTTACAAATGTCATACATTATAAAATTGTTGATAGTATGTATAGAATATAAATGTTTTGTGTAATTCATCCATTGAAACTATAACCATAAAGTGGCAATCCAGTACTATGTAAAAGTACAAATTCTGGACTATAGCATGAAATAGAATACTGCTAATCAATAAAGCATAGGTTGCATAAATATAGCCAATAAAATGATATTGATGCGGCTTATGTTACTAACCATTGATGTACAGTTTATGGCTGAAACGAATAATTCACATTGTTTACAACACTAAATTTTATTACAGAAAATTTCATGTGAATAACTAATATATGACGAGTGCTAAAAAATTGAGTATATTAAAAAAGTTTTATACTTAATTGTTAACACAGTTACATAATATTTCTATGAGTTGCTTTTTGAACATGCTTTGCTTACATAGAGTATTTATCATTTTCTGATTCAAATTAGCTGTTGTCATTAAATTCCAACTAGCAGTTGTGATCATGACTAAACAGTTGGATCATCATTTTCTTTCAGCTGACTATGCATATGTTCACTGATCCTAATACCTTAGTGATCCTCCTCACATCTTTCTTATCCTCATACCTTTCTTATTGCCATATTTGGTCATATACAGAACTCAACCAATCACTTTGCTACACTTTCATTTCTATTTCATGCACTATTCAGGAAGAGGATGTGGTGGGCAGTTTTCTATGTATATTTGCTGCTTCAATCTTTACATGTTCACTTCAAACTTGTATTACTTTGACAAAAATAGTTTACAAAGCCAAATCCTCCGAGATCTTGGGTTGTGGACGCCTGCAACTGGGTAGAGAAGGAATAAGAGAGCTTCACAGAGTAGTTAGCTGCAACTCCCTTCCTCTTTCTTGTGGGTCAGTGTTGATTCTGGTGGCGACCTACTGAGCATTCCTGTGGCTTCTAGTATTGCTTTTTCCAGACTTGGTGGCAGCTGCAACATCTAGTTTTTCTACCTACCACAATTTAGATAATATTCTGAACATTCCAGTTCAAACTTATTTTTAATATGAGCATCAAGCAACAATTAAATGAAATAAGGGCACAATAATTATCGTTAGCTGCTCTCCACTCACAGTCATTGTTACACTACATACAATAATATATATTATGTTTGATGACAATTTATTTGATGCAAAATCCTATATCGTTGATTACTAATATTAATTAAAGTTCTAAGTGAGCATATTATATGTACTCAATTTTTTCAACTTATCTTAATAGCGATATATATAATATATTGTCAAGCACTTCAGAATCACAACATTTGGTAAAAGTGTTTTCTATAGATGTGGTTAAAGGCATTTACCTATAATCCTTACAAAACAGAATTGTGAGTAGCATAGCGAGTAAAAACTGATTAAAAATGCTAAGCAGTGGCATGTATTTTTTTAAATGTGTTTGGGCCAAAGTTATTAAGTTAGATCATAAAATATAGATTTTTGGTTACACTTTTCTACATGCACACAGACACATATATACACACACATATATAATGAACAATTAAAGTAAAGACACCCTGATGTGCCAGTATGTGCATGTAGTTGTGGAATCATTAAAGAGAATAATACTCATCAATAATTTCAAAATCACTTTTTAGAGATGTAGCTAAACTCTAAATGTATGGAAACAAGAAACTGAGTACAATACTATAAGAATAAAACTTAATTACATGTTGTTATTACATTGCATATACAGATTGAAAAATCTAGTATGCAAGAACACTTACTACGCAACTGTTATCAATGTGAATACAATTTATAAGAGTTTTAGGTTAGAGTCAGCCAACAAACGTATCCATTGTCATTGTGGTAACCAATATGAATATTACTTATTTCAAAATTACATGTATTTTTTCACTTGTAACCAACCTCTTAACATTTTCATAGGCTCCATTTTATGAGAGAATGTATAGAGGTAAATGACATCCAGAAATTTAAAATAGATTATGTAAATGTTTAGATAAAATAATGGTTGTAGAGTAGCTCTGAAAAGATGTAAGAAATGACAAGTAAAAAATTATGAGTTGATTGTAACTAAGAATATCTATCTAATTTGACAGTAAATGCACCAAATTAATTAAATATTATTATACGGATTTATATTAAAAAAATACCATAACAATTATTATTTAGGACTTGCATAGGAAACATTTATAGAATTTATCACAAACGGCTAAAATGCTTATTGGAAATATTTAATAGGAATACACAATTTAACATTATAGTAGCCAGCTAGAAATTAATTAGAAATTTTACAATATTTTTTTATAATTTTAAGCTGAATATTTAGGTACTGTACCCATAAAGAGTGTAAAAATGATACAAGGACCATAAAAGCTGAGCTTGCTCATAGTGTAAATTGACAGAACATTAATAAGTTTCTATAATTAAATATAAGACATAAGATTAAGCTATATTATGCTTCATTTAGGGAAAATATGTATAGTTAAAAGGACATAAAATATAAGGGAAATAAAAAATATATATCTCATTTACACATTCATCCCACTGTTTTAACACCACTGTCCAAGAAAAATGTACTAATAAATTACCTAAACACATAATTATACTCGATGATAACTCCACCTAATTATAGAATAGCCTGAGCCTGATTAGATATCACATATCATATATGAAAAATATATGACATGTCTCTACTAACAAATTAAATAACAAACTGTTTGGAATATAATTGTTATGGTGTGAAAAAAAAATTCCTTTTCTTACATCTATTTTACTTTTTATTTAAATAATGTTTAGTTTGTATTCCAGTGCTTAATATTGCTGCATCAAATTTTGCTATAATGTGCTAGGCTGCACACTGATGTGTGAACATTCATCGGTCCTGATTCCACCTCATTCTGACAGGCACTTTTCAGGCTCTTCTGGAATTGCCCTGATGCTGTCATTAGTCATAATATTATATTGTCACACATTTACATTATATTTTTACTCGTTGTGAAGGTGCAAAAATTAATAAATCTAGGCATGACGTTTAAATAAAAAATCTGATATATCAACTTTATAACAAAGAAAATGTATATAAATTATGTGTTCCAGAAGAATGACTGGTCAGCATTGGCATAGTGTAGGCTTGGTGTGGGAGGCAATATCCAGTTCTTTAGTCCAAGCTTACCAGTGGCATCATCTACTGATAGCTTCAACAATGACTAATACTTACTAGATGACCTTGAGCATCACCAGGAGATAAAATTTTAAATGCTTAAATTTTTTTCTGAAATTTCATATTAGGCAGTTTGTCTCATACTGCTATATCCTGTTAAGAATATAATTAGCAAACAGTATTCTATTAGTTAATGCCTCTCTAAGCTGGTGAATATTGTCAATTGATAATATTATTAGTATGCTGACGAAAACATTCCAAACTAAAAGTTCCATTACGTTGTTTGGAAACATAAAACATAAAGCTACCCCAAACGTTTCTTACATGTGAAGAATGTTAAACTGTGACAAACAATAGGTAGCATGATCTGAGTAAGTTTAGAAATAGCATTACTGTGTTTGGACAACTTATAACATCACCCAAGGAAAGCAGCAAGCATTAAGTGATTTTAGTGACAACCAATGGTGTAAGAAGATATTATAGGGGAACTCCTAGTGCATGTTTTTAGTGGTTCAAAAGTGTTCATGTGAGACAATACATGGTTAGATTGTGCCCCAAAATTATGAGGGTGCTCCAGTCCTTGGAGCCACTCCCCCCCCCCCCCCTTCCTAGCCATTGACAACAAGCAGCACATTAATCAATATTTGATTTGTGGGTCTTGTGGATATGTTTGAGTATTAGTACTAGAGTGAAAAGATATTATTGAAGAGCTAGTGACTATCAAAAACACAACATAAGTTTATCCCCAAGTTCCAAGTACATACACTCAAAAAATAATAGGTTATACCACTGGCATTAAAATTAAAAATTAAAATTATTACTACATTAAATTAAATAATAATCTATTTCTGAACCTATCGTATAGTAGTATTGAAAATTAATAATAGCAAGACTTAGGACTTCGAAAGCCTTTTCATCAGTTGTTTGTGAAGATACAATTGTGAAAACTATGATAACAATTAATATTAAATTAATTACAATTGCACCATCACACAATTTCTGAAGGCTTCTAGAAGCAGAGCTGTCTTGTTATCTTTAAATTTCAATACTACGATAAGGTCAGAAAATAGATTATTATTATTAAAATTATGTGTTACCTATAACAAAATATTAAAACTGTATTATACCATTGTATGCATAAACAACAAAACAATAGATAGTACAACTACTATTGAAGTGTAGATCACTTGTTTTAAAGAATAATTTTTCTAAAGGTGCAGCTTTTTACCTGAAGAAAAAAGCTTACATTGGTATATATTTCATTGTGTGGTTGGTATTCAAAACTATGTATAAATAGCGATTATTTCAATGGTTGTAGTTGGATAGTATTTTATTCTTTGTCTGCCTTCTTGGCAGTTTTTTGCAGGGAACAAGCCCACAAGAATGAATTAAGACCTTGAACCTTGGGCTTGGTCCACTTCGGTGTGATGTTTGTTATCAAAAAAACTCAATGAATTCTTCAGAAGTTAGATCATTTTCCAAACAAACAACCTATTGGAATCAGCACTACTTCATCAACTCCCATTATTGGAATGGAAGTGTAACCATAATCCTTATACTTGGTGAAGAAAACCCGCTATACAAATTAAAATATTATCTTATTAAATTTTTCATAAGTTCTTGTGATCTTATGTAATGTATACAAAAATCTATGCTGACTATCTTTCGATCTCTTAATTGGGATAATCTTTTGCACCAGTTTTCTTAAAGTCACCATAATCTAATTTTAATTTCTCATTGTTGTAGTCTTAAAAATCTCATGTGGTGATAAAAGTGCTTTTTTTAAATCTATATAAATCTTTATAAAAAATTAGTGTGATAATACTGTAAAAGCTACTGAAATACAAAACTTCCTCCTGAAAAATATAGAAAAATAAGGTGGCAAAGCGAATTTCAATGTGACTTAAATAACTTTTATCAGCATGTTCAGTGAACGTGAGTAAAGGGTTTAGCATTATGTAGCATATGAACTCATTCCCGATTGCAAAATAATAACGAACAAACACCAATGCACAGTTACAAAGCACAGCATGAACTATGACTAATTCTCAAAGTTCAAGCTAAGTAAATAAATATAATAAATTAGTGTTTTGTTGTGTTCACATA
>WLWD01000495.1_pt1:0-90000 | contig 134750 bp, 97 predicted proteins | sample 6712731 | NCBI WGS metagenome assembly WLWD01 (sample SAMN12718690, study PRJNA576275) | sponge metagenome | isolation source: marine sponge | host: Mycale hentscheli | place: New Zealand: South Island, Marlborough, Capsize Point | collected 2014-11-01
TCCTGGGAACATCGCTGTATGGGAGCAGGACTGAGACAGAATACGGGTAGAGATTGGGGTCCACAGGCCTGGAAACAAATGACTAACCATTCTCCCAATAAAATATTTTCAGATACAGCATCACAATCTGCAAAAGTATCCAGCAAAGACAGAAAACGGAAGGCAACAACTGAGTATAAAGACAAGCGACGAAAAAGCAAATATGCTCTTACTGAGGAATCAACTGCTGCTCGAAAAGCTTATGATAGACATGATGGAGGTATTGGTCCTGATGAAGTCATTGATGATATTTCCCCTGAAAGCCTCGAACAGCTCAAAATGAGCTACATACTTCGAAACAAAAGTATCTGTCACCCCAGAAGAAGCAAAAGAAATTGAACGATGTACAAGAGACCAAGCAGAAGACGAGTACTGGAGGAGCGAGAGAAGAAAGAGAATAACTGCATCATCAGCTGGTGGAGTGGCCAAAATGAAAGAATCCACAAAAAGAGGGAAAAAAGTGCAAGCTCTTCTGTACAGCACATTCCATGGAAATGCAGCTACCTGCTATGGTTCAAGAATGGAAAGTACTGCTATAGATGAATACATCGAACATCAAAAAAAAAAAGGGCACCCTAATTTAACAGTAGAGGCATGTGGACTTTTTATTTCTCGACTAAACAACTGGCTTGCAGCTACCCCAGATGGCATTATTAATGACCCTAGTTGTACTTCAGAAAGTACTGGCCTGGTAGAGATTAAATGTCCTTTTTCTTTTCGAGACATGACCTTGAGTGAAGCATGCAAAAAGCCTTCCTTCTGTCTGACAGTCAATAAGGAAAATCAGTTGAAACTGAAGAATAGTCATGATTACTGGTTTCAGATACAGTGTCAGCTGTATTGCGTTGACAAAACCTGGTGTGACTTTGTTGTAAGACCGAACAAACAGCTACATGTGGAGCGTATTTACAGAGACTCTAAATGGTGAGGACTTCAGCTTGCAAAGCTAAGACAATTTTACTTTCCCTCCTTACTTCCAGAGCTGGCGTGTCCTCGATTTAGAAGTGGAGGAATACGAGAACCTACAAAGCAAGTTGAAAGCACAAATTTATCCTAATTTTTTTTTTGTATATTATCTGTGATGATTAAGATTGTTATTGTTTTCTGTATATGGAGGATGAAGAAAGTGTAAATGAATTGTAGGATGGTTCAATAACTGGTCTTAAGTGGATGTGGTTTTCTGGTGAGGGAAATATGATTACAAACTGAACGAGTGGGCGAAACAGTACACAGCCACCTTAAGAACACTCAGTTTTATACTCCACACACGAACACTGAAAAACATACAATAGGCGTGGGCACGATCACTTACACGTGGACAGTGCCACACCTAGCAACTGACTTACAAAGCTCAAAACAAGCTAAAATTCTAAAACACGCACAACATTGAACAGAACTTAATATAACTCACACCATAAACTCTACACTCGGTATCATGAGATAAACAACCACATAAACATTCTCTTAGTCTTCTCCTGTCTCTTTTTCTTTCTCCTTCTCTTCTGTCTCTTTCCCCACAAATATCATACTTTTTTTTTTCCAAGTGAAAAACCACCGGAAAGCATTTTACATGTGCATGACCTGCATGCTGCAGACACAATCTACAATCAGACTTGCAGTGTCAATTTTATGAAGAAGATACCATGTCTCAATAAAAGGGGTAGGAACAAAATAATAATAATATAGGGGACGAGATCACTGCAGATTATATCTACTATGCGTACCAAAACACTAAATGCTTTGTTCTTTGCAAATATTTTTGTTTAGGTGAAGTGGTAGAAACAAAAATGATTTTAAAAGAGTCATCCTCCCTGAGCCATTATGAGCCATTATGAGCATGCATCAAGTCCACTCAAATTGTTGGGAAACACTTATTTGTAAGTTACTAAGCTGTTGTAATGCTATTTGTGATATTTAACTATATCCCAAGGCAAATTCACATTTTGTTAGCTGCATAAATTTCTCATTGTCACTTTTCATTGGTACATACTACTGACAACAGAAAATTGAGGAGGCTAAGCTCCCACTACTTCTAAGTTGAATAGCTTCAGCCACCCTCCCCCTGCCCCCTATTCCTACCCCACTTATCTCAATTCATTAGAAAAACATTCCGCAAGGTCAAGGCTTAGTGTATTCAAAATGACGTGAGAATAGAAGCATTTTTGGAAGTTGCAAATACCAGGAAAAATAACATAAATCACGTCATTAGGAGTAAAAAAGCTACTGGACACTGCTTTGCTTGTGTATCTTGTTGCCACATGAAAACTTGAATTAAATAAAATTACTGAAATAGCTCATGAATTTCACACCCACTGCTGACCTGACTTCAAGAAGGCTAACATGCGAGTACTTTTAATGGCCAACATTAAGAAGTGGTTCCTTTTCCTCTTGAGTAGAGAGTAGAAGAATGACTGCAAGACTTGCATGCAATCAGGAGGTGCTTATCTTTTGATTGTCGGTCAAGAGGGCTGTTCAGTGTGTTTACTTCCAGCAGCATTGTCCTAGTTGGTGACGACACTAACCTCTGTTTTGCTCTGCTATCATGCAAAGCTTAAGTCTCGTGACCTCTTCTTTAATCCTGAGCCTATGAAGAGCTCTAAAAAGCTTCACATCTGGAATATCAAGCCCACCAAAGAAAGGCTTGGTTCAGACATTTACAGAAACATCCTCTTCATACATACATTTCTTGATTATTTCTATATGGGATTAAAACAAGCAGTAAGTTCCATGAGCGAGCAATGACCTTCAATTCTAATTCAGTGTTATGCAAAGTGATGATACAGCAGAAAATGCAATAGGTGTACAATGGAAAGGTCATAGACACATTCCATTCCCTCAGACATAGTCAATTCTGTAAAATGGTGGTTTCTAAACATCTTATGTAAACCACAGTCCTTGCCACCACTCGGTAGCAGCAAAGGATCATGGCCTTCGTGCATGTACCTTCAAGTTAGGGAAAGGAAAGGATCTGCTGGTGGACTTCATCCAGCTGACTGGAGATGACAGGAGTGTGTAAAGGTGTTTTTGCTACTCCAAGCATCTCTACCTCCTGCTCTACAACACTTGCTGCAGATGTAATAGCCATACTCAATATGTACCACTTGTACTACTCTGAAATGCTCATGCAAGAAGTGCAACATTGAATGTACTTTTGTTGTGGCAACAGCAAGGAAACTGGTTGCATGGACATGTCTCATGATGATGGTGAGAATGAAATATTTGATAGTCAAGTCAAGTAAATTATTAAATTACTATCACAGATAATAGACAAATGATGTAACTCATTCATATTTTGTCTCTGACTACTAATTGTAGTATCAAAATGTTGGCCTATTTAAGAGCTATCTGATGGTACATTAGCTGTTGATGTAAGAGGTACCACGACAAAGATATGACCAAAAATACCAAATACCACAAACTGTTAAATTAGAATTAAGTGATTTACACATTTTAGTGATTTTCACCATGTTCCCCCAGGAGGATTCCTTAAGACTTTTTTGCTGTTATAGAGGACATTATAAAGAAACATAATCAGTTGAGTTTGCTTTTGTTGCAATTTGTTCAAGGTTGACTCAATATTTTTGACAAAATGATTGTACTAAGTAGCCAGGCCAAGGAGGGGGCTCAGGGGAGGCTCCGGCTCCCTATTTCGATCATGCTACTCAGGGAGCTTAAGGTGGCATGGACAAATAAAGTTAATCCGGAAGGCCGTATGCTCTGGCTGCGGCAAGCCTCTGCTTCTTTGGGTTTATGAGGTCAGGGGAAATCACTCTTTCCCGAGGGCAACACCTTCGATGAAGCCACACATTTGGGTGTTGGGGATCTGGCAGTGGACAGCAAGACGGCACCGACTACTCTCCGAGTCAGACTGAAAGTTTCTAAGACAGATCTTTTTCGCAAAGCAGTTGATGTCTTTGTGGGCAAAACAGGCAATGACTTGTGCCCAGTGGAGGCGATGCTAGCCTACCTGAGGATCCGAGGGTAGAAACCAGAACCACTCTTCTGTTCCAGGGAGGGAAAAGCGCTCTCAAGGACAAGGTTGGTGGCAGAGGTACAGAAGGCACTCATCAGCAGAGGCAAATCAGCCAAAGGTTACACAGGGCATAGCTTCAGGTCTGGAGCAGCAACTACAGCAGCTTCCAGGGACTGGGAGAAGCCACAATTAAAATGCTTGGGAAAATGGTCTAGTGCGGCTTATCAAGTCTACATCAAGACTCCCCGGGAGCATCTAGCAGGTCTCACAACAGTGCTAGCACAGGAGGACTGAGGAAAGGCCAATAACAAGACTAAGTAACAGACATTGTGAGTGGCCTATATGTCTTATTGTCATGATGTCAGCTTTGTTGTGTGAAGATAGTGTATAATATAGCTAGGGGGTGGTAGTTGTAGGAAGGGAGGAAGAGGGTATTTAGTTAGGGGGGCGGGTGTTACCCATGGCAACATGGCAAGGGGTCTGGCCATGGGCAAAACAAGCTGACAGCGAAGAAGGAGTCAGCTTAGCCTCCAAAGCAATACAGCCCCAGGCAGAAGAATATCATATGGCGGGGCTGAAAGGAGGAGAAGATCTCATCTACAACCGGGGAAGGTCTCAACTCAGCCCCGCCCAACTGGGGCAGCTACTGCCACGCCTACCCACCACAACTGCAGCCAGGTGTGTCCATAGTCTATCCTAGTACCAGGGCAGAGGTGACGAATGGTTAAATGGGTTTTCCCCTAGGACTGTGTATATGAGTGGGTGTGTATGATTGTGTGCTTGCATACTTGAGCTACAGCAGAAGGAAGGCTATGTATGGTCAGTGAAACTATACCACCTCTTGGCTACCATACAAAATCATAGTGTACCGGCTATACCTTATGTGTAGACTAGTGATGTGCTTGAGCACAAATGGCGAGCGAGCCTAAAATTACACTATTGTTAAACGATTGAGTTTAACTTCTAACACTCAAGCTACTAAAAAAAAATCCGAGTTTTTAAAATTATGTATAATTATATGGTAAAGGGAATTCAATGCCGTAGCAACCACTCCCTGCAACTGTTTGAATTGGAAAAAAAAAAAAAAAAAAAAAAGCAACAAAAAAAAAAGTCATTTAAGTAACACACAATACTTTCACACAACTGAACATACCTACGCAAGACTTAACTTGGTGGTTAGTCTAGTGGACAATGAATTCAAGTAAATACTGTTGCGTAATGCTTATAACTATAACTAATAGTGTATTAACTTTACCACCACCACTAACTCCAACAGAAATGGAACTCCTGTAAGTTTTTGAGTTTTAACTGCACCCGCAAAAGAATTCAAAGTGGTAAATAATTCAATATTTAGAATGATACAGGTAATGATCGATAAGCTGAGGATTCTGTTTAGTGAAGTTTGGTACCGGGTCGAACACCAAGTTAACACAAAAATATGAGAGGGTCAAAGTACAAATGACATACGTACGTCCCCACATTATATATAAACAAATATCCCCAGTACTCAATTCGACACCACTGTATAGTGTCTCTTTAAACAATCACAAGAAACAAAACAAAACAAACAAACAAACAAAAAACAACAACAACCAACATTGTCTGTATAAAGAAAAAAGCAAATTAACTGTCTACCAGTCCTAAATCCCTATCGTGACTTATAAGACCTGCAACTACATCTGATGCTTCATAGTGACTTTAGAAATTGGGGGAAGAACACACTTTTACTCCAGAAAAAGCATATGATGACTAAGCTATCAGGGTGTCATATAGGATTCTGCGCTGGGGTGGGAAACACTGGTGTACTTACACGTACCCACACTCTACACGTACCCACACTCTACACGTACCCACACTCTACACGTACCCACACTCTACACGTACCCACACTCTACACATACACCCATACTCATTTTGAAACTCACACTGCTTTGATGGACATGCCTATGTGAAAGTGTATACACCTTACACTGATCTGTGTGTTTTGTCACTTGCAACTGTCGTAGCTACTTACTAAATTAAAATTCAGGTATGGGGGTGGAGGATTTCAGGGTGCCCCTACCACCTTTGCACGAATCCTGGTTATACAAGCTAATATAACACTGTGCTTCTGAAGCTGTGCTATTAGCAATTGTGCACTTAGAGAAACTGACCAATTTACTGACATTGCCTTAGAAATACATAATAAAAAGGGATGACCACTTAATAAACTGGTTAAACAATAATTAAGAAATTGGCAATCTGAAAAAAGTCCTTCAACAACAGTTCAATGAATAATAAGCAGATATGTAAAATGATTCCACTGAAGTTTATCAGAATTGCATGAACTAGAATGACAGGACTTCATACAGGATTGTTAACTGGGGGGAGAGAGAAGAGAGAGATTTGCTAAGTCACATAAACCGTTAGCCACATGAAAATGGTGAAGTCATGATCATGAAAACTTGGACAAACTACTATGAATTGCTACAATGTTTTCAAATCTTATATTCAGAAGAGGCAGAGCTTCAGAGGGGGGGGGGGGGGGGGTGGCCCTGGAATTCCCCCAGTGGCAATTCTTATGAGCTGATGAAGGTTTTAGTCAGTGATACTGCTGCGTATACGGGTCTTAATAGCTGGAAGATCTTTCAACTGATGCTGTTCCAAGGAAGGACGAGGAGTGTGTTCAAAAGTTTAAATGATTCCGAAAAAATCCCCGTATACCTCTGAAGTTTAACAGTGGATGAAGCACATCATATTAGGATTCCCCCCCCCCCCCCCACTCACCCCCAAACTTAAGGACCCGCACCCTCCCTTCTCTGTGGCCTATTTAGCCCCCCCCCCCCCCCCCTCCCAGAGAAAAATCCTGAATGAAGCCCTGAGAGGTAAAATAAATTAGGGTTGAAATCCAAAATAAATTCAGAAGAGTTATAAAAAAAATTAGGGTTAAAATCCTAGGGCTCCCTAACCTGCATGAAACCATGGGCCTAAAACAAAGTAGAAAACATATGTTGATTGTATGCAATGATTATCTCTCCCTCATTGTCCAGGAGGGGTGGTCATGGGAAAGTCTATGAGTGAGGATAATTTAATTTTGGTGGAGCATGTTTTAGAATAATTCATTAACTAGAAACCATTCCAACATGCACACACAATTTCTCACAAAGAAATGAAAAATTTCAAGAGTACTATGGAAGAAACTAACTGGGGAGGCTTGTCATAAAGATAGAGCTAAAACTACCACAAAATATCACGTCCATTGGTGCTTCAATTCAAGCAAAGTTGCCATCCTTGCATTCTACATTCATTCATTCATTTATGTAGTATCTTAGAAAAAATTGTTCAGGAAACACAACTTCACCGGGAGAACAATCGGGGTGCCCCATGCAGCTAGAAATGCATTGACTTCTAGCCCCTTAAAACTACTTATCCAGAAGTATAAGCTAGGGAAGACAGAGAAAGTTTCCTCCCAATCTCTATGCTATGGGCAGCTGTAGAGGTTACAGCTACTGTGTCTGGTGGATAGGTAAAGGGTCTGGTAAAGTATAGCCAATTAAAGATATCATGTTGTTTGTGCGGAGAAATTTAGAGGCCTGTGCAGTGCGCAGCATGGCAGTGAAAAATCTATTTGACGTTATTTACCAGCAGGGATTCAGAGTTAGGTAAAGGGTATTGCAAGAATGCGTTCATAAAATATGCGGTATGAATTTTTTTTTGTAGGTTATAGTCTCTGGTTGCTGACTACGAAAATTAGAATGGCTGGAGAGCTGACATGGCCCTTTTACTCTTTATTCTACATTATTTTTCTTCATTTTTAAGTAGATAGTTTCATGTAGCCAGACCCTTTACCCGCTACGAGGGTGGAGGAAAGGGTCTGGAACACTATTGACTCAGTGGTTCTAGTTTCACCCGAAAGTTGGTGGAGGTAATTAGGCTCAAGCACTATGAATAACATTAAGTGACCGCGTGCAGTAAAGGAGAAACTTGCGAGCGAAACTTGTAGTCAGCAAAATGGATCAATACTGTCTTTGCAGTCAAAATGTATTCATTAGATACGAGTAACCAAGACGGCCTAAGATTTGTGCACAGCATCTAACGCAGTCTCATCAGAGATACTCATCACTGTCCACGCGCGAAATTGCAGCTCGCAGAAAGAGTGGTTACTGCTGTGATACTGCTAATGTTATTCATAGTGTTAAAGCCGAATTATCTCCACCTACTTCCGGGTGGAGCTAGAACAGCTGAGTCAATGGCAGTGTTCCAGACCCTTTCCTCCCGGTGTAGCGGGTAAAGGATGTTAAGGGTCTGGCTATGCTAAAATAACCCAAAATTGAACAAATTGGTCGATAATGTGTTGTTTTCAGCACATCATAAATCACGAAAGGGCCTTTCAAATGGTAGTGTAATATTTTCGGAATCCACTTGTATACTTGAAGTAAACCTGAAATATGTTAAACAAAATATACATCAAAGTTTACATGAAAAATATTTCAAGTGACTATACACTATATTATGTAATTCACATGTGAACTCCAAAAGTACAATTTTGAAAGCTAAGGCTGTTGGCCCTGTGAAAAAGTTGCTGCGATCGGTTACTATGGTATTGAAGACCCTTTTCCAGACGTAATTTCAAAACTTCGTCGTTTTAGGGGGGATACGAAGTGCCGATCGTTGGTTGTCAAGAGCCGTTGGTAGTCAGAATGCCTTAATATTAATGCTAAGGAATCGACTACTACTAGACGGAAGCTGAGGTAAGTACTTAATTACAAAACAGAATCCTTTGGTTTAGCGACCATTACCCACATCACCCTAGAAATGATTGTTAAAATTCTTTTGCGGGTGCAGTTAGAACTCAAAAACTTACCACAGTTCCATTTTTATTCGAGTTAGTGGCGGTGGTAAGTTGATACGCTATTTGTCATAGTTATAGGCCCAACTAGAAAGGTAAGTCTTGTGTAGGTATGTCCAGTTGTGTGAAAGTATTGTGTGTTACAACTACTACTTAGCTAAACAACAACAATACAGTAGTTTTATGTAGCCTCACTAGGTAGGCTCGCTCAATATTTGTGCTCAAAGCACATGTTAATTGAGACTCATTAGTGAGAGAATTGAGACTCATTAGTGAGAGAATTGAGACTCATTAGTGAGAGAATTGAGACTCATTAGTGAGAGAATTGAGACTCATTAGTGCTATTTCAATCGTGTCACTCGTGCTATTAATCCTGAATAGCATGGTTACCCGTGCTATTACTCATACAAATACTTTGATGAACTCAAATACAGAATACTAATACAAATACATTTTTAGATATAGTATTTCAATTACAAATACAAATTCTTTTGAGTTGCATCACTATTAGCTAAAGTGAGTTGAATAATAATACATTGAATTACTGTTTTATATAACATTAGAGGCTAATTCTAATGGACTCATATAGCACTTGAAACATCAGTTCTTCAAAGATTACATCTGTTGGGTCAACACATTGTGGGAGATGCAGGAAAGCTTAAATAAATATACTATAACTATTTTTGCTTCTCTTTCTTTTTCTTTCATTAAAATAAATGAAAGGATTTGCTTTTTGTGATAGCAATGGACCTCGAAAATATTTGCATCAGAAGCACTGGAATTGCAACGCTCTCTCAGCACTACTATACACTAGCTAGCTAATTACAAAATCCTTTTATGACTTACTGATTGACTAAGTTAGTACTATAACCCTCTCATGCATATACAAGACAAGCCCAGACCAAGCGAGCTAGATAATGGTGGCTTCCTAAGTATTAATATTAAGCCACTCTGGCTACCAGTAGCACTTGACGACCAACAAGCAGCAACCCCCAAATACGGCAACACCAAAAAGTGAAAGTTTACAAATTGCAAACTAGCTCGTTAACTACTAGTTCGCGCGTAGTTATCGAGCGGTTAACACATTTTGGAACTCCATTGTTGCCGTCTGGAACGGACACTAGTTAACAAACCTTGCAAACCTGGCTGAAAACTCACTGTTAACTACGTTGACAAGTCTGTAAACCACTTGACTAATCAGTAACTGTTTTGGTCTATGTGCGTTTGTGAGTGTGTATGTGTGAACACGATACGAGCAGGAATAGTTCTAATCGACCAAAAGCTAAACTATAGCTCTGACATCACCAAAGGGTGAAATCTGCTGCTCAGACTCAATGCATTAGATCACAAGGTTAAATCATAATCATATTAAAGCTTACTTACAGAAATGGTAGAACTTGCTAGTTTTTTCTCACTGCAAAGGAAACCTAAAGGATCAAATATTCAATCATCTAGTTAAATAAACCCTCGTTATTTCTAGTTACATGCTGACTAATTGAGTTACAAGTCAAGGGCGATCACAACAGTTCAGTACAATATTATCCCCCAACTAATATTGATTTGCTGTCAAGAGCATGTTGGATACTTCGAGCATTTAATTGAGGTTCTTCATCAGAGCTTCATAAGGATTTTTTTCTGGGGGGGGGAGCTTTTTATTCCTATTGAGGATAGCGTGTGGCTAAATAAGCCACAGAGAGGGGAGGGGCGGGTCCTCAAGTTTGGAGGGGATGAATGCTAATATGAGCTGCTTTGTCTATGTTAAACTTCAGAGGTATACAGGTATTTTTTCAGAAACATTTAAACTTTTGAACACACTCCTCGTCCTTTCTTGGAACAGCATCAGTTGAAAGATCTTCCAGCTACATATGGAACCTAGGAGCTTGAACAGCCATTAATTATACGCACTGAGTTATTTACTGGATGCAACACAATACAATTCTATAATGACATTCACGATCATGTGACATCTATAGAAATAAACTGTGTGGACATATGCTCTTTGCATTCTTCAGATACTTGAGCAAAATTGAATCACAATCTATTACGTGAACCTAATCAACACCCTCTTTTACCCTGGCTGTATTTTATACTTTCCAATACATACCTCTTCCCTCCCGGTTCCAAGGTGACAGGTGTGAGGTTCTCGGCGGCATGCTTCATGACAATCTTGCCCACTTGAGTGGACCCAATGTAGAAGATGTAGCATAATCTCCTTCAATAATGCCTTCCCAACATCCACCTCACCAGGCACTACTACATAGCAATCCTACAAAAGTCATGTGACATCATGTGACAGTACGAATATGTAATATTGTATCATTCCTATGGCTAATAAGTGATTGAAGCACCAAAGGTGCGAACCCTCAGCGCTATTAAACACTACCTAGCTATTACACTATAATCTCCTTCCAAAAGAACAAGCAGCCTTTTAGTTATTTTAATGAGGCATCAATATAGCTCGAGCAATGAAAATGGTACATGGCTAACACTGTCTTCATAAGAGAAGAAGCTAAACTAGCCAGAAACACTCATCGGTATACATTTTCAATGTGAAACTTCACTTCTTTCAACTCCGTTAACTTCCCTGAGCATAAAGTAACGCTGGCTGCAAGAAATTATTTGCTCACGTGATTATGGCGTGACGCTAGGGGGCATTACCCACAAAAGCTGGTACCTGCGCAGTGCTGAAAGCTTCACGTTTTCTCAACAACTAGCCCGAAATAAAAAAAAAAGTAGCACAATAAAAGGTCCTAAATCTTGTCCTGAGTAAGTTCATACCTACATCAACTATCTCCAAAATCTGAGCGTGACAAACAGACAGACAGACAAGATGACTACTATAACCCTCTCGCACATGCGCGCTGAGGGTTAATGATTGCGTAAATTTTGATTTAACACGTGACTTAGCTCACTACTTGAAGAAGAAAATGAACAACAATAAAACAACACAACATTATATTAAAATGGATCAACTATACAGATCTACCACATTATAATACCATAACAGTGGTATAGTTTCAGTATGGGGGGGGGGCTCCAAAGGCATGTTTTTTTTTTGTGGTTAAAAATTGTTCATGTGAGAAATCATTTCATGAGATAGTGCCCCAAAATTATGGGGGGGAGTAACCGACATGCTACGCCCACATACCCCACTCACATGCCAATATTGGTCTATGCTATTATAGAACTTACCGGGTCTAAGTATTTGGGAATGAGTTCATTCATCAAATTAGATGATGCCACAGCTGCTTCAGATGGCTTTATGACACAGCAATTGCCTAATAAAAAGGATGATAAGGTTGAAGGTAATAATAATAATAATAATAATAATAACTAGTGGTGCGCTCGAATAGCGCAAATGCATGGCGAGCGATCAGACTCTTTTACAGAAAAATAGGACAGAAATTACATCTAACTGTAGTGCACAGTGTAACCCTTTCCATCATCAGAGAATCTAAAGTCTCTGATCCCAGACTAAACTAACAGAATTGCCTGAATAAACTTCGAAAGCAGTGGCAAAGAAGCGCTGCTTGACGAAGACTTCACAATTGTTTCAAGAAGAGAGTAGCTATAAACGATTCTCCGCACCAGTTAATTGAAAAATACTGGAACTGTGAACGCTTTACCTAACTTACGTGATTAGAAGCGCGGGCGAAATATTTTGACGTACGTATACATACATATATATATATATCTGAAATCTCAATTGAACACGACTGAGAGTCAGCTTCGCTCGCTCGCTGAATAATAAGGCAGGCTGCTTCACAACAATGAAGGGAAAAAAAAGAGGTGACTAGAACTATAATTCTAGAGTTTGTTTACTCATTCAAATAAAAAACAGAGGAGAGGAAGGGGGCGGATGGGAGGAAGGATGTAGCCAGGGATGTATTTCGCGATTAGTGGAAAATGGCGCCTGCCAGATTTTGTCACCAACTTCCCAGAGACTATTATAGTTTGCACTACAGTTACTTCACATACTAAAACTGGGAACAATAGCAATAGAAAGAAATAAGTCATGAGGACCTTTACAGATGGAAACAAACAAACAAACAAACAAATGGCAGGCTATAAATAGAGAAAGAAGAAGAGTACTGTTTGCCATTGACACACTCAAACTTAACTGCACAGGATGTACAGCGTGCAGTCAAGAGTACTGTAGATACTATCCTGACAGCTCATCTTCAATTAATAAATACTTCAATACACATACACACGGCATTGACAGGAGATAGACTTGATTATTCTATTATATCACTCACAACAATGATTACATACAGCAGTTCGAGTTGGGGCACTCATTTTAACCATGGTATGGATTGAATTGAAAGGATAGTGAGCTATAATGGAGGGTTCTCTTTGCGTAGCTACTTTTTAAAATTTGAATAGGAGCTAGAGGTCAAACGGCATGCCAGGATTCTCCTTTTTATACCCAGACCTCTGGAAAGAGTTTAGAATGTGGTAAACGAGGCCACAGATTTGGCGTACAGAGAATAGCAGTGAATTATAAATGCGACCTCTTACATTTAACATAATTATATGACTGTTGAATTACAACCAAAAACATAAACAAAATAAAACAACAACAAACCTCCTGACATCTGATTAACTAAAGACAACCATATGCAAGGACCACATGAGGAAGTATTGGGGGGAGGGGGCAAAATTTTAATGAAATTTAATACTTTAGGCTGAGACACGCCTCCTGGCGGTTACATAGCCGAGCTAACATGTTGTGGTGTTTTAGTCACATGTGTAGTTTCACAAATGAGGCCCTTTCACGGTCAGATTTATGGCGACCAGTTTGGTAATATGAAAATGTATGAATTCTATTCAGCAAGAGGTGAATTTTTAAAGCAAGTACACTCGAACCTCTCTTATCCGTTCGTCTAAGTTACGGACACCTCTGTCTACCGGACACTAACTAAAATTATTGACTGCGTACGGATCGTCAGTGTAGTCGGAAAGCTACCAAATTAAACGAATAATATCGGGAAAATATTTCGCGTGTGGCACTTCCAGTGTGTTCGATCCTAGCGTTGTGTGCTCTACCGCTAGTTCTTCTCAAACCTCTTTGAAAGGCAGTGGGGCTGCTAGTTCTTCTAAGAACTCAACGACCAGCGGTGGTGGAGGCAAGGTCGCGGTAACTAAACGCAAGCGTAGCGTTTTAACTCTAGAAAGAAAGCTGGAGATAATATCAGAAGTTAAGAAAGGGAAGTCAGTGAGGCAGTGTCTGGACAGTTTGGTGTTCCAAAATCTACAGGGAATGATATTTGGACATGAACATGAAGAAATTGTAGAAGATGTGTTGCAAGAGAGAGAAGAATCTGAGTCCGAAAATGAAGATGAAGCTTCTTCAAATGCAGTTACTCCTCCCAAGCTTGTGCTGCTTTCGATACTGCTTTGAAGTTGGTTGGAGTCCAAAGGCAACACACACCCTGCACATCTTATGCTGGTAAAAAGTTGGAGAGACGATGCAGCTCAGCGTTGCTTGAAATCTATGAAGCAAACTAAAATCATAAACAAATTGATTCATGTGTTTACAGGTGTTTTTGTTAATTTTAAGTAATATACTAATTCAATTATCAAATAATTAATTGTATACACGGTTCACCACCGAATAAATTAAGTATTTCTGAGTTACGGACATTTCTTAGTTACGGACACCCCTTGGTCCCAGACTGTCCGGATAAGAGAGGTTTGAGTGTAGTGACAAACTATATCATGCGCATGTACAGAGTAAAACTAAAATCTCAGACTACAGTTAAATACAATAACCATATGCTCAATTTCTGATGGTCTCAGAACTGGTACAAGGTGTTAAACAGAGTGCACAGCTTATTCACCTTCTAGTTGTTGCATAGGTGTCCAGAAATGCTGTAAAATGTCCATCCCATCCCTCAGTCCCATGGAATCGTGGGACAATCCATGGGATGTCCACCTTTCGAGTGTGTCCACCTGTCCCTCCTATGGATGCATGTGTATCCATTGTCTATCCCTTCACACGCTGGACAGCACTCATTCTGAGCTTCAAAGCCCCACAATGGGGTTGACAGATAATTGATTGGTAAGCATTTCAGCAGCCATATTAAAACAAAGTTTTAAAAATACCAGTGCTCTCATTTCGATTTTTTTTAATACAGGAAGTACTATGTCAGAGAAATGTATAAACAAAAAATGGGAATGTTCCTTAGATAATCAATTTATTAACAAGAAGACTACTATAACCCTCTCATGCATGCGTGCTGAAGGTAACAGAGAATGGCCAACCAAAAGTGTCATATAGCGCTATGGACAATGAAATGGTTAATTTAATTTCGGCATACATCCCGTAGGACTCTTCTATTGGTCCAACCTTAGTCCTATAGGACAACTGATAGCAATACTGGACAGAGAAATAGACAACTGTCGGTACAATTCAATATCCTATAGCAACGTAGATTTTAAACAAGTAAACACTAATCATGGACCAGGAGTAACATAAGTGTACCAAACGTTTATAATTAGGTGCAGACTAAGATATTAGGGCACCTGTGCATGTTCTGAATTAATTGACTAGTTAATTGATATATAAACCAACTACCCTATATGCAACATAGGATGATAATACAACTACAGATAATTAGAATACGTATCAAATCTTGAACTGAAAAAGTAAATGTTAGTTACTTATTAAACATAATACATTGTATTGATTATGTGATTGTATTTAGCACTTCAACACTATATTGGCTTTCAACACAAACATACACCATGGGTGGTAGGTGGGGAGGGGGGTGACTTCCAAAAGGTGCACACCACAGTTCACGTTCAATAAAATAAAAACCTGGCTACTTTTAATAGCACTGAGCTATTGCTACAACTTAATTAAGTCTTATTTCATGCAACATTGGCTTCCTTGTACGACTTAGTGCTTTTAAGACTTATTGTAGTTGGTAAAGGGTTTACTACACAAGAGGTACTCGATTCTTACCACAACCAATTAACTTTTGATTGTTATGGAGTAATACCATCTTCATTTTATGCTGCTTATAGAGAAAGGGGTCTAGGAGCACTCTAGAGTTTAGTCACTTCCAAATGTTATCATTACGAGAACAAAATACACGCTGATGTAACTTACCAACTATTTCAGTGGTTAAGCTCTCCGCAGGTTCCAATCCTCATATTCTCTGCCGCCAATTCAATCTTCTGTCGCTCCGAGAGAGAAACTGTAGTTAGTAACGCGTTTTTGTTACGGATCGCTTATTTTGTCAGTTGCACCTATTCCTTGGGCGACACCGTACCTATTTCGTGATATTTGGTATGGATCACTTTTAATACAACACTCAGTTGCGCCTATTCCTTTGGTGACACCGTACCTATTTCATGATATTTGGTATGGGTCACTTTTAATACAACCACTAATTGTGTATTTTGTCAGTTGCACCTTTGATGACACCGTACCTATTTCATGATATTTGGTATGGGTCACTTTTAATACAACCACTAATTTTGTCAGTTGCACCTATTCCTTTGGTGACACCGTACCTATTTCATGATATTTGGTATCAGAGTATGAAGACATTCTACAAAGGAAAATTATTTGCAAGTGTGGACACGAATTTTGGTTAGCCAGAGGATAAACTTGTACATAAAGAGACCCAACCACCATGAGGCTAAACTCAATAGGCCTTCTCACCCACAGAGTGGGTGGAGATTTCAAAGTTTGGAAAGGGTTTCATCTTCAACAAATCAAGTTCTTTAATGGTAGGAAATGAATAATTTGGGGATACAGATGTGTTCTTCTCTGCGAGGTAATTAATACAGTGTCCCTTTCTCGGAGGGTCCTTTATGAGAGGTTCCACTGTATTCCGACACATGAGGAAAAAATACACCATGTCAGTAACTTCTACAGAGTTCAACAAGCCACACCCATTTCAGTTCTTTTTAGATCATTACATTTGTGCAAACTTTTTTACAAAATAAAAGCATCATTTATTTGTTGGACATGCAACAAAAATTTGTATATTGTTTGGTAAAGATAATTTTGAGTAAGTAAATTTATTAATAATCGACTTTGGAATTACAAAATAAAAGTCAAGTGTGAAACTATCATCTTCATCAGTCTTCAAAGTTTGCACTAGGTCCTGTAATATATCCAAAGTAAGAGTACGATGTTGCCGTACAGTTATTTGAAAGACTATATTAGGTGACAGGACTGAATCGATGTGTTTTTCGTTGCTTCGCATAGGTCTGCAATACAATCCTTCCTGTGATGGTACTTCCGACAGATTTGTAAAGAAATATGTGGTTTTGCGACCAAACGTAACAATATTTGATCCGCTAATAGGTGGACGAACTTGAAAAGATTGCCCATCACCAATATAATCATGTGTGAATCGTTAAAAAATAATTCCTTTAAGGCTTGAAAATGGACCTGAAAGTTATACTTAATCATCATATAGTCCTTCTCTTCAGAGCTCAGGTGTTCGTATACCATCTTTGCAATCTCATCAGATGCAAACTTCACATGGATACCAGGATTCACAGTCGCGTTGCTATTCCACCATATAAATTGTGCCTTTTCAGTTGAATCAGTAACAGAAAATTCAAGCAATCTAGCAGCCTGTAACAATTCTTCTTTAGTCCAAATTGGCATGTTCAACCTTTTTTTGGTAATTGTAAAAGGCACCAGCTCCATAGGTTTAAATAGTTTGAGTGCAGGCTTAGTCTTTCCTGGACTAAACAAAATGATGTTAGTAGCTGAGGATGAGTCAAATCGTATTGGAGCCAAATCATATTTCGGCAAATCCCATATACGAATTAAACTTTGGATCAGGTTTATTGAAGACTTTAAAGTCGCCACAAATGTACTCCACTGCCATGTTTTTCTCTACCAAAAGATGTAATATATCCCGAAATAGGACTTCCCAGTTCCTGGGTTACCAGTTAATAAAAAGATGGGTACTTTGATTATTAAAAAGTATGTCGGAGAATGATTTGTAGATTTCACGGATGAACACATGATGGTTACTAGTGATGCCCGCAAAAGAATTCAAAACGGTAAACAATTCAATTTCTAGGGTGACTCAGCGAGCGAGCGAAGCGAGCCAAGCTGACTATCAGTCGTGTTCAATTGAGATTTCAGATATTATGTAGGTATGTATGCGTACGTCAAAAAATTTCGCCCGCGCTTCTAATTACGTAAGTTAGGTAAAGCGTTCACAGTTAGTTCCAGTATTTTTCAATTAACGAGCATGGAGAATCCTGCTGCACTACCTTACCAACTTTGTTTTAACCAAAAAGTTTATAGCTACTCTCTTCTTGGCGAAAGACTGAATGGTAAATTGTCAAGCTGCGCTTCTTTGCCACTGCTTTCAAAGTTTATTCAGGTAATTCTGTTATTGTTAACTCTTCATGCCTAATCATAGCTATTATTTAGCGATTTCCTTCACAAATCATCTTTACCTATACTCATTCAGCGAGCGAGCGAAGCGAGCGAAGCTGACTCTCAGTCGTGTTCAATTGAGATTTCAGATATATATATATATGTAGGTATGTATGCGTACGTCAAAATATTTCGCCCGCGCTTCTAATTACGTAAGTTAGGTAAAGCGTTCACAGTTCCAGTATTTTTCAATTAACGAGCACGAAGAATCCTGCTGCAAGACTTTAGATTCTCTGATGATGGAAAGGGTTACACTGTGCACTACAGTTAGATGTAATTTCTGTCCTATTTTTCTGTAAAAAGAGTCTGTTCGCTCGCCATGCCTTTGCGCTATTCGAGCGCACCACTAGTATATTTACTCGCTCGCCATGCATTTGCGCTATTCGAGCGCACCACTAGTAATTGGCGAGCGAGCGTAGCGAGCGAGACACTTACAGGGGTAAAAATGAAAAAATCGGGGATGTTTATTTGTATGTATGGACGTACGTAAGGCATTTTTGTACTTTGACCCTCGCGTTTTTTTGGTTAGTTCGGTTGTCGACCCCGTACCAAATTGCACTAAACAGAATCCTCTGGTTTATCGATCAGTACCCGTATCACCCTAGAAATTGAATTGTTTACCGTTTTGAATTCTTTTGCGGGTGCAGTTAAAACTTGACAACTTAAGGGACTTCCATTTCTATTCGAGTTAGTGGCGGTGGTAAGTCAATGCGCTCTTTGTCATGGTTATAAGCCGTGCGCAACAGTATTTACCTGAAAATACATTGTCCACTAGACTACTGCGAAGATAAGTCTGTGTAGGTGCATGTCCAGTTGTGTCAAAGCATTGTGTGTTACAACCACTACTTAGCTAAACAATATCACAAAGAAAACTTTTAAATAACGTGTATTGTTTTGTTGTTGTTTTTTTCCTTCCAAGCAGTTGCAGAGAGTTGTTACTATGGCACTGAAATCCCTTTACCCTGTATGCTAAATTAAAAAACTGGACCTTATTTTCAGTAGCTTCAGAGTTAGAAGTCAAAATCATTCATATAAAAATAGTATAGTCTTTAGGCTCGCTCGCCATTTGTGCTCAAGCACATCACTGGTAGGTATGTATGCGTAAGTCAAAAATTTCGCCCGCGCTTCTAATTACGTAAGTTAGGTAAAGCGGTTTTTTTTTGTTTTTTTTTTGTTTTTTTTTTCAAGAGACAAAAAGTTTATACGTCAAATGTGAAAATAGAAAAACAGAAGGCAAATGTAGTCATTGATTTGTTAGCTGTGCTTCGTTGCTGACCAGGTCTATTTGGGTGGGGCATCGGATGGCGTGTCCTCGAGAAGAACGAGCCCCACGGATGCACTGGATAGCTGACCTCAAGAGAGAGAATGATAGTCTGCAGCGTAGCCAGTAGAGGGTTTGGCTGCACTTATGGTCCCACTTATCTGCTAGAAGGGATGCTAGCCTTTTGTAAAATGAAAGGTTAGGTGAAGCGTTCACAGTTCCAGTATTTTGCAATTAACGAGCACGGAGAGTCCTGCTGCACTGCCTTACGCAACTTTGTTTCAACCAAAACGTTTATAGCTACTCTCTTCTTGAAACAATTGTGAAGTCTTTGTCAAGCTGCGCTTCTTTGCCACTGCTTTCGAAGTTTATTCAGGTAATTCTGTTATTGTTAACTCTTCATGCCTAATCTCATTGCTATTGTTCAGCGATTTCCTTCACAAATCATCTTGACCTCTCATTGGCGAGCGAGCGTAGCGAGCGAGACACTTACAGGGGTAAAAATGAAAAAATCGGGGATGTTTATTTGTATGTATGGACGTACGTATGTCATTTTGTACTTTGACCCTCGCGTTTTTGTGGTAGTTATGTGGTCGACCCCGTCCCAAATTGCACTAAACAGAATCCTCTGGTTTATCGATCAGTACCCGTATCACCCTAGAAATTGAATTGTTTACCGTTTTGAATTCTTTTGCGGGTGCAGTTAAAACTTGAAAACTTAAGGGACTTCCATTTCTATTCGAGTTAGTGGCGGTGGTAAGTCAATGCGCTCTTTGTCACGGTTATAAGCCGTGCACAACAGTATTTACTTGAAAATACATTGTCCACTAGACTACCGCGAAGGTAAGTCTGTGTAGGTGCATGTCCAGTTGTGTCAAAGCATTGTGTGTTACAACCACTACTTTTGTTGTTTTTTTCCTTCCAAGCAGTTGCAGAGAGTTGTTACTATGGCACTGAAATCCCTTTACCCTGTATGCTAAATTTAAAAACTGGATCTTATTTTCAGTAGCTTCAGTGTTAGAAGTCAAAATCATAATAGTATAGTCTTTAGGCTCGCTCGCCATTTGTGCTCAAGCACATCACTAATATATTTACTCGCTCGCCATGCATTTGCGCTATTCGAGCGCACCACTAGTACGGGTACTGATCGCTAAACCAGAGGATTCTGTTTAGTGCAATTTGGGACGGGGTCGACCACAAAAACGCGAGGTCAAAGTACAAAATAACATACGTACGTCCAAACTATATACAAACTGGTGTGCAAGTGGTGTGCTTGAGCGCAAATGGCGAGCGAGCCTGATAGTTAGGTAACATAAAACTAAGTATTGTTACTGTGTTAGAACTTAGCCTTAGTTCGCCTAATCCACACCGCAATTGCTTTAGGAATCTCGTATCCAGGTAGCAGTGGGCTCAGTTCACCTGGTTTTTATACAATTCAGAAAAATCGCTGCGCAGTTACGTGCAAGAGTAAAGGTGGGAGAAATGTTCTCGGCGCGACTACCATCGCATCGGTTTTGTGTAGTTTGCGCATGATCAGTAGCTACTTAGCGGTTAGATTTGTCACCTGCCATCAGTATTGTTTTAATCATGGAACCGGAACCAATGGCAGAACAAGTGAGTAGATTTATTTAGGAGAAGAATTGTATCAGTTGTGATATATTGTGTTAGAATGGAAGACACTAGAATACAATAAAAAAGTTTTAAACAATAAAGTGAGTAGATATATAGTATTAAAATTCTCATAATTTACTTCATTTTAATACAGAAAAAAAGAAGAAGAAAAAAAAATAGGTAGTTTAACCTGTAGCTGTTATGATATGATGCACTTTTTTTTGTAGACAGCAATACCAGAATTGAAATACGTAATAGTATTTAAATAACTTACCTTAACCACTTATAAATATATATTTAAATAACTTATCTATCTTAACCACTTATTTAAATAACTTATCTATCTTAACCACTTATAAATATATATTTTAACCACTTATAAACATATTAATAATATGCTTTAAAATGTGTAAATCTTTGTATTATCATGAAGAGTTATGTGATGGCTATCTAGCTAGCTCAAAACTCAGAAGTTTGTGGTTATGGGCATAGCACCCTCCCATGGTTTTAAAAGTGGCCACACCTTGAACAAGTCTACAATTGTTCTCTTCAATATAGGACCAAATGTAAATTTGCCATTTCAATGCTATCAGTTAGAAAATGAACTCAATAAGTACACAAGAGGTAACCGTGTAGGCAAAAAATCAGATAGGTCAGAGACAAAAACCTAACCTGTCAATAAAGTTAATTAGTTAAGCAGTCCTTGTAACACACAGCACCTTCACATACACTTGTTCACTTGATATACCAACACAAGACTTACTTTATTCAGTGATTTGGCTATTGGACAATGAATTTTCAGGTCAGAACAATACTGTTGCGTAGGGTTATGACAAATAGGGAATTAACCAAGATAACTCACACCAGCCAGAAAATTGATTAGTATCTTCTCCTATGTAAGACTTAAGATTAGGCTAGAAATCAGACACAACTTAAACGGGTAAAATGGAGTGGACAATGAATTTTCCAGTAAATGCTGTTGAGTAGGGCTTATAGCTAGCGACTAACTTTAATAGAAATGAAAATCCCATAAATTTTAGAGTTTTAAACAATTCAATTTCTAAGGTGATACGGGTAATGGTCGCTAAACCGGAGGATTCTGTTTACTGAAGTTTGGGACGGGGTCGAACGCTGAGCGAACACAAAAATATGGAGGGTCAAAGTACAAAATGACATACGTACGTCCATATACACAAACATCCCCATTTTTTTCATTTTTACCCCTGTAAGTGTCTCGCTCGCTACGCTCGCTCGCCAATTAAAAGGACCTTCGTAGCGGGGTAAGCCCGTGCCTTCTGCGGATGCGAATAGGTAATGGTCGTTTGCCTAAGGGACGCTTGGTTGGGTAAGGGGTCTCAAATCAGAGTGCAAGGGGGCGGGGAAGTCATTGTGGTGTGTGTGGTCTAGAGTCAGTAGTATAGTAGTGGAAAGTCCGTAGTATAGTGATCGCGCTGTTGACACTGGTGGTCGGGGCGACCAGTGCCGACCAGTGCCGACCAGGCGTGGGCAGAACCCCCACCCCTGTGAGATGATTCAATCATGGTTTTCACTTATTGTTCTGCTTTGATACATGTTTAGTTTAATGCAGGAAAAAATATATATATATAATGTAGGTGAATTATTTTTTGTGGTTTTGTTGCTAGGCAACCTAATAAGCATAATTTATCACACATGTTAAGTTAGCCAGAGGATAAACTTGTACATAACGAGACCCAACTATGAAGCACTGTTTTAGTCTATTACCGCCCCCTGATTCGGACAGATGATTGCCACTCTCATTTCTGCCGAACCACAACTCCAATGGATTTTAGCTACATGTTAGATGTAAGTATACAGTATGGTTCACCCATTCACATGCCTAATTAACAGTTCATTTTATGCTTTCCTCTATGCGGCTTATCTCTCAGCTTAAATCATGCTTTGCATATTTGGAAGTGTGGCCATTAATTGTTATTACAACATTTCTTGGCAGGGTATGATAATTTTTTTTTATGCTTACTCAAGAACATTTATGAAACATATCACCGAAAAGCCCTTTAAAATAAGCTATCTTTTGGCATCAAAGTCAAGGATATTGGACGAACAACAACAAAGTTATAGTGGAAAATAAAATGTCATGAATAATTAACGAGTTTGTGGGATAGTTCCCCCCTAAAAAAAAATCCCACCAAAAGCCTGTCTTCTCTGTGCCAGCTGCTTTTGAGCCTTGTGGTTAAAACTTGTAGTTATCATTGTGGTTAAAACTTGTAGTTATCATCACCAAAACGGATGAAACTCAGCAACTAGCAACACTTGGAGAGACGACAGCAACCACGGCTAGAGATGACAGCAACTACGGCTATAGACGACGGCAACCACAGCTAGAGACGACGGCACGACAGCAACTACGGCTAGAGAGATGACGGCAACGGCTAGTAGAGACGACAGCAACTTACTAACCAATTTTTCAACAAGACAAGTTGTCTAGCTACGGAATCACGTGCACATGACCCGCACACACTGTACTATAATATAGTCTCTGTAGCTAAGGGTCGCCAATCTGAGGCTATTACATCATCATTATTGCATCATACTCATGGTCAGGCCCATATCCTACCAATGGAGTCAGTATTTTCCTGCAGGTGTCAATCATCAAATGGCTACCAGTAATATAACAGCGTATTTATCTGAGCATACCGACCGTTTATTCGTAAGAGACAGTACTGCAGGTTTCTTGCACACTACTGTAAGTTTTTTGCCACTATTGAATGCATCAAATGCCAGCAGGTCATTATATCTACCAGTGCAGGGAGTTCTAGTAGGTGAAATGACATGCTTTCACTTGAATGCACACTATACAATATTTGATTTATTAAGAGGAATTAGACTCGGCGTAGTTGATGATGACAATGAGCATAAAGAATTAGTGAGACTTCTTCGGCAACGAATTCGGGATCAAACATGTGTAATTGATAGTGACGTTAGTATGGGTGAAGCTGCAAAAACCTCATTAATATCTAGCGGCTTACAGAAACCAGATGTAATACTTTTTAAGAATATAAACGATGAAAGCCATCCAGTTGTATTAATAGAGGTGGAATCAAGTAGTAGTGTTTTGAACACAGTGAACAAACTTGCCAAAGGCATTATGTGTCAAATTATAAATTATACATTTGAGAAACACTGGACATACCACAAATACCTTGACAGGGTTTTTCATTCTTCTTAACCCAGGAAATGCTGAAGAAGTTACTGTTACATTTAACGAAAGTTTGCTTCGATTTGATTTAAATTCATGGTGAACAGCATCTCTTCAAACTGCACCCCTCTCTCCTCTTCTAGAGTGTCAGCGATTTCTTTCACTGAAGTGTAGATATTGTTGTTGCTGGTGAATCTAGCTCTGGGAAAACTGCTGGCCAACTCGTGAAAGTCATTCCTCCTCAGTTGTACGGCTATGTACCTTCTGGGCAGGTGCCTGCACAGTTGTACAGCAACTTCCTTTTCTAGTAGGGCCTCCTGCTGCAGCTGGACCAGCTAATATTATTGGCTCTGTTGAGGTCAGTTGTAGCTATTCTATACCAAAAAGGCATAGTGATCATAGTGATCATTATTTTTATATTATCATTATTTTTAGGTAAGGGCAGTAGATACTGATGTACTGATAATGCTCGTTCACCACAGCTCAAATACCAACTATTCGCTGTTCTTTACCACGTTCAAGGGTTCATACAATGTAAAGAGAATCCAAGAATGTCCTTCAGAGAATCAAAGAAAGTACCTGCTCTTTTGCCATGCCTTTACTGGGTGTGACACTGTTTCAGCTATGGCCAAAGCCACTCTGTATGACAAACTGTGCGTAGGGGACGTCAACAAGCACATGGATATCTTCCTTGAAGTGCGAGCTACTAAGGATGATGTGATTAGGAATGGTATTGCAATCTTCCAGTACATCTATCGTGCATTAGGTACGCCACTAGCTGAAATTCGATACAATGTTCTGAGAAAGGCTGCCCCTGAGGAGTTGCTGGAGTTTACTAGCTGTAATTGCAAAGGCGATTGCAGCAATAGACGCTGCAGCTGTAGGAAGAATGAAGTCAAATGCATCTCAGCATGCAGAAATTGCAAAGGAATTACATGCAATTGCCATATAAGGTGACCGATAGAAACTTTAAGTGGCTATAGCGGGTTCCCCTAGGGGAACTGGGTTTCAATCGTTTGAGGGGTCACTGTAGGCACTATTACCTACATTCTGGTAAAAAAAATTTCTTGTTAATTATTCCCGGTTCACCAAGAATTTGGGCTAACTTTCCCTGACTATTTGCTCTGGGAAGGTGTGGCTTTGCGTATGGCAAGGCTCCGCCTCTAGCCAACTCTGGGTGTTTTCCCATTATTGGGCTAGGTCCTTGATTGACTGGGTGAGCCTGTGGGTGCCACGCCCACCTGCCCATAGGTTGCTAGGCAACCCTCACCCAATCCTTATACTTCCTCACCCCCCCCCCCCCCCCCCCCCCACACTCACGAGATAATCAACAGCACAACTGAATAAATGAATGCACCATGGACAATACATCATATACAATGTTCTTGATTGTTCACTCTACTTCTGTATCATCCTATTGGCTACACCTTGCAGGACCTCTGGCGGAGTCCTAATATATATTGTGTATGCAGAACTCTCCCACCGACCGAGCATCTTAATGAGTGAGTCCTGAATTCCTCTCTGTGCCGCAGTCGTAGCAGCGCCAATTCGAAAGCTTTGGCCCGCATAGTGAGATGCATTATAGCCAGCCAGTGTGAGCGCCCTTCGTACAGCCTCTACAAATTGCTCCCTAGTCAGCGCCCTGCCACCTCTGAACTTAAAGAACTGGCCCGGCTGCACCCCTCGCAGAACCATATAACGTGCCACTGCTGCCACTGGGCATAGCTTGCTTTGTACACGCCCCAGAAAAATAGTAACCCCTTGACGATAGGGGTCCGTTTTGAGGCCTTTAAGTGAACTTCCACATAATGGGGGTCCTGATATCTGCTCAGTCGCACATCCCCAACTGCCAGATGTCTATCCGCCTCAAAGCCTCCTTCTTTGGGAATTGTAACCTCACCTGATCGCAAGAAACCAAAAAAAACACATTGCTGCCGCTGCCCACAGCATGACTGCATCCTGTGACTCTTGATGGAGCAGCCACGCCTGTTGCAAGGCCTCCAAGATTTCTACCGTAATTGGCAATCGCGTTCGTCGAGGATTCTGGGCCCTTCTCTTTAATCCTTTCACCACATACTCCAATTGCCGCATTACTCCTATCCGGGGATCCCCAAGCCCCAAGGAGATGTGTGAGTGCCGAACAGCTGCCAGATAATTTTTGACTGTTCCTCCCGACAAACCCTGTTGAAATGCCCATGCCACAAAGTACATCAGTGTGGACTCTCTCACTGGCGCAGTTGTCGCAGGGAGGTAGAGAAAGAATTGACAGAGAAGGCATCTCCATGCAAGAGTTGCTACCGATCGTGTTAGCATGCATGGTGTGGGGAGCCAAGTGGTCGGGTAGGGCTGTACAGGTGCACTGCGATAATACTGGTGCTGTGGCAGTGGTTAATTCAGGCTATAGTCGAGCACCAACCATTATGCACCTGTTGCGATGCCTTTTCTTCATCAGGGCACACTTCCAGATTTCATTGTGGGCAACGCATACCCCAGGGGCGGACAATACGATGGCAGATGCCATTTCCCGTAACCACCTCTCCCATTTTTTCTTGCAGGCACTGGAGGCCCGTCGGCACAGGGTTCCAATCCCTCAGTCACTAGTGGATCTACTAGTCGAGCAGCAGCCAGATTGGACATCTCGTCTCTGGACCCGATTGTTCAGGAGCTCTTTGCCGCGGGTCTAGCACCAGCGACCCAACAGAACTACAAGTCAGGTACAAGACGATACCTGGAATTTTGTAGGAAATTTAACGTGCACCAACCATTTCACATCCCATCTGAATCCACTCTTTTTCACTAGGGGACTACAGTCCACACCCCCAACCCCCCGACGCATCTGTCCAGATTTGCACCACTCCACCCTTGTCACTTCTCCTGCACTCTATCATGCTCGTCCCATTCCATGACTCAAGGAATACTGCCCACCATGCCATGTCTGATCGAAACCCGAGATTAAGCCTGACCATGCCTTTTGATCTTCCTCTGGTGGCCTTGGTCTCTAACATTCTTCTCAAGAATGTCTTGCCGGGCTGCACGACCTGCGCTGCGTGGGCCAATTTTCCCACCAGAGATTTTAGCTCCCTTATGGTGCATACTGTAGCGTAGTCGAGAGACAGTTAGCTACTAAAACTATACTAAATACAACTTGTCTTTTCTTTCAATATCTCTAACACGAGGAGTATATATTACAAGCACGTGAGACAATAAATGATGATGTCATAGTATGATGATGATAAAACAGAGTTCAAAGTTCCACTACATTACTCCCCCCGCAGTGACCAAGTCAGGGAACGAAATTAGCTAGGTGCTTTGGCCAATGAACACGTTGACCAGATCGTGTGTGGTGGGGGCCGGCTGAGTGACAGCTGGTTGTATCGATAGGTCTGGAAAGGGCGCAGTGGCAGAAGTTGGAAGATGGTCAAGATGTGCAGGCTTCAAACAGTCAATTGAGACAGTATCGGAGCGACCATTACGGTCTATCGTGAAGAACTTGGTGTTACGCTTAAGTACTTTATAAGGGCCATCATAAGGTTGCTGAAGGGGCTTTTTCACTGCATCATGTCGGACAAATACGTGAGAGGATCCGGCGAGTGAAGAACTGGTGTCTGTAACATTTTGCGTAGGTTGGCGCGTGGGTGCAGCATGGAGTGACCTCATTGCAGACTTGAGTTGTGAGACATAGCTGCCAGGATCAGGGCAGTTGTCAGAAGCAGCAGGAAAGAATTCTCTAGGGAGCCGCAGAGTACAGCCGTAAACCAACTCAGCTGCTGTGCAACCGATGTCTTCCTTGAGCGAGGTCCGTATACCAAGCAGTACAAGTGGCAATGCTTCTTCCCAGCGATCAGGGTGAGGATAAGCTTTCAAAGAAGACCAACTGTTGATGAAGGCGTTCAACAAGGCCATTGGTGATTGGATGATACGCAGTGGTTCGGATGCGCTTTGTGTCAAGAAGATTCGAGAACTCATGCCACAGCTGTGATTCAAACTGTCGACCCCTGTCAGTGCAGATTATTCCTGCTGGGTTCCATGACCTTCCTCCCTCAGTTGTTGCTGGTCATCCTACTGGCGCTGCTATTATCAGGACTGCTTTCTCAAGGCTCCGCAGTCTGTCCCCCACGTCTGGGTCTCTCGTTTCATAGAGTGCGCAATCTGCCTCCGAATGAGTCGTAGCAAAGCAAAGTTCGCAACGACGAACTGCCGATGATCGTGCTGCAAAGTTCATAGAGAATAGCGTAGCATTTATCACGGACCACCGTCATTTGCCGGCGAGAGCTGCTTGGCGCCGGAAGGCGGAGTCATACCGGACCCATCCTAGCCCCTCATCGTCCTGGCTCACCTGGACGATAAAGCCCATATATGCCATGAGCTCTGGTTTGTGCTGTGCATTAGGAGGGCCAAGCACTGCCACATATGCTGCATAGCATTGCAGCCACGTGTGAAGGTCTGTTACTTTTCGACTTGTCGACTCCTTCACTCCTTCTCCCCCTCACTGTCCTTGTGGCCGGCCCAAAATTCCAAGAGGAGCTCGCCCATCTCTACGAACTCCCACCAAAGAATTTTTACTGTCAGCTGTGATGGTACCGGTGGCATGCCGTCACCGATATATGTTCCCGTTGCCGGGAGCTTCGGTGATGCTGACGCCAGCGGCAATAAATTAAGAGTGGCTGCTGCCCTCGATGCCTGGTCTTCCATCCTCCCACTGCTGGGGGTCCCTTCCACCAATGGGAGGCCAGCCAACACTGCTGCAGGAGGCATTATGCCCGAGAATGACCAAGAAAGTGATGTAGACTGCCCCGCACTCAGGCCTACATATTCAACAACAACACTTGCTATCATAACCAATCCTGTACCATAACCAATCCTGTACCACCCCGCCCCCTTTCAATCTATACTTTCTCCCCACCCCTAATTAGTTTTCTAATGGGCTGCTGCCCTGGTAGGCCTTTATCATAGCGGGCTACTGTCCTGGCCTCTGAGGCTGCTGCCCTGGTTGGACCTTTTCCTTGGCGGGCTGCTGCCCTGGCAGGTTTTCTTGGCCAGTGGCTGCCCCAGCACTTTGATATTATAATTATTATACATTATCATTATTATTGTTATTCTCCTCACAGGCTACTGTGCCAGCTGGTTGGTTTTTAGCGGGCTGCTGCCCTGGCAGGTCGTTTTCCGGTGGGCTGCTTCCCCAGTAAACCCTTCTTTCATCGAGCAGGGGCAACATACTAGCGGGCTACCGTAGGCCTTGCTTATGTTGGCTTCTCCCTAGCCGGCCATTTTTCATTTTTCAGACAGACTGCTATTTTAGCCAGCTCTTCTCCTGGCGGGCATCTGCCTTGTCATTCTTTAATTTTTGTGGTATGTTTTGGCATACAAATTTGGGTTTTAATAATCTATTCTTGCAATAATATGAAAATGATTAAAAAAAAAACGAACTTTAGTAAGACCTAATCCTGCTCTCATTAAGATTAAAAAAAGAAGACATATCAAATGGCATGACGTACTTTTGTGGAGACAAATGACTACTTCAGCATGAGACTTACAGTAACCCAAACCTAAAGTTCTATACATTACTAATTACTTATCCTATGGGGGAGGGGCCATATAGTTTAAAGTTTTTTAAGGTAAGTTTTAGTAGGTAAATTTGACTGCCGAATAGCTATCTCCTCCGATCATTTGTATATTTAGACTAACACGAGGGTCGGGTGGGGTGGGTGTGTATTCCAGCCAATAGCTGCAACCCACACTAAGCATCATTGTCATGCTAGCTAGACATGGGAAACTATTTGGCTCCCAGTCAAAATTGCTGGGGCCAAAATTAGCAAATACAATTAAATATGCAAAAATATTTTCAAATAGTCGTTAACCGTCAGAACTAATCCATCCAAATATTGGGACAAATTGGCGCACTAAAGAAAAAATGCGCCATGTCAATGACTTTTACAGAATTGAACAACTGCATTTGTTGAAGTTGAAAGCCTTTCTGAACTTTGAAAGCTCCACCCACTCTGTGGTTGTGAAGTGGCCTGTTGAGTTTGGCTTCACAGTTGGGTCTCGTTATGTACAAGTGTATCCTCTGGCTAACCAAATCTCTGTCCACGCTTGCAAAGAATTTTCCTTTGTGGAATGCCTTCATACTCACAATATAAAGTGCTTTGAAAATGTTTGGTGTCTGTACGTGATGAAAATTATCAACTTTAAATAAATATGCAAAAATATTTTCAAATAGTCGTTAACCGTCAGAGCTAATCCATCCAAATATTGGGACAAATTGGCTCACTGAAGTAAAAATGCGCCATGTCAATGACTTTTACAGAGTTGAACAACTGCATTTGTTGAAGTTGAAAGCTTTTCTGAACTTTGAAAGCTCCACCCACTCTGTCGTTGTTAAGTGGCCTGTTGAGTTTGGCTTCATAGTTGGGTCTCGTTATGTACAAGTTAACTCTGGCTAACCAAATCCGTGTCTTCACTTGCAAAGACTTTTCTTTTATAGAATATCTTCATACTAACAATATTAAGTGTTTTGAAAATGTTTGGTGTCTATACGTGATGAAAATTAGCAAATACAATTAAATATGCAAAAATATTTTCAATAGTCGGTCAGAGCTTGTAGAGGGCCCTGACTTGGTTGAAAGGCAAGACAGGTGTGGCCTCTGCAGATGGCGTAAGCACGGGTGAAGGACCAGGAACGAAGTTACTCGATATTCACTTGCCGTAACGCCAAGCTACAATCTCCCGCAACCGCTGGCTTTCGCTTGCAGTCTTGGAAGACAGCCCGAAAAGTGCGCACTCCCTAATGCTTTCTAGGCACCAAGGTTGGCAGAGGTTAACTTTCATTCAATTCTGACTTACAATTACTGTGAATATATGGAGATGACTAAGATGGGGTATGCTGTGGTTGAGGTATGATATGAATATCATTAATGGACATAGTAAGTATGGTAAGGTGTGGATAAATGTGAAGGTGTTCATTCTTGTGATTATCTAGTTCCAATGCATCAAGTGAGTTCTTGGGCTTCAGGAGTGAGGGCCGGTCTTCTGTCTGGGTGGAGTCCCAGACATCCTCCCCGGGGGGGGAGGGGTTGGTGTTGGGTCTTGGAGTGGGATCACTTTGCAGGTTGGGCGTGTGAAGGTTCTTCCTCTGCAGCGGAGAGTGACAGCTCGGATTTCACCATCATCCCCGGGGTGGACTTGCTCTACCCTAGCCAAGGGCCAGTCTCGGAGTTTGAGAGTTTCGTCCTTAACGAACACCACGTCGTTAACGGACAGGCGTCTGCCAGGACGACTCCATTTGGATCGCTGGGCGCACGAGGCCAGGTAGGAGCTCATCCACTGTTCCCATAAGTCGGCTGTGAGTCCAGTGGTGAGGTTCCATCTACGGAGATTGGAAATCTTTCTGGTGGAAGGTTGGTTGGTAGGTGGGGCTGCTAGAGGACAGCCGATGAGGAAATGGCCAGCGGTGAGGTAGTGACCCTCCTTGGTTTCGTCACTGTGTAAGGGCATGAGGGGGCGGGAGTTGAGAATCGCTTCAACTTCGGTGAGGAGCGTATAGAGTTCTTCAAAGCGGAGGGCATGAGGTTGTAGATTCTTCTTGAGGAGAAACTTCATAGATTTGACTGCCGCCTCCCAAAGTCCACCAAAGTGTGGAGCTCTGGGGGGGATATTGTGCCAGTGAATGCTGTGGGATTGTGCGAAGGTGGCCAGTGCTTTCTTGGTCTCTTCAGATTCCTTGTGCTTTTGGAGCTCGCAGAATTCCTCCCGGGCGCCGATGAAGTTTGTCCCGTTATCTGAAAAGACGTGAGACGAGCAGCCACGTCGGGCGACGAACCTGCTGAAGGTGGCGAGGAAATCTTCAGTTGAGAGGGAAGGGCAGAGTTCCAGATGCACGGCCTTGGTAGTGAGGCACACGAAGACAGCGGCGTATGTTTTCACCAGGACGGGCTTCCTAGTGTGGCCTTGGCGGAGTACGAACGGACCAGCGTAGTCGATGCCAGTGCGATCAAATGGCGGGGCAGGAGTTGTTCTGGAGGGGGGCAGCATTCCCATCTGGTGTCTGAGGGGTCGGGCGTAGGCTCTTTGGCATAGGGGACAGGTACGGCTGATCTTCTTGAGGATATTCCTGAGGTTGGGGATGTAGAAGGTGTGGGCAAGAATGGAGTGCAGGGCGGAGACTCCTGCATGCTTGTGCGTGATGTGGAGGGTGCGGAGGAGGAGCCTGGTTAGGAGTGACTTTGGAGAGAGAAGAATCAACTTCTTGGGGACGGTAGGGTCGGCGGCGTTGCGAACACGGCTGTGTAGGACGAGGTATCCGTCTTCAGAGACGGACAGGATGAATCTGTGGAGTCCGTGGCCCTTGGGAAGGAGGGTCTTGTTGACGGCTGAATAGAAGGCTTCGGGAAGGGATTGCAGTTGGGCAAGGTGGAAGATCTTTGACTTGGCTTTGAGGAGTTCTTCGGAGGAGAGAACGTCTGAAGTGGAGACATCGGGTTTCTTGGGGAGACGCATGATCCGCGCTACTATCCTCACCAATGAGTGAAATGAGGAGTAGCGGGACCAGAGCTGATCTAGGAAGGAGGATTGAGTCAAAGACATCGCTGGAGATGGGCGGATAGCTAGGCAGCAAGTGGCAGAGGGTGGCTTGGAGAGTTTGTGTACGGGCCAAGCCGAGGGAGCCAAAGACAGCCAGGGAGGTCCCGACCACCAGAGTGTGGAAGTGGCAAGGTCTCGAGCTCTGACTCCTCTGTTGGCGAGGTCCGCAGGGTTGTCTGCTGAACGGACGTGGCGCCAAGCTTGTGGTGGGGTGAGACTTTGAATGGAGTTGATTCTGTTAGCGACGAAACGGTCCAGTTGGGAGGGTTGCTTCGGCAGCCAGTACAGGACAATCTCGCTGTCCGTCCATGCGAAGACGTGGGAGGGTGGGATAGAGAGGACTTCCATAGTGTGGTGAAGGAGTTTGGCCAGCAAGAGTGCACCTTGGAGTTCGGCCTTGGGAATAGCGATGGGGTTCACGGGGGCAACTCGGGCCTTGGCAGTGATCAAGGAGACTGTGGTAGATCCGTCGTCGTGGACTGAGCGAAGGTACAGGGCAGCACCATAGGCCACAACGGAGGCATCGCAAAATCCGTGTAGGGATCGGTTGACGATCTTCCTTGGAGAGGAGGAGAGTCGACGAGGGATGGGATGGGCAACTATGGTCGGGAGATCTTCTGTCCAGGACTTCCATTTCTCCAGTAAGTCGGGAGGGACGGGCTTGTCCCAGGGAAGGCTTCTTTTCCAGGTCTCTTGGAGCATTATCCTGGCTTGTATGACAGCTGGGGCGAAGAGTCCGAGGACATCAAATACGGAGGCGGTAGTGGAGGCAATGGTTCTTTTCGTGACTTTGGTGAGGTCCGGAGATGGAGGGATAGCAACATGGAGGGAATCGGATGAGACATCCCAATGGATGCCTAGAGCTTTCGGCGATTGGTCTGGTTGGGTGAGTGGCAACGGAGATTGGGACTTCTCTTGGAGTTCGTCTGGGATCTTGTTCTTCACCTCTGGGTAGTTGGTCCTCCATTTGCGCAGGATCATACCAGCTTGGGAGAGGAGGTCACAGAGCTCGATCCTGAGGCGGTCTGCAGCTTCCACGTCATCGGCTCCTGAGAGGAAGTCGTCCACATAGAATGCAGACAGGATTGCGGCTGAGGCAGTGGGGTGAGACTCGGCACAGAGGTTGGCTAGGTGATGGAGTACTTGAGTTGCTAGGAAGGGGGAGCAGTTGATCCCAAAGGTCAATCTTTTCATCCTGCAGTCACGGATGACTCCATGGGCGTCCCTCATCAGGAACCTGTGGAGATCCCGGTGTTCAGGGTTGAGGAGGATTTCCCGGAACATCTTTGAGATGTCCGCGGAGAGGCCGATTCTGTGGCAGCGGAACCTGACGAGGATGTCCGTCAGGGGTGGGTAGAGGCTGGGACCGGCGAGGAGGGTGTCGTTCAGCGAGGATCCGGAGGTGGTGACAGCAGAAGCATCGAACACTGCACGGCACTTAGTGGTCGAGGAGGAGTCCTTAAACACACCGTGCACCGGCAGGTAAAAGTGGGGTCTGTTGGTGAGTTCGTCTTGAGGAATGAAGTGAGCGTGGTCGAGGTCAATGTACTCGTGGAGGACGGCCTGGAATGCATCCAGCTTCATCTTGGCGGAGAGGGAACGTTCATTGGATAGAAGTCTCTTGTAGGCTTGTCTCCTCGAGTCTCCTAACTCAGGAGGGTTATCAACGTGAGGGAGGGACACCGAAAAGCGGCCGTTCGCATGCTGGACGGTGTTGTTGAAGTAGGTGATTGCTTGGGCATCTTCTTTGGATCTGGTTGGAGCATCGGGTATTCGGTCGAGTTCCCAGAGGGCGGACAGCTTTGAGTTGAGATCATCCGGGAGAGCATCATGAACATGGGAAGCAGAGGTGGCGTGGGTGCTGACTGGAGAAATGGAGGAGAGGGGGCCGGACACACTGAGGCCGAAGGGGGTACGGAATAGACGGAGTCCGTCGACCTTGAAGGGGCCTTCTGAGACACAATCATCTATGTCACAGACACCAATGAACAGGTCGACGTCCCCGCCTAGATCGGGATCTGCGAGGGTGACATCTTGGAGAGCAGGAGGATAGCATCACGGTTGTGATAGAGATGAGTTCTGGAACAACGATGAAGTTGAAGGGTTTGGTGTGGTAGGACTTGCAGGCGGTGTGTAGGGAGGTGGAGACAACAAATTTAGAATGAATCAGGCCGGAGGCGCAGGTGAGAGACATGGGTTGGGGGTACCTCTTCAGGCCCAATGTGGTGGCCAGTTTCTCTGTCATGAGTGAATCACCAGCACCGGAGTCTAACATGGCACGGGCCTTGGCGGAGTGAGGGCCATTGGAGAGGTGGACCACAACGGTGTTGGGGAATCCAGTGTCGAGGAGAGGAGGGGTGGGGCCACAGTCGGGGTCAACAGATACAGCAGCTGCGGTGGTGGGGGTAGGAGTAGGTGAGGCGGGGGCTGGTTCCCGGTCCCTGTGGAGGAGGGTATGGTGTTTTAACCCACAGGTACGGCAGGAGAACTTGTTGGGGCAGGACCGGCAGCCGTGTTTGTCTGAAAAGCAGTTCAGACAAAGCCTGCGGTCCCTAACCAGCTTGTTCCGTCTCTCCACAGAAAAGCCGGTGAAGGTAGGGCAGCGGATCAACAGGTGGTGTTCTGCACAAACAGCACACGTGAGGGGAGGACGAGGACGAGTGGAACGGTCAGCAGATGGGGGAGGGAGCAGGGACGGCGAAGAAGCAGGCCGGGAAGCATACGATGATGGTGATGGACGAGGAGGAGGAGGCATGGCGGCTAGGCTGGAAGAGGAGGCTGGTTTGGGCGGGACGTAGATCGGGGTGGTGTGGGTGGGGGCCTTGTGTCGAAGGCGGTCTTTGACGAAGTCATGAAAATTGGATAGGGTTGGTCGTTTGAATTTCCCAGTGACTTGTTGTTCCCAATCCTTTCTCAGAGAGGGCTCCATATTCTCTTTAATGAGATAGGTCAGAAATTCGGAGAGGGAGTCACCGATGTGGGCAGTGAGTGAAGTGTAGCCTTTGACTACCCGGGTGACGACTCCACGAAGGCCTTCATAGGTGTCTCGGATGGTAGAGATGGCAAGGATTTCCTTCAGGAGGAGGGGAACAATGACTTCAGCTTGACCGAAGTGATCACGGAGGAGGGCCATCAGATCTTCCACGGGTGTGTCGGAGGAGGGGTCGGTACGCAGGATCTCCTGGCCTTCTTGGTCGAGGATGGCGTTTGCCAGCAGGGAGCGTTTGTCGGAATTGCAGAAGGTGTCTGCACGATTCCTGAGGGTGCTGTTGAACAAAGATTCAAAATGGCTCCAGTTAAGGGGATTACCATCGAACTTCGGCAGATCAATGTTGAGGGGAGCCATACGGGTGGGGACGGGGCGGTCGGAAGGGCGGTCGGAGGACGAAGTGGCATGGGCAGATGGAGAGGTGGCGGCGATGGCTTTATGCATCCTTGTAATACCTTCATGGAGGGAGAGATCGAGATCTTTGAGTTCTGGTCTGTCTGGGCAGGAGATGATGGAGGCACGGAAGGCAGTGAAATCGGTGTTGATAGCTTGATAGTCCTGTTTGATTTCCGAAGTGATATCGTCCCGGACGGCAAGGAGGGTGTCCAGGCGAGCACGAAGAGTCAGGCCGTCGATGTTGGCCTGAACCAGGGCAACCAGAGTCTCTGAATCTAGCGACAGGGTGGCATGGTTGTCATCATGTCTGCCTCTCTCGGTATATTCTGCCTCGAGGGCGTCGGCATCGAGCAGGGCATCAATGTTGTCTTGTATCGCTTCATGTTTTTCGATTTCTAGGCATATATTCTTGGCGAGGGCGTTGGTGGCCAGCAGAGTGATCTCGCCAAGAGGCGTGGCCAGCAGACCTGAGAGCCGCTTAGAGAGGCGGGTAATGTGACCGCGGCGATGGGCCCGCTGGCGACGGAGTTGATCAATGTCAGGGGTGATATCTTGACCTTCTCCCATGGCTAAAAAAGGCGGAGGAGGAGGGGCAGATCAGTCGGAGAAGTGAGAATGGGCTAGGCTTGGGATGGGCGAATCGACTGTGAGGACGCACAGAAGAGACGTGTGAGATGGCAGCTCGGAGGAGCAGACGTAGAAGATGGAAGCTCTGGGGAGCAGGCGGAGGTTCGGATATCCGGCTCGAAGGACCAAATGTAGAGGGCCCTGACTTGGTTGTAAGGCAAGACAGGTGTGGCCTCTGCAGATGGCGTAAGCACGGGTGAAGGACCAGGAACGAAGTTACTCGATATTAACTTGCCGTAACGCCAAGCTACAATCTCCCGCAACCGCTGGCTTTCGCTTGCAGTCTTGGAAGACAGCCCGAAAAGTGCGCACTCCCTAATGCTTTCTAGGCACCAAGGTCGGCAGAGGTTAACTTTCATTCAATTCTGACTTACAATTACTGTGAATATATGGAGATGACTAAGATGGGGTATGCTGTGGTTGAGGTATGATATAAATATCATTAATGGACATAGTAAGTATGGTAAGGTGTGGATAAATGTGAAGGTGTTCATTCTTGTGTTTATCTAGTTCCAATGCATCAAGTGAGTTCTTGGGCTTCAGGAGTGAGGGCCGGCCTTCTGTCTGGGTGGAGTCCCAGACAGAACTAATCCATCCAAATATTGGGACAAATTGGCTCTCGGAAGTAAAAATGCGCCATGTTAATGACTTTTACAGAGTTGAACAACTGCATTTGTTGAAGTTGAAAGCTTATCTGAACTTTGAAAGCTCCACCCACTCTATCGTTGTGAAGTGGCCTGTTGAGTTTGGCTTCATAGTTGGGTCTCATTATGTACAAGTTTATCCTCTGGCTAACCAAATATATGTGGACACTTGCAAATGACTTTCTTTTGCTAAAAGTGTTTAAACTTATAAATATAAAGTGATTTACAAAGTGTAGTGACAGTGCCTGGTGAAACAAAGGAAATACAAATGAATATGCAAACATATTTTCAAGTAGTCGTTAACCGTCGGAACTAATCCAACCAAATATTAAGACACATTAGCTTCATGAGGAGAATATACACCAACTGAATGACTTTTACAGAGTTGAACAACTTGGTTCGTTGAAGTTGAAACCCTTTCCAAACATTGAAAGCTCCACCCACTCTGTGGATGAGAATTGGCCTGTTGAGTTTACCACTTACCAGTAGAAAATACGCTGACTAAACACATTAATATAAATTTACATGTATAATAAAATAAAAAATATTACTACTATTACTATTATTATTGTTATTATTACTATTATTATTACTATTATTATTACTATACTATTATTATTATTACTTATTATTACTTATTACTATTATTATTATGATTATTTATTACTGTTTTAGTTGTACAAAATAAATGTTTCATACACTCCTATCACCCACTAGCTATGTTCCTATAAGCCCTAGCCCTAGCCCTGTTCATCATCAGTCAATTGAAATTTGTTTTAATGAATACAAATAAAAGAGTGAAAAGTAGTGTTCAGAAAGAATAACTATTTGTGAAAATAAAAACAATTTTGTGGAAACAAAATTAAAGTCCAGTGAAGGTTTCAAACCAATGACGTGCGTATTCTGTATTATGCTCTCCTGTAAAATAGACAACGAGAAATGACGACCAGAGCAAAAAGAATACAACATGAATTACCTTCATAGAACAGGGTTTGTAGAAATTGATGGGATGAATCAGAATCAGGTACTTTAATCGAGTGGTAGTCTGTGACGTCATTTGTCAAATACCAAATCATAATGGCTAACTGCCTCCAGTCAGCATTTCGAGCAGTCCAGTTATCATGTACTCATGTATACATTGTTGATTTGGTGGTGAAATAAGGATAACCATCAACTTTAACAGCCCTATCTAGATCTATCAGTACAGCATGGTCATCTACATTGAAGCATACGTTTTCAAGACGCAAGTCCTGATGTGCTAAACCTGTCGTATGTAATTCTTCAATTGCTTCAATGACGTCGTGCACAAAAGTGTATAAATGTACCCGAGCTTTTTCTGGAATTTCAATGCGTTATATACAAAATATGCTATTGTAGGCTTCATAACATATCTCAATGGTAAAGCTGACAATTGTAATGAAGTGGGCTGAATTGCAAACATCAGCAAAGTATTGAATCCAGTCTTTGCCAAAGGTGTCTTGTAAACTAATTGTTCATTTGGATTCATGACAACTATCGAATTACCTGATTTAAGCTGGAAAGCACAATCACCAAATTCAGGCGCTAAATATTGGGTGGATAGTGGAAGGCAAATCTCTCTACTACTACTACTATCATATTGAAACGCCGATTGTGTCCGAAAAACTTTTTCAATTTCTCGTACAACCACAGAACATATTATGGGTTTACGAATAATCCTATACTGAAGAAGACTATCACTCCAAGTGCATGTAACTTTAACAACATATCCCGGCTGGACAGGAATGTAGAATCCAATTACTTCCAAGGTGCTTGCATTTCTGTTTATTAGGTATCTTAATTGGTCCATTAACCCATATACCAGTTTGTAAATGGTTGCTTCTTTGTCGTTATTTGATTCTACTTCAAACTGCAAACAAGAAATGTTGTTTTTAAAAATTGCAACATCAGGGACGTTTTTCTCTTTCAAAAATAGTGGGTTTTTAGTCACATTGGGAATCCCACATTCTTTCTTTACCTCCACACCATTAACAGTTCGCATAGAACGACATAGTAAGTCATACATACCAGCCACCACCTTCTTGTGATCAAGATTAACTTCACTTCCACCAGTTAGGGCATTTACATCGTAAGCATATGAGTTGATAGGAGGATTAGGATCATTACTGCTCATTGCAATTAAATTAAAAGGATCATATGATGAGAAACTGGTACGAGAAGCATTGAGAGGGCGACAGGATACAGTTGCATGAGAAGATGGGGAAAAAACATACTGACTTATGTTTTGTGGAATACTTGGTAAACTCATTCCATATCTTGGAGTAGGATTGCTGACCTAAAGAAATACGAGTTAATTCAAGAATCAATCGAGTATAATGGTGACTTACTTCTTCTGCCATCTCCAGATTTGACTATTATAGCTCCATCGTTAAAAAATAAGTACTTACTGTCCTCTGTCATTTGACACACACGTGATACTCATGTTTTCATCCTTCCGCATCAACGACTTGTACTGCGCACGCCACTATAGTTGCGTGACCTGTATTTTTCCTTCTGTCCCCGCCCATTAATCAAAGGAAGGTAAGGGTCGGCGACGACTAGCTTTCATTTAGTTACCCACTCTTTAAGGGCGGCAGAACTGTAGTCCCTAAAGGAACTTCTCTTTATTAACTCTTTGGGTGGAAGAGTACAACCACCCAAATACTTTTTTTTTTGAACCCCTAAAATTCTGAAACCATAAACCCATGTGAAGATGAATGTGCAGGCTACTGTAGACATTCTAGAGTGCACAAGTGCAAATTGTTTTGTTTTTTTTGCATCCAAAAGTCTTTATTATTGCACTATAAAGTAGTTAACAAAGTGTCTGGAGGCAATATCTTATAAGAGTGGATGATGATATGGAGGGGGAGTGGTGGATGATATGGAGGGGGAGTGGTGACCTCACCTCACCAACCACGGAGGATCAATGGACTCACATTCACTCTCAAGTACTTTATGAGCAATCTATCACTTTGTTGTGTAACTCCCACCAACATTACCACAGTAGTGTAATTCAGAATAATAAAAATTTAATGAATTATAAACAATACATGATACAACACAACTCTGACAAAAACAAGGAAAGACACAACAGAGATGTAATAAATACAGAAACAAGATAAATGAGCATGCAAGAAAGTAGATTCCTAAAGTCACTCGGAGGGAGAAACAACAAACAATCACATTGAAATCAGTGCATACAACACACCTTTCACACAAACACACAAACACACAGTACAGATCATTCAGGTTAGCACTTGCAGTAGAATGACTAATAGAGAATTGCCATTACCCTTAGCAACTCGATTTAATCTAACACAGAAATACTCTCAAGGAACTAGACCAATTATTAATCATAAAAGTGCAGACAAACGATCAGGTATTGTAGTAGAAGGTAGAGACAAGTAGTCTGGCGGCCAAACACTCAAATTTGGGGTAACCTGGAAATATGATATGCGGAAAGTTTTTTTTCATGAACATATTCTACAAGGTCTACAAAATCATATTCAGGTTCATGCCACTTTGGTACAGTTGGGCACTGCGAAATATTCACCAATTTTTGTTAAATTTCGCTGAAATCTAGTTGAAATCAAATAGCATCATGTTACATATCACTGAAATCCATATTTCATGCAGATTATTTTTTACAATAGCACTTAAAATTAATATTTTAAGGTAATAAGCAAATCACAAGGTTACAAAAAATTAATGAGAATTTTACGTGCAATCAATAAGCTTATACCAGCTCCTCTTCTTCAGAGTCGGATTGCGAATCATAAAATGAGGCTTGTTCTACTGTTGGTTGAGTAACATGCACAGAACTGTGTGCATGATATTTTGAAAGACTTGCAGGAGCAGTATCCTCTTTTACAAGCTTCTGCTGCCTTGCAATGGCACACTAAAACACGTGAAACTTCATTGGGAAGAACTTGGACCTCTTCTGCCACCATAACTGGCACTAATATTTCGTGAGCCGAATTGCTTCAACAAGTCCTGTCATCATTGTGGAATAATCTGTTGGTGGTTTGTCGATTAATGGTAAGTACATGGCTATTGTTGCATTTTGCATCCCCCTCCCACTTTCACGAGCAAGTTTGGTGTTGAATCCTGAATACTCTGGACTATTTGGTCTTTTATAATTGATTTCAGAAAGCTAAGGTCACAATCAGTTGCAATTTTAAGTGCCGCAGCAGTCTTTGCCAGGATTCTCAATGGTTGCACTGTTTTAATGCATACTGATAAAGGCAATTGTTGTTTCTTGTGCCCAATATATTGAACAGTTTCAATATCAGGTAGGTATGCACGTTTTAACTCTGTCTTCTTTAATCTAGGAATAGCTTCATGCTCAATTTCAGGTTTTGCTGCAGATTGTAGAATCATGATTGCTAATGAATGAGTCTGCTTTAGGCTGTTCATGGAACTAATATTACAATCAAAATTGTCAGCTACAGCTTGAACAAGACCATTGGAATAGTGAGAAAGAACACCATATGACTGCTTATTTGCACTCCAAACTGCTGCTGAAAAGTTCATCATAAGAATATACCACACCATAGTCATGTAACTGATTTACTAACTGTTTTGCTTGTACCAAAATTGCCAAAGAAACTTAAAGGCTAGTATATCAATTGGAAACTAGGCCAGTGATCATATTTCCAATGAGTATGTTTTCTAACAATTTAGTAGAAATATATGACAAAAGCTTAGCCAGAGCAGGACTAACACCTTGCTTACAAGAAGTTAAATCAATATTGCTTTGATATTCATCTTTATTATACTTAATGTTCTGAATTTCTGAAACAATTTTTTTTTGCAGTACTATGAAGATTTCCTTCATCTTCATCGTCAAGGCTTTGTATACGCAATACTGTATTTGCTTTAGATTTAAAAACAATTATATTGGCTATTCCAGGTAAAGATAAATATCATTCTTACACTAAGCAACTAACTTTTGTACCAATTCTTTTCTGGACAGTGATGTTCCTCCTAAACTTGCATACTCCTTATATAAATCAAGTGAAGACCACACTCAAGATGGGTTACTTGCAAACAGATTTGATAAAAGAGTATAAGGTTCACTTTCCAGAGATATATTCACTTTGTGGGAGTGGGAAGCTTTAATGTTTCTCACATTTGTAAACTTCTTGCGGCAATCTTCATGATACCTCTCATCAGCTGAAAGTAGATCATGTGAACATCGTGTGTCACGGCAGGTCCAGCACAGCGAGCCGAGGTTACCGGCGGTTAAAGGGGTGGGCGGCAAAATGGGCGCAGACCGAACTGCGCAAGCAAGAGGAATGCGTATAAGGTGACAAGGCTCGTGTAGTGAGCTACAGTTAGAAAATAATAAAAATGGAGAAAGGCGGAAATGAGAAAGCACCCAGAACTCTGGGTAAGAGTGCCGCTGGGCGCGGTGACACTGAATCCGAACCTCCGGGGCCTAAGAGGAGGAAAGAGAGGGTACACTGTAAAAAACGGGGTGTTACAATACGCCTTTTTTGGTGCTTCAGCTACACTGGCTGTAGTACACCCCATAGGGTGTAATGATACACCCCAAAATAGTGTTCCATTACACCCTTCAAACACCCCTGTTTAACTCCCAATAGAGTATTGTAATACACCTCTATTATACTCATTTTGGTGTTACCTTACACCCAGATTGGTATTAAAATACACTCCTGCATGACACCATTTACACTTGATGATACTAAATAAGTATTAGTGTCAGCAGCTAGCCAGATCTGTTAGGGGTGTGGTCAATAAACTCTAACCACACCCAATTTATTGTAAACTTAACCTGTTGTATTCTTTACACTTCTGCTCTGTCTTCTAAGAGTTAAGTTACATTGTAAATAGCTATCTTACATGTAAGCAGCACTTCACTATTACCAGTGGTTTGCTATGAATATAATTAAATCTTCCAATACACCCTTATTGGTGTAAATACAGAGTGCTAACTAATGTGAGTGTAATAGTACACCTATGGGTGTAACCATACACTTCAGAATTCAGAGGTGTAGCTGTACACCCCAGTAGGGGTGTAACTGAACACCTCGTTTTTTACAGTGTAGGGAAGGCGGCAGAGCGGTCCGATGGAGATAGTGAGGACGAACGCACGCCAAGTCTCTATACGACGTTGTCGACCATGAATGATACCCTAGTTGCTCTGAGTAAGAAAGTAGAGCGCCTGGAGAAGGCCGAGAAAATGACTACCGAGAGTGGTGGAGCAGAGCAGGGTATGTGTTTAAGACATGAGAATAATGGGGTGAGAGTATAGAGTGGTGTAGTGTGAGCGCTATGGACTCAGTCAGGGACGTAGGGGTATGGAGGACTGGTTTGCAGCAACAAACGTTCCTGACGCTCACCTCCGTGCTAGTAATAGTGCGTGACATCCCGAGCTCAATGGACTGTTGTAATTGCGTCCAGTGGGCGAGTGAAGATAGGTGTAGCATGCACAAGAGAGCCTGGGACCGGACCTGGGTGGTCCGGTTGGGAAAAAGGCTCTGGGGGCATATGAAAGTGAGGCCTCGAGTGAGGTGGAGATGTTATCCCACCAGAAATGGGAGGCCAGGTTAAGGGGGGGTAGTCAGGTAAGGTAGAAGGGGTAGGTCAGATAGCTCGGGTAATTAAGCTAGTATAAAGGGGAGGGGGGAACACAGCAGGGGGTAGCTACTGGATAGGTAACGTGCCGCAGTTAGGACGTGAGGGACAGCTGGTGGCTCGGGAGTGAGCGTGGACAGGCCATGCCAGAGAGCTTGTGTCCGAAAAAGGGGTGGTGGGTTCACGACGGCCATAGGGGGGTGGGTACCGAAGTAACGGGTGGATAGGAGCTGAGTTTTGCTCTGAGCCCGCAAGGTACCTGGGAGATTGAGATTGTCGTGTGGTCACCAATAAGAGTGTTAGTCAGGAACTTGAGGGCAGACTGTGTGGAGTGGAAAGTAGTACACTCAGAGATGGCAGTTCTGTAGGGTTCCCAAGTATGAGTGCTGAGACGTGAGCAGACTGTTGGGAGCGCAAAATAGTATGCACCGGGATAACAGTTCTGTGGGTTCTCGAAGATAAGTATCAAGGGACATGGACAGACTGCGAAGAGCGGAACGTAGTACGCTAAAGTGTGGCAGTTCTGTGGGGTCCTATTGGTTAGGGTTCAGTGAGAGACGTGGGCAGGCTGCTAGGAGCCGAACGTAGTAGGCTCTGGTGTCAAAGTTCTGTGGGGTCTCATACTGAGTTATAGATCAAGGGGGCAGGCTGTGGTTGTGCAGATTGTAGTATGCTCTGGAGTGGCAGTCCTGTGGGGTACCCTGAGTTAAGAGTTGTACAGAGACAAATAATCCGACTGCAGGGTGCTGTACATTGTACGCTCCGGGAGGACAGTGTGGTGAGGTCACTGTGTATAAAGTGTGCAGAGACAAATAATCCGACTGCAGGGAGCTGTACATTGTACGCTCGGGGTTGGCAGTGCGGTGAGGTCACTGTGGATAAAGTGAGCAGAGACAAATAATCCGACTGCAGGGAGTTGTACGTTGTACGCTCTGGGGTGGCAGTGCGGTGAGGTCACGGTGTAAAAGGTGAGCAGAGACAAATAATCCGACTGCAGGGAGCTGTACGTCGTACGCTCTGGGGTGGCAGTGTGGTGAGGTCTCTATGTGATTAAGTGTGACGGGTCTACAGGGCTGCAAAGAGTGTTTGGAGACTCTTGTTGTATCAGCTCTGGGGAAGTCACGTGGCGTTGCCAGGGCATGGCCCTGGGGTAGATAGATCAAGGCATGGGTGGTTCATGTCTGTTCTGTCGATGTGTATAGATGAAGTGGCGAAGCTGGCAGAGAAAGCCAGGAGCAAAGGAGCCACCAATGCGCCAGGAGGCGCGAGAGAGGGAGCCGGGGAGCTGCTCCAAAAGTTCATGGACAGCGTGAGGGGCTCTGATGTGGATAGTAAAGAGGAGAAGAAGGCACCAAAGGTAGTGCATCTTCTAAAGAATCAGCCGCCGTTGGCGAGCAAGGTGGTAGAGTCGATTCAGGCTGGTGCCTTCGTCGACTTTGCCTGGTTTCCCGTCTTCATGGACGGGCCAGGCGATGGCACTGATTGGCGCTGCTCTCTGGGTGAGAGTGGCGAAGGCCCAGGGGGAGGACAGTCTGGCAGAAAAAGACATGTAAAGGAGGTGCCAGACTTGTCCGGGTGGAGTACCTGTTTCTCCCTGTTTCAAGTTGCCTGGGCCAAAGAGAAGCCCGAGATGTGGGTGCCGTTAACGGCATACCGGGAAGTGATTTTCAAACTGGCCAAGAGACACCAATGGGGCCAGGTGGCCCGCTACGACAGGCGGTTCCGCCGGGAGGCAGCGGGGAAGGAAGATGTCAAGTGGGATGAAGAGAACTTGTCTCTCCTCCTGGATATTGTGCATGCTACCCCTCCGATGGATGGAAAGCAGGGGGCGGGGTCAAGTGTGACACCCGCGAGAAGGGCGGAGCAGAGGAAAAAGAATGCCTGCTTCAAGTTCAACAAGGGTGAAGGCAAGTGCGTATTCGGTACGCACTGCAGGTATGCCCATGTCTGCTCAGCTTGTGGAGGGGAGCATGCACTCGCCCAATGTACCAAACACTCGGACAAATCTTGAGTCATTGTCTTCACGAGTGCTGCTGTCAGTCATTATTTCTCCATAGTATTATTTCCAACAAAGTTATTTGTCATGGGCGGGGAGGGAGGGTAGCAGGGTGGAGTGTGGTAGGTCAGGCAGTTAGAAGTGAGTCTGCGTGCTGGGCGTGGTTGCATGTAAGGGAGGGATGCGTAGCTAGGGTTCTTTGGTAGTAGTCGTGGGTAGAACGGGCGGAGTAGCTAGCTGGGGTAGGGGGGTCTGCGAGGGGGGGGGTAGCTGGGCTGCACACACGTAGTAGGTGGTGGTTCGGACCTGGGAAGGCAAGAGCTCATGGACAAAATTGTTGTGCTCTGTAGGGTACCGTTTCACGCAACAGTTGCTGGAGCTGGACAGGGTGTCTGAGGGCTCCAGGAGCAAAGTGCTGCTGGGTGCAGCGAAAGTTGTGACCCCGTTGATATGGCAACGATGGGAGTATGACCTGAGAGAGCACCCGGATAGAGATTGGGTGAATTACATGGTCAGAGGAATTAGAGATGGTTTCCGCCTGGGTTGTGATCAAAGCAGCGTGACTTTGCTGGAAAAGGGCGGTACCATGTATGAGGCCTCCCAACACAGGGAGGTGATATGTAAGTACCTGGACGAGGAGGTACAGAAGGAGAGAGTTTGGAGGGTGGAAGAGGAGCCTGAGTGCATCCAGTATTCCCCCTTCGGTGTGATCCCCAAGAGGGGGAAGCCGGGCAGATGGAGACTGATAGTCAACTTATCTGCTCCGGAGGGCCACAGCACAAATGACGGCATAGACAGTGAGCTGTCCAGCGTGGCATATACGTCGGTGGATGACGTGATTAGAAGGGTACTTGAGGTAGGCAGCGGGGCCTTGATTGCCAAGGCAGACGTTAAGGCTGCCTACAGGAATGTACCAGTACATCCCAGGGACAGATGGCTCCTGGGAATGAAGTGGGAGGGAGTGACGTACGTTGACGGCACTCTACCATTTGGTTTGAGATCGGCCCCACTGCTGTTCACGGTAGTGGGGGATGCAATGGAGTGGATTGCCACCCGGAAGGGTGCCAGCTGGTTGAGGCACTACATTGATGATTTTGTTGCTGTGGGCAGTAAAGGCACCAATGAGTGTGCGGAGGCCATGACAGCGTTCAAAGAGACGTGCCAGTGGCTGGGTATGCCTCTGGACGAGTCGAAAGAAGAGGGCCCCAGCGAAGTGCTGACCTTCCTGGGGCTAGTAATTGACACAGTCAAAATGGAAGTGAGATTGCCTCAGGAGAAGCTGAGTGAGCTGAGAAGGCTCCTCAGAAAGTGGAGAGGCATGAAAAGTTGCAGGCGGAGGGACCTAGAGTCGTTGGTGGGGTCCCTCAACCATGCCTGCAGGTCCATACGGCCGGGAAGAGCCTTCAAGAGAAGGCTGCAAGATTTAATGACCACAGTGAAGAGAGATGGTCGGAGAGTAAGATTGAATGTCGAAGCGAGAGCCGACATAGAGTGGTGGCACCAGGTGGGTCTGGACTGGAATGGTACTGCTCTTATGAGAGCGGTCGTGCCGGACGAGGTGCCCAGTGAGATCATGTTTTCAGACGCATCTGGAAGTTGGGGATGCGGAGCAACCTGGCAGGGGCGGTGGTTCCAGATAAAATGGAGTGACGCCACGCAAGCCAGTAAGTGGAGCATAATGCCCAAGGAGTTGCTGCCAATTGTAGTGGCAGCCGTGATATGGGGCAAGCTGTGGAACGGGTCTGTATTGGCCATGTGTGACAACATGGCCGTAGTGGCGTCCATTGCATCAGGTGCTTGCAAGGAAAAGAAGGCAATGCACCTGTTGAGGTGCTTGGCATTTGTGGAGGCCAAGGTGCCTGTGAGAGTGGTAGCCAAGCACATTAAAGGGACGGAAAACATAGTGGCTGATGCCTTATCCAGAGACCGTATTGACGTTGCCCGTTCCTCCATGCAGGGGGTGATGAGGGAAGAAGCAGATTTGCTCCCGGAGGGACTGCTGGAGATGCTAACGTCGGAAAGTCCATCTTGGCCAGAGCTGGAGTGGCGGAGACTGTCGGGGCTTTGCTCGACGAGTCTGTAGCCGAGTCCACGCGGAGGAGATACTCCTCTGCGTGGACGAAGTACAAGGCATGGTGTGACAGTCTGGGAGAGTCACCCTTGCCGATAGTGGAAGATGTGGCGATGGCCTATGTGATCTCCCTGGTCAGAGAAGGCCTGGAAGTCAAGACGGCGAAACACCATCTGGCAGGCATTAGAATGGCCCACATAAAGGCTGGCATGTCTGCCCCGGAGTGGAGCAGCATGTCTAGGCTGGCTCAGCTCCGCAAAGGACTGGCCAGGGTGGAAGCCGTGGGTGATAAAGACAAGCTAGTGAGAGAGCCTGTGCAGTGGAAGCACATGTTAGCTATGAAAGCAGCCTGGGCCTCCCGTGGTAAGAGGGGCACCATGTTATGGGCTGTGGCTTGCACCTGCTTGTTTGGTTGTCTAAGAGCAGGAGAGGCATTGGCTCCTGTGAGGGGCGAGTTCGATCCCGAAGCTCACTTGGGTTGGGAAGACGTGCAGCTGGACGAGGCGGCCAGTCCCAAGTGGATAAGACTGAAAATTAAAGAGTCCAAGACGGACCGGTTAAGAAAGGGGGCATTTGTAACGCTACCGAGAACGGACGCAGAGTTATGTCCAGTGTTGGCCGTGCTAAAGTTCATGGCAGACAGAGGTGAAGGCCCAGGTCCGTTCTTCAGCGAACGGGGTGGCAAGGGTCTGACGAGACGGGACTTCGTGAACGAAGTCAGGAGAGCCCTGGCACAGAGTGGCATGCCAGATGCTGGGATTTCGGGTCACAGTTTCCGTATTGGAGCTGCCACGGCTGCAGCAGAGAGTGGGGCGTCCGAGGAGGAGGTGAAGGCCCTCGGTCGCTGGAAAAGCAGAGAGTATAAAGGCTACGTGAGGAGAACGGAAGGCGATCAGGCCTGTGCAGCCAAGAAATGGGCCAAGAAGCTCAAGGAGGAATGTTCCTGATCGCAGGGTCTCCTCATAATAGTCACATTGTATGCATATCTCACTGTGTGAGCCTTGATGTATCATGATTGTATGAATTGTTTGGATATCATGTACGGGTAGTGGCTCGGGGACTGCAGTGGGAGGGCGATGTGCTTAGGCTAAGGGAATAAGGTTACCTAGCCATGGGTATGAGTGTAGTGTGTGCGTCGGAGCAGTCGGGGCTCTCCGAGGGGCTGTTGTTGGGGCGGTTTGTGGGGAGGAGCAGCTGCTGCAACGAATGTAAAGGTAAAGCGCAGCTGCCCAAGGGCGAGCCTCAGGTGCATGCGCCGAGGGCTCGCCGGGTTCCCAACACTGACTCCTCGGAGGCGTGGCTGCCGATGAAGGTGGCTGCCACGCATGTGCGACTGCGAACCTCCGGCACACTCTACGAATGGTATTGTGAGCTAAAGTAAAAAATACAAGTATATTATGGTGTAGGAAATAAGCACCATCCCCTCAGCAGGTAACGGCAGGTCCAGCACAGCGAGCCGAGGTTACCGGCGGTTAAAGGGGTGGGCGGTAAAATGGGCGCAGACCGAACTGCGCAAGCAAGAGGAATGCGTATAAGGTGACAAGGCTCGTGTAGTGAGCTACAGTTAGAAAATAATAAAAATGGAGAAAGGCGGAAATGAGAAAGCACCCAGAACTCTGGGTAAGAGTGCCGCTGGGCGCGGTGACACTGAATCCCCCACCCACCACGGCCCAACAATTCAGGGTTCAGCAGGGTGCACATACACTAGGGGGATTTGGTTTACTCCGGGATTCCTGGTTGGATAAGGGAATCTCGTGACCGGTTTTCAGTCGTGCAAGGGTTGGGGAGGAGCAGCTGCTGCAACGAATGTAAAGGTAAAGCGCAGCTGTCCAAGGGCGAGCCTCAGGCGCATGCGCCGAGGGCTCGCCGGGTTCCCAACACTGACTCCTCGGAGGCGTGGCTGCCGATGAAGGTCGCTGCCACGCATGTGCGACTGCGAACCTCCGGCACACTCTACGAATGGTATTGTGAGCCAAAGGTAAAAATACAAGTATATTATGGTGTAGGAAATAAGCACCATCCCCTCAGCAGGTAACTTAATCTTAGTCTCACTTGTTCTGCCCATGCATCACCTCGGTCATTGCATACCTAGATTAAGTAGGATTATTATTTATATGCCTGAAAATGCTATTCACTTACCTTTACTAGATGATCCTTATAAGTAAGCATATTTGGACCACGCTCTGAAGTGGTGCATGCATAGGATTCTCTCCAACGATCAGGATGTTTTTTATCCTTAGTTAACTCACATTTCTCACCACAAAATAAACAGTGCTCTTTCCAGACAAAAGGAGCTACGGAACGTGTTAATTTGATTTGTTTTTCTATACCATCTTTTCCCTTCTTACTTAAATATCTCTTTATATGAGTTTCTGAAGTGTATGTTGATATACAATTTTCATGTGTTTTCAACTTCTTCAGTGCAGGTGGTGAAAACTCCAGTAACTTCAAATGCAAGTCATCTTTTTTTCCCCTGCTTTTTGCTTTAACTGTCTCTATCCTTGCTTCGCTAATATTCTTCAGTCCCTCCTCATTACCAGAGCAGTTGCAGTGTGGACTACTTTGAAAGATACACGAGTAAGATTCCCAATCCAAACTCTTGTGAAGCAGCTGAAGTTATGGTCACAATTATTTTGCCAGCTTTAAACCATTTACCTTTTTTTAAATGTGATGGTTATGATAGCTATGAATACCATTAATACACATTTTTATTTTAACTGATTGGTGCAAATCCAAAACAATTATTATTGATTAAGATTGTGAAACAATACCAGATTTATTGTATAGATCGTACATACTTTTTGTCAGAAAATACTAATTTTAGTTTATAACTTTAATCTAGTTGACTTATATACAATATAATTTATCAAGTAATGATCAGTACCTTCTAAGGATTCAAATGATATACAACATGACCCAATTTGGTGCAAACTTTATATGTGACCATTTCCTAAAATTTAACAATAAATATTTTTGCATATATTTCGAATTGCCCAACCATGCCCAAGTGGCATGAATCTGATTATGACTTCATAGGTCCTATAGAACATATTTATGAAAAAAAAGTTCCGCATACCAAAATTCCAGGTTAACCCCTCTGGCTTCCAGACTAAAGTACATACACAGGGTTTCATACAGACTTTGGAAGCCCTGGGATTCCCCTCTCCTCCCCCTTCCCCATGGTCAGGATTTGCCCCACCCAAATTTAATTGCCCCTCCCCCCAATTGTTTTTTAAACTGACTGAAATTTTCTATGAAACAATTATTATCAGCACAAGTATGAAAAACTACAGCTATTTAATGTCAAACAATTCTTCAATACCATGACTTTAATTCAATAACGTTTCATTGTCGTGACATCACCATTTTTATGTGGCTAAAATATTTTTGTGACGCTACAAAACTCCACCTCCCCTAGCGAAAACCCCGTATAAATCACTGCACACAAGCCAGATGGCTCCGCCAATTTTTTCAAGTGGCCAAGCCAGGAAGTAGGTGTGGCCAATGAGAACAGAAGTGGAAGTAAATTGCAGTTAGTGGATGCATATACAGTGGATTTGCTAGCTTCAAAATGTAATTGTATTTTGTATTAACCAGCTACCAATGTTTAATGTATTAATAATATAATGGAAATATTTATTATCATAAGTAAGTTAGCTCAGTGACGATGTTTGATAGTAAACTAATGAATCAACAATAAAAAAATCTCAGATTCAGACACCTGCATTCCTGACCACTGTCTTCTGTGGAAGAAATTGGGCTAGTGTGGAGTTGCAGGTAAGTAACACTCAATATATACGTGAAACTATCTGTTTAAAAGAAAAATAATGTAGAAATAAAGAGTAAAAGGGCCATGTGGTCAGCTCTCAGCCATTCAAATTTTTGTAGTCAGCAACTAGAGACTGTAATCTACAAAAAAAATTCATACCGCATATTTTATGAACGCATTCTTGCAATACCCTTTACCTAACTCTGAATCCCTGATGGTAAATAACGTCAAATAGATTTTGACTGCCATGCTGTGCACTGCACAGGCCTCTAAATTTCTTCGCACAAACAACATGATATCTTTAATTGGCTATACTTTACCAGAGCCTTCAAGGAGGATTATCAGGAACTGGAGTCCAAAGTACAAGACTTCCTGGACAAGATCGAACTATACGAGGAAGGCACTAACATGATCGATATACTGAACAATTTACATGGAGCTGCCAAACTGATGTCACCGAACTATCAAGCCAGGATTGCCGAACTCAATCTTTGGAATACAAGGTTCCAGAAACAGTCTCGAGTCTTCTTAGCTGATGGAGAGCTGGAAGAATTGAGAGGGAATGTCAATCATCTTTTGTCAGACGTGGAAAAAATTGTCGCAGAAGAACACATCAAGTCTAGATCAGTCAAGCCAGCGCCCGTGAAAGACAAGCCTACCGACGCAAAGACAATCATTTCCGTCACCTCTCAGCTGTCTGTTGATCTGCCAAAGATTGTGGAGATCCTATGGAGTAGTTCACCTTCAGGGATTTATTCACGACGACCATTAGTAGCTGTTATTCAGGACATCAACAAGCCGTCTTAACCACCTTCTAGCCGAGAGTATGGAAACAGAAGAAACTCGCAACATCGTGCGCACTAATGCAGTCAGTGCGAAGAGCTATGACGACGCATTGGCAGTGTTAGACAACTACTACGGAGCCCCAGCCAAGATCTACCCGCAATATCTCAAAGAACTGATGAAGCTGTACACTTATTCCTATGATTTGACTGGTATACGACGGATGCAAGAGACCTTCTATCGAGTCATCAAGGAAATGGAGAGTTGCAAGCGGTACGATTTGGACACTGTCCTGGGTAACAACACTATACTGCCTGGGCCTAACAAGTATCCACTAATCTACACCATTCTAACACAGTTCCGCCTACACCAGATCACTGCCTCCGCGGACATCTCCAAGATGTTCCGAGAGGTGGTGTTGCACCCAGAAGAGAGGGACTTTCCTCCTGCGTGACGACAAAGGAGCCATTGTAGACTGCAGGATGCGTCGTCCGACGTTTGAGATAATGTCATCACCTTATGTGGCCACTCAAGTCCTACTGAAGTTGGCCGAGTTAAATCAGGAAACACACCCAATTGCTGCTAAGCTCATCCAGATGTCATTCTATGCGATTGCCTCACCGGTGTGGCCACCGTGGAGGATATGGCTAAAGTCCGGGAGGAGCTCTGTGACCTTCTAGCCAAAGCCGGGATGATGTTAAAGAAATGGCATTCCAACTCCAAAGAACTTTTATCGACCATACCCGAGGAGTTAAGGGAGACGTCTGACCTTCACATCAAGGACTCTTTGATGTCGTCCAAAGTGCTGGCAATCCACTGGCATGTGGACACAGACCCATTGCACGTAGCCACTCCACAGCTTGAGCAGTCAATGAAGCCTTCCAAACGTGTCATCGCCTCTTCAGTCGCCAGAGTATGCCGTTTTGGGATTAGTATCACCTGCCACTGTCACTGCCAAGATACTGCTCCAAAGGTGTTGGAACTTACATCTTGATTGGGATGCAGAAATACCACCGGAGCTTTCCGAGACTTGGCAGAAATGGTCTGTCGAGATTGCTGTCTTAGCTGAACACCCATTGATCGCCGTCTTCTAACATTGAGCTTCAATGCACCTTTGTGTTGGCAAGAGTACAAAGCAAATGGTATCTCTATGCCATCCCAGTGCACATTCAACACAGAACCTAGACTCAAGCTTGAGGCATCCGTGTGTAGTGAGAATTCGTCATCAAACTGCAGTCACTTAATTTTAATGTTATTCATAATGCTATAGAACCCTAGTACCGCTTAGTCAATGCCAGTGTTCCAAACTCTTTCCTTTTTCTCCCCCCCCCCCACCTCCCGCCCCTCCGTGTTATAGGGGGTAACAGAGTTGGTAAAGGGTCTGCCTGTGTGGGACAACCCATTGCTACAGTCTCCCTCTACTCGCCAGTCTCTACAACCATATACGATTTTTCATAGTAATAATTAACAAATTTCACGTGATAGTGAGTACACACAAAAGTGAAATATAAAACCAACATAAACTGGTCATTGTGGTGTGAAAATGGGTATATAAGTGACATATGATGACTCCATTTCTAAACTTTTGCAGTTCCACGAATACGGTGAAGTCCAAACTCAGATTGGTCTATTTATTGAGCTGTGATGGACTTTCGGTCTTTCCGTTAAGTATTGTTTCCTCCTGGTGGTGCTTGCTAGCCTGCAGAAAGGAAATAGGTCACAGGCAGAAGTATATTTAATGCACCCGAGAAACTGTGGCCTGTTTCACAGTCGGTTTGCGCATAAGTAGTGTGAGAGCGCCCTCAAGTTTTCATACATGCTACATGCAGTCATAATGTGATGGCTTTAGCCATTGGTGTTGAATGAATGGCTCTCTTATTTTAATTTTTTAGGTATGTTGACTACATGCATGTCATGGATCAGCTAGAAGACGTGGTATTGCTGGCACCTGAGAAATACCTCTCCTGCTCAGCAGGTAAAAGCTATAGCAGGGGAAATCTACCAACCCAAGGCAATGAAGGGTTCAACCTAGCTTTTCCAAGGCATTAGCATGTGTTATGAATAGACTAATTTAGTGAATGAGGTGCAGGTGAACAAGTGAAAGATTAATGAATGGATAAAAAGAAAATACTATGGAGACTCTAATGAAAATGAAGTGAAACCTAACTTGTAAACTAAAGGCACCCAGATATGATGCAAGACCATTCATACAATTAACAAGTTACACAAAAGCATCCAATTAATAATTTCATACTTATAGCTGGTTAACTAACACATTCACTTTTGTTCATGCAACAACAACCCAAACAACACTAACTAATTAGAGTGTCTTTCATGTTTTCCTTCCTCACTATGTCTGGGCTAGCTTTGCCAGTTTTGTTTGCTCTATAAAAGGGTTCGAGTAGCCTTGGAAACTTCCTTAGAGCTCTACGGCATCACAGAGAGCAACAACTTCACAGCCCCAGAGTCCCACCATCGTATGCCCAATCTATCCGTTACTAGAGGCGGAGCATTACGAGGAAATCTGCTGGGTGCAGTTGGAAAGGCGCAAGGTGTCGATTTTCGAGTATGATTCCTTCAACAAGGTCCTCGACGTTTCTTTGGCGTTGTAAGTGGACTTATCCCCGTCCCAAATGGTTCGGGGGAATGGATTCTTCTCTCTAACGCGAGACCTTGCCACGCATTCAGAAGTTTCTGTTTGCTATTCAGTTAGTTACTTATTTATTCTCAGAAGACTTATCTCTCTCTATGTTCGATTTTTGAAGTAGTTGGTTACCTGGGATATCGGATTCTCCCAGAACATCAGAAAATTCGTATTCCTCCTCGAAGGGTAAATGGGCCAGGTCGAAGTTAACGACCGCGATCGCCTCCGCAGGCCTGAAGAAAGAAAGAAATTATTTATGAAATATGACTGAAATGAACTAAATTCTACCAACTATCCAATTCTCAATTCTTACCAAGCACAAATTGTGGTAAGCAAATGAGCTGTTAGTTTCTCGTAAGATTGGGATAGTAGCTATGTAGTCAAAACACCATATTGTACTTGCTAAGCTTACTTGCAGTTGTTACTTACTTAGTTTCTGAAACTGTGTCCCTTTGTCGCCTGTTCTGAAACCATGTTCTAACCTGGGTCGTCGTTTGGCGCTTCTCTCGCTGGGACGGATAAGGATTCAGTGGCTTTCCCCGCAGTTATTACTTACTTAGTTTCTGAAGCTTTGTTCCTCTGTCGCCTGTTCTGAAACCAGGTTCTAATCTTCCGTCTGACCCTGCACTTTCCAACGGCACCCAGCGGCTTTCCTCGTAAGCTCTCCGCCTCGAGGTAATGAGCTTGAAGAGTTATTGGGATAGTAGCTATGTAGTCAAAACACCATATTGTACTTGCTAAGCTTACTTGCAGTTATTACTTACTCGGATTCTCCCAGAACATTCGAAAATTCGAATTCCTCCTCGGAGGGTAAATGGGCCGGGTCGAAGTTGACGACCACCATCGTCTCCGCAGGCCTGAAGAAAGAAAGAAATTATTCATGAAATATGACTAAATTCTACCAACTATCCAATTCTCAATTCTTACCAAGCACAAATTGTGGTAAGCAAATGAGCTGTTAGTTTCTCCTAAGAGTTATTGGGATAGTAGCTATGTAGTCAAAACACCATATTGTACTTGCTAAGCTTACTTGCAGTTGTTACTTACTTAGTGTTTCTTTGTCTCCTGTTTTGGAACCATGTTCCAACCTGGGTCGTCGTTAACCCGGTTTGCTCTGCCAGTTGGCGCTTCTCTGGCAGGGACGGATAAGGATTCTCAGAATACCACTGCCTCAGGACGACCCTGGACTTCTCTTTGAAGCAGTAGCTCGTCTCCTCCCCGTCCCAAATCGTTCTGGGCAGAGGGAACTTGCGTCTGACCCTGTACCTTGCAACTGCACCCAGCGGCTTTCCTCGTAAGCTCTCCGCCTCGAGGTAATGAGCTTGGAGCCATAGATGCTGCATACGATGCAGCTCTATTACTGCTCATTCTTCAACCATGGTGGAAGATTTACCTGAAGCCCCACATCAGCAACAATCTTATGATTCTTCATGTTGACCAAGAATATACTGACGTCAACTTGACAGAAGTTGCCAATGAATTTGTAAGCAGAGGTGATCGAAGAATTAAACTATTTGGACACTTTTAGAACCTAGACATTATATTATCTTATTAAATGGTCAACATTATTTTTGTTTTTTACATTGTAATTGTTCATTAATCTCTCTTAATTATTGTTGTTATATCATTACTATTACAACTGTATAACTTGATATATCAGAATACAAGTAAGAAATGAAAAAGAATGATATCAATAGTTCAATTTAGTGTAAGTAAGTTCTGTAAAAGTGAGAAGAAAAAAAATGAAAATGTGCAGATAGAGTAGCTTGCTGGTGGTGCAGCCCAGAGTTGCTACTGCATTTGCCCTGTAGCACTGCGATATACAGAGAGCCTCTAGAAAAGATGACTGGTGGAATTCACTTCACCTGACTACTGCCTCAGTTGATTTTCCAGCATCTACAAAAAGTGAAGTAAATCCCAGCCAACCACCTCCAGAGGTCTCTATAGCAATTAATTAAAATATTTTAACCTCAAGCCACACCCACTTCCTGGCCTGACCACCTAAAATTTGCCAGAGCCGCCTCTGTCCTAGCTGGACTCTCCCTTATGGTGTGAAGTCACAGGCAAGAAGCAAATGGCATCCCTACTCACCCCATCATCTCAGTCTGTCCCCAATGTATTATCCTACCTCATGTACTACCACATCCACTGACCACAATTGGACTATTTTATATTTCTTTGTTTTTTGCCACTAATTGTAGTTTATGGGTTATTCTCATATTACTTGTTACACTGGATTAAAAATTTAGTCTTTCAGTAGTTGTTTTTTTATTTTTTTTTTAACTCTTACTGCTGCTGAATATTTATTAGTTGATTGAAAAAAACAACAACATCTATTGAAGTCTCAGCCATGCAACCCCTATGTATAATTATATTTATACCATGGTTGCTGTGGTAACGCCCATGGACTAAAAATGATATTTTCCTGGTGATTTTTCCTGGGGCTATGATATTTTCCTTTTTCCTGGGGCTATGATATTTTCCCGGTGGGATGTCAGGTGTCAAGCGAATTCTTCCGTGTTTCTGGCCCAAAATTAAAATTCAATTAAAATTCAATTGAAGCACGCCAGAAAGTTTACTTTAGCAAGTTTACTTTAGCAAGTTTACTTTAGCATTGTAGCTGCCAGCTGTTATCTCCAGATCTAACTCTACCTGGGCTGCTCAGCAGTAAGCAGTAAAGCAGCTAGCTGTGGTAAATTCCTGTGGTATGAGAGCGGCAGGAGAGTTATATGTGGTAGGGCTGGTCCCATATAGGTGGATATGAGAGAGTAGTAGTAGCAGCAACTATGGTATAAAACAGTTGTGCCATGGCAACATCAGGGTTATGGAATATCACCACCCTTATCCCTCAGGATCAGGACGGTTATATTCCATAACCCCTCATTGGCCATGGCATAACTGTTACTTAACTGATGTTACAACTTCTTGCTAAAATCCCTAAGAAGGTTAAACTCTCAAGCCCATGCCACTAACCCAACATTTAAAATTTTTGCTGATTCAAAGCATTGGCCCTTGGCCAATTATTAATCTAATTATTAAAACAAAAAAAATTCCTTTCAATAACTCTATCTTAAAGAAGGGAAAAAAAAGGTGTGAATTGATAAGCTTGGAATATGAGGAAGTCTGCATCCACACACACACACACGTCTGTCCTGTCCTGTGAAATAACAGCTGTTAGATGGCCACGCTTGCCCATAGGGACGGCAAATGAAGTGGTGACTTGCAAAGAGTCCTCAGTGGACACTAGCTGCCTGGCCCACAGTTGTGACAGCCAAGCCTCACACACACACACACACAATAAAAATAAAAACAAGCATTAGCATAGAAAACAGGTAATATAGTTCAGCTGTTATGCAATAACCTTTGATGTGGTAATTTGTCACCACCAGCACTGACTCATATGCCACTACATTCTGTTTCTATATCAACTGGAAGAGCATTAATATAATATAAGCAGTAGAGATTTACTGTCTTACAATAATGGGCAGCTGTAATAATTATTATGTGAGTGTGTGCATGTGCAGTCTCTGATTACACCTTACAGACACACAGTGTATACCATACCTATAGAATGTGTCCCTGGAGCATACCCAGTATATTCTTGTAATATATGGTGCAAGGGTACGCACACTTATGCTAAAGCATCCTAACCGGCAAAGAACTGACACGTTCCTCTCAACAGCTAATCAAAACATTCCTAGTGCAGTCTATAAGCACCACACACACTCTATATCATCAAACATCCCCAACCTTACAATTGGAAACTTAGGCGAAATAAATATAAAATTAAAAATCCAAAGAGAGTGATCCAGCAACAGGTTTCCGAAGGCAGGTTTTGTCATAACCACCTCACCTCACTAACCACGGAGGATCAATGGACTCACATTCTCTCTCAAGTACTTCATGAGCAATCGATCACTTTCTCATGTAACTCCCACCAACATTACCACAGTAGTGTTGTCAGAGGTTCATAAGCTGGTGCTACTTTTCTATAAAAGAGTTCGAGTAGCAGTGGAAATGCCAGAGAGCTCTGTGAGCCTAGAAATAAATGTTCTTGAAGGAGGTACAGAGTCAGAGACAAGTACCCCCCCCCCCCCCCCAGAACGATTCAAATTGTTCTGGGAGGTGGGTACTTGTTTCAAACTCAGTTACTACCCCATCAAGCAGCTTTCTTCAAGCGCTCTACCTCAACATAGTGGGCCTGGACCTACAGGTCTTCCAACTCCGGGTGGAACTCGAAGTTATTGCCTTTTATGATTCCGTATAGATCCTCCGAACTTTCCCAAGTGGAAGGCAATCTCTTGAAGCAAACCACTGCCTCAGCACCACCATTCCACAGCTGGACATTACGCCCACTACATACACCCAATGCTGCTGGGTTGGGATGAATGCTATCATTTGTCAATTTCATTTGAACCTCACACATCAATTGGCACCTCCAGACAATCAGTTTAATTAAATAATTTTGGTCTATTTTTGTGTTATGTTCAGTCATGTTAATTGTTTAATAAAGTTTATTTTTAATTATAATAACTTGGCTTAGCCAGGAAGTAGCCCAGGAACCAGTCTGACTTTTCAGAATGATGACTAGAATTACAAAAAGAATAAATTAATATAATGGTGTACTCAAAACCATGGTGTTATAATGCACATAATAGCTATGAAAGAGTTGTTAATTGAATATAATAAAGAAAGTAATTAAGGGAATAAATAAAACTGTAAAACAATAAAATTATAGTAATTAATAATAATAATAATAATAATAATAATAATAATAATAATAATAATAATAATAATAATAATAAAGGGAGGTTAAAATGCGAAAGAGAAGGAAAAAAGCGGTTAATAGCGGTGGAATTGACGACGAAAGTCAGTGTGGTAAAAGGATAAAGTAAGAAAGAGAAGGCAAAAAGGGAACGATTAAAAAAAAAGAAGAAAGGTGGTTCAGAAAAAAAAATAGAGCAAAAGAGTGAAACAAAGAAAATAAGAATACACCTAAGTTTAAAGTATAAAAAGATGGTAGAATTGAAATGTAGAGTAAAGGGGCGTAAGTATCAAAAAAGAAAGGTGAAAATAGAAAAGCTGAAGTCCACAATTATAATAGAAGGACACAAAGTTTCAGAAGCAGGAGAGGTAGACAAAAGAGGAGAAAGACTTCTTGACTCAAGAAGGAAGAGATGAAAATAAGGTGGTAGATACAGAAATGAGACAGTTCAGGAAATATTACAGCAAAAGAGTGAAACTGATATAACCTTAACCAACTGTAGAGAATAATAAAACTTATGCTACTGCATTCTTATTTTGCAATACGTAAAGCGTCACTGTGTGGCAGAGTACTTTCTAGTAATAGTAATAATAAATTACATGATAATAATTCATCATATAACCAATGCTCGCAAAATTTGCCTTGTGCAATCAGAAATTTAGAATTCCATTGTCTATTAAAATGCTTGCATACATGTGATCTACATGTGATGTATGTCTGGATGCCTAATATAATTATAGAGAGACACATTTTACTATGCTCATGAAATGAACAAAGATGAAATAATGACAATGGGTTTGTTGGCACAACCTAAACCAGCTTTAGCATCCCTTCGTTGTATTGTCAATGTTGGACTGGCCATGCCCAAGAACTACAAAGTAGCATGCTAATCCATTTACATTTTTATCAGGTTAATCACCTGTGGCCTTGTGTTATTCACACAAATTATCGTTACTGAGTGTGCAAGTGCTGACCCTGACCTTCAACAGTGACTAAGTACTCTTGTAGGTAATAATAAGACCTGCAGCTATTTAACCACTATATTGGACATCACTTCCTGCCAGAGAGACACCTTGCAATCATGGAGTTGTAAATCCCACTGATGTTCTTGACTTTGCAATTGATAATTCAGAACCCAATAGCAAATGAAATGTGTAACTAAGGTAAAATGAAAAAAGTCTATGCTTCACTTCCAGCATTATTAATTACCCACACTGTTATTGTTGTGTAGAATAAGTTAGTGTTTACTTCTGGTATCCTTGCAGGCCTGAACAATTAAGCCAAGCATTGATTACAATAGGAATCCAGTGGTAACTATTATATGCATTCATTTTTACAGCTACCTTACTCTAGGTAGCAGCTTACCCTTATCAGGTTAGAGCAGCTGCTAAATACAGCTGGGAAAGCCCCCAGAGAGTTTTAAGACCACTTTATGTACACCTAGACTAAGTTTACATCTAAGGTTTTACCTGACAACTATATACTTCAGTGAAGTATCTAGTGGAATAGACTGATTATTACACTCCTTCAGAGTAGTATGGCTAGATATTTCACTCTCAGGCTTTATTTTTACCTGCTGGTGAAACATTTTGCCATATCTAACTCCACACTGTTACTGTTTAAGTAAAGAAACAAGTTTTTTGCCCCCTTTAAGCACACATTTACTTTAGTCTAATTACAATGACACAAAATGATATAATAATAATAATTAATGCATACAGTACATAGCAATACTGTGCAGTTAATTAGTGGCAGTATGATTGTACAACAACTTGTAACTAATACATACTACATGTAATGATGCCAACTGCATTATGCAATACTTAATACAAAAAACAACAAAAAAAAAACAAGACAACAACAACACAGTTATTGAAGCATTTGCACAACATGTGCTATATGATTAGTTAAACTGATACTTCACACAGCAATACTCTGAGCTTCCTTGTTCAAACGCCTTTGTTGCACTTCGTACAGCTTCTGCTCAGCAGCCTCAAGTTTCTCACGAAGTTCTTCATTATCGACCGACTCCTATAGCAAATAACTTGTAACAATGCACACTAAATATTATTTTTCTTCAAGTGTTTACCTTACTTAGCCTTCCCTCTAGATACTCAATTTTAGACTTCAAGGATTCTACCACTTCATTGGAATTTTCACTCTGAAAATTTAATAGGATGTGTAATGAAAATTTACATCAATAAAATATGATCCAGTGCACACCAGGGTTGCACTAAGGGAAATGCACCCTCCCTTAAAAAACAAAAAACAAACAAATAACAAGAAATAAAAACAAACTCTGCCCCTCCCCTAGAAATCCATTAGCTAATACTAACATTTGACGCATTTGACTAGGCAACATCAAATTATCCTACTTTTGTGCATGTCTGAAGTACTTGTAAGAGTCTCTTATACAACAGATGTGTTTTATTCTCCTCGCCCCTCCTTGAAGTCCGCCACTCATAGTTTCATTCCCCTAATGCAGCCATGCACACCATACAGAAACGACACTCACAGGACTGTAATTGAAGCTGTGCTCTGTGGAAATGGGACTAGCCAACTGCAATTCTTGTTCCACTGCAACATCTGGTGGAAGGGCATCCTCACTTGTCTGCTTCAGCCATTCCACCACGTGTGACTTGCTGTCTTTGTCCGAGCTCTCCATCAGCATATCCTGCAGGTTTCGATCCAGCTCTTGCAAGCTATGCTCGAGGCTGGTGCTTGAAAACTGCCGCTCGTGAAGGTTAGACGAAGACTGATGATCAGGAGAGGGATCATTGGAGTAGCCAGGTCCGTCAGTGTCTCCATATTTATGAGCTGTGGACAGAGGCTGCTGTGGACAATTCAGTGACGGGGAAGTTGGGAACTTTTTGAGCGGTTCCTTGGGTCTAACACAGAGCTAAAAATAACATGCGGACATCGGTCAATTACCGTACAAAACTTGATTTGGACCGCACAATCAATGATATGCATGGTCATTGTGTCCGGCCAAAAGGTGTTGCATCAAAAAGAACCAGAAATAAAGTTTTCTCACTCGCTGGAAAAACGCAATACGCGACGGGAAGCAATAATTAAGTCAGTCGCGTGAGCCTTCCGATTGTGCTGAATCAGCAATTTCAGTTCTTCAGAGATTGATTGCGTGCGCGGAGTCGATTGCTACCTTTCCCTCAAGTTTTCTGCGGTGTTCTTCTGATTGTTAGGCTTGTATGGTTGTGTCCAAGAAATCTACGATCCCTTCGTAAGTTTATTTCCTGTTGTCAGCAAAAAAAAAAAGTGCTATTAGCTGTAGCTTCTTTTGTAGCTAGTGCTCGTTATCAATGAACGACTGGACTGGCACTGCTAGTTAACTATTTCTTAACAACTATCACTAACTCACTTATTTAAATCATATAAGGTTATAATAAATGATAGTAGTGCATGAACTATAAATTCACACCATGATTATTTAGTTCATCATTATTTAACCATACTCTGACCAGTTTAGTAATAACAATAATTTGAATAATGAAATGGGTTGACCACTCAAAATAAGTCAATGTCCAGGCAAACTTTGATTTGTTCGGACAAATTGTCCAGACAATTTTTGAGTGTTATTTTTAGGTCTGTAACAGAGCATGAGACAGGGATGTAAGATGCGTGAAGAGGCGAAGCTGAGTTGGAAGACTTTCCGCTGTTTCTGTCGTAGGAGCGACCCAGGGGGTCTTCGACTGAAGGAGACATATGACGTTGACCTGTTCGCCGGGAAGATACCTAACAAAGAAAACATTGTCATCCACGTAAATAGAGGATTAATTATATATTCAAATATTAGTGCACAGGAATAATATTTCTCATCCGTTTCTCTTACCTCAGAGCCAGTATGTCTCCCGGACATGAGATTATTACTCCCTCTTCCTGAATGCACGCCCTCTTGGCCCTCTCCCAGACGTCTCTCCAAGGAATTATCATTAGATGAATGCGACTGCCCACTGCTGTTCAGACTCCGAGCTCCGTCATCAGCAGAGTGCATTCGCATGTGGTAGTTCTGAGATTCCGGCGAAGCAGAGCTGTGATGTGCTTCGTGTCTTCCCCCTTGGCGGGCATTCGCAGCTCGCATTTTGGACACAGGCAGGGGAATCCCACTCTGGTGTGGCCCATGACTACCCGTTGACGCTCGTGGAGTTCTACTAGCCCGACTGCTTCCAGGATTGCCGCTGTGTTCATATCCCATCATTTCAGCTAGCCGCAACTCCTCTTCGTGTTCAGCCATGTACTGCGCATAAGCTGGATCCTTACGCCTGTCAGTGGCCTTGTGGCGAAATGACTTCGGGAGAGTGGAAAAATAAGATGGCAGACCTCCCCCTCTGGCTTCCCACCGCTGCGTTCGCTCTCTGACTGTAAGCTTTGTGTTCTTCATCGAGTCCTGGGAGCTCTGTGAGCCAGTGTTCTGTGAGAGCCTCTTGTCATCCAAGTCAAGCGTGTGCGCCATGAGAGCCATTTCATTGTACTCCGGGATTTCTTCGTCCATGAACAGATCTGCCTCCCTGCTGCTGATCAGAGCTCCAGTAGTAGGTGACCGTGACACATTCTCAGAAGTGAGGTCGGACGAGGACACTTCGGGTGCAGATTCCGGAGAAAACTCGCGCGACTGGGAACGAGTTCTAAATGCTATTCGAGCAGATTCGTTCCTTTGGAATGAACTAAGCTTCATATTTTCTTCATCAAGTATGTCATCGTTGGAGGAAGACTTCTCATTGCAGGGGCGACGCAAGCGGTCAGGCCAGTCAGGCCATGGCCTGACCAATATTTTAAGTGCGTCTATTAGGTACGAATCGTTACGAATGGTACGCATCGTCAATTAGGTATTAATCGTTCGTCAACCCACCCATCGCTGACTGTCGATCCCGCGCGGTATTGTTGACGCTTCCCACGTGTGTAGGATTACTGTGATGGCAAGCATTGATATGTCAGCTTTGGAGGTTCCAGACAAACCCAACCAGCCAGGACCTACCTTTAAGTTTTCTAAGCGTTCATTTGGTAGAAAGGTAGTTGTGCAAAGGTCTTTTCAACATTCCTGGTTTGGTAGATGGCCGTTTCTTCATTACAAGGAGAACAATGACACTGTATTCTGCCTTATATGCTTGAAAATGTTTAAAGAAAAGAAGAACAGGACCTGTTCTAAGGCAGATTCAGCTTTTGTAAGTTCACTTATTCTACTGTTCACTTATTTTTTTGTATGTTTAGCTCGCTATAATATTATTTTATAGATTATTAGAGGATATTCAAACTGGAAAGATGCTACTTTGTCTTTCAAGTCACATGAGCAGAGTACTTGTCATCGAGAAGCTGTTGATATGGTAATTACTCTACCATCCACGTGCTGTGTTTACGCATTGTTATAGCCATTCCCTCAACCTTGCTGCAAATGATTCTGTAAAGAAATCCAAATATATGAAGGCCTCATTGGAAATTGCAAGTGAAATCACTAAACTGATTAAATTGTCACCTAGACGTGATGCTATTTTTAAAGAGTTAAAATCAGAACATGATTTAATGACAGAAAGTAAAAGTCCAGCCATTTGTCTCCTTTGCCCAACTCGTTGGACAGTAAGAGCAGATTCTATGCTCAGCATTCTCAAGAATTACCAAGTGTTATTGGATACTTGGGATGAAGCAGTGGATGTGGTCAGAGATGTTGAAACAAAATCTAGGATTCGAGGAGTGAGTTTTCAGATGAGTTCTTTTGACTTCCTATTTGGCACAATGTTGAGTGAAATGGTTTTGCGTCATACAGACAACCTTAGCAGAACATTACAGAAAAAGACATGCTCTGCATCTGAGGGACAGCAAATTGCAAGATTAGTTGTAGATACTCTGCTAACAATGAGAAATGATGAATCATTTGACTTATTCTGGCAGAAACTTACCTTATTCTCACAACCATTGGATATTGAGCCATGTCTCCCTCGCCGTCGTAAAATTCCCCGAAGGTTAGATAGTGGAAGTGCTGAAAGTTATTACACGAAACTCCAAAATCCTATTTTAAGCAGAATTATTTTGAAGGAATTGATCTTGCAATAAATACAATAAAGGACAGATTTGAGCAGCCTGGATATGAAATATATCGAAATTTGGAGAAACTTCTTTTGAAGGCAGCAACTTGCAATGATTATAAACAGGAGTTTGACTTTGTAACTGCATTCTATCAAAATGATTTGCAACCCAATAACCTTCAGACCCAATTGGTTACATTCAAATGTGATTTTTCTCGAAAATTTGGTGATTCCTTCAATCCTACCATATTTGATATAAAGGATTACTTATCATCTCTTGAAAAAATGCAACGTGACCTATTATGTGAAGTTTGCACTGTAATGAAACTGATCTTGATCATGCCTGCGACTAATGCTTCATCAGAGCGTTCATTCAGTGCCCTACGCAGAGTCAAGAGTTATCTCAGGAATACGATGGGACAAGAAAGACTGAATCACCTTATGGTATTGCATGTTCATAGAGACATAACTGATAGTCTGGATATGATCAGTGTGGCGAATGAATTTGTCGCTGATTCAGAACATAGATCACAAATATTTGGTACATTTGTAGCTAACTGATTGAAGAATGTTTTCAAGTATTTTTGCACTTAAACCGTATTGATATTTTCAATAATGTAATAACAATTCAGGAGTGTGGTGTAGCAGTAACGTATAAATATCAATTTAGGAGTGATTGACGATCATTACCAGAATGACTGGTGTTGCATGGCCTGACCAATCTAAAAAACCTTGCTCCTCCCCTGCATTGTGGTTCAACTCCTCCATGTTCTTCTCGTTCTTGAGGAGTAAGGACATATCCAGGGAAGCTGGACGTCCTTTCTTCCTGTCGCTCGACCGCAACTGCACTCTTTGAAAGCCGTTCTCTTGATAGCCACGCCCACTATTCTTAACGGGGGACTGCTGGATGTCGTTACAGGAAGCAATTTTCTTGTCTTCGCCCCCTACTCTCTTGACGGGAATGCCGGACTTAGTCATCTCAGAAGCGCTAGTGACAGCTTTCAACGGAGTTCCTTGCCGTGGATGTCGATTGCCCTTGGAGGCCGTGGGTGGAGAAGTTGACGATGACGGATATGAAAATATCTTAGCCATCTTGATGACAGTGCCTCTGGGGGTCTTGGGGCTCGACATTTCAATAATAGGTTTCTTCCTCCCTCCTTCTATGCCGTCCTTCTTGTAATCCTTCGAGTTGCTACGGCGATGATGTGGACCCAGAGGAGCAGCCGTGTGTGGGTTATGGTCAGGCAACTGGAACGAACTTGCTATCTGAACGGGAGATTGCATCTCCACTTCTTCCACTCGATGCTCCGTGGGTGTGAGTTGGTATGGCAACGACTGTGTCAGGCCTCGATCCATGATATTGTCGGCCAAGTTGAGAACGCTCTCCCAGTTAGTCTTGCTGTGGGTGGTGCCTCTCACCCGCTGGTAGCTCTGACTGCCCGAACGCTTGTGAGGAAATGGTATCTTGGGAGACTTTGGAGATTTCAGCCCCCCACCCGTGCCCCTCAGGCGATCATAGATGGGTTCATCGTCATCAATTGCGATACCACCAGATTCAGATTCCATGTCATTACCTCGCATCTGAAAAAATAAATAAATAAAATAGTACAAAATAATAGCAGTTTTTTTTCTTCTTTTTATTAACAACTAATTTATATTCAATAGAATATTCCAGACGTTTCAACTTCTTACTGATGTCTTCTTCAGAAGTTAAGTCTAATTGCATATAATAAGTTGTTAAAACATACTACTACTACTACTACTACTATTTCAGCCGAGGATGACTGAAATCATGATAAATAAGTGTAAATAAATAACAAGAAGCACAGTTGAGGTGCATTGCACTCACAGCTTCCAAGTAGGAGAATCTGTTAGAGTGTGACTGGCTTCTGGTGTGGTGTCCCTTCTTCTTCAACTCCACTTCTCCTGTGTTACTGCGGTTCTCCGTGCTCTTCGCATCATTCCCATTCTGATTCTTTGGACTGTGAACAAAAAAAAAATCCAATTAAAATAAATTACACCTTTGATTAAAAAAAAAATAAAATAAAAAATAAATCAATAAAAATAAAAAAAGTATTTAAAAGCAAACTTTTGAACGAAAATAATGCCACTGATGAAGACTGCAGAATCAAAATGTTGACATTAGCAATGCATACATTTGTGATTGTACTTATGTATTTCAGTTAAAATATTAAATTTAACAAAGAAAAAAAAACAAACAAAAAAACAACAACTAATGCCAATGTTTGCACATGGAGTTCACACACCTCTCTTCAATATCAGCATGAGAAGGCCTCGATGACCAGATGCCGACCCAGTTCATCTCAGGATAAAACAACATGGGTCTAATAGCAAAACAATAACAACAATTTTTAAGACAAGTAACTATTGGAGCACCACAAAATAAAAAACCAAAGAAACAAGCAAAACAACAACAACAACAATAACAAAAACAAACAATACATTTTGATGGCTTTTGGTTTAAAAAATATTTCTTGCTTAAAAATGGAAATTTGCTCATTGTTTCAATTATAATAAAGTTTTGTACTATTAAAGATCTAAGTTAACAATTAAGCTTATCTTTGGTACAGTTCTCACCTGCCCTTAGGTGCAGGGGGTATGACATAGGCACGGACTACAGGTTTCTCCCTAGCTGTGAGCAGGTCTGTGACTTGCTTGTGAGTATGACAACACAGTAGCTTGTCCTCAACTTGCAGCATTCGAGAGTGAACCTGAAGTCCGCTGTTCTTCGCTAAGCCATCCACTTTCTCAACCATGCCCACTTCACTGATGGTGAAACCAAGGAAACCGATGGGGCTGCGAAGGAATTCCATGGAAATTGCCTGCAAATTTGTTACAAAATACCGGTGTCCTTACTTTATCTATTTTACCATCTTCAAGCATGTCAACTGCATAGTAGAATTCTCAAGTTGCTCAGTACATATTTCTCCCTTACTTACGTGAAATACTAGTAATTTGAAATATGTATGCACACATACGTACATGTAGTGAAGATTAAAGTTCGAGAGACAAAAAGTGAGAATCATAAAAAGTGAGTATAGTACTTCATTTTGAACATTTTAAAGCTTTAACAGTTTAAAGGAACACTAAATTGTAATCCTTAAAGCAAAATTTCAATTCTACTTTATTTAAACCAAATAAGGTAAACTAGAATTTTAAATCATTCAGACTTTAACCACTTGTCTATCATTCTCCAGCAAGAGCTACACATCAAGTGATTGTGTACCATAAAACTTGCCTCGTGTGAACTAGTGAGTTTGGGAGAGACAGAATAGAGTCTCGTAATGAGATCTTTAGTGTCCTCATCGCTCTCCAAGCTCTCCATGCTCAGACAGAAGGACTGGTCATAGAACAAGTTGAGCCTACACAACACACAGAAACCAACAGTGTGATATCACACGAAGCTGTCACACGTGATAAACTTAACAGCTACATATGTTCATTCAGAACTTAACAGCTATGGTCATTTCCATTATCTGAACACCCACTAACGGGTCTCATCTAGTCTGGAAAACTGACAATGTACTAAAATTTTGAATGTTGAACTGACAAATTGACGAAGTTATTTAGACTGAACACTTGACCTTTGGACGGACGCTTTAATAGACTACCCCCGTCATTCAGATACTCATTGTCTGACTATTGAACTGAATGTGTACACACACTACAGCAAATATTGAGTTTCAACAATTATATCCATGGTTCTTACCGAGTCTTGTCTACTATCCATCCAGTGAGGTCTTTTGTAGGTACGTGGAGGAGAATGTCCTATAATACAAATAACAATATAATGATAAGTGTTTATAATAAAGAAAGAGGGCAGGCAAAGACTTAAATCATTAGTTATACCATTAACGGGCAAGTTTCAGATTAATATATTTTGGTGGCATGTCCTACAAATTGTATATGTTAATAATCCAATAAAAATATGCATTACTCATTATTCTTGAAACCAACTTTCCTTCTCTCTCTTCCCTCCCCGCCCACCTTGGTATAGTAATCCATGAACACTATCATGTCCGGAGCGATGCCCAAGATACAGTCGATATGGCTATCGTGTTCTTCAGAATAGGGGAGGGGCTTCTTTCTTCTGAACAAAAGGGACACATGCCAGGTGAGAGCTCCACCGGTGTAGACCAGAGTGGGAGGTTGTCTGGTGCACTCTCGCTTCTTGTGGCCGATGTTACGTAGCAGTCCAGCTGAACAGAGAAATGATAATAAAGTAAAATGGCTAAAATAACTATTGATAAGTTCGAATAAGCACCTCAACCACCTAATACCATATTCTGGAGTTAGACTCATTTTAACTATGTTTATATTAAACTACATATTAATAATTCAAAACGTAGAGAGAGTGAGAAAAAACAACAACAAAAAAACAAAACTAAAAACAACAAAAAACCAAAAACAAAGAAAAAACAAACAAACAAAAAACAAAACAAACACACACATACAACTGAACTAAAATGTGCAAAAGATGGGCCAGACTTATTGTTCAGTGTGTGTGTGTGTGTGTGTGTGTGTGTGTGTGTGTGTGTGTGTGTGTGTGTGTGTGTGTTCCTACCGACTCTGCCTGAAGTGTTGGCCTGGTCTATGGTGACAGCCAGGGTGGAGTTCTCTGCCAGGTCATTGAGGTACTGTCTCCTGGTACGAGTTGCCATTGTCGAGAACTTGCTGTTACGCAAGCTGGCATTGCATGCATTAATCACTACAACACAACAACAACTTAAACAACAACACTTTGTTAAAGTCATTCCTATCACTCCTCACAAACATAACACATAAATGTATGCATATTTAAACTGCACATGTGCAGTAGACATTGGTAAGATATAGTAATGTAGTGGGTGTACACACAGACAGACTGTGAACTACGTGGTTAACTTACACTTTGTGAGCAGGAAGTCCCTGAAGTTTTCATTCTTGTCAAACACAGCTCCTTCAGGGATGGGAGGCCCAAAGAATGGAATGTCATTGCTACGCGTCACCGAAATCCTAAACAGGACAAAAGAAAAAATAAAATAAAAATAAAATAAATAAATAACATCAACAAACACACCACAAACAGCTAAAACATTTTTTTTTCATGCAGTCATTTCACCTGTAAGGTTGGGCCTTACCTGTACTTGGTGTATCTGGTGTTGGGATTCTCCACACGAATAACAATGAAGATGTGCTGGAAGTGTGAGCGAATGATGCGAGGAGAGAACTGACCACACCCAGGCTCCTGGAATATGATGGTCACAATGTCGTTGCCGATATGACGCTTCCGTAACAACTAAAAAACAAAACAAAAAAACATCAAAAACCAAAAACCAATAAAACCCCAAAAACAAAAAACAACAAAACAACAAAACAAACAACAACAGAAAAAACAACAACAACAAAAAAAAAAACATATCGTAGAGATTCATTGCTTTAAATTGTGCTGTGTTAAGCTAATCTACTCATTAAAAAACAACAACAACAACCAGCAACAAGATATCATTGTTATCAATAAATTAGTGAAGAAATTTCGCTGTCTTCCTCCAATCCGGTACAGATATGAGTGTACAGTATTCCAGCTCACCTGCTGCTTGTTGGAAGCTGTGTGAGGCAAGAGAGTGGACACGTGGAACATTATCTCTGAGTCCTTGTATTCAGTATACACACTGTATTCACCAGTTGTGTCAGCTACACATATCACATCATGAAATATAGAATACAAGTGTATTACAGCAATTACTTTTAAAAGGAAGGATAAAGATAAACAACAAAAACAACAATACACTTACATGTATTTGTAACAAATTTTGAAATAACGCAAGTTTAGTTTCAAGAAAGCTTAATTTGTGGTGCACTTATTGGTCCAGCCGCAGTCTCAAATAATTAGTTTTTAGTGCCAGCAATCTGGACGTGGACATTGTTATTTGTTTGAGACATTATGTTCATCTTTAGGCCACTCAACTGAATTGTGTCATTTTGTCATGTTCATTCTTAGGCCACTCAAGTCGTTGTCATGATGTCATGCTACTACTCCCCTACTAGTTTTAACCATTCACTTTTCTCATTTTATTCAGTGTTCTGTATAAGTCAAGTTTTAAAAAGACTATTTTTTCTCTGAGTTGGTGGTGACTACCTTAGGAGGGTTTTTGCTGCAGTTACTCAGGTGCACACTCGGTACAGGCATTACGGGATAAGTGAGGATAAGTCTGACTGATTGGTAGAGTCAGAGCATCGCTCACATTAACCAGCCTGACTATTGGTCCTTCGAGCCGGATAACCCTCCGGATAGTGTAACTACGTAAACTTCAAGAACTCTCACTTTCAGTATTTTGAATTGGGGACTTAGAGACTATGGCTACAACAGTTACTGATGTCAGAAGGACACGAGGCCATGCTAAAGGAGCGCTTACTCGAATTACACCCATAGTAGAAGGATGGATGAAGGCCACACCACAGACACTTGTTGTTCGTCAATTACAAGTGAAGATAGATGAGTTGCTTCGAGCAGAAGAAGCTTACAGACAGCAAACTGAGATTCTCTTGGGAATAATACCTGAGGAGCAAGAAGATGTTCGTGCTACTGAACTCGAAGGAGAAGCAGAATTTCAAGCCAATCTTCAAGAGCAGTTGGACAATCTTACCTTCTTGAAGGAACAGTGCACTGCGTACCATAGTTTAGATGACTTTATAGAAGAATTAGAAGATGCTGAGAGGGAACTTTCTGATAATGTGGAACAGCTAAGAAGACGGTTACCTTCCTTGCATAAAGGGTTGGAAGAAATCTTGAAGGTACTTTCAACACCTGGAGCTAAGAAGCTGGCTGAGCTAAAAAATAAGAGGTTTATTTTGAGAGCAAGAATACTGGCACTAGAAGGTGCAGTTGATCTAGTGTCTTCCAGGGGTCCAGAGAAAATAAGTGAAGGAAGTTCAAGTGTTTGCTCAGCCTCACATGATAGATCATCTCGACTCAAGATGCCAAGCATAGAGATGCCTCAGTTCAGTGGAGAAATGCTGGATTGGGAACGTTTCTGGCAAGATTTCTCAGCAGCACTCAGTCATGACACTAAGCTTATAGACTCAGAGAAGGCTATTTACTTGTCATCAGCTGTCAAGTCAAAAGAGGCTAAGGCCATCATAGCTACCCCCTTTGAACGAAGAGATTACAAAGAGATGGTTAAAGCTCTCAAGGATGAATATGATCAACCTAGAGCAATATATCGTACCAGAGTCAAGAAATATTTCAATCGTACCTCAATCGGAAGAACCCAGAAGTCCCTCAAGGAGGCCAGAACTGACATTATGTCTAATATAAAGTCACTCCAAAAGTATGAGCATTCATCTCTTGACGCATTTCTTATTGCGGGATTGGAACTGAGCTTTAGTGATGAATTGTTCAAGGAATGGAAAACTGAACTGCATCATCTCAAGTCTAAAACACCAACCTTACAAGATGTGGAAAGATTTTTTAAGGATCAACTGCAACTCATTGATAGTGCCACACCCACCAAGAGTATGAATAAAACATCTGGAGGTACTCAGCCCTCTACTTCTATCCTGTCGTCAAAGAAGGCCAAACCAATCTTGCTCAGTCATACACGCAGGTCATGTGTGCACTGCCAGCAAGATCATTCTTTGCATCAGTGTGATTCTTTCAATAAACTGTCAGTAGAAGACCGAGATAAATTCGCCAGGAATCATCAGTTGTGTCTTAACTGCCTTACAGTCGGGCATAGAGGCTTTGAATGCTCCTCAAAGTACTCTTGTAGACAGTGTGGAGCATGGCATCACACGCTGCTCCACAGGAACAAGCGGCCAATGGTCAATACTACAACATCAATGAAGGAAACTCCAGAAGTTGTGCCAGCTCAAGTCAATAATAGTCGTACGTTGAAGACAGAAGATATTGCTATATCACCCACCTGTCAGGTGATAGTGGAAGGACCTCACGGCACTGTGAAAGCCCGAGCCTTTATAGATGGAGGATCTCATGTGTCTCTTGCTACGCATCGTCTTGCCAATCAGTTGAAGCTCACAAAAGCCAGGCAACTCGCACGGTTTTCGGGTTTGACAGGAGCTGTTCTTGCAAACAGTACACATACTGCCACATTGCGTCTGATATCTCCAGATGATCCTGACAAAGTTCTTCCTCTAACAGTATCATTGCTTGATTCCATTATTCCCGAGACACCACCCATTGATGCTAGTGCTGTCAGAAATAACCCAGCATTTAACAAGTTGCCACTTGCTGATCCTAATTTTGACAAGGGTGGCCATGTAGACATGCTACTGGGAATTGGAGTACGACCCTGGATCTACCTCAATGGGAGAGTGACCACAAATGATGACACTTTGGCTGCGTATCAGACTGTGTATGGCTGGACAGTGGAAGGCTCTCTCCCGTCCAAAAGTAAGACTCAAACTATACAATCTTTACACATTGCCTCTGTTAATGTAGAACATGACATCAGCCGATTCTGGGAGATGGAAGAGCTGCCTTCAGTTTCCGAGCTCTCACCTGAGGAGGAGAGAGCTGTTACCCACTTTGTTCAAACTCACACAAGACTCCCTAATGATCGCTATCAAGTCAGTCTGCCAAAGATCGATGGGGACACTACTCTTGGCTGTTCACGAGAATTGGCTGTCAAACGCTACCTCAGCAATGAGAAGTCTCTGCAGCGCAAAGGCATCTGGGATGCTTATCAGCAAGGAATTCTGGAATACTTCAGCCTGGAACATGCAGAGCCAGTCCCAAGGCAGGACTTGTGTAAGCCAGAAAACATTTGTTTTTATATGCCTATGCATGGTGTTCATAAGACCAGTTCTACAACCACCAAGCTACGGGTGGTATGTGATGCCTCAGCATCTACAAGCAATGGAAGATCCCTGAATGATGTTTTGCTGCAAGGACCATGCTATTACCCACTCATCACTGATGTCCTTCTACGATTCCGAAGACACAGAGTGGCGCTCTCCGGAGACATTTCAAAAATGTTCCGGGAGGTGAGTCTTGCTGAGGACGATCGAGATCTACATCGATTTGTGTGGCGTCCAGTACCTGGAGGAGAACTACAGGAAGCACGAATGTGTCGAGTGACATTTGGAGTGAACTGTTCCCCGTTTTTGGCCACTCAGGTCCTGCGTCAGGTGGCCCAGGATTATCAACAAGAGTATCCTCGAGCATCTCGTATAGTCATGCAAGATTTCTATGTTGATGATTGTCTTTCAGGAGCAGATACTGAGGATAAGGCAATTGCTCTGAGGGAGGAGCTCAATATGCTGCTTAGTCAAGCTCATTTCACTCTTAGAAAATGGCGCAGTAACTCACCCAATGTGCTGGCATCAGTTCCGGTGGACCTCAGAGAACAAGAAACAGTGCAAGTACTACCAAACAACAACCACAAAGCCTTGGGAATACACTGGGATACTACCCAGGACACCTTCTATGTTGCAATACCAATTACATCTTCAGCTACTGGTGACATCACTAAACGAGTGGTCTCTTCAGAGTTAGGACAACTCTATGATCTAATGGGGTTCTACACACCTACCATTGTGCTCGCTAAGCTATTTTTACAGAAGCTTTGGCAGTGTCAACTTGGATGGGATGATCCTCTACCAGAAGATCTTTCTCAGGAATGGCAGGAGTGGCGTGATGATCTACCCAGTTTGAATCAACATCCTATAAGTCGTTGTATGTATAGTCATGGTAGAGAAATCAAGCATGTGGAAGTACATGGCTTCTCAGATGCATCTGAAACTGCTTATGCATGTTGCATTTACCCTCGAGTTTTATATGCTGATGCGACCACTTCTTCAACACTCATCTTTGCCAAGTCAAAGGTGGCACCATTGAAACCAGTGACAATTCCCAAGTTAGAGCTCTGCGGAGTTCATCTCCTGTCGAAGACATTCTTGTATGTCTGCTCAACTCTTCATTTAGATCTCAACCAAGCATTTGCATGGACAGATTCAACCATAGTTCTGAGATTGTTGCAGGTACCTCCACACAAGTTGCAGACATTTGTGGCTAATTGGGTAGCACCAACTGTTGAGATACTTCCCCCCTGCCGCTGGAGACATGTGAGGTCCAAAGACAACCCTGCAGATTTGGCATCTCGAGGTGTTCTTCCCTCTCGTCTTCTTGATTCCAGTCTCTGGTGGTCAGGACCTCCATGGCTGTTACTCCCTCCTCATCTGTGGCCAGAAGAGAAGGTGACGGTACCTCCAGCAGACTTGCCAGGATTAAGGAAGCATATAGTGTTGATCAACTTACCTAAGTTCGACTTGGACCAGAGGTACAACTCATTTTGACGACTACTTCGTGTCACTGCCTGGATACTTCGTTTCTTTTACAAGATAAGTAAGAAAATAATGAAAGTTTTGACTCCGTCTTATCTTACTGTAGATGAACTAGTGGAAGCTGAGTTGAGAATTCTGAGCCTACACCAGCAGAGACACTTCAGCAAAGAGATGGACCTGCTCAAGAAGGGTTGTCAACTTCATAACCATAGCTCTCTTCGGCACCTCAATCCAGTGCTGGACAAGTTGGGAATCCTCAAGGTTGGAGGACGCCTCAGCAACTCTAAATGGGCAGAAAGTATCAAGCATCCTCCCATTGTTTATGGGCCATCACACTTTGGTCGATTGATTGTTGACTATCTTCACCAACGGCATCAGCATGCAGGCCCCACCCTCCTGATTGCAATGGTTGCTGCTGAGTATCATATCACAAGTGCAAGACGTGTTGTTCGGAATGTGACTCGAGCCTGCGTTACCTGCAAAAAGGTGGAGGCCCAGGCAGCCAAGCAGATGATGGGGCAATTACCTTCCTCGAGAGTAACTCCATCTCCTCCATTCAGCAATGTTGGGATCGATTTTGCAGGACCTGTGCAAGTCAAACTCGGTCGGATTCGTAAGCCAGTATTAGTTAAAGCATTTGTCGCTGTTTTTGTTTGTATGTCCACACGTGCCATACACTTAGAGGCTGTGAGTGACCTGAGCACAGAGGCTTTCCTGGCTGCCTTCAAGAGATTCATTGCTTGTCGTGGCTTACCACATCAGGTGTTTTCTGACAATGGCACAAACTTTGTTGGGGCTGAGAAAGAAATTCAAGTGGCTTACAAACTACTTTAGGATAACCAGTCAGAGATTGCAGATTCTCTGGCCGCCCAGAAGATAAGATGGTCCAGGATCCCTAGTCGGTCTCTCCTAACTTTGGTGGTATATGGGAAACTGGGGTTAAATCCATGAAGAATCAGTTGAAGAAGACCTTAGGAACTATTGCATTTACCTTTGAGGAACTTGCAACTGTGCTGGCACAGACAGAGGCAATATTGAACAGTAGACCACTTTTGCCTATTGAAACGCTTCCAGATGATGGCATGGAGATTCTTACACCAGGGCACTTTCTAGTAGGGACCACTGACCTGTCTTCCTCCAATGAACATCAGTACTGGCAGCACGTCATCTATTCGTCGCTGGAATTTGATGCAGCATTATGTCGATGAGCTATGGGAAAGATGGTCTGGGGAATATCTACAAAGCCTCAACAGATACAATAAGTGGCTGCAACCACAGAAGAATCTGCAAATTGGTGACATAGTGTTATGTAAAGATTTACCTGAAGCTCGTCCGAGAGCTTGGCCACTGGCAAGAGTTTCGAACATCTTTCCTGGAAATGATGGAGTTGTGAGAGTTGTTGAGTTATCAACTGGGAAGAATTCCTATGTGCGAACTGCAAGAAAAGTGATACCACTTCTCTGCTCCCTGCCCCCCCAGGATGGTCCAGCCGCAGTCTCAAATAATTAGTTTTTAGTGCCAGCAATCTGGACGTGGACATTGTTATTTGTTTGAGACATTATGTTCATCTTTAGGCCACTCAACTGAATTGTGTCATTTTGTCATGTTCATTCTTAGGCCACTCAAGTCGTTGTCATGATGTCATGCTACTACTCCCCTACTAGTTTTAACCATTCACTTTTCTCATTTTATTCAGTGTTCTGTATAAGTCAAGTTTTAAAAAGACTATTTTTTCTCTGAGTTGGTGGTGACTACCTTGGGAGGGTTTTTGCTGCAGTTACTCAGGTGCACATCTCGGTACAGGCATTACGGGATAAGTGAGGATAAGTCTGACTGATTGGTAGAGTCAGAGCATCGCTCACATTAACCAGCCTGACTACTTATTCTTAAAGGTGTGGAAATAGTGACTTTTGGTTCCTTCTGTAAACATGTCCTTGGAAAACGAGTTATTGTTTGCGAACTCACTTTTGTTGTCCAGTTGCGCTCTGTACTTGGTAGAACCTTTCATGCGAACCTTTTGCCCGATCAGCTCCAGAAACTCATCAAGGGCAGGGCTACCAGTTTCTATAGACACACACACATGTACACAAACACGCACACGCAGTGCACACACACAATCAGACTGAAAATTAAAGCTTGAGTTTAAATATATACAAAACACTAAATTTAGTTTGCAACTGAAATGGTTAATAATCATGGATGTATTTTAGACCTAGAATATTATTCCAAATGAACACATCAAAGCCCCACTACACATTACTGATCCACTAGTCAACCAGCCCCTCCCACTGAGACGCCAGTATCATACCATTGTTGTAGAAATCTTCTTCAGTGGTCTGTCCTTCCTTGGTGTAGATGATACCGATCTTGTACTTGTTGCTCAGCTCCTGCTCATCCAACTTTACCAACTCCAGCCAAGATCTACCCGCAATATCTCAAAGAACTGATGAAGCTGTACACTTATTCCTATGATTTGACTGGTATACGACGGATGCAAGAGACCTTCTACCGAGTCATCAAGGAAATGGAGAGTTGCAAGGGGTACGATTTGGACACTGTCCTGGGTAACAACACTATACTGCCTGGGCCTAACAAGTATCCACTAATCTGCACCATTCTAACACAGTTCCGCCTACACCAGATCATTGCCTCCGCGGACATCTCCAAGATGTTCCGAGAGGTAGTGTTGCACCCAGAAGAGAGGGACTTTCCTCCTGCGTGATGACGAAGGAGCCATTGTAGACTGCAGGATGCGTCGTCCGACGTTTGAGATAATGTCATCACCTTATGTGGCCACTCAAGTCCTACTGAAGTTGGCCGAGTTAAATCAGGAAACACACCCAATTGCTGCTAAGCTCATCCAGATGTCATTCTATGTTAACGATTGCCTCACCGGTGTGGCCACCGTGGAGGATATGGCTAAAGTCCGGGAGGAGCTCTGTGACCTTCTAGCCAAAGCCGAGATGATGTTAAAGAAATGGCATTCCAACTCCAAAGAACTTTTATCGACCATACCCGAGGAGTTAAGGGAGACGTCTGACCTTCACATCAAGGACTCTTTGATGTCGTCCAAAGTGCTGGCAATCCACTGGCATGTGGACACAGACTTGTTGCACGTAGCCACTCCACAGCTTGAGCAGTCAATGAAGCCTTCCAAACGTGTCATCGCCTCTTCAGTCGCCAGAGTATGCCGTTTTGGGATTAGTATCACCTGCCACTGTCACTGCCAAGATACTGCTCCAAAGGTGTTGGAACTTACATCTTGATTGGGATGCAGAAATACCACCGGAGCTTTCCGAGACTTGGCAGAAATGGTCTGTCGAGATTGCTGTCTTAGCTGAACGCCCATTGATCGCCGTCTTCTAACATTGAGCTTCAATGCACCTTTGTGTTGGCAAGAGTACAAAGCAAATGGTAGCTCTATGCCATCCCAGTGCACATTCAACACAGAACCCAGACTCAAGCTTGAGGCATCCGTGTGTAGTGAGAATTCGTCATCAAACTGCAGTCACTTAATTTTAATGTTATTCATAATGCTAACATCTCAGTTAGAACCCTAGTACCGCTTAGTCAATGCCAGTGTTCCAAACTCTTTCCTTTTTCTCCCCCCCCTCCGTGTTATAGGGGGTAACAGAGTTGGTAAAGGGTCTGCCTGTGTGGGACAACCCATTGCTATAGTCTCCCTCTACTCGCCAGTCTCTACAACCATATACGGTTTTTCATAGTAATAATTAACAAATTTCACATGATAAAGTGAGTAAACACAAAAGTGAAATATAAAACCAACATAAACTGGTCATTGTGGTGTGAAAATGGGTATATAAGTGACATATGATGACTCCACTTCTAAACTTTTGCAGTTCCACGAATACGGTGAAGTCCAAACTCAGATTGGTCTATTTATTGAGCTGTGATGGACTTTCGGTCTTTCCGTTAAGTAATTGTTTCCTCCTGGTGGTGCTTGCTAGCCTGCAGAAAGGAAATAGGTCACAAGCAGAAGTATATTTAATGCACCCGAGCAACTGTGGCCTGTTTCACAGTCGGTTTGCGCATAAGTAGTGTGAGAACGCCCTCAAGTTTTCATACATGCTACATGCAGTCATAATGTGATGGCTTTAGCCATTGGTGTTGAATGAATGGCTCTCTTATTTTAATTTCTTAGGTATATTGACTACATGCATGTCATGGATCAGCTAGAAGACGTGGTATTGCTGGCACCTGAGAAATACCTCTCCTGCTCAGCAGGTAAAAGCTATAGCAGGGGAAATCTACCAACCCAAGGCAATGAAGGGTTCAACCTAGCTTTTCCAAGGCATTAGCATGTGTTTTAGCTAAATGAAGTATGAATAGACTAATTTAGTGAATGAGGTGCAGGTGAACAAGTGAAAGATTAATGAATGGATAAAAAGAAAATACTATGGAGACTCTAATGAAAATGAAGTGAAACCTAACTTGTAAACTAAAGGCACCCAGATATGATGCAAGACCATTCATACAATTAACAAGTTACACAAAAGCATCCAATTAATAATTTCATACTTATAGCTGGTTAACTAACACATTCACTTTTGTTCATGCAACAACGACCCAAACAACACTAACTAATTAGAGTGTCTTTCATGTTTTCCTTCCTAACTATGTCTGGGCTAGCTTTGCCAGTTGTGTTTGCTCTATAAAAGGGTTCGAGTAGCCTTGGAAACTTCCTAGAGCTCTACCGCATCACAGAGAGCAACAACTTCACAGCCCCAGAGTCCCACCATCGTATGCCCGATCTATCCGTTACTAGAGGCGGAGCCTTACGAGGAAATCTGCTGGGTGCAGTTGGAAAGGCGCAAGGTGTCGATTTTCGAGTATGATTCCTTCAACAAGGTCCTCGACGTTTCTTTGACGTTGTAAGTGGACTTATCCCCGTCCCAAATGGTCCTTGGGGAATGGATACTTCTCTCTAACGCGCTGTTTGCTATTCAGTTAGTTACTTATTTATCCTCAGAAGACTTATCTCTCTCTATCTTCGATTTTTGAAGTAGTTGGTTACCTGGGATATCTTCAAGCCCAGCGGTAACTCTCCTTAATCGAGTAGCTCGTCTTTTCGCCATCCGAAATAGTTCTGGGCGGTGGAAACTTCTTAATCACCCAGTGTCTCGCCACCGCATTCAGTGGCTTTCCCCGCAGGGATCAAAGATTAGGCAGTCAGAGCTTCAGGAAATTCATACTCCTCGCAATCAGACGGTTAATAGGCCGGATCGAAGTTGACCACGGTGATCTTCGCAGGTCTGAAGAAAGAAATTGTAGTTTTCTGAGTAGCTGGACAAAGACGAGGAAGTCTGTACTTCACAGAAGTCCTCGTACACGTCACTTTCTGGGGGGAAATCCTCAGAAGACTTATCTCTCTCTATCTTCGATTTTTGAAGTAGTTGGTTACCTGGGATATCTTCAAGCCCAGCGGTAACTCTCCTTAATCGAGTAGCTCGTCTTTTCGCCATCCGAAATAGTTCTGGGCGGTGGAAACTTCTTAATCACCCAGTGTCTCGCCACCGCATTCAGTGGCTTTCCCCGCAGGGATCAAAGATTAGGCAGTCAGAGCTTCAGGAAATTCATACTCCTCGCAATCAGACGGTTAATAGGCCGGATCGAAGTTGACCACGGTGATCTTCGCAGGTCTGAAGAAAGAAATTGTAGTTTTCTGAGTAGCTGGACAAAGACGAGGAAGTCTGTACTTCACAGAAGTCCTCGTACACGTCACTTTCTGGGGGGAAATCCTCAGAAGACTTATCTCTCTCTATCTTCGATTTTTGAAGTAGTTGGTTACCTGGGATATCTTCAAGCCCAGCGGTAACTCTCCTTAATCGAGTAGCTCGTCTTTTCGCCATCCGAAATAGTTCTGGGCGGTGGAAACTTCTTAATCACCCAGTGTCTCGCCAACGCATTCAGTGGCTTTCCCCGCAGTTATTACTTACTTAGTTTCTGAATATTGTACTTGCTAAGCTTACTTGCAGTTATTACTTACTTAGTTTCTGAAGCTTTGTCTCTCTGTCGCCTGTTCTGGAACCAGTGCCTAACCTGGGTCGTCGTTAACCCCGTTTTCTCCTAAGAGTTATTGGGATAGTAGCTATGTAGTCAAAACACCATATTGTACTTGCTAAGCTTACTTGCAGTTATTACTTACTTAGTTTCTGAAGCTTTGTCTCTCTGTCGCCTGTTCTGGAACCAGTGCCTAACCTGGGTCGTCGTTAACCCCGTTTTCTCCTAAGAGTTATTGGGATAGTAGCTATGTAGTCAAAACACCATATTGTACTTGCTAAGTTTACTTGCAGATTCTTCATGTTCACCAAGAATATACTGACAACATCAACTTGACAGAAGTTGCCAATGATTTTGTAAGCAGAGGTGATCGAAGAATTAAACTATTTGGACACTTTTAGAACCTAGACATTATATTATCTTATTAAATGGTCAACATTATTTTTGTTTTTTACATTGTAATTGTTCATTAATCTCTCTTAATTATTGTTGTTATATCATTACTATTACAACTGTATAACTTGATATCAGAATACAAGTAAGAAATGAAAAAGAATGATATCAATAGTTCAATTTAGTGTAAGTAAGTTCTGTAAAAGTGAGAAGAAAAAAAATGAAAATGTGCAGATAGAGTAGCTTGCTGGTGGTGCAGGCCCAAGAGTGAAGTAAATCCCGGCCAACCACCTCCAGAGGTCTCTATAGCAATTAATTAAAATATTTTAACCTCAAGCCACACCCACTTCCTGGCCTGACCACCTAAAATTTGCCAGAGCCGCCTCTGTCCTAGCTGGACTCTCCCTGATGGTGTGAAGTCACAGGCAAGAAGCAAATGGCATCCCTACTCACCCCATCATCTCAGTCTCTCCCCAATGTATTATCCTACCTCATGTACTATCACATCCACTGACCATAATTGGACTATTTATATTTCTTTGTCTTTTGCCACTAATTGTAGTTTATGGGTTATTCTCATATTACTTGTTACACTGGATTAAAAATTTAGTCTTTCAGTAGTTGTTTTTTTATTTTTTATTTTAACTCTTACTGCTGCTGAATATTTATTAGTTGATTGAAAAAAACAACAACATCTATTGAAGTCTCAGCCATGCAACCCCTATGTATAATCATATTTAACTGATGTTACAACTTCTTGCTAAAATCCCTAAGAAGGTTAAACTCTCAGGCACAGGCCACTAACCCAACATTTAAAATTTTTGCTGATTCAAAGCATTGGCCCTTGGCCAATTATTAATCTAATTATTAAAACAAAAAAAATTCCTTTCAATAACTTTATCTTAAAGAAGAAAAAAAAAAGTGTGAATTGATAAGCTTGGAATATGAGGAAGCCTGCATTCACACACACACACACGCGCGTCTGTCCTGTCCTGTGAAATAACAGCTGTTAGATGGCCACGCTTGCCGATAGGGACGGCAAATGAAGTGGTGACTTGCAAAGAGTCCTCAGTGGACACTAGCTGCCTGGCCCACAGTTGTGACAGCCAAGCCTCACACACACACACAATAAAAATAAAAACAAGTATTAGCATAGAAAACAGGTAATATAGTTCAGCTGTTATGCAATAATCTTTGATGTGGTAATTTGTCACTACCAGCACTGACTCATATGCCACTACATTCTGTTTCTATATCAACTGGAAGAGCATTAATATATAAGCAGTAGGGATTTACTGTCTTACAATAATGGGCAGCTGTAATAATTATTATGTGTGTGCATGTGCGGTCTCTGATTACACCTTACAGACACACAGTGTATACCATACCTATAGAATGTGTCGCTGGAGCATACCCAGTATATTCTTGTAATATATGGTGCAAGGTGTACGCACACTTATGCTAAAGCATCCTAACCGGCAAAGAACTGACACGTTCCTCTCAACAGCTAATCAAAACAATCCTAGTGCAGTCTATAAGCACCACACACACTCTCTATATCATCAAGACATCCCCAACCTTACAATTGAAACATAGGCGAAATAAATATAAAATTAAAAATCCAAAGAGAGTGATCCAGCAACAGGTTTCCGAAGGCAGGTTTTGTCATAACCACCTCCCCTCACTAACCACGGAGGATCAATTGGGCCTGGACCTACAGGTCTTCCAACTCCGGGTGGAATTCGAAGTTATTGCCTTTTATGATTCCGTATAGATCCTCCGAACTTTCCCAAGTGGAAGGCAATCTCTTGAAGCAAACCACTGCCTCAGCACCACCCATTCCACAGCTCCACAGCTGGACATTACGCCCACTACATACACCCAATGCTGCTGGGTTGGGATGAATGCTATCATTTGTCAATTTCATTTGAACCTCACACATCAATTGGCACCTCCAGACAATCAGTTTAATTAAATAATTTTGGTCTATTTTTGTGTTATGTTCAGTCATGTTAATTGTTTAATAAAGTTTATTTTAAACATGCAATATAATTATAATAACTTGGCTTAGCCAGGAAGTAGCCCAAGAACCAGTCTGACTTTTCAGAATGATGACTAGAATTACAAAAAGAATAAATTAATATAATGGTGTACTCAAAACCATGGTGTTATAATGCACATAATAGCTATGAAAGAGTTGTTAATTGAATATAATAAAGATAGTAATTAAGGGAATAAATTAAACAGTAAAATAATAAAATTATACAGCAAAAGAGTGAAACTGATGTAACCTTAACCAACTGTAGAGAATAATAAAACTTATGCTACTGCATTCTTATTTTGCAATACGTAAAGCGGCACTGTGTGGCAGAGTACTTTCTAGTAATAGTAATAATAAATTACATGATAATAATTATGAACAAAGATGAAATAATGACAATGGGTTTGTTGGCACAACCTAAACCAGCTTTAGCATCCCTTCGTTGTATTGTCAATGTTGGACTGGCCATGCCCGAGAACTACAAAGTAGCATGCTTATCCATTTACATTTTCATCAGGTTAATCACCTGTGGCCTTGTGTTATTCACACAAATTATCGTTACTGAGTGTGCAAGTGCTGACGCTGACCTTCAACAGTGACTAAGTACTTTTGTGGGTAACAATAAGACCTGCAGCTATTTAACCACTATATTGGACATCACCTCCTGCCAGAGAGACACCTTGCACATGGGGTTGTAAATCCCACTGATGTTCTTGACTTTGCAATTGATAATTCAGAACACAATAGCAAATGAATAATGAAAATGTGTAACTAAGGTAAAATGAAAAAAGTCTATGCTTCACTTCCAGCATTATTAATTACCCACACTGTTATTGTTGTGTAGAATAAGTTAGTGTTTCCTTCAGGTATCCTTGCAGGCCTGAACAATTAAGCCAAGCATTGATTACAATAGGAATCCAGTGGTAACTATTATATGCATTCATTTTTACAGCTACCTTACTCTATAGGTAGCAGCCTACCCTTATCAGGTTAGAGCAGCTGCTAAATACAGTTGGGAAAGCCCCCAGAGAGTTTTAAGACCACTTTACACTTAGACTAAGTTTACACCTAAGGTTTTACCTGACAACTACTCTTCAGTGAAGTATCTAGTGGAATAAACTGATTATTACACTCCTTCAGAGTAGTATGGCTAGATATTTCACTCTCAGGCTTTATTTTTACCTGCTGGTGAAACATTTTGCCATATCTCACTCCACACCATTACTGTTTAAGTAAGGAAGGGTAAAGAAACAAGTTTTTTTGCCCCCTTTAAGCACACATTCACTTTAGTCTAATTACAATGACACAAAATGATATAATAATAATAATTAATGCATACAGTACATAGCAATACTGTGCAGTTAATTAGTGGCAGTATGATTGTACAACAACTTGTAACTAATACATACTACATGTAATGATGCCAACTGCATTATGCAATACTTAATACAAAAAAACAACAAAAAACAAAAAAACAACAAGACAACAACAACACAGTTATTGAAGCATTTGCACAACATGTGCTATATGATTAGTTAAACTGATACTTCACACAGCAATACTCTGAGCTTCCTTGTTCAAACGCCTTTGTTGCACTTCGTACAGCTTCTGCTCAGCAGCCTCAAGTTTCTCACGAAGTTCTTCATTATCGACCGACTCCTATAGCAACATAACTTGTAACAATGCACACTAAATATTATTTTTCTTCAAGTGTTTACCTTACTTAGCCTTCCCTCTAGATACTCAATTTTAGACTTCAAGGATTCTACCACTTCACTGGAATTTTCACTCTGAAAATTTAATAGGATGTGTAATGAATATCTTACATCAATAAAATATGATCCAGTGCACACCAGGGTTGCACTAAGGGAAATGCACCCTCCCTTAAAAAACAAAAAACAACAACAAAAAACAAACAAATAACAAGAAACAAAAACAAATTCTGCCCCTCCCCTAGAAATCCATTAGCTAATACTAACATTTGACGCATTTGACTAGGCAACATCAAATTATCCTACTTTTGTGCATGTCTGAAGTACTTGTAAGAGTCTCTTATACAACAGATGTGTTTTATTCTCCTAGCCCCTCCTTGAAGTCCGCCACTCATAGTTTCATTCCCCTAATGCAGCCATGCACACCATACAGAAACGACACTCACAGGACTGTAATTGAAGCTGTGCTCTGTGGATATGGGACTAGCCAACTGCAATTCTTGTTCCACTGCAACATCTGGTGGAAGGGCATCCTCACTTGTCTGCTTCAGCCATTCCACCACGTGTGACTTGCTGTCTTTGTCCGAGCTCTCCATCAGCATATCCTGCAGGTTTCGATCCAGCTCTTGCAAGCTATGCTCGAGGCTGGTGCTTGAAAACTGCCGCTCGTGAAGGTTAGACGAAGACTGATGATCAGGAGAGGGATCGTTGGAGTAGCCAGGTCCGTCAGTGTCTCCATATTTATGAGCTGTGGACAGAGGTTGCTGTGGACAATTCAGTGACGGGGAAGTTGGGAACTTTTTGAGCGGTTCCTTGGGTCTAACAGAGCATGAGACAGGGATGTAAGATGCGTGAAGAGGTGAAGCTGAGTTGGAAGACTTTCCGCTGTTTCTGTCGTAGGAGCGACCCAGGGGGTCTTCGACTGAAGGAGACATATGACGTTGACCTGTTCGCCGGGAAGATACCTAACAAAGAAAACATTGTCATCCACGTAAATAGAGGATTAATTATATATTCAAATATTAGTGCACAGGAATAATATTTCTCATCCGTTTCTCTTACCTCAGAGCCAGTATGTCTCCCAGACATGAGATTATTACTCCCTCTTCCTGGATGCATGCCCTCTTGGCCCTCTCCCAGACGTCTCTCCAAGGAATTATCATTAGATGAATGCGACTGCCCACTGCTGTTCAGACTCCGAGCTCCGTCATCAGCAGAGTGCATTCGCATGTGGTAGTTCTGAGATTCCGGCGAAGCAGAGCTGTGATGTGCTTCGTGTCTTCCTCCTTGGCGGGCATTCGCAGCTCGCATCTTGGACACAGGCAGGGGAATCCCACTCTGGTGTGGCCCACGACTACCCGTTGACGCTCGTGGAGTTCTACTAGCCCGATTGCTGCCAGGATTGCCGCTGTGTTCATATCCCATCATTTCAGCTAGCCGCAACTCCTCTTCGTGTTCAGCCATGTACTGCGCATAAGCTGGATCCGTACGCCTGTCAGTGGCCTTGTGGCGAAACGACTTCGGGAGAGTGGAAAAGTAAGACGGCAGACCTCCCCCTCGGGCTTCCCACCGCTGCGTTCGCTCTCTGACTGTAAGCTTTGTGTTCTTCATTGAGTCCTGGGAGCCCTGTGAGCCAGTGTTCTGTGAGAGCCTCTTGTCATCCAAGTCAAGCGTGTGCGCCATGAGAGCCATTTCATTGTACTCCGGGATTTCTTCGTCCATGAACACATCTGCCTCCCTGCTGCTGATCAGAGCTCCAGTAGTAGGTGACCGCGACACATTCTCAGAAGTGAGGTCGGACGAGGACACTTCGGGTGCAGATTCCGGAGAAAACTCGCGCGACTGGGAGCGAGTTCTAAATGCTATTCGAGCAGATTCGTTCCTCTGGAATGAACTAAGCTTCACATTTTCTTCATCAAGTATGTCATCGTTGGAGGAAGACTTCTCATTGTGGTTCAACTCCTCCATGTTCTTCTCGTTCTTAAGGAGTAAGGACATATCCAGGGAAGCTGGACGTCCTTTCTTCCTATCGCTCGACCGCAACTGCACTCTTTGAAAGCCGTTCTCTTGATAGCCACGCCCACCATTCTTAACGGGGGACTGCTGGATGTCGTTACAGGAAGCAATTTTCTTGTCTTCGCCCCCTACTCTCTTGACGGGAATGCCGGACTTCGTCATCTCAGAAGCGCTAGTGACAGCTTTCAACGGAGTTCCTTGCCGTGGATGTCGATTGCCCTTGGAGGCCGTGGGTGGAGAAGTTGACGATGACGGATATGAAAACATCTTAGTCATCTTGATGACAGTGCCTCTGGGGGTCTTGGGGCTCGATATTTCAATAATAGGTTTCTTCCTTCCTCCTTCTATGCCGTCCTTCTTGTAATCCTTCGAGTTGCTACGGCGATGATGTGGACCCAGAGGAGCAGCCGTGTGTGGCTTATGGTCAGGCAACTGGAACGAACTTGCTATCTGAACGGGAGATTGCATCTCCACTTCTTCCACTCGATGCTCCGTGGGTGTGAGTTGGTATGGCAACGACTGTGTCAGGCCTCGATCCATGATATTGTCGGCCAAGTTGAGAACGCTCTCCCGGTTAGTCTTGCTGTGGGTGGTGCCTCTCACCCGCTGGTAGCTCTGACTGCCCGAACGCTTGTGAGGAAATGGTATCTTGGGAGACTTTGGAGATTTCAGCCCCCCACCCGTGCCCCTCAGGCGATCATAGATGGGTTCATCGTCATCAATTGCGATACCACCAGATTCAGATTCCATGTCATTACCTCGCATCTGAAAAAATAAATAAATAAAATAGTACAAAATAATAGCAGTTTTTTTTCCTTCTTTTTATTAACAACTAATTATATTCAATAGAATATTCCAGACGTTTCAACTTCTTACTAATGTTTTCTTCAGGAGTTAAGTCTAATTGCATATAATAAGTTGTTAAAACATACTACTACTACTACTACTATTTCAGCCGAGGATGACTGAAATCATGATAAATAAGCGTAAATAAATAAATAACAAGAAGCACAGTTGAGGTGTATTGCACTCACAGCTTCCAAGTAGGAGAATCTGTTAGAGTGTGATTGGCTTCTGGTGTGGTGTCCCTTCTTCCTCAACTCCACTTCTCCTGTGTTACTGCGGTTCTCTGTGCTCTTCGCATCATTCCCATTCTGATTCTTTGGACTGTGAACGAAAAAAAAATCCAATTAAAATAAATTACACCTTTGATAAAAAAAATTAATAAAAAAATCAATTGAAAAAAAAAGGAAGTATTTGAAAGCAAACTTTTGAACGAAAATA